>Ga0335083_10007931_pt1 | contig 13036 bp, 12 predicted proteins | sample Lox_Sample_42_FD_206716 | JGI IMG/M metagenome (GOLD analysis project Ga0335083, IMG submission 206716) | Soil microbial communities from Loxahatchee National Wildlife Refuge, Florida, United States - Lox_Sample_4.2 | ecosystem: Environmental > Terrestrial > Soil > Wetlands | place: USA...
CGCCACGCCAACGTCGCCATCACTTTTGCGCTGGCGTTGCTTCCCGTGGTCGCGTTGACCGGCGCCGCCGTCGATCTCAGCCGCGCCAATTCGATCAAGGCCGACATGCAAGCGGCCCTCGATTCGACCGCGCTCATGGTGTCGAAGAACGCGGCAACGATGACCGCGGCGCAGATTCAGACCGCGGCGCAAAGCTATTTCCTCGCCCTGTTTACCCGTCCGGATACGAGCAACATCGCGCTCACGACGAGCTACGCCAACAATGGCGGCTCGACCATGGTGGTGACCGGCTCGGCCGACATGACGACCGATTTTATGGGCGTTCTCGGCGTCGCGAAAATGACCGTGACCAGTTCGGCGACCGCCAAATGGGGCTCGACGCGCCTGCGCGTCGCGCTGGTGCTCGACAATACCGGCTCGATGTCGCAGGCCGGCAAGATCACGGCGCTGAAGACGGCGACGACCAATCTGCTGACGCAGCTGCAGAACGCCGTCACCAATGACGGTGACGTCTATGTCTCCATCGTTCCGTTCAGCAAGGACGTCGCGGTCAACGCCACGACCAATGTCGGCGCCGACTGGATCGACTGGACCGACTGGTCGGCGGCCCCGGCAAATTCGATGCCGGGCACGACCGTCGGGCCGGGCTCCAATTGCCCCTACAGCAACAGCAATAACGGCTTCCAGTGCACCACCGGCCCCGCCAATGGCAGCCCGACGACGTCGAAGGTGCCGTCCACCGGCACCTATGCCGGCTACATCTGCCCGAGCATGGATAGCGGGGCCAAGAATTCGCTCAAGGGCAGCGTCTATTACAACGGCTGCTACGACAGCGTCGCCACCACCACGACCACCACCACCACGGTGGGCACCGGCCAGTGGGCGAGTTGCAACGGCTACAGCAACTGCACCTGCACCGGCAGCGGCGCAAGCAAGGTCTGCACGCAGACCACGACGACGACCGGCGCGCCCTACACGCACACATGGATCGCCAACGCCACCAGCACCTGGAGCGGCTGCCTCAGCGACCGCGGCTATTCAACCGCACCCGGCGCATTAAATGACGACCAGAAGGTCGATGCCCCGGTCGGCGGCGACGCCTCGACCGCCTACCCGGCCGAGCAGTATGCCTACTGCACGCTGCAGACGATGGGGCTGAGCTACGATTGGACATCCATGACCAGCCTGGTCAACCAGATGACCCCGAACGGCAGCACCAACCAGCCGATCGGTCTCGTCTGGGGATGGCAGTCGCTGGTCGGCGGCGGGCCGTTCAGCGTGCCGGCCGAGGATCCGAACTTCCAGTACAAGAAGGTCATCATCCTGCTGACCGACGGCCTCAATACCCAGGACCGCTGGTACGGCAACGGCTCGGCCACCAGCACCCAGGTCGATCACCGGATGTACGACGCCAACGGCAACGGCACCTGCGCCAACATCAAGGCCGCCGGCATCACGATCTACACCATCCAGGTCAACACCGGGGGCGATCCGACCTCGACGCTGCTGCAGAACTGCGCCACCGACTCGACGAAGTTCTTCCTGTTGACCTCGGCGAACCAGATCGTGACCACGTTCAACCAGATCGGCACCAACCTGACGCAACTGCGGCTGGCCCAATAGCGCGCGGCCCATGAACGCAATCTCCGCTCATGGGCGCAATGCGTGCTAGCTTACCGATCGCGCCAACTAGCGGTTAACGTCGCCGCGGCAAATGTAGACCGGGCCAGCGCGACTATTGACCCGCATCGAGTTGCGGCGGAAGGCGCAGGCGTGCCCTGGGGACACGCTTTAGGTTCACGCGCAAACAAAAGCCCGGCCAATCGAGCCGGGCTTTGCATTCCAACGCCTTACGCGACGGATACGCTACGTACGAAAAGCCGTTACTTGGCCTTCGCCATCATGCTTTCGAAGGGCTTGTAGCTTTCCTTGGCCATATCGGCATAGAGCTCGCCGATCTTGGTGGCTTCGGCCACGAAGCCTTCGTAGGCGCTCTTGGCATATTCGGTCTGCAGCTCGATCGCCTTCTCCAGCGACTTGGCGCCGAACAGCTTCTCCAGCGCGGCGGTGCCTTCCTCGAAGGCCTTCTTCGAATAATCCGTCATTTCGACGATGATCGCCTGCGCGCTCTTGGACACGGTCCCCATCGACTTCATCGCGAGGTCCATGCTCTCTTTGCTCGCCTGCGTCATTTCTTCCAGATTCTTTACCATGGCTTCCCTTCCCGGCCCGCTCAGCGGCGCCTGCTTGCGATAAAAACCTGTCCCGGCCGTTGCCGGACAATGGCGCTTATACCGCACTGCACAAAAAAGTCAAGAATTATTTTGCACTGCAAAAACTGCTGTAAAATCCGTGGATTGCCGTAAGAATTTGTAAACCCTGCTCCCCTACCGTCATAATCTGTCGCGGCGCAGGCGCGCTATAAAATCAGGCACATGGCGGCGCTTTGGGCCGTCCAAGACGGGGGCGGGGGAGAGTCCGAATGTTGCGTGCGGCAACCCGGGTTCCACGCCGGCAGCGTTGGGGCGCCCTGTTTTTGCTGACGGCGATCGCAGTCGCCGCGGCCGCCGGAGCCGCCGACGGCAAGAGCCCACGCCGCCATCGAGCGGCGCCGGCTGAGGCGGAAAGCTACCAGCCCTCATATGCTTCCATCGTCGTCGACGCCAATTCCGGCGCGGTGATGCAGGCGACCAATGCCGACAGCCTTCGGCATCCGGCGTCGCTCACCAAGATCATGACGCTCTATCTGCTGTTCGAGCGGCTGGAAGCGGGCAAGATCAAGATGACCACCGAGATGCCCGTGTCTGCGCATGCCGCGGCGCAGGCGCCCTCCAAGCTTGGCCTCGAGCCGGGCGAGACGATTTCGGTCGAAACCGCCATCCGCGCCATCGTTACCAAATCGGCTAACGACGTTGCGGTCATCGTCGCCGAGGCGCTCGGCGGCAGCGAAGAGAACTTTGCCGCGCTGATGACCGCCAAGGCGCGCGCGCTGGGCATGGCGCACACGACCTATCGCAACGCGTCCGGGCTGCCCGAAGACCAGCAGATCACCACCGCGCGCGACATGGCCATGCTCGGCCGCGCCATCCAGGACCGTTTCCCGCAATACTATCACTACTTCGCGACCCGCACTTTCACCTTCCGCGGCCGTACGGTGCGCAATCACAACCATCTGCTCGGCGATATTCCCGGCCTCGACGGCATCAAGACCGGGTATATCCACGATTCCGGCTTCAACATCGTCACCTCGGTCAACCGCAACAACCGCCATATCATCGCCGTCGTGTTCGGCGGTCATACGGCCGAGGCGCGCGACGCGCGCGTGCGCAGCCTGATCGACAACAACATCAACATCGCTTCGGCCAAACGCACGGCGCCGCCGGTGGTCGAGGGCCGGGACACCGCCGCCGCGCGCGCCAAGGAGGCGGAACAGCCCAAGGAAAAAACTATCGCCGGTTCCCCGCAGGCCGATACCGAACCGCCGGTCGGCTCGACCGAGCCGATCAAGCCCAATCCGGTAAAGACTCTGGTCGTGCAGCCCGGCGCGGCGGTTACCGCCTCGCTGTCGCCGCTGCCATCGGGTAACCGCAAGCTGGCGCCCGCGCCGGCAAATACCAATGCCGCCACGATCACGACCGTGACCACCGTCAAGAGTGAGCCGGCGCTGCCGCTGCCACCCTCGCCGCCGCCCACGCTTGCCGAAACGTGGCCGCAGGCCGCCGCGGTCGTGGCCTCGGCCGGCGCTGCCGTGCCGGTTCCGGATTCTGCACCGGCGCTGGAAGCCAAAGCCAAGTCACGCGGTGACTGGATGATTCAGGTCGGCGCCTTTGACACCGAGACCGAGGCCAAGGAACGGCTGACCATCGCGCAGAGCAAGGCCAAGGATCTGCTCGGCCAGGCCAATCCCTTTACCGAGAAAATGGCGAAGGGCGACAAGACCATGTACCGCGCCCGCTTTGCCGGGCTCGATAAAAATCAGGCGGAAACCGCCTGCAAGAACCTCAAGCGCAGCGATATTCCTTGCATGATGCTGAAAAATTGAGGCGCAAATCCGTAACAGGGGACAGGCCGGGACAGGAGCCGTTGGTGGTGGTGCGTCAGGAGTACATCAGCGATGGCGGCGCAGAAGGATTTCCTTGGCTTCATTGATGCGGGCGGCAAGGTAAGTCGAGCCTCCCTGGTCGGGGTGCAGTTTCTTCATCAGCGTGCGGTGCGCACGCGTGACGGCTTCGGCACTCGCGCCTCGCTGCAGGCCAAGGATCTGATAGGCCTCCTCATCCGTCATTTTACCGGTGGACGCGGCACTGCGCCCCGTCGCCGCGTCACCCTGCGCGTATTCACTCCAGCGGGGATCCCGGCGGTCAAGATACGCAACCAATAGAGCGCGGCTCTCCTCGTCCATCTCGCCGAGCAAGCCCACCAGCGTCCTGACGTCGAGTTGCTCCAGTGTTTGGCCCTGGCGGCTGCCTTTGACGATGTGTCCCTGCATCGCACCGCTGTCGTGATCGAGCTCCATTTCGATATAGGCGGTGCGCACCCGCGAAGCCTGCCCGCCGCTCTTCTGCGTGCGCGAGGAAAAGCTGGACGCGCCGAAGGGCAACCATCCGAGCAGACCGAGACCGAAGGCGCCCAACGGGATGGCGACGCCGATCTCGCCGCGCAGGCCGAGAAAGGCGGCGAGCCCGATCGCCAGCAGTCCGCCGCTCGCCTTCATCACCCGGGCGCCGACCTTGGGGTCGACCTTGGAAACGACATTGAGCGCCCAAAGGGCAAGCACCAGAACCACGAGGCCGAAAAGGAGCGGCATTGCTACTTGAGTTGCGCCAGCAAGAGTTGGGCGCCGCGGTCGCGCTTTTCGGACAGCGCGGTGAGCGCCTTGATGCCGCCGGAAGCGTAAGCGGCCACCGCCCGCAGCAGTTCGCCGAGCTCGTGTGCGGCGCCGGTGTCGAAGCGGCAATAGGCGCCGCGCGTCAGGCGCGCGATCTCGCGATAGGCATTCTCGGCGACCGGATCGCTGCCCTCCTGGAACATGAAGGCGGGCACGCCGAGAAGGCCGAGCTCGCCGGCGGCGGCGCAGAGGTCGTCGAGCTTCTCCTCCATGGCGTCGCCGACATAGACCAGCGCCTGCACCCGCTGCTTGCCGGTTTCCGACCTGGCGTGCGCAAGCACCTTGCCGATCTGGGTGTGGCCGCCGCGGCAATCGATCGCTGACATGAGTTGAGCAAGCCGCTCGCCGCTGGCGACCCAGCCGGAGGCGCGGCACTCGCCAAGCCCGCGGAAATAGACCAACTGGATATCGAGCCCGCCGGCCGCGGCGGCGCTGCGGAACATGCCGGCTTGCAGCGTACAGGCCGTGTCCCAGGTCGGCTGCCGGCTCATGGTGGCGTCGAGGGCAAAAATCAGCCGCCCGCGCTTGCCCGAAGCGCTCGCCGGCCCCAGCGCGCGCACGCGCTCGAGGAATTCGGCAATCTCCGGCCGCGATGATACCGGCGCCGGAGTCTGGTCGGAGCGCTCTTTGGCCATGCCCGTAGATTACACCAATTCGCAGCCTTCGTTGTCATGGCCCGGCTTTTCCCGGCCATAAGGTTTTGCCTGGTGCATCTAAGACGAGAATGCCCGGCATAAAGCCGGGCATGGCAGAAATATTGGCCCGCAGAAAATGCGATCAGGCGATGACGTCGTCGACCTGCAACGGCCGGTCCATGACCGAGTACCATTCGGCGCGGGCGGCGGCGCGGCGCTTGCCGTTTTCGGAGAGCGGCAGATGCAGCGCGTTGAGCAGGCCGACGACCTCCTCGCGCGCCGTGAGATGCGACATGTTGGGGCGGACGCCAAGCGTCTGCTCGTCGAGCTCGTCGAGCGCGGTCAAGCCGCGGGGGAAGAATTCGCGGTAGACCACGCGCTCGGCAAAACCGTCGATGCTGCGGAAACCCATGCGCTTGGCCAGTTCGGCAATGCCGTCGCCGACCAGGCGCTTGTTGCGCGAGCCGAGCGCGGAGAGACGGTTGCGCACCACGATCCAGTCGATGAGCTTGCCGTCGACCAGGCGGCGCTGGCGGCGCGCCTCGCGCACCATTTTGGCGTAGTGGCTTTCGCCGGTAACGGTGAAATTGGTCTGATCGAGCGTGCCGAGGACGTCGAAATCGACGAAACTGTCGTTGAGCGGCGTCACCAACGTATCGGCCATCGAATGGGCAAGGCGCATGAGATAGGTGTCGGCGCCGGGGGTGTCGATGACGATGACGTCGTGGCTCTGCTCGACGGTGCTGATGGCGGTGATGAAACTCGAAAACTCCGTGGCTTCGCTCGCCTCGAGCGAATTCAGTTCGGCGCGCGGCACGCAAAAATGCGTCGGCAGCTCGAGATCGATGCGTACCCGCTCGGCCCAGGCGCGGCGGTTCTCGATGTAACGGGTAAAGCTCTGCTGCCGGCTATCGAGGTCGATGGTGGCGACGCGCTGGCCGGCCTTGAGCAGCGCGACGGCGATATGCAGCGCGGTCGTGGATTTGCCCGAGCCGCCCTTCTCGTTGCCGAGGACAACGACGTGGGCAGACTGCGGCACTTCCTGGATCGGCTGGACCAACATGACGCGTCCTTTGATGCCGCCACCTTCAATTCAGTCCGCCATTTCCGTCAAGTTCGATGCAACTTAACCATTAATCCGGGCGTGGCTATTTACCCTGAGCCTTGCTAGTTACTGGCCGCTTTCGTGGCAGCAGCTCGACAAGGCCTTGCGAATGTCGCGTGCACCGAAGATCATGCGCACGGTTCCGGCGCTCCGCCGCAGCCTGCAGCCCTGGCGCAGGCACGAAAAAATCGCGCTGGTGCCGACGATGGGCGCCCTGCACCGCGGCCACATCGCGCTGGTGCGGCAGGCGCGGCGCCGCGCCCAGCGCGTCGTCGTGTCGATCTTCGTTAATCCGACGCAGTTCGCACCGACCGAGGACTTCGGCAGCTACCCGCGGCGCTTTGCCGACGACCTCGCCGTGCTGGCGGCCGAGACGGTCGATCTGGTCTGGGCGCCGAGCGCCGAGGTGATGTATCCGCAAGGCTTTGCCACCCGCATCGCGCCGGAGGGCGCCGCCACCGCCGGACTGGAAGACAAATTCCGCCCGCACTTTTTCGGCGGCGTCGCGACCGTCGTGGCCAAACTGTTCACGCAAGTTCAGCCCGATTTCGCCATGTTCGGCGAGAAGGACTACCAGCAGCTTCGCGTCGTCACGCAAATGGCCAGGGATCTCGATTTGCCGGTCAAGATCATCGGCGTGCCGACCGTGCGCGAGATAGACGGCATGGCCATGTCCTCGCGCAACGTCTATCTCTCCGAGAGCGAACGGCAGATCGCGCCGACGCTCTACCGCACGCTCAAAGCCAGCGCCGCCGACATCAAAGGGGGCGAGACGTTGGAAAGCGTCCTCGCCGCCGGCCGGGCGAAAACCGAGCTTGCCGGCTTCGCCGTCGACTATTTCGAGGCGCGCCACGCACTGACGCTGCGGCCGGTCACAACGCGCAAGGACGGACCGATCCGGCTGCTGGTTGCCGCCAGGCTCGGCAAGACCCGGCTCATCGACAACATCGCGGTCTAGAGCAGGCCCAGTTCGCGCAATTCACGGCGCATGGTCTCCGGCATACGCGCGGCACCAGGCGCGGCGCGGGAAAGGTCACGCGGCGCGTCCTTGGCTTCGAGATAGCGCCAGCCCTGAAAGGCCGCGCGCGGCTTCGGCTCGACCAGCACGACCTTGCCGTCCAGCACGACACGGCAGCGGCCGATGCCGTCCTTGTCGGTGAAGGGGCGGATGTCGAGGATGCGCTCGCGACAGGTGATCTGGCCGCGGATCACCCAATAGAGCGAGCCGCCGTCGACCAGCTCTTCGGCACGCTTGGGAACCATGCGGGTGGTATGGATATGCTCGACCGGCTGCCGGCGGCGCTTTTTCTCTTTCAGCTTCTTCTCGATCCACTCCTCGAGATCGGCGACGGAATCGCAACCGACGCAAAGCTTGATGAGATGCAACGGCATTGACGACTTCCAACTACTCCGCCCGGTGCCCCGGTTCGATCAGCATGATCTTGGCGTCCTCGGCAACCTGAGCATCCTTCTGCACGGCGATTTCGGCAACCGTGCCGTCGATCGGTGCAGTCAGCGTGTGTTCCATCTTCATCGCCTCAATGATGGCGAGACGTTGGCCGCGCACGACCGTGGCGCCTTTCTCCACCAGGATATCGAGCACTTTGCCATGCATGGGCGCGCGCACAAGCCCGCCGCCGCCATGATCCCCAGCCTCGTCGATGGCCAGATCACGCAGCGCCACCTTGGTCTGGCGGCCGTGGCGCAGGACGTAGACGGCGTCGGCGGTCTCGATCGCCGTCGCGTCCACAGCCGCGGCAATGCCATCGACAGTGACGGCAGGAACCCCTGCGGCGTAGCCTCCCTGCGCCACCACGTTCTCGCCCTCGACAAGGACCGGCAGCATCAGCCGGCGGCCGCCGGCAAACTGGAAGGCGTCATCGGCGTCCCAAGGTGAGGCCGGCGCGCCGGCCTCCGGCCCGGCCGCTTCAGCGATGCGGGCGCGCTCGCGTTGCAGGAGGACCTTGGCGCCCAAGGCTGCGGCCGCCTTGTCCACACTTTGCGGCGCGGCGCCAAGGACAGCGAGATTGCGATCAATGAAGCCGGTGTCGAAGGCGCCGCCGCGGAACTCGGCCGCCCGGCAAAGGCGGCTGAGAAAACCGGCATTGCTGCGCGGGCCGGCGACGATGGTGCGGTCGAGCGCCGCCGCCAGGAGGTCGAGCGCTGCGTCACGATTTGCGCCGTGCGCGATCACCTTGGCGATCAGCGGATCATAGAACGGCGTGATGTCGCTGCCTTGCTCCACGCCGCTATCGACGCGCAGCCCATCGCCTGTCGGCAGCGAAAGTGCCACCAGCCGGCCGGTCGACGGCAAAAAGCCGCGCTCGGGATCTTCGGCATAAAGCCGCGCCTCTACGGCATGACCGTCGAGCGGCACTTGCGCTTGCGTCAACGGCAGCCGCTCGCCGGCAGCGATGCGGAACTGCCACGCGACGAGGTCGAGCCCGGTGACGGCTTCCGTAACCGGATGTTCGACCTGAAGCCGCGTGTTCATCTCCATGAACCAGAACGCCCCGGCCTTGAGCCCGGCCGAACCATCGGCGATGAACTCGATCGTGCCGGCGCCCTCGTAGCCGGCAGCCTTAGCGGCAGCGACGGCGGCCTTGCCCATCGCCGCCCGCAATTCCGCGCTCATGCCCGGCGCCGGCGCCTCCTCGATGACCTTTTGATGACGGCGCTGCAGCGAGCAGTCGCGCTCATTGAGGTGGATGGCGTTGCCGTGGCGGTCGGCGAAAATTTGCATCTCGATGTGGCGCGGGCTTGTCACATATTTTTCGATCAGCACGCGCGCGTCGCCTAAGGCGGCTTTGGCCTCGCGCTGGGCGCCGGCAAGCTGTTCGTCGAAGTCGGCGTGACGGTCGACGCGGCGCATGCCCTTGCCGCCGCCGCCGGCCACGGCCTTGATCAGGACGGGATAACCGATCTCGTAGGCTTTCTCCTTGAGGAATTTCGCGTCCTGCTTTTCGCCGTGGAAGCCGGGCACTACCGGGACGCCGGCTTTTTCCATCAGTGCCTTGGCGCGATCTTTCAAACCCATGGCGCGGATGGCGGACGGCGGCGGACCGACAAAGGCGATGCCGGCATCGCGGCAGGCTTGCGCAAACTCGGCGTTCTCCGAAAGAAAACCGTAGCCCGGATGCACGCAGTCGGCGCGGGTCGCCTTTGCGACCGTAATCAACTTATCGACGCGCAAATAGCTTTCGCTGGCCGGCGGCGGGCCGATGTCATGCGCTTCGTCGCACAGCCGCACATGCAGCGCGCCGGCATCCGCCTGCGAATAGACGGCGATGGTGCGCAATCCGAGGCGCTTGGCGGTGCGCGCAATGCGGCAGGCGATCTCGCCGCGGTTAGCGATCAGAACGGAGGAAAACATGAGAACCCCGACGCCGGATACTAGCGCGCGGGCGGCAGCAGGTCTTGCGGCGGCGCTAGGGGACGCGCCGCAGGCGTCTGACTTTGGCGATGCGGCTTTGGCGCCGCAGGCGGCGCTTCGGCGGGAGGCGCCGCGGCATTGGTCGCGGCCGCCGGCAGCGGCGGCTCGGCATTCATGATGCTGACCGGCGGAATCGAGGCGGCCGACGGAAAGCTGTATTTGCTCGGCACGGGCGCGTCGACCGTCGGCGGGTGCGGCGGGATGCTCGCAGCCACGGGCGACGCCTGCGGAGCCGCGCTGGCGACGGGCGCCGGTTTCCCGTCGGCGGCCGGCTCCTTGCCCCAGCGTGCGGCGTAGCGGGCAACGTATTCGCTGTAGGTGTGCGCGCGCAGGTTGGCCTTCAGCGCGGTGGTGTCGCGCAACAGCGCAAACACCGGGCAGCGGTCGGCGGTGCAGCCGTCACGGTTCGCCAATATCTGCGCCGCAATGCCGAAGCGATCGAGTTCGATCGCCCGTTGCACGCCCGACAACCGCTCGACATAGCTCAGGTCGGCGCGGTGGGCGTAGTCGAGCCCGTCGGCAAGCAGGGAGAGTCGCGCCGCGACATAGGCGACCGCGGCGGCGACGCTTTGCGGATCGGCAAAGACCGCCGTCTCGCAGGCGCTTTCGACGGTATCGCCGGCGGCGCTGTCGAGGCAGCCGAGCATGGAGCCCGGCACCAGCGCCTGCGCGGTCAATTCAGCACTACGCTGTTCGATGGCGCGCCGCTCGACGGCATGCTCGTTTTGCGTCATGCGATCGAGAATAAACCCCACCGCCAGGGCCGATGTGGCCAGAACTGCGATCGGCCATAGCTGGCGTGCGGTTGCCGGCCCGACCGGCCGAAAGGCCAGCGCCACCAGGACCACGACCAGGGTGGCGGCAGCGCCCGCCATCGGCAGCAGCACCGACGCCGAAAGCAACGAATTCAATCCGGAGCCCTCCATGTTCGGCGCACCTGATGGCGCTGGATAATCCTGTCGGCTATTGAACCTTGGCTCCCGACACTTTGACAACGCTTGCCCATTTTTCGATATCCTTGCGCAAATAGGCGTCGAATTCGACCGGGGTCATGAGCATCGGCACGGCGCCTTGCTTGGCCCAAGCCGCTTTGACATCGGGCCGGTCGACAACCTTGGCGATTTCGGCGTTGAGCAATTTGACGACGTCAGGGGGCGTGCCCTTCGGCGCCATGATGCCAAGCCAAATGGTTGCTTCGTAGCCGGGCACCCCGGCCTCCGCGACCGTCGGCACATCCGACATTTGCGCCGACCGTGTGATGCCGGTGGTGGCGAGCGCCTTCACCTGCCCGGCCTTAACGAGCGGCCCCATGGTGGTGATCGCGTCGAACATCATCTGCACCTGGCCGGAAAGCACAGCAGTACGCGCGTCGCCCGAGGCCTTGTAGGGCACATGCACGATATCGGTGCCGCTCATGGCTTTGAACAATTCGCCGGCCATGTGATAGGGCGTGCCCGGTCCGGACGATGCGTAGTTGAGTTTGCCCGGCTCTTTCTTTGCCATGGCAATGAAGTCCTTGAGGTCCTTCACCGGCAGCGACGACGGAACCACCATGACCAGATCGGAGTAATTGATGGGCGCCACCGGCACAAAATCGCGCATCAATTGGAAGGGCTTGTTCGGGATCAGCGATTCGTTGGTGGTGTGGGTGTTCGACATCACCAGCAGCGTGTACCCATCGGGCGCGGATTTCGCCACGGCATCCGTGCCGATGATCGAGCCTGCCCCCGGGCGATCCTCAACGACAAAAGACTGCTTCAGCGCTTCCGAGAGATGTTGCGCGAGAACACGGGAATAGACATCAGCCGGCCCGCCGGCGCCAAACGGTACGATAAGGTGAACCGGGCGGCTCGGATAATTGTCCGCCGTTGCTGGCCAGGCCAGGAATAGCGGCAACAGCAAGCCTAAGAGACGCAAAGTCACGGACATAATTGGCCCTTCCGAAGTTTTTGCTGATTTCCGTTCAGGCACCGCCCGATGATTTGAAGCTGGACGCCAAATCGGCCGCCGCGGCGATGCATAGGCGGCCATATTTGCCGAATCCAGGGAAATCGCCGACCGGGTTGCCCTCGGCTTTGGAGGCGCAACCCGCGCCGGCGCGATCCTTACACGCGTAGCGGCTTCGGCTGACGTCGATCGGCATCCTCGCCCCTCCGGCGGCGCAGACCTTCCCGCCGCGCGCGCATCATAATCGATGTCGGATACAACCGCGCGTGCCGCGCCAGCCGATTTCTTCAGGCCCGGTCGAGCTGACTTTCCTTGGCAACGCGCTCAAACGCTTCCCCGGAACTCTTGATCCGGTATTGATAGTCGTCGCCTTCCGAGGGCAGTAGCTTGACCACGATATAGCTGCCGGTCGCCGCGGCACGCCCGAACGTCGGGGAGGTAAAATAGACCGTGTCGCCGACGTGGTATTTGTGCGCCTTGACCACAAGCTCGTCGGCTGCGGCCGGCTGCACCGGCGGACTCGTCGTGCGCAAAATCTTCGCACTGTCCTTGGGCGCGACGCTCGGCGAACGCACGCTGATGCCCGGCAGCGGACGCTTGCCAACACCAACCTCACGCCGCGACGTCTTCGACGCCTTCTTGGCAACGACTTGGGCGCTCTTTGCGCCCTTTTTTTCCGTCCGACGTGCCGCTTTCGCCGGCCGCCGGTCTGATTTTGCTGTGCTTTTACTCATAGGCTCAATATAGCAGCTAATTTTATCTGGCGGGGAAGTTTTTTCAGTAAGAATATAAGCAAATTCAGTGGTTTAAGTCAGACTTTTGTCGGCGTTTCGAGGCCGTTTCGGCCGCGCGGAAGCCATGCCGAACCGCGGAACCCGGACGACCCGGCGCGCGTTTTGTGGCGGGACAAGGAGGATTCTGATGCGGCTCTTGCTGGGATTAATTCTGGGCGTGGCCCTGACGATCGGCGCCGCCTACATCTACGATACTCGCAACGCCGCGGCGGCGGAAAACGGAACCGCCGCGCT
>Ga0335083_10007932_pt1 | contig 13035 bp, 14 predicted proteins | sample Lox_Sample_42_FD_206716 | JGI IMG/M metagenome (GOLD analysis project Ga0335083, IMG submission 206716) | Soil microbial communities from Loxahatchee National Wildlife Refuge, Florida, United States - Lox_Sample_4.2 | ecosystem: Environmental > Terrestrial > Soil > Wetlands | place: USA...
GGCGCAGGGACCCCGAACTCCTGGGTCTCGACGGGGAGGATGGGCTCACCCGCGATCAGGCGGACCACCCCTTCGATCATCCTGATGAAGCCTTTGCCTCCGGCGTCCACCACGCCCGCTTCACGCAGCACCGCCATCAGCTCGGGGGTCCGGGCTAGCGCCACCTCGCCTTCCTGAAGCGTGCGGTGCATGAAGACAGAGAGGTCGTCGGATTCCGCGGCGGCGCGCTCCGCGGCCCCGGCCGCTTCCCGGGCCACGGTCAGGATGGTGCCTTCACGGGGATCGTCGAGCGAGGCGTACAGCCGGTCCACGCCCCGCCGGATGGCGGTGGCGATGTCCCGGGTCGAGGCCTGGGTCTTCTGCTGGACCGCTTCGGCGAAGCCGAGGAGGAAGTGGGCGAGCATCATCCCGGAGTTGCCCCGGGCGCCCAGAACCGCACCCCGCGCGGCAGTGGAGGCGGTCTCCGAAAGCGAAGCGTCGCCGCGGGCACGAAGCGCGTCGGCGACGGATCGCAGGGTCAGGCTGAAGTTGGTGCCGGTGTCGCCGTCGGGAACCGGGAAGACGTTGATCCGGTTGATCTCCTCGCGTCCGGCGGAGACCCAGTCCGCCGCCGCGTACATGGCCTGGGCCAGACGTGGCCCGTCGACGTAGGTGATCCCCGCCCTCATGCGGGCCGCTTACTCCGGGACGACCGTGATCCGGACCTCGGCATGGACCTCGGCTGGCAGACGGACAGTCACCCGGTGCTCTCCCAGCGACTTGATCGGTTGTCCCAACTCGATCCGGCGCCGATCCACGGTGTGGCCCAGCTTGGCCAGTCCCTCGGCGATGTCCGGGGCCGTGATCGAGCCGAACAGCCGGTCGCCCTCACCGGCCTTACGGGCCAATGTCAGCGTGACCTGTCCCAGGGCGGCGGCCAGCGTCTCGGCTTCGGCCCGGTCGGTCGCCGCGCGTGCGGTCCGCGCCTTGGACTCGGCTTCGATACGCTTGCGATTGCCCTCGGTGGCCTCGTAGGCCAGCCCCTGAGGGAGCAGATAGTTGCGGGCATACCCGGGGCGGACCTTGACCAGCTCGCCGGCCTTGCCCAACGACTGCACGTCCTCGCGCAGAATCACTTCCATGGATCAGCCTCCCAGAGTCGGCGGGGCGAACCGCCGCCGGAAATCCAGCCAGGTATCCGCCAGGCCCAGCGAAGTCAGGACGCCCAGCGCCACCGGCAATAGAAAGATCACGAGCACACTGACGACCAGCCAGCCAAAGACCGAGGTCTCTCCCGCCGCGGCCCGCAAGACCGCCGCGCCGCGGAGGACGTAGAGGCCGCAGAACAGCACCAGGAGGTTGGCACCCACCGCGCCCGCCGGCTCCGGTAGCGGGAGGATCGTCAGCGCCAGTCCCAGGATCGCTCCCCACACCAGGTGGTCGCTGAACCGAAAGCCCTGAAACGGGCCGGCCGGCGCTCCCAACGGGTGGGCCGCGATCCGGTGGTACCAGTGCCACGCCAGCGACATCCCGAGCAGCGCCGTCAGCGCGAGCAGGCCGGGGAACAGGGCGGCCGCCGATTCGATCCCGGCGCTGAGCGCATCCACGTACTGCGCCGTCGCGCCCCCTTGCCCGGCCGACGGGAGCGAGGAAAGCGCGTCCCGCAGCTCGTGGCCGTCATGGATCACGGCCAGGCGCAACTCGTCCCAACCGATCCCCAGGTGCCAGGCCCATACCACCAGGATGGGCAAGGCCAGGAACAGGGCCAGGAGCGCCATCGAGAAGAACGGCCGCCGGTCCCGGAGCGCTACGCCCACGAAGGTCCCGGTGATGAAGACGCCCAGTGCCAGCACCGCCTGTTCGGCGATTCCCCCGGAACGGGGGATGGTGGCCCCGATCCAGAGGGCCGCCCCGGCCAGCCACCACCATTCCCTGAAGGTGCGCGGTCGAGAGACGGCGATGAGTCCCGCGAGGGGGCCCAGCAGGAAGATCGGCGGGGCCAGGAACAGGAACGCGAGCAGGCTCAGGATCGAGCCTGGCCGGATCCGGGGGGCCTCGAGGGCCGGCGCTGCCTGGCTCAGCCGGCGAACCCCTTGATGTAGGGGAGCAGCGCGAGCTGGCGGGCGCGCTTGATCGCCGTGCTCAGCTGACGCTGATGGCGGGCGCAGGTCCCCGACAGTCGGCTGGGCAGAATCTTGCCGCGCTCGGTCAGGAAGCGGCCCAGCGTCCGCTCATCCTTGTAATCCACCACCCGGACTCCGGATTCGCAGATCGAGCAGGTCTTTTGAGGACGTCTCATTCGTCGTCCTCCTCGCTGGCCTTCGCGACCGTGACCGGGACCGCCTGCTCGCCTTCGCTCACCACTACCAGGAACCGGAGCACACCGTCGTCGAGCTTGATGGCCCGCTCGAACTCGGGCAGCGCTTCAGGCGTGGCGTCGAACTTGGCGACCGCGTAGTAGCCGGTGCCGTGCTTCTTGATGGGGTAGGCAAGGGTACGCTTCCCCCACATGTTGATCTGGGGTGATTCGCCGCCGGGTCGCTTGATCAGGGCGTGGAACCGCTCGAGACGTTCGTTGATGGCGGGTTCTTCGAGCGCAGAATCGAAGATATAGACCACTTCGTACTGACGGGTCATGACACCTTCCTTTGGTCTGTCGCCCCGCCCCTGGTGCGGGGTGCGGGGAGGATGAATGGTTGAGGCAGAATTATAGGCGGTCGAAGCCCGGTTCGGGAGGGTGTTCCGACTTGCCAAGGCGTATCCCGACGCTCACCTTTCCGGCCCCCTGAAAACGAGGAAGTCGTTGTGAATCATCGACGTTCCGCGCTGGCACTGGCCGGGCTCCTGGCCCTGGTCGGAAGCCCCGCACTCTACTCGCAGGCCAAGCCCGCGGGCACCAAGCCGCCCACCGTGGCCGAGGCGGAGACCTTCATGAAGCGCGCGGAGGCCGAGTTGCTGGAGTTATCCAACCGGCAACAGCGCGCTGAATGGGTGGCCGAGAATTTCATCACCGACGACACCGAAGAGATCACCGCAGAGGCGGGAAAGGACCTCGCCGTCGCGGTGCAGCGCCTGGCGACCAGGGCCCGGCGGTACGAGAAGCTCAAGCTCTCGCCCGAGCTGAGCCGGAAGTTCCTCCTCCTCAAGCTGTCGCTGGCGGCTCCGCCCCCGGCCGATAGCGCCAAAGCGGCGGAGCTGTCACGGATCCAGGCCTCGATGCAGGGCGACTACGGGAAGGGGACCTACTGCCGTCCCTCGAGGGCCGAGGCCGGCAAGCAGGAATGCCTCCAGATCGGGGCGCTGAGCAAGATCCTGGTGGACAGCCACGATCCCGCCGAATTACTGGATGCCTGGCAGGGCTGGCACAAGATCTCCCCGCCCATGCGGCAACGGTATGCCCGGTACGTTGAGCTGGCCAATCAGGGCGCGCGCGAGCTGGGCTTCGCCGATGCCGGTGCCATGTGGCGGTCCAACTACGACATGCCGCCCGATGAATTTGCCAGGGAGACCGATCGACTCTGGAACCAGGTGCGGCCGCTCTATCTCCAGTTGCACGCGTATGTCCGCTCCCGCCTGGCGGAGCGCTATGGCAAGGACGTCGTTCCCACGGACGGCCTGATCCCGGCCCACCTGCTGGGGAACATGTGGGCCCAGGAGTGGGGCAACATCTACTCTCTGGTAGCCCCGGCCAACACGGCTCCCGCTTACGATCTGACCGAGCTCCTCCAGAAAAAGAACACCGACGCCATCGGGATGGTCCGCTACGGCGAAGGGTTCTTCGTTTCGCTGGGATTCGATTCGCTCCCCGGCACCTTCTGGGAGCGCTCGCTGTTCGTCAAGCCCCGCGATCGCGACGTGGTCTGCCATGCCAGCGCCTGGGACGTGGACAACGACAACGACCTGCGGATCAAGGTCTGCATCACGCCCACGGCCGAGGACTTCGTCACCGTGCATCACGAGCTGGGCCACAACTTCTACCAGCGGGCCTACCGGACTCAGCCATTCCTGTTCCGGAACAGCGCCAACGACGGCTTCCACGAAGCGGTGGGCGACGCGATCGCCCTGGCGATCACGCCGGCCTATTTGCAGCAGGTGGGTCTGCTCCAGGAGATTCCCTCCGCCGCGAGCGACACCGCCCAGCTGCTCCGGCAGGCGCTCGACAAGGTGGCGTTCCTGCCCTTCGGGCTCCTGATCGATCGCTGGAGATGGGGAGTCTTCTCGGGGGAGATCAAGCCGGCCGATTACAACAAGGCCTGGTGGGATCTCAGGGCGAAGTACCAGGGATTGTCGGCGCCCTTGCCGCGCACCGAGAATGACTTCGACCCGGGAGCCAAGTATCACGTGCCGGCCAACGTGCCGTACACCCGCTACTTCCTCGCGCGCCTGCTGCAGTTCCAGTTCTATCGCACGCTCTGCCGCGAGGCCGGGTTCACCGGGCCGCTGTACCGCTGCACCTTCTTCGGCAACAAGGCCGCCGGGGCCAAGCTCGACAAGATGCTGTCCGCTGGCGCCAGCCGTCCCTGGCAGGACATCCTCTACGATATGACCGGCGAGCGCGAGATGGACGGCTCCGCCATGATCGAGTATTTCGCGCCGTTGCAGAAGTGGTTGGAGGAGCAGAACAAGGGGAAAAAGGTGGGGTGGTGATGGAAGCTAGGAGCTGGGAGCTGGGAGTTGATCGTTACTCACTCTCAACTCCCCAACTCCCAACCAACTTCTAGCTCCCAACTCCCAGCTAGCATGCACGACTACTTCCAGGCCATCGTCGCCGTTCTGGCCATCACCGACCCGATCGGGGCGGTGCCGATCTTCATTTCCCTGACCGCCGGGATGGAGCCGGGCGGTCGGAGGGCCGCCGCCTTCCGGGGCACCCTCACCGCCGTGCTGATCCTCACCGTCTCCGCTCTGGCCGGCGGGATCGTCCTGGGACTCTTCGGGATCTCGCTCCCCGCCTTCAAGGCCGCCGGCGGGCTGGTCATCGTGCTCATGGGCCTCGAGATGCTGAACGGGCGGCCCACCCGGCTGCAGCGCTACGACGATGCTGCGGGCAGCGACGCCGATCCCATCGTCGTTCCCTTCGCCATGCCCCTGGTGGCCGGACCGGGAGCGATCACCACGGTCATCACCCTCTCGGTGGGGACCTCCAAGTGGGCCGAGCTTCCCCGGGTGCTGGTCGCGATCGGGGTGACCGGAATCATGCTGCTGCTCTTTCTACTCTCGGCGGGCTGGCTGGCCTCCAAGGTCAGCGCCCGCGGCCAGAGCATCTTCCTCCGGTTCATGGGGCTGATCCTGGTGGCGGTCGGGGCCCAGCTCCTGCTCTCGGGCATCGAGTCGTTCCAGCTGATTTAGGATGGCGGCCTTTCCTCAAACCCGAACGTCCGTCGTTCGTGAGCTGAGGAGCCGGGACCCGGAGGTCTATCGCCGCGCCTTCGATGGCCTGGTCGCCGCCTACTGGAAGCCGGTCTACTTTCATCTCCGTCTCCGCTGGGAAATCCTCGACGCCGAGGCGCAGGACCTGACCCAGGAGTTCTTCCTCCGTCTTCTCGAAAAGCGCTACCTCGACCGCTACGACTCGGCCCGTTCCAGGTTCCGCACGTTCCTCCGGCTCTGCCTCGATCGCTTCATCACCAATCAGAAAAAGGCTTCGACGCGACTCAAACGAGGCGGCGAGACGGTCCCGCTCTCGCTCGACTTCGCCGGGGCCGAGCAGGAAGTCCGTGAGGTCGCCTCGGAGTACGCCGATCCCGAGACCCGCTTTCACCGGGAATGGGTCAGGAGCCTCTTGGCGCTGGCCCTCGAGGATCTGCGACGGCGGTGCGAAGAGACCGGCAAGACCACCCATCTGGCGCTCTTCCAGCGCTATGACCTGGAGACGCCGGACAGTGGACCCGCCTCCTATCAGCACCTGGCAGAAGCGTTCGATCTGCCGGTGACGCAGGTGACCAACCACCTCGCCTGGGCCCGGCGCGAGTTTCGCCGGCTGTTGCTGGAGCGCCTCCGCCATCTCTGCGGCAGCGAACGGGAATTCCGGGCCGAGGCGAAGGCGCTGCTCGGGGTGGAGGTGGCATGACTCGGTTGCCGGATCGGACCGTGGAGCATCTGCGCCGGGTCAGCGAATGGCCTGACCTCTCTGGCACTCGGTACCAGCTCGAGGAGCTGATCGGGCAGGGAGGGATGGGGTGGATCTTTCGGGCGACCGATCGCGAGCTGTCGAGGGAAGTGGCGCTCAAGGTGCTGCGGACCGGCGCCTCCGATCTCGACTCGATGGCCCGGCTCCGGCGGGAAGCACGGGTACTGGCCCGCCTCGAGCATCCCGGCATCGTGTCGGTCCACGATGTCGGCACTCTGGCCGACGGACGGGTCTTCTACACGATGAAGCTGGTCCGCGGCGTCCGGCTTGACCAGCCGGCCGACGACAGCTCGTTGCCCGATCGGCTGCGGCTCTTTCTCAGGATCTGCGAGACCGTCGCCTTCGCCCACGCGCACGGCGTCATCCATCGCGACCTCAAGCCCGGCAACATCATGGTCGGTCCCTACGGCGAGGTGCTGGTGATGGATTGGGGGATCGCGAAGGTCCGCGAAGCGCCGGAACTGCCGGCCCGCCCTGAATCCGCGCCCCAGGCGGCCGAGGAAGAGAGTTTCATGGGCCAGACCATCGAGGGCACCATACTCGGCACCCCGGGGTACATGGCGCCGGAGCAGGCGAAGGGTCAGGTAGGCCTGATCGATGCACGGACCGACGTCTATGCGCTCGGTGCCATCCTGCGCTACCTGGTCACCGGGTTCGATCCTACGCGCCCAGGAGCGGGTCCGGTTCGAAAGGCACCGCTACCACTTGCCGCCGTGGTGGAAAAGGCCCAGGCCCTGGACCCCGCCCAGCGCTACTCGAGCGCCCTCGAGCTGGCGGAGGAGGTGGCCCGCTTCCTGGATGCCCGCCCGGTGGTGGCCTATCGCGAGGGTCCTCTGGAGCGGGCCCGGCGCCTCGGCGCCAAGTACCAGGCGGCCATCCTGCTGATTCTGGCCTACCTGGCCATGCGGCTTCTGGTCCTGGTGACCCGGGAGCTCTAAAGGGTTTTCGGGGAAGGTGTAATGGGTGAATGTGGCCTCGATTCACCCTTTAATCGAATGGAGTCTTCGATGAACAAGCCGTTGCTGGGTCTGCTGCTCGGAACCGTCCTGGGAGCCCTGGACGGCCTCAGCGCCCTGGCCTCCGCACCGGAGGTCGCCCCTCAGATCGTGAGCATCGTGATCGGTTCCACCGTGAAGGGGCTGATTGCCGGTCTCCTGATCGGCTGGTTTGCGCGGAAGGTGAATTCCCTGCCGCTCGGTATCCTGGTGGGACTGGGGGTCGGAGCCCTGCTCGCGCTTCCCATCGCCCTCTCCAAGGATCCGGTCAGTGGCAAGATGTACTTCTGGGAGATCATGATCCCCGGAGCGATCGTGGGCCTCATCGTGGGGTTCGCGACTCAGCGATACGGCCGGCCCGCGGTGACTGCGGGACGAGCCTGAACTACCAGTCGCGTTCCGACTTGGCCCCGCCGGCGGCGGGCCGAGCCTCGTGGCTGGCGAGCTGCTCGCGTTCAATGGCCTCGAGGAGTCGACGGGCCTGCGGCTCGTCCAGCTCCTCGGCCGACTCGCCTTCCGCGTCGCCCTGTCCGCCGCCGGCCATGGCGCCGACTTGAGTCTCCCGGCTTCCGGAGTAGCCCGACTTGGTCATGTTGCCCCGACCCCACTCAGCGCGACCACCCATCCCCGGCCCTCCGGCCGCTTCTTCGGTTTCCCCCAAACGCCGCAGCGCCAGCTCCAGGTTCCACTTGGCGTCCCGATCGCCGGGATCCAGGCGCACCGCTTCCTCGAAGGCGCTCACCGCCTTCTTGAGGGCGTCGGTCTGGTCGGTCGCATCCTCGGCCGCGCGGACGTAGGCGTTGCCCAGGTTGAAGTAGGCCCATTGCCGGAGCTTGGCGTCTCCGGACATCGCGGAGCGATAGGTCTTGACCGCTTCCTCGTAGCGGCGCATCCGATACTGCGCGTTGCCGGTGTTGTAGTCGAGGGCGGGATCGTCCTGACGCTGAGCCGCGTGCTGGTAGAGGTCGAACGCGGCCTGGTAGTTTCCGTTCCCGTAGAGGCGCTCCGCTTTCCGCAGGTCGGCCGAATCTCGACTGCAGCTTCCCGCTAGTAGCGTGATCACCACCAGGCTCGCCACCGCCTCGAGCGGTATCAGCGCCCGACGACGCTGGGGCAACACGCCCCAGAAGAAATCAACCGCCAGGAGCAGGACTGCTGCCCCCAGTGGCCATTGAAACCGCTCGATCCGCTCGGTGGCCGGCTTGGTGGTGAGGGCGCGCGCGGGAAGCTCCGCGAGGCGCGCGGTCAACCGGGCCAGCGCTTCGGGTTGATCTTCGCGCGCGTAGAGGCCACCCGCGCCCTCGGCGATGCGGCGGAGATCCTCCTCGACCAGGTGAGAGACGACCGGCCGCCCGATGTCGTCCAGATGCCAGGGGCCGGTCGGGTCACCCGAGTCGGCCGGGATCCGTCCGCCGGCCAGCGATCCCACGCCGACCGCGAAGACCGGTATCCCCGCCTTGCGAACCCGATCCATGGCTTGCTCCAGCGGTCCGACGGTCCGCTCCCCGTCGCTGATCAGGAGCACGGCGCGGTGTCCCTGATCGTCTCCCTCGTGCTCGAAGGTGGTGACTGCCGTGCGAAGTGCTGCGGCCAGATTGGTGGAGGGATCGTCCACCAGATCGGGATTGGCCGCCTCGAGAAACAGCTGATAGGCCGCGAGGTCGGTGGTGAGCGGCAACTGGAGAAAGGCGGCCCCGCCGAAGATCACGAGACCCAGGCGATCACCCGGGGTGGCGGCGGCCAGCTGCCAGGCCAGTTGCTTCGCGGTCTGGAGCCGGGTCCCACCGTGGCTGTCGGTGACCCGCATGCTGCGGGAGACGTCGAGCAGCATCAGCAAGTCTCGCCCGGTACGCACCAGCCCGGCGGGCTGCTCGCCCAGCTGCGGTCGAGCCAGGGCCACGATAGTGAGAGCCAGGGCCGCGACGCGGAGCCGCCGCCGAGTTCGCCGCCCCGAGTGGTCAGGCAGCGTGGAGGTCCGGCCCAGCAGGGTGGCCTCGCCAAACTCCTCCAGCTCCCGCTGGCTCTGATGGTCCGCCCAGGAGGTCAGCCAGACCAGCACCGGGAGGCCGAGCAGCAGGAGCAGCCAGACCGGGGTGGCGAACGTCATGTGGCTGGCACCGTCCGGAGCCAGGTCGTGCGCAGCACTTGGTCGAGGAGGAGCAGCAGCAGGCCGCTCGCCAACAGCCAGGGGAAGAGCTCACGGTACCGGCGAGTTTCCTTCACCGTGACCTCGATCCGCTCCAACGGGTCGATCTCCGCCATGATCCGCGCGAGCGCCGTGGGGTCGGTGGCCCGGTAGTACTGCCCGCCGGTCCGAGCCGCGATCTGCTTGAGTGTCGCCTCGTCCCGCCCGGTGAGGCGGGGGGCGAGGGTGCGGACGCTCCAGACCCCGTTCAAGGGAATCGCGGTGGTGTCGGGCGAGGTGAGGCCGATGGCATGGACCCGGATCCCCATTGCGCGGGCCGCTTCGGCCGCTTCGATCGGCGACGGTTTCCCGGTGTTGTTGGCCCCATCGGTAACCAGGACGATCACGCTCGCGTCCTTGGGGAGATTCTTGAGCTGGTTGAGGCTGGTGGCCAGCGCGGTCCCGATTGCAGTGCCGTCCTGGAGCAGGCCTATGTCGACCTGCTCGAGCAGGCGGTCGAGCAGATCGAGGTCCGGGGTCAGCGGCGCCTGGAGAAAGGCCTTCCCGGCGAAGATCACCAGGCCCACCAGATCTCCCTCTCGCCGTCGCACGAACTGGCGCAGGATCTCCTTGGCTACCATCACCCGGTTGCCGGGCTGGAAGTCGGTGGCCTTCATGCTGCTCGAGATATCGAGAGCCAGCATGATGTTGCGGGAGCGGAGGCGGACGGTCTCGACCCCGCTGGGGATCTGCGGGCGGGCCAGGGCCAGAATCAGAAGCGTCAGGCCACCCATGGCAAGTCCGGTCGGGAGCGAGCGCCACCGGCTCCGGGCGCTCCTTGGCGCCCCCTGGAGCCAGGCCAGGGTGGGAAAGGCCAACGCCACGCTGGCGACTCGCGATCGATATTGCAGCCAGACCCAGAGGGCCGGCACCAGGAGCAGGATGAGCCAGCCGGGCTCAGCGAATCGCATCGGTCGGCTCGGTCGGAACTGACGCGTCTTTCCACTGCGTCAACAAGGTGCGGACCTCGGAGAGAAAGGCACTCGCGCGCTCGGCGTTAGGCCGGACCCGGGCGAACTTGACCAGATCGGCGGCCGCGAGAACCGCCCGGCACCGATCCCGTTGGCCGTCGAAGACCAGGGCCGGTGGAAGTGCCGCGAGGATCTCCGGGGTAGTTGCCTGGAGAGCCGAAACCCGCGCAGCCTCTTCGAGACAACGGCGCAGGACCTGGCTGGTTGCTTCGTAGTGCCGCGTCACGTCGCCCCGGCGAGGCCACTCCTCACGCTCGATCGCCGCCAGCGCCGCCAGCGCATCGTCATAGGCCCCGGGTCGTACTGGTTCCGCGATTGGTAGCGGCGCCGGTCCCGCCGCGCGCTTCTGCCGTCGCAAGAGCAGCACCGCCGCAATCAACGCCAGCAAGACAACTCCCAACTCCCAATTCCCAGCTCCCAGCTTGATCAGTCCCTTGATGTCCTTGAGCTCCGGGTTTCCAGCCGGAAGCAGCGGCACGATCTCGACCGATACCGATCGATGTACCAGGGTCTCCGGCGGCGCGGCCGGGTTCCGTCGGTAGAGCAGGGCCAGGGTGGGAACCGGTTGCTGGCCGGTTCGGTAGAAGGCGAGACGCACCCGCCCTTCGAGCGATCCATCGCGTAGCGGGTGCAGAGTGTCGGCAGAGAGTAAAGCGATTCCCTCGCCCGGAGGGATCAGCGGCCGTGGCGTGACGTCGATCAGGGCCTGCCCGGAGTCGAGCCGCACCGAGGCTCGAAACGAGATGGGGTCGCCGACGTGAGCGCTTCGCGACTCGGGCACCAGGTCGAAGGTCTGGGCTGAAGCCATCGGTGGGACCCGCGCCGCAACCAGGAGCGCGAGCAGGCCGAGCCGGGTCCGCATCAGGAGGCGCGCCGGCGCTCCCGGCGACGAAAGAATCCCACCAGCCGGTCGCCATAGCTGGCGTCGGTCTCCAGCCGCAAACGATCCACGCCGCGATGCTCGAGCTCTCGCTCCCAGTGGGATTCGGCCGCCCGGAGCTGCGTCTGGAAATGGCGGCGCAGGTGAGGGTCTCGGGCGTCCACCGTGACTTGCCGCCCCGTCTCCGGATCCCGGAGCGTGAGCAACCCGGGCGGCAATTCCCGCTCGCGTGGGTCGGAGACCTGGACCGCGATCACGTCATGTCGAGCGGCCAGCCGGTTCAGCGCGGGACTGCTGGCCTCGGTCAGGAAGTCGGAGACCACGAACAGGACCGAGCGCCGATGGAGGAGAGGCTCCAGATACTCGAGGGCACGGTTCAGGTCGGTGCCCTGGCTGGCCGGCTCGAAGGCGAGAAGATCGTTCACCAGCCGGAGCGCGTGACGCCGCCCCTTGGCGGAGGGGACGAAGTGCTCGATCCGATCGGTGAAGAAGAGCCCGCCGATCCGGTCGTTGCTCCGGGCCGCCGCCAGAGCCAGCACGGCGCAGACCTCGATACCCAGCTCCCGCTTGGTGCGCCGCCGGCTGCCGAAGTGACCCGAGGCGCTCAGGTCCACCGCGAGAAATACCGAAAGCTCGCGCTCTTCCTGAAATCGCTTGACGTGCGCCGAGCCGAGGCGGGCGGTCACGTTCCAGTCGATGGCCCGGACGTCGTCTCCCGGTTGGTACTCGCGGACCTCGCTGAACTCGACCCCCCGGCCCCGGAACGCGCTGGTATAGTCGCCGGCCACCAGGTCGCGGACCAGGTTGCGGGTGGTGAGCTCGAGGCGGCGCACCTCCCGCATGACCTCCTCGGGGGTCATGGGACGGCGACGGCAGAGAGAATGCGCTGCCCGAGGGTTTCGGCGGTGACCCCTTCGGCCTCCGCCCGATAGGTGGGGATCAGGCGGTGGCGGAGCACGTCGAGCCACACCGCTTTGATGTCCTCGGGCAGGACGTAACCGCGGCCTCGCACGAAGGCGTGGCCCTTGGCGGCGCGGACCAGGTAGATCGCGGCCCGGGGTGAGGCGCCATACTCGAGCAACGGGGCCAGATCGGGGAGCCCCGCCGCTCCCGGGTCGCGGGTCGCGGCCATCAGGTCCAGCACGTACTCCTTGATCCGCTGATCCACGTAAACCTCGCGCACCACTTCGCGGGCCTTGAGCACCCGCGCCGGGTCCAGGACCGCGCGGGCGGTCGGCTCGGTGCCGGCCGTCATCCGGTCGAGCATGGCCCGCTCTTCATTTCGGGTGGGGTAGGTGATGACCAGTTTGAACATGAACCGGTCCACCTGCGCCTCCGGCAGCGGATAGGTCCCCTCGTGCTCGATCGGGTTCTGCGTGGCCAGCACCAGGAAGAGCGGTGGAAGGGGCAGGGTCTCGCCACCGATGGTGACCTGCCGTTCCTGCATCGCCTCGAGCAAGGCGCTCTGCACCTTGGCGGGAGCGCGGTTGATCTCGTCGGCCAGCAGGATATTGGTGAAGATCGGCCCCCGCTGCACGGTGAAATTCCCGGTCCGCTGGTTGTAGATCAGCGTGCCGATCAAGTCGGCGGGCAGCAGGTCGGGGGTGAACTGCACCCGGTGGCAATCGCCGTGAATGGTGGCGGCGAGGCTCCGCACCGCGAGCGTCTTGGCCAGACCGGGCAACCCTTCCAGCAGGATGTGTCCGTCGGCCAGGAGTCCGATCATGAGCCGTTCGAGCAGCGCCTGCTGGCCGACGATGACCCGACCGACTTCGGCCAGTGCGTCCCGGACCAGGTGGCCTTCCGCTTCGATCTGCTCTCCCAGGTGCAAGGCGGAGTCGTCCTCCGAAGACGCGGGACGGAGGGCGGCGGTATCGCTCATGATAAAGACCTCA
>Ga0335083_10007933_pt1 | contig 13035 bp, 4 predicted proteins | sample Lox_Sample_42_FD_206716 | JGI IMG/M metagenome (GOLD analysis project Ga0335083, IMG submission 206716) | Soil microbial communities from Loxahatchee National Wildlife Refuge, Florida, United States - Lox_Sample_4.2 | ecosystem: Environmental > Terrestrial > Soil > Wetlands | place: USA: Florida...
CTTCCATTTTGTCTTGATGCCCCGGCCTGTAAACCAAAACCGCGGATATAATCGGTTCTTTTTTCTGAAATATTCCTGAAACGTGGAATATAAATTCCATTGGGCCTTCTTCCATAATAATATTCATCTTCAAAACCATCCACCACAGCGCTCATATTTCTTGTCTTGTGATGGTCCATCAGGTTGCGGCCTACCTGGTCGCTGCCGTTACCCAGTCCGTTTGGAAACCGGTTGGATACAGAATTCAAGAGAATAAATGTAGTGGCGACTGTGGCAGCATTGATAAAAATAATCCGTGCATAGAACTCTTCTGTCTGATTTGTTTCTGTGTCGATTACTTCGACACCACCGGCTCTTTGTTTTTTTTCATCATAGATTACTTTGTTGACCAGCGAATTTGTTTTAAGTGTGAGGTTCCCCGTTGCAAAAGCAGCAGGCATCGTGCTCGAGTTGGTACTGAAATAAGCGCCGAACGGACAACCCCGGTGACAAAGATTTCTATACTGACAAAGACCACGTCCTTTCACAGGCGCTGTCAGATTTGCTGTTCTGCCAATAGTTACTTTCCTGTCGGAAAATTTTTTTTCAACCCTTGACTTAAAATCTTTTTCCACGCAGTTCATTTCCATTGGAGGCTGGAATTTTCCATCGGGAAGATGTGCGATTCCTTCTGCCTGTCCGCTAACGCCGATAAAACTTTCTACATAATCATACCATGGAGCAATATCTTTATATCGGATGGGCCAGTCCACGCCGACTTTGTCTTTCAGGTTGGCTTCAAAATCGAGATCGCTCAAACGATAACAGGCTCTCGACCACAAAAGAGATCTTCCACCTACGGTATTGCCCCGAACCCAGTCAAAACGTTTGATTTCTTCGTAAGGATTTTCCTGGTCGTTGATATAAAAATGTTTATTGTCTTCCCGGAAAGACCAGTGACGTTTTTGGATATAATGTATTTTTTTATCTTCCTGTGTAAGACCACCCCGGTGTGGGAGATCCCATGGATTTGCATTTGCCGTAGGATAATTGGGATGCACAACATTCTTTCCCCTTTCAAGCATCAATACTTTTAATCCTTTTTCACAAAGTTCTTTCGCTGCCCAGCCACCACTGATACCGGAACCAATGACAATGACATCATATGTATTTTGTTGGGTCGCTTTATTATTAATATGCAAAGTATCGCCTGGCATAATAAAATTTAGAGTGGCTAAAGTTAGGATTAATTAAAACAAATTTTTGGGGAAGCGCCTCTTTATTCTACAACAATCTTTTCCGTTTTTTTACCTGAATCTGTTTTGACAGTTATGAAATAAACTCCTCTTGCCAGATTGCGGACAGGAAGCGTATTTTGAAATCCAACTGTATTGGCAGATATAAGAAGTTTTCCAGTGACATCGAATAAAACGACCTGGTTACAGTTGACCGAGGTATTGATATAGAGAATATCTCTCACGGGATTAGGAAAAATAGAGAGAATAAAACCAGTTATATCCAATGAAATCAGGCGAATGGGCGAGTAAGTGAAATGTCCGTCTGCATAAACTATTTTCAACCGGTAATAATTATTTCCATTCCATAAATTATTATCTGTAAATTGGTAATTCGTCTGCGAATTTGTATTTCCGCTTGCGGCAACAATTCCTATATCTGTGTAATGAATACTGTCACTGCTTTTCTCAATAATAAACTGGCTGGTATTTTTTTCCTGCAGGGTTGTCCATTGCAATAATCCTTTCGTATCCACTTTTGTTGCAGTGAATGATTGTAAAATAGCAGCAAGCGGACTGTTTTGATCTTTTCCTCCATCATTGATCCAGAATTCAGAAAAACTGCTTACCTGGTATTCCGCATAATAACCATTGTCGTAGGGAATGATGTGCAAGTCCTGTTGAGGTTTCAGGAAGATATAATTGCCGTTGATATTATTGTTCAGGGTGCTGTCTTCTTCCTGAGTTACAGGACTGCTGTATTGTGTAACACCGGACTGATATGCATCATGGATAGTGGAACAGGCATTGCATCCTGTTGCGTGAATTAAATTATTTGCTTCGGAGTCTAAGAAATAAAATCTCACTGAAACATTCGCTGTGGCTGCATTGGAAGGCTGTATAACAATATTTCTCCCCAGATAATATTGATTGGTTGTATCGCGGATGGCTCCTGTATCTATAAATAATTTTACGCTTGTGGTTCCTAAATTCTGTCCGTTAGGATTAATAGAGGCAACTCTCTGGCCATTCAAATCGAAATCGATCCAGCTGTTTCCACTCAGGTTCTGCGTAAAGCCATTGTTGATATTATTTCCATTATAAACAGGGGTCTTATCAAAAATATGTATGTCGTCAATACCAACTCCTTCATAATCGGTAGCAGGATCGCTGAACATCACAATTCTGAATCTTACTTTACTGGCTCTTGTTGGTATATCGAAACTCGAAACATGCCAGATGGTGTCGGATAATTGCCATGCCTGTCTTGTTGCATTGTCATACCAGTTTGTTCCGTTTCCAACTGCTCCGAGTTTGGTCCATACAGAATCATTGGTGCTGTATTCGACCCAATGATAATCGCAATCGCAATCATCTTCCGTCTGGAAAATATGACTGAATGATAAAACCGGTTGTACAAGACTGCTTAAATCGAAGCAGGGAGAATATAAATATGATATCTGGTTGTCACTATAATTTCCAGCCAACTTGGTTACCCAAGCTTTTGATCCATTGGCAGCCCTGTTGATAATCATTTTAGCAGGGGTTCCCCATTGCCAGTCATCGTTAGCTCCCGGCGCATACCAGTAACCGTTATTGCTTTCAAATCCTTCCAGGTAGGGATAACTGCTGATTAAAGGCGTGGTCTGGAAATTGACACTTACCAGGCTGTCATTCTTCCTGTAGTTATCGGTCGGGTAATTGACCCAGGCCCTCAATGTATAATTCTGGTAAGCCGACAAATCTGCTTTTTGTGAAAAAGAATAGTTGATGATTTGATTGGGCGCTACAGATGGAATGGTTTCGGTGACCGTATCATTATTGATTGCATAGGTGACAGGTACATTGGTCAGCGTGTTTGTGCTGTAATTCTTTAATTGAATACTGATCGTTTCTGCATTTGACAAACTGCAAAAATTTGAAAGGGCAGGCTGTAACAAGCCAAGCATTCCCATATCGTTGGATGATTTGGTCAGGGTGATATCGTCAAATGAATATCCATCATCCAGGTCACCGTCAGGTATAACCGAATTTGCAGAAGTAATTCCCTGTTCTCCAAATTTTACCTGGAAACTACTGCCGACAGTTTGTGATGGAACAGCTGCCGCCAGAATTCCGGTCACATTGATATTTTTTGACGCCTTATAAATTCCTATATCATTGCTGTTATAAGATAAGGTATCAGCCAGAATCCATGCAGCCTGATCATTTCCCCGGATCCAAACCATATTTCCCGGCGCTTTAAAATCAATGCCATGGTTTTTATAATAGAAATCGAGCCAGATCTGGTCAAGGGATGAATATCCGGATAAATTGAAAGTAGTGATGAGGCTGTCGGAAGAAGAAACTCCTGTGTTTAAAATCTGGTCCAAAGTAGCACAACGATTTCCTGTTCTGGCGAATCCTGTATTTACAAATGTTCTGATTCTTCCGTTTGGACTGTTGTTATTAAAATCACAACGGTCAAGACTATCCAATCCGGAGGTTTTGACATTATGGGATTGAACGCTTGCGGTTTCAAAACCTTCGGTATAAGATGGATTTAAAACCAATGGATCATTTTGCAAATGTTTGATAATTGTAACGATGGTATCATTGCTCAGTTGCGGATCACCGGGATAGTCAACCCAGGCTTTTATTGTATAAGTTCCCGGAGCAGAAAAATTATAGCTATTGGCATTGGAGAAAGTATATTTAAAAGTAGTTCCGCCGGCAATTGCAGATGCATTTGTTTCCGTCATAATAGAACCTCCGTTCACCTGATAAGAAATATTGAAAGGGATTCCGGAAGCAGCGCTTCCTAAATTTTTTATTTCCACCTGGGGTGATACAATTCCGAGTTGGGAGGATGTAAATATTCTGCCGGTGGTAGGTAAGACAAGCGAATCAAGCGTAAAATCTCCATTAAAAGCTGCTAAACTGCAACTGCCGCCAGCAGGAATTATATTGACAGAAAGAGAACGTCGTCCCGGCAAACCATTGTAAATCGCACGAACTCCCAGCCAATAACTTGTATTTCTGTTTAGACCGGACAACAAATAGGATGTATCGGTTGTGTTTGCGATAGTTTGCATACTGTCGCCCTTCAGCATCATAATTTCATATTGTGTAGCCGAAGGAATGGTATTCCATACTAATTGCGCATAACCCTGGCAGGGATTACTGACAGTCGCGATTGGTTGCCCGAGGATTGTAAAATCATAATCACTCACATCCTGGTATCCCAAATTATTTCTGGTTACACGAATAAGTGCGTTGGTGGTTGCTATAGATGGTACCGTCCATGCATAGTCGCGATTTGCATCGGGAACATTATTACTGATCAGGTTCCAGGTGGAACCATTGTCAGCCGAATATTCAATAGTAAAAGTATTTCCGGCTCCTCCATATGCACTCCACCTGATATATTCTGTTTGTCCCGGTACCCATGTTTCATTGCCAAATGGGTATTCAACTGTTACGGAAGGATAAATAATTTGATATGCTATTACATAATTCTGTGGACCGACGGGAATATTTGTACCTTTTACCGTAACTGTAAAATTTCCTGCAGGAGGATTATTGATAACGACCTGTTCAATATTGTTCACATTGTCAACTCCCTCAATTGCATTGTTAGTCACTCCTGAGGGACTTGGATCCAGTATTAATGGATGGTGAACTGTAGCATCAGGAGAAGTAACAGTTAAATCAAGATTATTGACGAGAGAAACAGGAGAAAATGCTGCAGCAGGTGCATCAGGCCAGTACAACATTATTTTCACTTGTTGGACACCGGTAGGAATACCCGAAATTGTATGTGTGATTGTATTGGAGTTGCTGATACTGTCGATGAAATATCGGTTATTTTCGATTGTTTCAACTGCTGTGCGTGCATTCAGCATTCCGAACCCAAAACTAAAATCAGGTCCGGGATTACCAAAATCATCTGCGCTATTGCATGCAACCGCTTTAATCAATGCTGCTGAGGGATTGACTCCTCCATGGAGTTGCCGGTATCTTTCATACAAGAGGGCAAGCGTGCCTGTTACAGTTGGAGATGCCATACTTGTTCCCGAAGTGGTACCATAAGTATTGTATGGATAAGTGGAGGTAATATTCTGACCACCTGCTGTGATTTCAGGCTTAAGTCTGCCATCATCGACAGGGCCCCGGCTGGAGCTGGCTTTTATGCCATAAGTCATATTGTCCATTGCTCCTACAGTCAAAATATTTTTGCTGCATTGAAATCCGGATTTTATAGTTGCAAATGGATTTGGATATGGACTACAGGTTAGGCCTCCATCATTTCCTGCAGCAAACACATGTAATAAAGATGGATTGGCATCGAGTTGCTCATCTGCGTAATTACTGAGAGCATCGTATTCACCATCACCCGGACAAAAATCCGCTCCTGAGTAATAAGAATTATTTGTGAGCACCAGATTATTATCATTAATATATGTGGGCGCATTTACAAGAATATCGCTGAAATACTGGCTGATGATTGTAGCTTTCGGGGCCATTCCCCGGTATCTTGGATCTAAAATTCCTGCGCCCGCCATCGTACCTGTTGTATGCGTACCATGAGAAGTCACTGTAGTGGCATTTCGCTGGATCAGTCTTCCTGAAAAATCAATATGTGTGGATGGATCGGAATTATCGCCAATTCCTACTGTTACGTTTTTTCCGAAAAGATTTCTTCCCGAAGTCGCGCTAAGTGCATCCAGTCCATGAATAGCACGATTATTATAATTCAAAGGAACGTCGTGCAGTGACTGGAGGCTGATATATGCAACGAATGGAAGTGTAGCAATTTTTTTTACCACATCTGATGATGCGTTTACAAAAACCACATGCCGGGGCTGAATTTTTGTGAAAATAATTTGGGCTCCTGATTGACGAAGTTCATTTGAAACAGTCGTTTTATCAATATTCCCAAAAAAAGTCACGGCAATGAATGAGCGCTGTTGGGTATCTGCATGTCCTGATTGTTGGAATATTTTGGAGGAGATTTTTAACTTAGAAGGCAAACCATACGCGGCAGTTGCATGATAAGTTTTCAGAGACTGGAAAGCAGTGCTATCGGCCATTTCGGCCAGGAAAGCATTTCCCGGGAGATAATCATATAAACGGACGCCCATATTGGACAGCTGGTTTTTTTCTCTACCGGAAGGCAGTTGATCAAACTGTAAAATGAGATAATACTTTTTCTTGTAGCTGATATCCTTCAGGGCCAGGTTTGAAATTCTTTTTCCCAAAAGGTTTTTTTCCGATGAAATATTCCCGGTCTTAAAACGGATGAGCCGGGGCGGCTTTTGTGCAAGTATGGTCGAAAAGAGAAAGCAGCAGACAATGGTTATAACGCAAAAATGCTTCATCAAAACTTTTTTACAGTCTTAAGGGGTCATGTATTATTTTTATCCCGGCCTCTGGGGCTGACCTATTAAACGATGAATTATTATAATTATTTTTGACCTCAAAAAATTGATAATTAATTGGATATGACTTTTAACAGGAATTATTTCAACAATCACACAAATTAAATTTTATTTACAACAAAATGCTTTCAGACCGGTTAGAATCGTTCTTTCCTTATTTAACCTTATCGCTCATCTCCTGTCGGGTTTTGGTTGGAATAATTTGTGATCTAATTTTTAGCAGATATATAATTTGAAATCATATCGACATATCATTTTCACGGTAATTCTGTTTATTTTTTACAGCACAATTATTCCTTCCAATGCATATTCGGGAATTGGAGGAATCGATCATCCAGTTCTGAATACTGATACTGTGCCCCGCAAAACAGATTCTATTCCTAAAAAACAGCATAAAGGAATTGCAAAATATTTCAATATCATTACAGATAAACAGCAGAGAGATTCTCTGCTTTCGAAATTATCGAACCAAAATGCTCCTCCGCCTACTCCGGATAGTGTCCTGTTTCAAAGAAGGCAAAATAATTTTTCACCTTATCGTGGTAAGATAATCCGGTCTATATACTATAATCGCCTGAAAGTATTCGGAACATTGATCGAGGATACGGCTTATAATCCTTCCAAGTTGGTACGCTTTGCAAATAAATTGCATTTTGACACCCGCGAATGGATGATCAGGCAGTCTTTGTTTTTCAGAGAGAATGACACACTGAATGCATATAAACTCGTCGATAATGAAAGGTATCTCCGTAGTTTACCTTTTATCCAGGACGCGAGATTGTACGTGATCAATACTTACCAGGATTCTGATTCGATCGATATTGTGGTTGTGACTAAGGACATATTCGAATATGGAGGAAATCTTTCTGATTTTAGTCCGACCTCTGTTGCAGCAACTGCTTACAATACAAATTTGTTTGGTGCAGGACAAAGAGCTTCCGTCGGGTTTCGTTGGGATGAAGCATTTAGCCCGCAATGGCGTGGGGGTGTTGGGTACAGTAAATATAATGTTGGCGGGTCTTTTGCAGATGTTTCGGTAGGTTACAGTGTTTTGAATGACCGCCCCACAACGGATACTGGAGTGTATGAACGTTCCTATTATGTAACTGTCAATCGTCCGCTCTATAGCTCATGGGCAAAATTTACAGGCGGATTAAATATAGCTTATAATTCTTCTGTTAATGTTTATCTGTTAAATGATTCGATCTACAGAAACTATCATTACAATGTTTTTGACGTCTGGGCGGGTTATAATTTCATGAATCAGTTTAAGAACAATGGGATCAATAGTGAAAACCCGAATCTTGCTCTGGAATTGCGTCTGTTTAATATGAATTTTATGACAAAACCCTTTCAGCCCAAGTATCAATATGATCCGAATTATAACGATCACCATTACCTGCTTGGAAAATTTGTGATCTTTCATCAGGATTTCTTTAAAACAAATTATTTTTTTGGATTTGGCCGCACGGAAGATATTCCTCTTGGATATAATGCAGGAGTATCCCTGGGATTGGATGACTGGGTCGGGAAAAAAAGAACTTATACGGCTATCGAAGCACAGAAATATTGGTTCAAAGGAAAAAATTTAATCAGCACAAATCTGGGAATTGGGAGTTTTTGGTATAATAGGAATTCTGAAGACGCGGTCATTCATTTGCAAACAGATTATTACAGTAACCTGTTCAGACTCCAGGGACCAAAATTCAGGCAGTTCATCCATGGAGATTATCTTATCTGCCTTAATCCTGATTTATATAAACCAGTCAACATTAACCGCGAAAATGGAATTTTTGGTTATCGAAACACGATAATGAATGGCTACCAGCGATTAAATCTGAGTACACAAACGAATTATTATAGCAATTTGAGTGTATACGGCTTTAAATTTAATTTCTTCCTGCTTTTCCAGACTTCGCTCTTAGCCGATGACAAAGAAAACCTGTTTAAAAGTCCATTATATTCGGGTATTGGTTTGGGTTGTATGATCCGCAATGAAAATTTAGCGTTCAATACGGTTCAGATTTCGGTCAATTATCTTCCCCCTGTTCCCAATGCTCCTAATTCATTTTTTATTCAGCTCACTTCTGTAGCGCCAATTGGCTTTAATATTTTTGCCCTGCAGGCGCCTTCGTTGATCACCTTTAAATAAAATAAATCGAGATGATTTTATAGCTCGGTTGTTTGATGGTTGAATCCAATCAAATCATCTAACTATCAAACAATAATATTTAAGTTTGCACTCAATATGAATATTCATAGTATATCTGCTTTTGAGTAAATATAACCGCATGATCAAACCACCGCTGTTCATTTTTCTTGGATTATTTGCACCTCTTATTATTTTTAGCCAGACAGATACTTTACAAAATCCGAAGCAGTTTACACAAATGGATATCAAAGACTGGCTGGCTCAAAAAAACTGGATCAAACCAAGAGCTGAAAAAAATAATTTCTTACTCATCATTCCAATTATTGCTTCCAACCCTTCAGCAGGATTTATTTTTGGCGCTGGTCTTACTTATGCTTATCAGTCACCTCCCAAATCGATTCGACTATCATCTGTCACAGCCAATGCTTCCTATTCCAGCAAGGGATTGCTCAATCTAAACATGAAGAGCAATGTTTTTGCATTGAGCGATAAATTGATTCTAAATGGTGACTGGCGTTTTTTAATCAATAATGAAACTACTTATGGTCTTGGTACAAAAAAATATTCCAGCACTTCAGATGTGGATATAAATGGATATGAAACGGATGGAGACAGTCTTGGCCAGATTTTAAAATATGATCAGATCAGGCTTTATGAAACTGGATCATGGGAGTTATTCCGGAATTTTTTTGCAGGAATCGGAATTCACTACGATTATTATGCAAATATTAAAGACGAGACAGTTCAAGACGGTGATACAGCAAACTCCTATCATTACCAGTATAGTATTTCGCATGGGTTTAATCCTCAAAAATATACTGCAACCGGCCTCAGCCTGAATTTTTTGTTCGACAGCAGGGATAACCAGGTGAATGCATACAGGGGATTTTATGCAAATGCTAATTACCGCGTCAACCTGTTGGGGCTCGGCAGTTCAAAAAGCAGTACAATGTTATTGACAGAATATCGCTCTTTTCATTCGCTGGATTCCAGGCACAGAAATGTACTCGCTTTTTGGTTTTATGGAAATTTTGTTCTTACAGGAGAAGTCCCTTATCTCTTACTTCCGGCTCTCGGGTATGACCAGCGTCAGAAAACAGGAAGGGGATATACTTTCGGAAGATTCCGGGGAGAAGATATGCTGTATGGCGAAACGGAATATCGCTTTCCAATTTCAAGATATACGGGTATACTTGGCGGTGTTCTTTTCGCGAACGCTACCACTACGACCAATAAAATGGAAGACATTTTGTTGCTTGAATATCTCCGGTTTGGTTATGGAGGCGGTTTGCGCATTATGCTTGATAAAAAATCCAGGACGAGATTAGAAATAGATGCAGGAATCGCAAACAAAACAGTTGGTTTCTATCTCGGCGCTCAGGAAACATTTTAAGATATTCGCACAGAGGGAACAGAGAAAAAGAGAATATGTTTCGCACAGAGGGAACAAAGAAAAAGAGAATTTAATCCTTTTCTTCGTTAGCTCTGGTCAGATATCTTCCTAATCTCATATGGGTTGTAAGCGTTTTTTCATATTAGTTTTTTTATTTCTTCTTGACATTCGGGTATCAGCCCAACAGCCTGGGATCGACAGTGCTTCTGTACCACAAAAAGACCTTATCGATATAGTTTTAAAATTATTCAAAGCTGAAAAGGCAAAAGAGAACAGAGAAAAAAGAAAAGTACTTTTTTCGATCATACCTCTTGCAAGCGTATCAGGCGGGGGACGCCAGGTGGTTGTTTCATCCGTTAATGCTGCATTTTTTTTAGGACCTCCAACCACTACTAATATTTCTACTGTGAATTTTGTTCCCTATACGAATTTTGCAGACAGACTTGGATTTATTATCACTCCCAATATCTGGCTCGATGAAAATAAATGGAACCTTACAGGCGAATTTCGCATTGCAAATAATATTGTCGATACTTATGGATTAGGGGCCAACAGTTCAAAGGACTCTTTAGTTGAAATCAATTATCAGTACATACGTGTGTATCTGAATGCTAACCGTAAAGTAGTGGGTCCATTTTACTTGGGATTGGGATATAAACTCGATTATTTTTACAATGTAAAAGAAATCAGCCCAACCATTGATTCCAGTTTTTTTTCAAAATATGGTATTGGTACAGGCCCGCAAACGACATCCACCGGCATAACACTTAATTTTTTATTTGACAATCGCAGAAATTCCATAAACCCATCACAGGGATTTTATTCGTCGTTATTTTTCCGGTTCAATCCTAAATTTCTGGCGAACGATTACGAATGGTCATCCATATATTTTGATACGAGGAAATATTTCTCACTGAGCGATAAGCGACATTCCGTTCTTGGCATCTGGACTTTGTACTGGGGTTCTTTCGGAGATGTACCATTTGTGAATCTGCCGGGAACAAAACTGGACCTCGGACAAAGATCTGCTCGCGGTTATGATCTGGCCCGTTATATGGGTAAGCAAATGTTATACGGAGAAATGGAATACCGTTTTGATATTACAAGGGATGGCTTATTCGGAGCAACTGTTTTTGCAAATGCTCAGTCATATACTGAACCTGCATCAAATAAATTCGAATACATTAAGCCTGCTGCAGGTATTGGCCTCAGGATTAAATTCAATAAAAGGTCTAATACGAATGTTACGCTGGATTTTGCAATTGGTAAAAATTCGTTTAACTGGTATCTTAATCTGGGTGAGTTTTTTTGATCACGGATATGAAATCGAACAGAGCTGACAGAGGAAAGAGAATCCTCCTTCTCTCTGTCAGCTCGGTGCGATATTATTAATTCTCACCCTCCTGATCTTCTTTTTCCGTAAGCTCTTCTTTATCGTTTTTATTCAATTTAATTTTTGGGTTTTCAGATGTTCCCGTGATATGCATGGGAATTCCGATAATGCCCAGAGGAGGGAGACCGATCCGCATTTTAAGATTTATATTTCCGTCGAAGGAAGTTTGGCCCTCCATTCTGATCCGGAATCCTGAAGTCTTAAATTTTACACGCTCCAGCGTAATCAGATTGTTTTTGATGGTGGTTTTCAGGTCGATCTTCGATAAGTCGGGGTCCCTGATATCTTTCTCTGTTGTTGAACTGACAACATTAAATAGTTTCAGCCCTTTAAACTTCACGTTTTTAATGGATAGAACCCCGCCTCCTGTCAACGATGGATAAATCGGATACATATCACCATTCAATCTGCCCTTCAGGTCATAATCCAGGGAAATAATACCTTCTGCCTTGGCTGCGGAAGTGAACATGTCATGAAACAATTTTACCTGGTTATAAGCTTTTTTGATATCAAAATCTTTTGCCTGGAGATGATATTGGAAAAATGCCCGCGTAGGAGAAGTATTTCCATACAATCCATTCATTGCAACAGTACAATCAATCAGGGAAAAATTGGTTTCATTTAACTGCAGCTGTGCATTACTGATAGTTACACCCCCTGAAAAGTTTTTTATATTCAAACCATTATAAGAAATGGAATTTACATTTGCCTTGATGATCAGATCCAGGTTGGCAGGTATCATCACCACGCCCGTCGATTTATTTCCACTGATGCTGTCGGTCTGCACAGGTTTTTTCTCCTGACCAGTTCCACGCTGGTTTGAAAAAGCTGTAAACTCATCAACCGATATAAAATCTGAATTCAGATTAAAATTCCCTTTCAATTTTCCGTCACTGGTAAAAAAATAATTAATCAGATTTTCCAGGAACCCATCCATCTTCATATCCGAATGCCCATAGGTTGCGCTGAATTTATCAAACCACATTTTATCCTGGCTGAAGCTGAACAATCCTTCTTTAATAAAAAATGATTTTGGAAAATATTCGTGTTTCAATTCTATATTCTTTAATTCTACTGTACCTGAATTTTCAAGCCGGTCATATCTGCCATTTGTTCCATCACTTTGTCTGCCTTTCAGTGATATGGCAGCTTTGGCATATCCTGAAACATCGATCCCCTGTTGTGCAAAAACCTGGTAAATCTTCCCGATATCGATTTCGCCTTTTGCTTTTATATTGTATAATATATCGTCGAAGTTCTGCAGATTGGCTTTGACGAAAAATGTTTTCCCCTCAAATAGAAAAGATGCGGGCTCGACAGAGACCTTTAATCCGCTCAAACTGCCATCGGCATCATTCGCTTTGGCATTGACCTGGATGTCTTTAATCGGGTGAGGATAATATTTGGTTTGAATCAATCCGTTCTGAATTTCGATATCTGCTGCTACCTGTGGGAATAATTTT
>Ga0335083_10007934_pt1 | contig 13034 bp, 11 predicted proteins | sample Lox_Sample_42_FD_206716 | JGI IMG/M metagenome (GOLD analysis project Ga0335083, IMG submission 206716) | Soil microbial communities from Loxahatchee National Wildlife Refuge, Florida, United States - Lox_Sample_4.2 | ecosystem: Environmental > Terrestrial > Soil > Wetlands | place: USA...
TTCCTCCCCGCGGTTGCCCGCGATTTCAACCCGCTATAAAAGTGAATCTTCATCGGCCGGGCCGAGGTGGCGAAACGGCAGACGCAGTGGACTCAAAATCCACCGTGGGCAACCACATGCGGGTTCAAGTCCCGCCCTCGGCACCACAATTCTCCCGACAGATGCTTGCCTTTTAGCGCCGGCCACTTTGGTTGTCAAGTGATCTGCGCGCTTCAGAAGGTTCGACTATGGCTAAACTTTGGCTGTTCGCGTCGAAAATTCTAGAAAGCGAGGCTACTGCCTCGGCACAGATAGAGGCCTTGCGAAGCCAAACTTCGGGTCCGGAAGTGGAGTCGCCACGACCCCGCGATCCATGGCTGTCTCGTTCGACTTTGGCTGAGTTCAGCCAAAGTCGGAAGCGATGTCCGGCGAAAACGATCACACATAGCGATTCACTTGCACCGAGTTATGGGGGCAGCACCTCGCACGACGAGAGGGGATCGTTGCGCACGCGCCACCGCGAAGTCAGCGCGGCCGTTGCAGCATCAGACGTATGGGGGAGTTCTCAAGAGGAAGAGCGCTTGACCTACCCTGTGAGCAGAGCGATTAGAAATACGAAATTAGATCTCGTGACTTACGAGACCGGCGCTCCTGCACTCACTCCTTCCCGATAGAAACAACTTTGCGCGGTAGCTTTTGTTCCGCGGCGTGAAGGACCGCAAGCCTAGCAGCTCCTTCCTTGAGCATAGCTTCGTCGGCGATCGCATATCGTCGATAGATAGCCTCGGTGCGGTGGCCGACCATCGCCATCGCCACTGACCGCGGCACACCCGCACGCTCGAGATTGCGAACGGCGGTGCGCCTAAAATCATGCGGGATTCGCCCTGGCACTCCCGCCTTGCGGCATGCGGATGCCCAAACCCAGCGGAAGTCCCTGATGGGCTTGCCCACCCGATGAAAGAGCCACGGGATGATCTGTCCAGTCTTCTGCTCGAGCTCCTTTGTCGTCTGGAGTTGTCGTTCCAGAACTTCACGCAGTTCCGGTGTTAGCGGAAAGTTTCTTCCCTCTCCGTTCTTGGTCTCGCCTGGCTCAAGCCGAATCCATCCAGCGTTCAAATCAACATGATGCTTCTGGCGGGTGAGAAGTTCCGACGTGATTCGCCATCCCGTGATGTATGCGGTCTGAATCACCGGCTTCAGTTCTTCCGGCAGATGCTCCACGACCGCTCGATATTGATCAGGTTCGAAGAAGCCTTTGCGCCGGTTGTTCTCACGCAGTTTTGTGATTGAGGGCCGCTGAATGACTTTTCCCGCCTTTTCCCCGAGGCTAAACGCACGCTTCAGTGCAGCGAGTTCGCGGTTTATCGTCGCCGCCGCTGCTCCTTCGCGCTGCCTGTACGTTATGTAACTTGTAACCCGGTCGGCCGTGACATCGATCGCGAGCGTGTTGCCGAAGAATTCGAGGAGATGTGCCAGTGAAAAACGGAGTCGCTTTCGGCTCTTCCGCTCATTTGCTTCGTAGTCATCGATGAGCATCTGGGCGAGCTGTTCGAAGGTAGTCTTCTCCGCGCGCGGCGCTACAACGCGGCCCTGAGCCGCTTCGCCGACGCGCTGCTTCAGCAGATTGACTGCCTCGGCTCGACTCGAGGAGCCAGAGGATTCCCGGTGCCGCTCTCCACGAACGAAATACTGGATCCACCAGGTTGCAGTCTTCTTCTGCTCGCCGGTGCGCTTGTCCTTGTAAGCGGGCTGAAAGACGAATCCCAGTCCCCGTGTCTTCTTCATCGATTCTCGTCGAACCACGAGCGTTCCTAAGAATAGGCTACCGAGTGTCGCGTGCGTGTAGCAACGCGTCGCAACATGAATTGCCTGCAATCTGCGGCGTTAGATCGTCGGTGGATCACAATAGTACGGTATGGCGATCTATAGCAGACCAATCGACGCCACCGGCGTTGACGACCGCGCTTCAGCCGCCTCGGATCGAATTCGGGCGGCTAGCGAGCCATCGTCTCATGATCGCCTGAGAGCAGATCCAATTCTTCCGCGATATTCGCCGGATGAACGGAAAGCGCCGCGACTGTCGGATCAGCCTACCGCGCTCCATATGCAGCGCAGTCGCGGCCTCTTCAACCGTTATGATGTCGTCGACGCTCCAGGGCTGAACGCTGTTCTCGCCGCTTGAGGCTCCATCACCGTTCGAAAGAACGCCCTGGTTGACACGGTCGTCGTTCGCGACCAGCCGGCAGATCGCTGCAACCAGCTCGCCCAGCGGGGTGTTGGAAAGGACCTGCGCCGTGCGTACATCGAGCACCCAAGTCTTGCTCGGGTCAGCCGCCGCCTTCCTCCGCTTTGGAACCGCATTGAGTTCCACCACGCCCGACCGTCGCGGCGCACGGGACGAACCATCGCCTCCCATGCTGTTCCGCATAAACAACCTCCGGTCGGTTGAAATTGATCATATCGACGTCTCATCGCTGGCCCGACGAGATGCAATGTTGGCTCCGACGTGAATGCGTGCGACTGATCGATCACAGCGAGTCTCCTGCGACAGTCGGGAAGAGGGCACGCGGGCAAAGCGAAACCGCTGCCTGCTTCCACAACCCGACCACAAGGCTGACATTGTATGGTGCCGCAGATCGTAATCCTGTTAATCAAAATTTCAAGCAATTCGATATGACTGTTCGTTTAAGCGAGATGCGAGAATAACCATCGTCTTGTGTTTCTGGATGATTTGAGAGGGCAACATGGACAACCGTGAGACGTGACGCCACTCACTTCCCGTGTTGTGCATTAATTTGTCGTGTGGACACCCGACGTGCCAAACTGTGCTGTACGTATGTCCGAGATCCAGTTGATGAATCCCCATTTCAGGGGCTGGATGAGATCGGCGCCCGCGTATGATGCGGGCGGCGAAAAAAATTACATTCTGGCGTTCTTTCCAAGAATGTAGTCTGCTGCGTGCTGTGCCTGAGCTGCAGCCAGAATTACTAGCCGGCGATCATCGCGGAGCTTTTTCGATAATCAGCAGGAACGAATAATGTGAAGGAGACCGGTTTCCGCCGCTGTTTTCGCAGCGATGGAACGTTCTCTCCTCCACATTACTTTTGCTTCACCCTACAGCGAATCTAGCCACTCAAGGACGCTGCGCTAGTGCCTCCAGCGAGGGGTTTTGCCCGCCTTCGAGGGCACGCCGACGTGCTCGAAGCTTATCGAGGCCCGCACGAGAAAGCCCGGCCCGCCGATCTCTTTATTTGCCGATCGATTTCGCGAAGGGGCGGCAGGCCTGGCGCGCAGCGTGGGCAATCGCGGCGCGCCAAGCTGCTCTCTCTATCGAAGCGGAATTAATAGATCGGTGATCAATTCGTTGGCCGGCGTATCGAAAGGATTGTTGCGATAGATCTCTAGCGCCGGCCGATCGTCAGGAACCAATCCGCTCTTCGGCAGCCACTCGCCGTAGAGGCGTTGGAATGCCGCGGGAATCCCGTGATAGGACCCGATCAATCGATACGAGGCGTACTTGCCGCCCGGCACTTCCAGCACTTCGATTCCGCCGTCCGCCTCGAGCGGCTCATCCCAGACAACGCCGGCGTAGTAGCGAAATGCGTTATCGCCACCGCCGCCCCATCCACTGCCTTCGACCGGCCCGCGCGAAATTCCTTCGCTGTCGCCATAGAAGATGCCGATAGCTTCCCTGGTCCGGCCTGCGATTCCGTGGTCGATCTGCCATTGCCACAGGCGCGAATAGGTGTCCTTAAAGTTCTCCGGCGTCAGGGCGCCACGAAGACGCATCGTCCAGGCCTTGATCGGTCCGCGCTCGACAATCTCGACTTGCATGCTGCTTCCTCCGCGTTTGATTGGCCGCAGACCCACCACCAACTGCGCCAGCTGCATCCCGCGATCTCGAAACTCCCTCGGTGAAACGTTGGTGAGATTTCGGAACGCGCGCGAGAACGTCTGCACACTTTCATACCCGGAGTCCATCGCGACTTCTGTCACCGGTGAATCAGTCGTCGCGAGAAGCAGCGCAGCACGCGCCAGACGAAGCCGGCGCGCGGTCTCGATCACGCTCTCCCCCACCATCGCGCGATAGATGCGATGGAAATGGAAGGGGGAGAAGTGCGCGATTCGCGCTAGTTCGTCGAGGGTGTGCGACGCCTCCGGCTCATTCGAGAGTGCCCTGATCACGCGTTCGATACGGGCGCGGTAGTCGGTCTCCGTGACCGGTTTCACACCGGGCAACCTAACAAGGACGCCACGGAGATTCTTTGCAGAGCTTGCGAACTTTCGCGTTCAGGTGCGCCATCAGATCGAAGCCCTCCGGTCCATTATGAATCATCCGTCCCGTCACATAGGCCGCCGTCGGCTAGCGCTAAGCGGCGTATCTGAATGCGGGCGTTCTCCACGCCCGATTAATAACAAACTTCAAATTATGACAATACCCGCGTGAGGTGATACGTCGACTCGCCACGGTTTGCCGCGCATCATTTCCGGGCATAGATCCCTTGGCCTTTATCTCAACTTGGCCAGGAGGGTCCTATGCCACACGACCGCAGCGCTCTGATCGATCAGCTCAGAGCGCATCTCACAGAGCAGCGATATAGTTCCGTCGTCGCCCACAACTACTGCCGGGGTGTCAAGAACTTTCTTAAGTTCCTGGAGCAACGGAACGTTCCCGTAGACGCGGCGACCCCGGATCACGTATCCGGCTATCTCCACTTCGCCCGTCGCCAGTTCCACCAGCGTCACGGTCATCCACCAGCGCCGCGGTGGGAATCAATCCCTCAAGCAGGAATCCACGCACTCCTGCGGCTGGTGCAGAAACCGTGGCCGCCTGAGCGACCGCCTGCGAATCCGCGTGAAGCCGTTTGCCGCTCGGTATGCAACGAGTACCGGGAATGGCTGCAAGTGCAGCGGGGTCTCGCGAAAGCGTCCATTCGCGTGCTCATGTGGGAGGGCCGAAACTTCCTGTCGTGGTATGCCGCGCCGAGCCCCCTCGATGATCTGCGAAAGTTGAACGTCAGAGACATCGACTCGTACTTCGAGATGCGAGCCGCCGGCCTGAGGCGAAGGTCACTCAAAGACGTGGCGGAACGGCTGCGCTCGTTGATGCGGTTCCTTCATAGGACGGACCGCATCGGGATCGATCTGGCGCCTCGAATTATCGCTCCCGTGCTCTACGCCTATGAGTCTATTCCGTCTGCTCTGAGCACCGAGCAAATCTCGGCCGTTTTGAAGAACACGCGAAAGGATCGGTCCCCACTGGGATACCGGGACTACGCGATGCTGCTGTTGCTAGCGACCAACGGATTGCGTGATGGAGAAATCACGCGACTGCGGCTGGAGGACATCGACTGGCGCGCCGAGGCGTTACACATCCGCCATTCCAAGACTGGGGCAAGCTCGCAGTTGCCCTTAATGGCCGAAGTTGGCGGGGCGCTGCTCAACTATCTGCGTCGAGGCCGACCGAAGACAGACGTTCGAGAGACCTTCATCCGCACGCGGGCCCCTTATAGCCGGCTTTCTTCCCTCTATAGCGAGGTTCGCCGGCGCTTGGAGGCTGCGGGTGTAAAGCCGCTCGGCAAATGCGGTCCTCATACCTTCCGCCATGCTCGCGCCGTCAGCCTGCTTAGAGCATCCGTGTCCCGGAAGGTTATCGGCGACTTGCTGGGCCATCGGTCGGAAGAGGCGACGCTTCCGTATCTGAAGCTCGCCACGGAGGACTTGCGCGCAATCGCTTTGGAGATTCCGGAGGTGCGCGCATGAGAATCTGGCCCGATAAGAATGACCGTGCGATCGGCCGCTTTCTGCGACAGCGCCGACTTCGTCATCCTCAAACCCCAATGACTTATCGCCGCGTACTCCGTGGCTTCCAGGATGTTGTGCGGCGATGCGAGCGCTCATCGTCGCGCGTAAGCCTGCAGACGTTGAAGGGTTGGCTGCAGGAGCGCGGTGCGGAGTGGTCGGCGTTCACACTTCTTCACCGTGCCTGCATCATCGATCGATTCCTCGACTTCCTCGTGCGCGAAGGGTCGATCGCGAGCAACCCGGTCGCGGAGCTGCGCACCAAATACTTGATAAAGGGTAGCGCGACGATCCTGCGGGTGCTCCTCGCCCCCGAGCCCGACAGGGCGCTGGAAGCGCGGCGACAGTTGCCGCAGTTCGGCAGCGTTCTCGGCGACCTGATGCGCAATCACGTCGCGCTGATGCGCGCGAGGGGATTCCGCTACGACACCAATGCTCGCATGTTTTTGCGATTCGACCGCTTTCTGCAGAGGCACCCTGAGCTCGCCAACGAGCCAGTGCCGGTCATGTTGCAGCGCTGGGCGGCTGCACGTTCGACGGCCTTCCATGCCGTCGATTGCGAGCTGCTCGGACGCGCCTTAGCCAAAGCCCGGCACCATGTCGATTCCAGCGCTCCAATACTGCCCCCGGGGCCACACCCGCAGCTGCGCTTCGTCCGCGGGTGGCATCGGCGCGGGAACGGATCCGGCGCAGCCAGGCGGCGGTGGGCCCACGACTGGCGTCGCCCCTACATCTATAAGCCGGAAGAGGTTCGCGTTCTGCTCGACATCGCTCGTACGTATCCGTCGCCGCGCGCACGGCTCCGCCCGCTCACACTGTATACGATGCTGGCCGTCGGCTACTGCGCCGGATTGCGCGTAAGTGAGATCGCGCGTCTGAACCTCGGAGACGTCGATCTGCAGGTCGGCACGATCACCATTCGGGAGACCAAGTTCTTCAAGTCCAGGATCCTGCCGCTGGCCGAAAGCGTCGTCGCAGCACTTCGCGAATACCTGGAAGCGAGGCGGCGTGCTGGAGCGCCGCAGGGTCCGGAGTCGGGCTTGTTCTGGCATGACCAGAGCGGAACACGCTACGCGACCAAGACGGTCATGTGGCTGTTGATCGACATACTGCGGCGAGCTGGCCTTAAACCATCACGAGGCAAGACGGGCCCTCGCATTCATGACCTACGTCACTCGTTCGTGGTGAACCGCATGCTCGAATGGTATCGCGCCGGCATCAATCCGCAGGACAAGCTGCCGTTCTTGGCGACCTATCTCGGGCACCGCGATATCCATTCGACGCTCGTTTATATCACCGTGACGCAGGATCTTCTCCACGAGGCAGGTGAGCGCTTCCGCACTTTCGGAGCGCACTGTTTGCAGATCGAGGGAGGGGTACAGGCATGACCAAGCCCGATCCGCTCCCCGCACTGCTGCGCGCGTTCTTCTATGAGTGGCTGGTTCAACAGCGTAATGCTTCCGGCCATACGGTCCGGTCATACCGCGATACGTGGCGCTTGTTCTTGAGGTTCGTTGCTCAGCGCCATAACCGGACTGTCGCTCAGCTCCGGCTGGAGGACCTCACCGGCTCTCAAGTCGCAGCTTTCCTCCAATACACCGAGCAGGAGCGCGGCGACTCCGTCGGCACACGTAACTGCCGTCTGGCCGCGCTGCGCAGCTTCTTTGGGTTCGTGGCCGGCCGAGCGCCGGACTTAGCCGAGCAATGCGCCGAGGTCTCGCACATTCCGACCAAGAAGGCGCCGTTGCACGCTCCTTCTTATCTGGACCCGCCGGAGCTGGAAGCCAGTCTGGCGCAGCCAGATCGTTCAACACTCGAAGGTCAGCGCGATCATGCGCTGCTATCCTTCTTGTACAACACGGGCGCGCGTATCCAGGAAGCGCTCGAGTTACGCCCGAACGCGATTCGGTGGGAGTCTCCCGCCTGTGTGCGTCTCTACGGGAAGGGTCGCAAGGAGCGTCTCTGTCCGCTGTGGCCGGAAACTGTAGCGCTGCTCAAAGAACTTCTGAAACGTCAGCCGCGGGCTAGCGACGAAACACTCTTCGTCAACCGCTATGGCGCTCCACTCGGGGCCTCGGGCGTGCGCCTTAAGCTCGCCCAGTACGCCGCTGCTGCTGCGAAGAAGGCGCCGAGTCTGGCGTCAAAGACCGTCACGCCTCACAGCTTTCGGCACGCTACCGCTGTGCATCTGGTTGCGGCAGGCGTCGACATCACGGTGATCAGAAGCTGGCTCGGCCACGTCAGCCTGGACACCACCAACCACTACGCTCAGGGCAATCTGGAAACAAAGCGCAAAGCGCTTGAACGCGTCGGACAAGGGGCCAGGGCAGGGAAACTTCCGCGATGGAGGCGCGACCACGGCATCCTGGAGTGGCTCGACTCGCTGTAGTCTGAAACAAGAATAATGTGAAGGAGAGGAAGCTCAATCTCTGGAAAACAGCATTGAAAGCCAGTCTCCTTCCCATTACGCTTTCCTGCTGATTATTGAAGTAATGGCGAGCTCGCCGTTAGTTCAGCCAGCCGGCGATATAGGCTGCCTGATTCGCGATGACTGCATTTGAAATTCCGGCCTCGGCGCACAAGTAAGCTCCCCCCATTTCTGCGATCAGTTCTTCTTTGGTATAGATGGCAGAGCCAAACTCGGTGGCGTCAGTGATGGTCTCGCGAGCGAGTCGCTTTTCGTGTCCAGTCGAGTGGGTGAGTTCGTGGAGCACCGTTGCTCCATACTCTTCCGCCGAAACGAACAGATTGCGTGACGGCATAGTAATTCGATCCGTTACGCTGCTGTAAAAAGCCTTCGTGCCTGCATGCTCGATGGCAGGCGCTTTCGGCATCGTGGCGATGATTCGCTCCACCGATTCGATCGGTTCATGTTCGTGAGTCTCGATCTTCGGCAGTCTCTCAAGCGCGCCTTCCGATAGCTCGCACTGCTCGACGTTCCAAACGCTATAGTAGCGGAGGAGAAAGCTTCTGCGGGTTTGGTCGTTGGGCTCTGTTTCGCTCGCGTCCTGGGTCTTGGCGCGTCGATCTTCGACCTTCCAGAAAACGATGATCGTGCTCTCCTCGCCTTTGCGAACGTGTCCGCCGAGTTCCTTTGCCTGCCGCATCGTCAACCAATACGGCTGTACAAACTTCGACGCGGAAAGCAGAAAGTGATTTATCCCGCGATAGGGTTTGCGGCTGACCACATTTCGAGGCGATCCACCTCCGGCCCACGGCCTGCGCCACGGCACCACGCCTTGATCCAGCAGATTGATGATTCTTTCGGTCACAATTGAATACACGTCCATCGTCGTCATCTCCGAAATCGAGTGTTTGTGGCTGTTTAGGAGAGAGCCGCATGTGCGGCTCTGTCCTAACGGATGCGAACTAGAAGGGGAGAGCGTCGGGCGCTTCGGCGTTTGGTGTGGCGGTGCCGTTCGTGCGATTTCCGAGTAGCCGCATTTGCAGCGCAACGATCTCAGTCCGGTAGCGGGTTCCACTCCTGTCCTTGGCCTCGTACTGGCGGGTGCGGAGCCGTCCCTCGACGTAAACCTGACGGCCCTTGGACAGCAGACGTTCGCAGTTGTTCGCGAGTTTCCCGAAGGCGACCACGCGGTGCCATTCCACGCGCTCCTGCTGGTCACCGTTCCGATCCGTGAATCGCGCCTTGGTCGCTACCGAGAAATTCGCCACGCTCTGACCAGACGGCAGCGCGCGAACCTCGGGATCACGGCCCAGATTTCCCACTACGATTGCTTTGTTGATTGACATGACACTTACCTCCAATTGTTTCCTTTTCTCCGATTTAATGGCCATGGTCTGACTGAAACGCTTCGATCCAATTCGCTTCCGTGGTTCCCGCTGCGTTGACCTGCGCACCAATCCACGCACCGATCAGAAGTGCGCCAATCACACACACGACGGCGATCCACGCTGAGTTGTTTTTGAAATTGCTTCGCATCGCCATTTCTCCTTTCGCCCGCTTCCCGTCCTCGGGCAGGGCGTGCTGCGCTTGGTTTCCCGCGCAGCATTTTCGGCGCGGCTCTCTCACCCAAACCTGGAGAGCCCGCGCAAGATCCGAGATGCGCGAACGGAGTGCTGCACAGACGTGACAAACGAAGTGGTCGGCGAAGCCGATGGCGCGGAGTGCATACGGAGAGAACGCCACCGCTGAGAGTGGTATCGGAGCGCAGGTGCCGGAGCAGAAAAGAGCAGAGGTGGCGGAGCTGGGACCTGAGGTCTAGTGAGCGTCGGTAAATTGGCTGGGTCGGCGATGTCGCATCTCACAAGGACATCCTGGCTGACCCCAACTACGCTCACCCCGGCTGCTTCACTCTCGACCCGCTCGCGTCGCTCGCAGAGGCAGACAACGAGCGCATCAAGTTACTTCTCGAGACGTTCAGACCAACAATTCGGCGATGCAGGATCTGCGGCGACGGACCGCAGGGGAGCAAATCTGGAAGACGCTGCACCCGGACATCGAACCGCCGGCACAAATCGACAGAGCCGGCGAGTTGCAGCGCAAGTGGGGCACCGTAGCTGGCCAGCTGTGGATCATTGGCGGGCATCGGCTGCTTTGTGGCGATTCCACCAAGGCTGGAGATGTAGTGCGGCTGATGAATGACGAGCGGGCGGTTCTGTTCGCGACTGATCCGCCCTATGCCGTAGGCTACACGGGCGGCGCACATCCGCAGAGCTGGGGAAAAAAGGACACCTCAGATCGAACCTCGGTTCAGTACCTCGAAGCCAACAGCGCAGACGTCGACAACACCGAGGAGGCGGCCATCAAGCTGTATCGCGGGGCCATGGGCATGGCGGTTAAGCACGCGATCGTTCGGAACGCCGCCTTTTACTGGTGGCACGCCTCGCGCCGCCAGATGGCGCTCGAGTCAATATGGAACGAATTCGGCGTCTTCGTCCATCAGCAGATCATTTGGGCGAAGAGCCGGCCTGTCCTTACTTACTCGACCTACTTGTGGCAGCACGAGCCATGTTTGTTCGGCTGGATTCGGGGCGAGAAACCAAGAAGCTTTCGCAAGCAGGTCGGTGACACGGCGGGCGGGTTTCCCACGACGGTCTGGGGAATCCCGAGCTCTGAGGTCGAAACCGATGCCCACCCGACCTGCAAGCCCTGCCGACTCTTCTCGTTGCCGATGGAGATGCACACCGAGCCCGGCGACATTTGTTACGAGCCATTCGCGGGCAGCGGCTCGCAACTGGTCGCAGCAGAGCAGACGGAGCGCCGCTGTTTTGCGATTGAGAAATCTCCACCCTTCGTCGCCGTCGCGCTGGAGCGAATGGCCGACATGGGACTCAAGCCGAAGCTGATTGAGTAAAATGAGCAAGAAACCTCGCAACTCTGACGGAACCACCCGCCCGGCCAACAAGTCGCAGCTACTTACCAACCGCACCGTCCTCGCGCGCTGGGTGGAGGCAGAGACGATGCATCTCAAGCGGCTGGGGATGAGCTACCAGGCGATCGCTGAGCACATCGTGGCCGTCGTCCGTGGACAGCAGAAGGCGATGGTGCCATTTCCCGTGGACATCCCTTTTAGCGACGAGTACCGGATTTCTGCGCAGGCAGTTCACGCGGCGTTTCGGCGCGGGATCGTCCGCGTCCCCAACGCCGAGGCCGCGGAGTTTCGGCGGCTGGACAGCGAGCGCTGCGAAGATATGTTCCTGTCGCTGCAAGCGGGCATTCGCAAGGGCGATCCGCGCAGCATCGAAGTCGGTGTTAAGGTGCTGGCGCACAAGGCCGAGATCAACGGCTACAAGGCGCCCGCTCGGGTAGAAATGACTGGGAAGGACGGCGGCTCTCTCAGCGTCGAGACTTCCAAACGGATACGTTCGGCCAGAGCCTCTGCGTTGTGCGAAGAGACGGAAAGTGGAGAAGCAGAGCACAAGAAGTAATGTGCGCGGGGCCACAGCCGCGCGTAGCTCTACCGCTGTTTCGCTTCGCCGTGATCCTGCACTGTTCGCCCGAGTAATACTCGGCGCGGACCTCTGGAAGAGTCAGCACGAAATCCTTACCGCCCTCGGCCGGCATAGCCGGGTAGCGGTGAAGGCGTGCCACGCCGAGGCAAGAGCTACGCCATTGCGGCCGTTGTTTTGTGGTGGCTCGTGACATATCGCGACGGAATTGTTGTCTCTCCTGCTCCCAGCTGGCTGCAGGTCGAAAAGGTCATTGGGGCGAGATCAGAAGCGCCGTGGTCTGCGCCGAGGCCTGCGGAAAACTCAGATTCCCCGTGCCCACCCAGACCGAATTGAAGTTAGGACCGCAAAACTACGTCATCGGCGTATCTGTGGCGAGTTGCTGATTTCTGGGAAAATCAGTAATTGTCGGGTAGGACGATGGCGCGGACCGGGCTTCGATGATGCCGACGTCTCCGTCGTCCTCCCTAAGATTCCGTACGGCGGGTTTTCCCCAGTACGGCTCCAAGGCCGGCTTGTCGAGCGGCTCCTTCCCGGGTGATGCTTCGCATCACACGGTTTGCATCCGTCCTTCGTGCCGTCTGCCACCGAAGGAATTGCTCCTCGCACTGCGTCGAGGTTCCCGGCGCTCGCGGCACCGCCGTGCGAGCGGCTTAACCGCTCTACCCCAGGGGCCCTCGCTCCGGTCCGGGTTATAGTGTCCCGGTCCCTCGACGCTTAATCGGCCCCATCCGTCCCACTCACCGACACGCTGCAATTTCCCCGCACAGCGGGTTATATGCAGCGCCCTCGCTGTACCGACACGCTTGTCGGCCTAGGTCGTCGGCGAGTGGTTCCGAGCTTTCGCTTTCGTTCTTTCTGGGCATGTCGCCCTCCAAGCCCCCGGAGAGTCCGCTGACTGCATGCACCCAGTTCTTCTCCAGCGGGAATCGCCTTCGTCCAGTGGCGTATTCGGACTCGGCACTCTCGAGTCTCCCACTTCAATCCGCTTCATGTGGACCTGTGATTTCGGGGTCTCCTGGTTCACTGATTCGCTACGACCTGCTGAGTTGCTCGCCTCCCTGGCGGACCTGACCGGGCGTCTCCTGCCCAGCCAACAGGGGCTTTTACCTCCGGGCTTTCCGCCGAGTCGGTCGCCCTCCTCGCCGTCGGATATATTTACGGTGGCATCACCTCCACCGACAGGACTTTCACCTGTTAGAACGACAACTAGCTTCGCTGCGCCGCCACACACAGGTTTCGCGCCAAATACACAGCGGTGGATCCCGACGGGACTGGGAGAATTGCCGTGTTACACGCGCTAGGGCAACCGTACCCCTACCTCGTCAAGATGGTCTAGG
>Ga0335083_10007935_pt1 | contig 13034 bp, 6 predicted proteins | sample Lox_Sample_42_FD_206716 | JGI IMG/M metagenome (GOLD analysis project Ga0335083, IMG submission 206716) | Soil microbial communities from Loxahatchee National Wildlife Refuge, Florida, United States - Lox_Sample_4.2 | ecosystem: Environmental > Terrestrial > Soil > Wetlands | place: USA: Florida...
GAACAGCGTGACGGGCTTCGTGCACTTCTTGCACTTGAAAGTGAGGGTACGGGCGGGTTTGCTCATGACGGCGGGCAGGGCAGGTAAACGATGCAACCGGCATTGTACCGGCTGGCCTCCGATCGGGCCGTCGGGCGGCCTGCCGCTTTGCTACACTCCCGCAATTCCCCCGTCTATCCATGACCCGGGCCATCCCGGCCGCTCGGGCAAACCAACCGCACATCGCATGGCACAGTACGTATTCACCATGAATCGCGTGGGCAAGATCGTTCCGCCCAAGCGTCACATTCTCAAGGACATCTCCCTGTCCTTCTTCCCCGGCGCCAAGATCGGCGTGCTCGGCCTGAACGGTTCGGGCAAGTCGACGCTGCTGAAGATCATGGCCGGCCTCGACAAGGAGATCGAGGGCGAGGCCACGCCGATGCCGAACCTGAACATCGGCTACCTGCCGCAGGAACCGCAGCTCGACCCCGAGCAGACCGTGCGCGAGTCGGTGGAAGCCGCGCTCGGTGGCGTGTTCGAGGCGCGCAAGAAGCTTGACGAGATCTACGCCGCGTACGCCGAGCCGGATGCCGACTTCGACCATCTCGCCGCCGAACAGGCCAAGTACGAGGCCATCCTCGCCGCCAGCGACGGCAACAACGCCGAACTTCAGCTCGACATCGCCGCCGACGCGCTGCGCCTGCCGCCGTGGGACGCCAAGGTCGGCAACCTGTCGGGCGGTGAGAAGCGCCGCGTGGCGCTGTGCCGCCTGCTGCTGTCGCGCCCCGACATGCTGCTGCTCGACGAACCGACCAACCACCTCGACGCCGAATCGGTCGACTGGCTCGAACAGTTCCTGACGCGCTTCCCGGGCACCGTGGTGGCCGTGACCCATGATCGCTACTTCCTCGACAACGCCGCCGAGTGGATTCTCGAACTCGACCGCGGCCAGGGCATCCCCTGGAAGGGCAACTACAGTTCGTGGCTGGACCAGAAGGAAGCGCGCCTGAAGCAGGAAGAGGCCAGCGAGTCGGCCCGCCAGAAGGCGCTGCACAAGGAACTGGAGTGGGTGCGCCAGAACCCGAAGGGCCGCCAGGCCAAGTCGAAGGCGCGCCTGGCCCGGTTCGACGAACTGAACAGCCAGGAATACCAGAAGCGCAACGAGACCCAGGAAATCTTCATCCCGGTCGGTGAACGCCTGGGCAATGAAGTGATCGAGTTCGACGGCGTCAGCAAGGGCTATGGCGACCGCCTGCTGATCGACAACCTCAGCTTCAAGGTGCCGCCGGGCGCCATCGTCGGCATCATCGGCCCGAACGGCGCCGGCAAGTCGACCTTCTTCCGCATGCTGACCGGCAAGGAACAGCCGGACAGCGGCGAGATCAAGGTCGGCCCGACCGTCAAGATGGCGTTCGTCGACCAGAGCCGCGACGCGCTCGATGGCAGCAAGACCGTGTTCGAGGAAATCTCGGGCGGCGCCGACATCCTGACCGTCGGCCGCTACGAGACCCCGTCGCGCGCCTACATCGGCCGTTTCAACTTCAAGGGCGGTGACCAGCAGAAGCAGGTCGGCACGCTGTCGGGCGGCGAGCGCGGCCGCCTGCACATGGCGAAGACCCTGATCGCCGGCGGCAACGTGCTGCTGCTGGACGAACCGTCGAACGACCTCGACGTGGAAACGCTGCGCGCGCTGGAAGACGCGCTGCTGGAGTTCGCCGGCTGCGTGATGGTGATCTCGCACGACCGCTGGTTCCTCGACCGCATCGCCACCCACATCCTGGCCTTCGAGGGCGACTCGCACGTGGAGTTCTTCCCGGGCAACTACCAGGAATACGAGGCGGACAAGAAGAAGCGGCTGGGCGAGGAAGGAGCCAAGCCGAAGCGCATCCGCTACAAGCCGATCACGCGCTAAGCGACGGCGGGTACGAAAAGAAACAGCCAGGCTCGGAAACGGCCTGGCTGTTTTCTTGTGCCCGCATCACCCTTCAACCCCGTACCAACCTGATCCGCGTGATCTCCGACGGCGCCCCGAACCGCTTCGGCGGCCCCCAGTATCCCGTCCCCCGGCTCACATAAAGCAGCATCGACTCGTGCCGATGGAGCCCCGCCGTGTACGGCTGCTGCATCGGCACGAACAGGTTCCACGGCCAGAACTGCCCGCCGTGGGTGTGGCCGGACAACTGCAGGTCGAAGCCCGCCGCGGCCGCCGCAGCAGCGGTGCGCGGCTGGTGGGCCAGCAGCACGCGGGCGGAGGCGTGGCCCGGGGCGTTGGCCAGCGCCGCGTGCGGATCGCTGCGATGGCGCTCGTCGAAGCGTCCGCCCGAGTAGTCGGTCACGCCGCCGAGCACCAGTGCGGCGCCTTCGTGCTCGATCAGCGCATGTTCGTTCATCAGCACGCGCAGCCCGATCCGCCGCAACTCCTCCACCCACGGTTCGACGCCGGCGTAGTACTCGTGGTTGCCGGTCACGAAGTAGGTGCCGTGGCGCGACGCCAGCTCCGCGAGCGGCGCCGTGTGCGCGGCCAGTTCCGGCACGCTGCCGTCCACCAGGTCGCCGGTGATGGCGACCACGTCCGCCTCCAGCGCGTTCACCCGTTCGACGATGCGCTCGATATAGCGGCGTTTGATGGTCGGCCCGACGTGAACGTCGCTCAACTGGACGATGGTGAAGCCGTGCAATGCGTCGGGCAGGCCGGGGAAGGGGACGTCGACGTCGACCACCTTCGCCGTGCGGCGGGCGTTGACGAAGCCGGCCAGTGTCACCAGCAGGGCGAGCCCGGTGGCGACGGCGGCGCTCGTGGCCGCCAGCCCCGCCGGTTGCCAGTGGATGGCCCAGGCGACGAGCAGGAACAGGTCGCGCGCCACGGTCAGCCAGAGCAGGGTGGAGAAGAACCCCATCGCCAGCAGGCCGATCCACGAGATCGCGTCGGCCCACGGTTCGCCGGCGCGGCGCGCCAGCAGGCTGGCCGGCATCATCACGGCCGACAGCGCCAGCCACGCCACGCCGAGCACCTTCACGGCCAGCGGAACGGGCAGGTCGGGCAGCAGGCGCAATCCGATATAGAGGTGCAGCGCGACATTGATGCCGGCGGCGGTCAGGATGGTACGAACGGGGCGCATCGGACTCCTGGGAAGTCGAGGGGCAGGTCAGCAGGATGGGGGCGAAAGGCGACCGCTTCAAGCCGGTGCGTGAGGCACGATTCACGCCAGGGGCAGGGATCTGTTCCTTTTGGGCGCCCCTGCTGAAGTTTTTCAAAACGGATTGTCCGGGCCTGCCGCCTCACATAGATTCGCAGCATGGGCCGCTCCTGTGCCGCATGGTGCCCGTGCGGCCCGGTCGGATGCCTGCTGTCCCGGACATCCGGCGGCCGTCACCTCCCAGGATGGAGACCTCGATGCCGTTCCGCCTCAGGCGTACCAGTGCGCTGTTCGTGGCCGCGTGGCTGGGTATCGCCCCGCTCGTCCTCCTCGCGCCGCAACCGGTGGTCGGCGCCACCGCGCCGCACAAGCCGACGCCGCTCACCTGGCCGCGCCAGTATGAGGCGGCGGACGAGCACATCGAACTGTATCAGCCGGAGATCGAGCGCTGGGACGGCACCCAGCTGTCCGGGCGGGCGGCCGTGGCGGTGGGGCCGCGCGACGGGTCGCCCACCTATGGCGTGGTCCATTTTTCGGCGACGGCCGACATCGACAAGCCGTCCGCGCTGGTGCAACTGAGCCAGATCCGCATCGACAGCGTGGACGTGCCCTCCCGCCCGACCGCCGCCGACCAGGTGCGCGAGGCGCTGCTCAGCCGCCTGCCGCCCGACGGGCTGACCGTGCCGCTCGACGAACTGCAGGCGAGCTACGCGGTGTCGCAGCAGCTCGCACAGGCCGCCCGCGTGCCGGTGAAGAACGACGCACCGCACATCGTCTTCGCCACCACGCCGACGCTGCTGGTGCTGGTCGACGGCGAGCCGCACTGGCGGGCGGTGCAGGGCACCGGCTACGAGCGCGCGCTGAACAGCCGCGCCCTGTTGCTGCGCGACAGCCACGGCGCCCTCTACCTGCAGGCGGCCGGCTTCTGGTATCTGTCGGAATCGGCCGGCGGCGCCTGGGCGGTGATGACGAAGACGCCGCCCGACTTCCTGGCCGCCGCGAAGAGCACCGAAGCCTCGATGAAGTCCGATCCGATGCTGCCCGCCGACGGCAGGAAGCCGGCGCAGGCGCCCGCCATCGTGCTGTCGACGGTGCCGGCGGAGCTGATCGTCACGACCGGCGCGCCGCAGATGACGCCGGTCACCGGCGCCAACCTGCTGACGGTGGCCAACGCCGACCACGCGGTGTTCGTCGACCCGAATACCAACCAGTACTACGTGCTGCTGTCGGGCCGCTGGTTCCGCGCGCCGATGCTGCCGGGACCGTGGGAGTTCGTGGCCGGCAAGGACCTGCCGGCCGATTTTGCCAAGATCTCGCCGCAGGACGCCAAGGCCAACGTGCTGGTCTCGGTACCGGGCACGCCGCAGGCGCGCGAGGCGCAGATCGCCGCCACCATCCCGCAGACCGCCACGGTCTCGCGCAGCAAGGCGACGCTGGCGGTGGCGTATGACGGCGCGCCGCGCTTCGCGCCCATTACCGGCACATCGCTGCAGTATGCCGTCAATACCGGCACGCCAGTGATCGAGGTGGCAGCCGGCCAGTACTACGCCGTGGCCAACGGCGTGTGGTTCACGGCCCCGGCACCGACCGGCGCGTGGGTGGTCGCTACGTCCGTGCCGGCGGCGATCTACACGATCCCGGTCAGTTCGCCGCTGTACTACGTGACTTACGTGCGGATTTACTCGGTGACGGGCGACAGCGTGGTGGTCGGCTACACCCCCGGCTACATGGGCGTGGTGGTCAGCCCCGACGGCACGGTGGTCTACGGCACGGGCTACGTCTACCCGGCCTACGTGGGTGGCGTCTACTACGGCTATCCGGTGACCTACGGGTATGGCGCCGGCTTCGCCATGTCGGCTGCCGAGGGGTTTGCCTTCGGCTTCGCCGTGGGCGCGTTCTGGGGCGCGGCCTCGCCGTACTGGGGACCGTACTGGTGGGGCGGGGCGTACAACTGGAACTACGTCAACGTGAACCAGGCGAACTTCTACGGACGCTGGGGGCAGGGCACCGTGACCCACGCCTACGGCTGGAACGCCTGGACCGGCACGCAATGGCGCGGCACCGCCGCCGCCGGTTACAACCCGGCCACCGGCGCGCGCTTTGCCGGACGCAGTGGGGCGGCCTTCAACCCGTACTCCGGCAACTTCGCCGGCGGCGCGGCGGGCGGGGCCTTCAATCCGTCGACCGGACGCGGCGTGGCCGGCATCGGCGGCGTGGCGGGCAATGCGAACACCGGCCAGTTCGTGGCCGGCGGCCATGTGGCCGGCTACAACGCGCAGACCGGACGCATCGGGGCGGCTACCGGCGGCATCGCCGGCAATGCCAACACCGGGCAGGCGACGGCCGGCAGCCGCGGTTTCGTGGCCAATTCGGGCAAGGGCAACGCCGTGGCGTGGAACAACGGCAACGTCTACGCCGGCCACGACGGCAATATCTACCAGCACACCGACAACGGCTGGCAACAGCACACGCCGAACGGCTGGCAGCCGGTGCAGGGAAACAACGAACTGAGCGGCCGTCTCGACCGGCAGCGCGAGGCGCGTGAGGTGGGCGAGCAGCGGTTCAGCGGCGCCACACGGCAGTGGCCGGGCGGCGCGGGCGGTTTCGGCGGCGGTGGCGGCGGCGGCGGCCGGCATTTCGGCGGCGGTGGCCATTTCCGCGGCAGGCGCTGAGGCAAGGCCCGTGCAGGCGAGACTGCGAATTCTCTTAACACGGACGCGAAAAGATTGAATTGGCGGCGTGCGGGGGCGGCCTTACCCTCGCTGAACGGCCTGAGTGAGAGATAAGGCGCATATTGAAAGGCCGTCTGCGGCGCTGCCATGCGCCAGGCGGGCGGTCAATGTTTCCCCGGCGCGAGGAGATCACTGTGACAACCATGCTCAACTGGCGCTGCGCGCTCCTGCCGCTTGTACTTGTTCCGGCGCTGATGCTGGCCGGCTGCGGCAAGGAGAAGCCCGTTGCCGTCGCGCCGCCGGCGGCGCAGGTCGGCGTGATCACGGTGAAGTTGCAGGACGTGCCGCTGATCTACGAGTTCGTGGGGCAGACCGAGAGCTCGCAGCAGGTGGAGATCCGGGCCCGCGTGAATGGCTTCCTCGACCAGCGCGTCTATACCGAGGGCTCGCTGGTCAAGGCCGGGCAGGTCATGTTCGTGATGGACCGCAAGCCGTTCCAGGCCGCGCTGGACGCCGCCCAGGCCGAACTCGCCCAGCAGCAGGCTCGCCTGACCACGGCGCGCAAGAACCTCGCCCGCGTCAAGCCGCTGGCCGAACGCAACGCTCTGAGCCAGAAAGACCTCGACGACTCTACCGGCCAGGAGCAGGCCGCGGCCGCCGCCGTGGAGCAGGCGCGCGCCGACGTGACGACCGCCAGGCTGAATCTCGGCTATACGACGATCTCGTCGCCGGTGGCCGGCTTGTCCAGCTTCGCCAAGAGGCAGCCGGGCACCTATATCGACCCCACCACCAGCCTGCTGACCTACGTGGCCAAGCTCGATCCGATGCGCGTGAATTTCAGCCTGTCGGAAAACGAGGTGCTGGCCATCCAGGCCGGCGAGAAGGATGGCACGCTGGTGGCGCCGCCGAAGGGTGCGTTCCAGGTCGTCGTGATCCTGGCCGACGGCACGCAGTTCCCGAACTACGGCCACATCGCCTTCGCCGACGCCTCGTTCAATTCCGAGACCGGCACCTACCTGGTGCGCGCCGAAGTCTCCAACCCGAACGGCGTGCTGCGCCCCGGGCAGTTCGTGCGGGTGAAGGTGCTCGGCGCCAAGCGTCCGAACGCCGTTGCCGTGCCGCAGGAAGCCGTGATCCAGGGCCAGCGCGGGCAATTCGTGTGGGTGGTCGGCCCGGACAACAAGGCGCAGCAGCGCGTGGTGGAGGTGGGCGAGTGGACCGGCAACAGCTGGGTGATCCGCTCCGGGCTGAAGCCGGGCGAGAAGGTGGTGGTCACCGGCGCCCTGCGGCTGGCGCCGGGCGTCCCGGTGAAGGCCTCCGACGTGCCGGCGCCCGGGCTGCCGACCGAGGCCGAGCAGGCGCGGCCGAGGCCGTCGCTGGACGGCTCGACGCCGCCGCCGGCCGCTCCTGAGGGTGGCGCCGCACCGGGAGGCGGAGCCCCTGCGGGAGCGTCGTCCGCGCCTGCCGCCGGCGGGAGCAAGCCATGAAGCTCGCCCACTTCTTCATCGACCGGCCGATCTTCGCGTCGGTCCTGTCCATCATCATCACGGTGGGCGGGCTGGTCGCACTGTTCAACCTGCCGATTGCGCAGTTCCCCGACATCACGCCGCCGTCGATCACGGTGTCGACGAAGTATCCGGGCGCCAGCGCCGAGGTGGTGGCGCAGAACGTGGCCGCGCCGATCGAGCAGCAGGTCAACGGCGCGGACCGGATGATGTACATGAGCTCGACCAGCTCGTCGACGGGCGACGTGACCCTGACGATCTACTTCGAGATCGGCACCGACCCCGAGCTGGCGCAGGTGGACGTGCAGAACCGCGTGAACCTGGCGCTGCCGACCCTGCCCGACGCGGTGACCGCGCAGGGCGTCTCGGTGCAGAAGCGCTCGTCGGCGTTCATGATGGTGATCGCCATCTTCTCGCCCGATAACAGCTACGACCAGACCTTCGTCGGCAATTACGCCAACATCTACGTGCTGGATGCCATCAAGCGCATCCCGGGCGCCAACCAGTCATCCATCTTCGGCAGCCCCGACTACGCCATGCGGATCTGGCTGCGGCCCGACCGGATGGCTTCGCTTGGCATCACGGTGGAAGACGTCAAGAATGCCGTGTCGGCGCAGAACGAGCAGTTCTCGGCCGGCCGCATCGGCCAGTCGCCCACCGCCGGCCCGGTGCAGCAGACCTTCCCGATCGCCACCAAGGGCCGCATGACCGAGCCGTCCGAGTTCGAGAACATGATCCTGCGCGCCAAGTCGGGCGATGCGGCCATCGTGCGGCTGAAGGACGTCGGGCGGGCCGAACTGGGCATCAAGGACTACTCGCTGCGAAGTCGCTACAAGGGCAAGACGGCCACGCTGATGGCCGTGTACCAGCAGCCAGGCGCCAATGCGCTGGAAGTGGCCAAGCAGGTGCGCGCGACCCTGGCGGAGCTGAAGAAGAGCTTCCCGCCCGGGCTGGAGTATGAAATCGCGCTCGACACCACCGAGTTCGTGCACGAGTCGATCAACGAGGTGGTGCATACGCTGCGCGACGCGGTGATCCTCGTGATCCTGGTGGTGTACATCTTCCTGCAGAGCTTCCGCGCCACCCTGGTGCCGATCCTGGCGGTGCCGGTGTCGATCATCGGCGCCTTTGTCGGCATGAGCATGTTCGGCTTCTCGATCAACATGCTGACCCTGTTCGGCATGGTGCTTGCCATCGGCATCGTGGTCGACGATGCCATTGTGGTCATCGAGAACGTCGAGCGGAACATGGCGGAGTTCAACCTCCCGCCCAAGGAAGCCGCGAAGAAGGCCATGGACGAGGTGAGCGGCCCGGTGGTCGCCATCGTGCTGGTGCTGCTGGCCGTGTTCATCCCGGTGGCCTTCCTGTCCGGTATTACCGGCCAGCTGTACAAGCAGTTTGCCGTGACCATCGCGGTGTCGGTGGTGCTGTCGGGCGTGGTGGCGCTGACGCTGTCGCCTGCGATGGCCGCCATCCTGCTGAAGCCCGGCGAGCACAAGAAGAACAAGTTCTTTACGTGGTTCAACAACTGGTTCGACCGCATGATCGAGGGCTACGACCGATCCCTGCAGCTGGTGATCCGGCGCACCGCGATATCGATCGCCATCATTGCGGCGATGATCGCGGTCAGCGTGCTGATGTTCGTCCGCATCCCCTCGTCGTTCCTGCCGGTGGAGGACCAGGGCTACCTGTTCGGCGCGGTGATCCTGCCCGACGCGGCCAGTCTCGACCGCACCAGCGCGCTGTCGAAGCGGGCCGAGGACTGGTTTGCGAAGCAGCCGGGCGTGAGTTCGGTGTCGGCGCCGATCGGCTACAGCCTGATCGACTCGCAGTACAAGGCCAATTCGGGCACGCTGTTCGTCACGCTGAAGGGCTTCGGCGAGCGGGGGGCGGGCGAGAGCGCGGCCGACCTGATCGAGAAGGCGAAGAAGGAATTCGCGACCTACCAGGACGGCGTGGTGGTGCCGATCAACCCGCCCTCCATCCCGGGCCTGGGTACGACCGGCGGCTTCGAGTTCTGGCTGCAGAGCACGGGCGACGGCAGCTTCCAGCAGCTCGAGGAAAAGATCCATGCCTTCATCGCCAAGGCGCGGCAGCGGCCCGAACTGGCGGGCGTGAACTCCACCATCAATGCGCGTTCGCGGCAGTTGCTGGTGGACGTGGACCGCGAGCGATCCGAGACGCAGGGGGTGCCGGTCGAACAGGTTTACTCGGCGTTGCAGACCTTCTTCGGGTCGCTGTACGTCAGCCAGTTCCCCAAGAACAGCCGGCTGTTCCAGGTGATCCTGCAGGCCGAGCCCGAATACCGCTCGCGGCCGGAGGACCTCGACAAGGTCTACGTGCGCAACAGCAGCGGCCAGATGGTGCCGATCAAGGCGGTGATCAATGCCCGCTACGTGCCGGGCGCCGACATCGTCACGCGCTTCAACAACTTCCCCGCCGCCAAGATCATGGGCGATGCCGCGCCAGGCTACAGCTCGGGGCAGGCACTGAACGCGATGGAGGAGATAGCGCAGGAAGTGCTCGGCGAAGGCTATGCGTACAGCTGGGCCGGGCAGGCGTATGAAGAGAAGAAGGCGGGCTCGACGGCGGCGATGGTGTTCGCCTTCGCCCTGCTGATGGTGTTCCTGATCCTGGCGGCGCAGTACGAGAAGTGGTCGCTGCCGATCGGCGTGCTGCTGGCGGTGCCGTTCGCGCTGTTCGGCGCCCTCGTCGGCATCTTGTTGCGGGGCATGGAGAACGACGTCTACTTCCAGATCGGCCTGACGGTGCTGATCGCGCTCGCGGCCAAGAACGCCATCCTGATCTTCGAGTTCGCGGTGGAAATGCGCGAGAAGGAGAACCTGAGCGCCTACGACGCGGCGCTGCACGCGGCCAAGCTGCGGTTGCGTCCGATCATCATGACCTCGCTGGCGTTCATCCTCGGGTGCGTGCCGCTGGCGATTGCCAGCGGCGCCTCGGCGGCGAGCCGGCAGTCGCTCGGCACGGGCGTGATCGGCGGCATGCTGGGCGCCACGGTGATCGCGCTGTTCTTCATCCCGATGTTCTTCTGGGGGCTGGAAACGATGAGCGAGGGCAAGAAGAAGCCGGCGCCCGGATCGACGCCCACGCAGCCGCCGACCGAGCCACCCCCGCCGCCCCAGGCACCCGGCAGGCCGACCAGCGGAGAAGCATCATGAACGCGCGCGCCTCCCTGCTGTACGCGGCGGTGGCGGCAGCGCTCGGCGGCTGCGCCATCGGTCCGGACTACCAGCGTCCCGAGGTCGCCCAGCCGGCGCAGTACCGGCTCGATGCCGGGGCGCTGACGGTGGCGGCCGACAGCGACTGGTGGAACGCCTTCGGCGATCCGGTGCTGAACGCGCTGGTGGACGCCGCGCTGCGCAACAACTACGACGTGCGCATCGCCGCGGCCCGCATCGACGAGTTCCGCGGGCAGCTGCTGGTGGCGCGTTCCGGCCTGTTCCCGCAGGTCGCGCTGAATGCGTCGGCGTCGCGCCAGCGCTCCAGCACCTTCAACGGCACGCCGTTCGCGTCGCTCGACTCGCCGCGCAATTCCTACCAGCTCATCGGCAGCGCGAGCTGGGAACTGGACCTGTGGGGCCGCATCCGCCGGCAGGGCGAGGCGGCCGAGGCCAACCTGTGGAATGCCGAGTACACGCGGCGCGGCGTGGTGCTGTCGCTGGCGGCCGCGGTGGTGCAGGGTTATGCAACGCTGCGCGGGCTCGACGCGCAACTCGAGATCGCGCAGGAGACGCTCGTCACGCGCGCCCACAGCCTCGACATCTTCCGGCAGCGCTACGAGGGCGGCGTGATCTCGCAGGTCGAGCTGACGCAGGCCCAGAACGACTACTTCGTGACCGAGGCAAGCATCCCGCCGCTGCGCGCGGCCATCGCGCAGACCGAGAACGCGCTGTCGGTGCTGATCGGGCGCGAGCCGGGGCCGGTCGAGCGCGGCGCGGCCATCACCGCGCTGACCGCGCCGGCGGCCGGGGCCGACCTGCCCGCAGCGTTGCTGTCGCGCCGGCCGGATGTGCTGCAGGCCGAGCAGACCGCCGTGGCGGCCAATGCGCAGTACGGCGCGGCGCTCGGGCTTTACCTGCCGTCGGTCAGTCTCTCGGGGCTGTTCGGGGCCGTGGCGGCATCGCCGGCCGGGCTATGGGACAGCGGCGCGCGCGTGTGGGGTCTCACCGCCGGCCTGACCCAGCCGATCTTCCAGGGCGGCGCCATCCGCGGCCAGGTGATGACCGCGAAGGCGCAGCGCGAGGAAGGCATGCTCGGCTACCAGAGCACCGTGCTGGCGGCGCTCGCCGACGCCAACAGCTCGCTGGCCAACAGCATCGAGACGCGCAACCGCCTGAAGAGCCTGCACGAGCAGGTGAAGGCGCTGACCATCTACGCCGACCAGTCCAACGCGCGCTACGAAGGCGGCTTCACCAGCTACCTCGAAGTGACCGATGCGCAGGAGAAGCTCTTCAACGCGCAGCTGCAGGAGGTCCAGGGCGAGGTGGACGTGCTGACCGGCGCCGCCGGGCTGTACAAGTCGCTCGGCGGCGGCTGGCAGGCCGTGCCGCAGGAGGTGCGCGATGCCGGGCTGGCCGGCGATGCGAAGGCAGTGGCGCGCTGAGCGCAGGGTTGCGTGGCATGCTCCCCTCGCCCCGGCAGAGGGGAGCAGGACGGCGACAGGCGTATAGTTCAGGCTCGCCGTGTCGCAACATGATGTATTTCGCCACGGCGCCAATGCCGACGCCATGAACGAAGACCAGACGCCCCCAGGTTCCGCGCAGCCCCCCCAGTCCACCGCCTCGGACGCCGGGCACGCTGCCGACGCTTCTCCCGCTACCGACGCCGCGCAGGCCTCTCCCTCCGGTTCTGCCACCACCGAACTGCAGCGCCTGAAGGCCCTGCATCGCCAGGCGCGCCTTGCCGCATGGCGCAAGTCCCGCCAGGCGGGCCGCATTTCCCGCACCACGCTGCGCTACGCCGTCTTCATGTGCGGCGCCGGCCTGGTCGCCCTGTTCTCGATGGCGTTCGCCTGGATCGCCGAGGTCGCCCTGCGCTGGAACCGCGAGCTCACCACTTCCACGCCGTGGCTCGCTTTCGTGATGCTGCCGTTCGGGCTGGCCGCGTTGCGCTGGCTGACGATCCGCTTTGCGCCGCAGGCGCGCGGCAGCGGCATTCCGCAGGTGATCGCCGCGGTCAACCTGCCGCCGGCGGGCCCAGCGCAGACGCTGCTGGTGTCGTTCCGGCAGCAGATGTGGAAGGTGGTGCTGACGGCGGCGGGGCTGCTGGCCGGCGCGTCGATCGGGCGCGAGGGGCCGTCGGTGCAGGTGGGCGCGGCGGCCATGCTGTCGTGGGGCCGCTGGTGCCATGAAAAGATGCAGTTCCGCATCGGCTTCCATCCGAATGCGCTGATCGCGGCCGGTGCGGCCGGCGGGCTGGCGGCGGCCTTCAACACGCCGCTGGCCGGGGTGGTGTTCGCTATCGAGGAACTGGGCAAGGGCACGTCGGTACGCTGGGACCGGCTGGTGCTGTCGGGCGTGCTGACCGCCGGCTTCCTGACGCTGGCGCTCTTCGGCAACAACCCGTACTTCGCGGTCAAGGTGCCGATCCTCGCGCTCAAGGAGGCGTGGGGCCCGGTGCTGCTGTGCGCGCTGTTCAACGGCGTGCTGGGCGGCCTGTTCGCCAAGGCCCTCGGCGGCGGCGTGCAGGCCATGATGCCGGCGCACCTGCGCGACTGG
>Ga0335083_10007936_pt1 | contig 13030 bp, 15 predicted proteins | sample Lox_Sample_42_FD_206716 | JGI IMG/M metagenome (GOLD analysis project Ga0335083, IMG submission 206716) | Soil microbial communities from Loxahatchee National Wildlife Refuge, Florida, United States - Lox_Sample_4.2 | ecosystem: Environmental > Terrestrial > Soil > Wetlands | place: USA...
CAGTCCGTCGAGGCTGCCGATCTGTGCCGGTTCGGTGTCGACCGACCAGGAGATCAAATAGCGCACGAGCGGTTCGGACGCATCGCCACCTGGTTGCCCCGGCGTCACCGACCCCGGCGCCGTGACCGTGAGCCCCACGGAAATGTTGCCCGCATTCCCGCCGTCTAGAGACCCGTTGCCGAACGTCGTCCCGAACGCTGGAGACGCGACCAGAACGAGTAGCAATGCGCTGGCGAAGACGATCGTCTTCATTCCGAGGCGTCGCCTGCACTCTGAACATCTGCAGCGGCTAGATACCAACGACCGTTCGCGAGCACACACACGTCGAGATACGTGGTTGCTCCCGCGTAGCGTCTCTCACTGACGACGTGGCCGGACCGATCGATGATTTGATGCACGGAGATGTTCTCGACCACACGCGCCGAGAAGGCGTCGGGAGTCGCGCTGAGGATGGTGTAGCTCGTTGGTCCGGTCAGCCTCTCGATCTCTCGTTTGTCGTTTTCTTTCAGGATGCGAATGTCGTGTACATAGGCGTCGAGCAGTCGCGTGCCACGCGCGACGGTGTGTAGCGCCAGGGCGGGGTCCGGCCGATGGGCGCCGATCCAGTTGCCGTAGGCCTCGAGTGACCGCAGGATCGCTGCGTAGTCGGTGCCGGTGTTCACCAGCCTCGGCGGCGGGACCGAATCGTCGAAGCTGAACTCGGGCGTGGTCGCCGGGACCGAGATCGCGGCGCGGCCCGGGGACTTCGGCCGCCCGGTCGTGACCGAGGGCGCGGGCGCCGTCGGTGCCGAACCGGCTGCGGAACCGCTTCCCGTACCGTTGCACGCGCCGAGCGCGGCGATCGCCGCGACGAACAGAACGAGCTTCCGCTTCCCCACGGCGCCGCACGATAGGCAGCCGATTCCGAAACGCGAGAAAGGAAAACTTCGCGTGTTAGTGGTTAATGTGCCGTTATGTCCGGGTTTCGGAGCCTGAAGATTTCTTGCGCAAAGGCCATGGCCAGGGGAGACTTGCCCAGGGCGGCGGACGTGGTGGGAGTTTTCTACCCCGCTCGGGTGGGGCAGATGTTGCACACGGGGCAGGTGCGCGCGATCTAGTCGCGCAGACGGGGGGTTGCCTAGGGAAGAGCGACGACCTGGGAGACAGACGGCAAGGCCTCGGGCCGGGCTTCTACTTCACACACCCGAATTCGTAATCCTCAGCGGAGCGGATGCCCCGTCGCCGGTAGCGGCTGCGGCGGAGGATTCACGCGAGGGGGAATTCCCGTGAAGAAGATTGCATTCCGTGTGGCTGCTGTTACCGGCGGACTCGTGGCATTAATGCTTGCCGGAGGCGCGTCGTCGGTGCGTTGGGGCTGATCCAGCGATTCCGACCCGCGGTCTTGCCGCCTCTCTCCCTCTCGGGTTCACCCCTGAGGGTGCCGAAGAAAGTACCGAATGAAACAAACCGTCGCACCGTTCCCGAGGCAGCTTGCGCTGTACTGCGCGGTCACGTTCGCGGGCGTCGTGGCCGCGGCAGCCGCGCTGATCGTGGCGCAGGGGCCCCCCGCGGCGATCTCGTTGCTGCTGCTCGGCGGCCTCGCGGTGTTCGGCATTCACCACGGCGTGGTCGTACCCGGGAAGCGCCTTTCGTTCTCACCCAACGTCATGGTGCTGATGGCCGCCGTCGTGGTGTTCGACCACGACCGCACGGCTGCGGGCGCGGTGCTCGTCGGCCTCGCCAGTGGGCTGTTCCTCCCCGCCCTCGGCCGGCGCACCTGGGGTTGGATGCTGCTGAACGGCGCCACGTGGGGGTGCGGCGCTGCCGCCGCCGCCCTCACCTACGCCGCGTTGCGGCCGGCCACCTCCTCGGCCCTGCCCCTCGCCCTGATCGCCCTGCTCGTCCCCGCGACGGCCTTCATCGTCGGCAACGAGACGCTGGTGCTGCTCTCGTACGTCGTCGAGGGTGGGCGGCGGTTCCGCGAGATCGTGGTCGAGCTGACACCGCACCTCGCGAGCCAGTTGCCGTTCGCGTTGTTGGGGTTCCTGCTCGGCCGGCTCTACCTCTCGCTCGGACCGACGGTGATGGTGCTCATCATCGTGCCCATCCTCATCGCGCGCGAGATGTTCGCCGCGTATCTGCGCGTGAAGGACTCACACGACGAGACGGTCGGCATGCTCATCCACGCGCTGGAGGCCAAGGATCGCTACACGTCCGGGCACTCGGAGCGCGTCGCCGATTACGCCCGATACATCGGCGAAGAGTTGAACTTCATGCCGGCGCGGCTCGAGCGGTTGCGCTTCGCCGCACTCATGCACGACATCGGCAAGCTCGTCGTCCCGAACGAGCTCTTGAACAAGCCCGGGCGACTCACGCCCGACGAGTTCGCCCGAGTGCGTGTGCACGAGAAGGTCAGCGTGCAGATGTTGAGCCACATCGACTTCCTGCGACCGATCGCAGCCGCGTCGCACAGCGACAACACGAGATTCGATCCGGATGATCTCGATCATCCCATCGAGCCGTACATCGTGATGATCGCGGACGCTTACGATGCCATGACGTCCACGCGCGCCTACCGCAAGGCGCTCCCGCAGGATGTTGCGTTCAAGGAACTGCGCGACAAGGCCGGGATCCAGTTCCACCCTGCGTGTGTGGAGGCGCTGATCAACGCCGTCGAGAAACGCGGCGAGAAGCACGGCGACGGCTTCGAGAGCGACACGGAATTCGACGACGCGCCCGTGGTCGGTCTCGGCAGCGCCGGGCTCGGCGATCTGCTGCATCACGACGGCTCCGCCGAGCGGGCCCGGGGGACGGGGACGGCTCCAGCTCCGGCTCCGGAAGCGTCGACCTCGAGCACTTCGTCCTGAGGGCTCGGGAACCACCGTTCCCGGCGACCGGTTGACTACAGTCTCGTAGATCAGAAGGGGCGGTGAACAGCCCTTTCCCGCGCGCTGAAGGCTGCCGAGTAAGAACGTGATGCGGCTGGAACCTCGAGACACGGGCAGCGCGTGGTGAGTCGCCGTCGGCGACTTGGCCTCGTCTGTCTCCTCGGTCTCGCGGCCGGTGCGATCGTCCACTTCGCGGGAGGATCGGGAGATACGGCCGCGCTCGCGTGCCTCGCGGCGGGCCTCGTGCTCGGCGAGATCCTCTCGCTGCGACTCGAGGACGGCGCCGCCCTACCGCTTTCTTACGCCGTTCTCGTCGTCATCGCGGCGTCGTTCAGCGCACGCCAGTACGCGATCGCCGTTCTTTCTGCGGAGCTCGTCTCGATCCTGCTGCGCATCACCGATCGCAGTCGCCGGTGGCGGCTCACGATCTTTGCCGTCCGGATGGCGGTCGCAGCCGCGACATTCATTGCGTACCAGGCGGTCTGGCACCTCGTCGGTCAGCGCGAAGAGGTCGCGGCTGTGCTCGTCTCGCTGGCCGCCGCCGCGGCCGCACAGGTGCTCGTCGATGTCACGGCGAGCAAGCTGTTCCACCTGGGCGCGTCGTTCACGCCGAGGGGCCGGCTCGCTTGGTTGGCGATCGTCTCGTCGGGCATGTTGATGGCGATCGGCTATCGCGGGGTCAACGGCGACGGCCGGCTGGGCGTCTGGGGCCCGCTGCTGTTCGCGACGCCGTTGCTCGCGGCGTGGTACGCGTTCGAACGTCTCGACACCGCCACGCGCTCGTACCGCCAGACGATCGAGGCCTTGGCGATGGCGCCGGAGCTCGGTGGCATGGTTCCCGCGGGCCATTCGCAACGGGTTGCGGCGCTGGCGTCCGCGATGGGTGAGCAACTGGGCCTGTCGGCCGACGACGTCCACGCGCTGGAGATGGCTGCACTGTTGCACCACGTCGGCCAAGTCACGCTGGACGAGCCGCAGAACGAGCACGGTGCGGATGCGGCCGAGGTGATGGCCGTGACCGGTGCGATGCTCCGCGAGATTCGCCCGCTCGTCGCCGCCGGAGAGATCGTCGCCGGCGAGGTCGAGGAACCGAAGCGTCGTCTCGCGGCTCAGGCTCTACGGCTCGCGAGCGAATACGACGACCTCACCGCGCGCGACAACGTGCCCGGTGATCTTGCGGTCGAGTCGCTGCGATCGGCTCCGGCCTACGTGTACGACGAGCGGGTCGTCGCCGCGTTGGAACGTGTGCTCGGCGCACGCGTCGCCGCGGACTGACCGTTCGCACTCCCCGCGCATCGGGCCCGGGACGCGAATCGGGCGCACTAGCGGCCCGAAGCAAACCGCGTGCTGAACCACTCGTCGGCGGGTTTCTCGGACCGCGTCGGTTCGAGCACGATCGGGCGCTCGTTGTCGGTCGGCGGGTCCGACAGGTCGATCATCCGCGTCCGGCGCCGCTTCGGTCTGCGACTCGTGTTGTACGCGACATCGCAGAGACCGACGGCCAGGATCAGGTCGCCGAAACTGAACACCGAGTCGATCGGTTCCCGCACCACGATGATGTCGGAGAGGAACCGGAGCTTGTCGTCGGGCTGTTGCGGGTGATGCTTCACGGTCGCCTGGGTCCACGACTTGCTCTGCCAGTCCGCCGGGATCTTGACGGGCATTCCCTGGTTCAACGTGATGACGAGCGCGTTGCACGCGATGCCGATGAAGACGATCCCCATCCCGCGGACCACCATGTTGCGTGCGGCGAAGGCGAGAATGAGCACATACGAGGCGACGAGGAGGCCGAACCCGAGATCGTGCCAGTGCGCCCGCGGGATGCTGACGAATTGCAGGACCAGTTGGATCGCGAGGCCGGCGAGCAGGACCCCGACGAAGCGCCAGCGGGTCGCGAACATGCGCGAATAGGAGCCGCGCGTGACGGCCGGGATGACGAGCGCCACACCTACGGCGATCGCGTACACCAGCACGCCACGAATGGTATGCGAATACGATCCACATTTGATGTCTCACGAAGTGCTGTACGACGACGCATCCGGTGTGGCGCGAATCACGATCAACCGCCCCGAGCGCCGCAACGCCATGTCGTTCGGAGTGATGCAAGGCCTACGGGAGGCGTTCGCGCGCGTACGCGCCGACGACGGCGTCCGCGTGGTCGTGTTGACCGGCGCGGGCGACAAGGCGTTCTGCGCGGGAGCCGATCTCGGCGGCGGCGGGATCGCCGACCGCGCGACCGCCGCCCACGAGGGCCGCGGCCTGCTTGCCGATCTGTTCCGCGACATGTGGCACCTCGGTAAGCCCGTCGTCGCGCGCGTGCGCGGTTTTGCGCTCGCCGGAGGGTTCGGGCTCGCGTGCGCCTGCGATCTCGTCGTCGCGTCCGAGGACGCCGTGTTCGGAACCCCGGAGATCAACGTCGGTCTTTGGCCCTACATGATCACGGTCCCGCTCCTCAGGTCGATGCCACCGAAGACCGCGCTCGATCTGATGATGACCGGCCGGCGCGTGTCGGCCGCCGAAGGAGCGCGGATCGGCTTCGTGCAGCGGGTCGTTCCGGTTGCGGAGCTCGACACCGAGGTCGACGCCCTCGCCGCGGAGCTCGCGTCGAAGTCGCCGGTCATCATGCGGTGGGGCCGCGAAGCCTTCTACCGGGTGCTCGAGATGGACGCCGACGCGGCGTTGTCCTACCTGCAAGGAATGCTGACGATCACGTCCCAGACCGAGGACGCCGCCGAAGGCGTCGCCGCGTTCGCCGAGAAACGCGCCCCGCAGTGGAAGGGAAGGTAACGGTGGCGGACGCGCGTCACGATTGGGGTCCGTTGATCGGCGACCTCGCCGCCCGCAAGGCGCGCGCACTGGAGATGGGTGGAGAGCAACTCGTCGAGCGTCAGCGCTCGCTCGGCAAGCTCACGGTGCGCGAGAGGCTCGCGTTGCTCCTCGATCCCGGTACGTGGGTCGAGTACGGGCTGCTCGCAGACCACATGGACGCCGGGCTCGGTGAGCGCTACCTCGCGGCCGACGGCGCGGTCACCGGCGTCGGCGAGATCGAAGGGAGGGCGGTCGCGGTCGCCGCCTACGACTTCACCGTGATGGCCGGCTCGATGGGCGCGGTCGGCGAGGACAAGATCGCGCGGATGCGCGCGCACGCGGTGCGCCAGCGGATCCCGTTCGTTTGGCTGCTCGACTCCGCCGGCGCGCGTATCCAGTCGACGAGCGGCTCGAGCTTCGCGGGCGCCGGGTCCCTCTTCCGCGAGCAGGTCGCCATGAGCGGCGTCGTGCCCATGGTCGCAGCGATGCTCGGGCACTGTGCGGCCGGAACTGCCTACATCCCCGCGCTCGCCGATTTCGTGCCGATGGTGCGAGGGACTTCGTCGATGGCCCTCGGGGGCCGCCACCTCGTGAAGGCCGCCGTCGGCGAGGACGTGACCGAAGAGGAGATGGGCGGGTCGGCGGTGCACACCAAGGTCTCCGGTGTCGCCGACCTCGAAGTGTCAGACGACGAGGAGTGCCTACGCGTGGTGCGCGACTATCTGTCGTTCTTCCCGCAACACAACGGCGACCCGCCGCCCCGTCGATCCACCGACGATCCCGTCGACCGCCGGGCCGAGGAGCTCTACGACCTCGTTCCCACGGCGCCGCGGCGCGCGTACGACGTCCGCAAGGTCGTGCACGCCGTCGTCGACGACGGCAACGTGTTTTGGATCAAGCCCGAGTGGGCGAAGAACCTCGTGACGGGCCTGGCCCGAGTCGACGGGCGGCCGGTCGGCGTCGTCGCGAACCAACCGATGGTGCTCGGCGGCGCGCTCGATGTGAACGCGGCCGATAAGGCGGCCCGCTTCGTCTGGCTCTGCGACGCGTTCAACATCCCGCTCGTGTTCCTCCACGACGTTCCCGGGTTCATCGTCGGCTCCGCGGTCGAGAAGCAGGGGATCATCCGCCACGGCGCCAAGATGCTCTTCGCCGTGAGCGAGGCGACAGTCCCGAAAATCTCGGTCGTCGTGCGCAAGAGCTACGGCGCCGGCTACTTCGTGATGAACGGACTCGCCTACGAAGCCGACTACATCGTCGCCTGGCCGACAGCGGAAATCGCGGTGATGGGCCCGGACGGCGCCGTGAACATCATTCACCGCAAGCAGCTCGACGCGATCACCGACGCCGACGCGCGCACCGCGCGTCGGCTCGAGCTGGCGGAGGAGATCCGCGCCAACATCGACCCGTACATCGCTGCGGGCCACGCGCAGCTCGACGACATCATCGATCCGGCCGATACCCGTGCCGCGATCGCTCGGGGGCTTCGCATCACCGCGGACAAGCGCGTCGACCGGCCGTGGCGCAAGCACGGCGTGCTTCCCGTATAGCAGTGCCCACGCCGCTGATTCGCGAGGCGAGCATGGCCGATGTCGACCGCGTCCTGCAGTTCTGGGTGCGCGCCGGGGCGCACCCGAGCGCTACGGACAACCCACACGACCTGGCCCGCGTCGTGGCCGCGCCGCAGTCGACGCTGCTCGTCGCCGTCGCCGTCGACGTCGACGGATCCACCGGGATCGTGGGCTCGCTCATCGCGACCTTCGACGGCTGGCGGGGGAACTTCTACCGGTTGGCCGTCGATCCTGGTCACCGCCGGCGCGGGCTCGCGCGGCGGCTCGTCGGCGAAGGCGAGCGGTGGCTTTCCGGCGCGGGCGCGACGCGACTCAGCGCGCTCGTCGAGGGAGATCGCCCGGTCGCGCAAGCATTCTGGGAGAGCGTCGGCTTCGAGCACTACGAGGGCATGCGCAGATACAGCAAGAACGGCTGAGCGCGCGTACGATCCCGGCATGGCTGAGATCCGCGCCGAGATCACCGCGAACGTCTGGCAGGTGACCGTCGAAGAGGGCCAAATGGTGGGCGAGGGCGACGAGATCTGCATCCTCGAATCCATGAAGATGGAGATCCCGGTCACCACCGAGGTACCGGGCGTGGTGCGCGAGCTGGACGTCGAGCCTGGTCAGACGGTGCAAGAGGGCGACCGCATCGCGCTCATCGACGAGTCCTGAGCGGAGATCGCCGCGTGATCCGCTTCCAGGTGCACGGCCACGTCGGCGTGGCGACGATCGATCGCCAGGAACGGCGCAACGCCCTGAACGGCGACCTCTGCGCGCAACTCCAGGGCCACCTCGAACGTTCCGGCGAGCTGCGGGCGATCGTGATCACCGGCGCCGGCACGGCCTTTTGCTCCGGCGCCGACCTCGTCACGCGGTTCGAAGGTGGCGGACGCGGTGCCACCGACACGTTCCGGCCCGCCTTCGAGACGATGCTCGACGCGATCGTCGCCTATCCGTCACCCGTGATCGCGGCCATCAACGGGCCGGCCATCGGCGCGGGGATGCAGCTCGCGGTCGCGTGCGACCTGCGGGTCGCGGCGCTCGGGGCGCGCCTCGCGATCCCCGGCGGCAAGCTCGGCATTCATCTCAGTGCCCGGAACATCTGGAGACTGGCGCACCTGGTCGGGCAAGGCAACGCGCGCGACTTCCTGCTGGCGGGCCGGACGGTCGACGCCGAGGAGGCGCAGCGGCTCGGACTCGTTCAGCACGTCGAGCACGACGCGCTCGGAGCGTCGCTCGCGCTCGCGGGAGAGATCGCGGCATCGGCGCCGTTGACGATACGCGGGCACAAACGATCGCTGAACCTCATCGCGGAGTCGGAATGGCTCAACAAGGGCGCGCGCACCGAGATCGCCGGCCTCGAAGCGCAGGCGTTCGCGAGCAAGGACCTGCAGGAAGGCCTGGCCGCTTTCGCGGAGAAGCGGATTCCCGACTTCCAAGGGCACTAGCCGGCCACGTCCCCCGGCCCTTGAGTGCAAGGCGCCGACGGGGTAGGAACCGGGCTCATGGCCACGCAGGACGACGTCCGACGTATCGCGCTCGCGCTGCCCGACACCGTCGAGGCTGACGACCGCTTCGCGTTCTCCGTGCTGCACCGTGGCAAGGCGCGGGGGATGGTCTGGGTGTGGCTCGAGCGGCTCCATCCCAAGAAGGCCCGCGTTCCCAATCCGGAGGTCGTCGCCATCCGCGTTGCCGACCAAGGGGAGAAGCAGGCGCTGCTCGCGTCCGGCGAGGAGAAGTTCTTCACCGAACCGCACTACAACGGATATCCCGCGATCCTCGTGCGGCTCGCCGCGATCGACGCCGACGAGCTCGACGAGCTGATCACCGAGGCATGGCGATGTGTCGCGCCGAAAGCGCGCGTCGAGGAGTTCGATCGCAATCTCGATGAGGAAGGAGAGGCCAATGGTTGACGATATCGACGACCCGCGCCGGCGCGAACCGCCCTTCGTTCTCGCCGAGCGGCCGATGCTCGAGCACTGGCTCGAGTTCCACCGGACCACGTTGCAGCTGAAGTGCGAGGGGCTGAGCGACGGCGATCGCAAGCGCCGGCCGGTGCCGACGTCGGCTCTCTCCCTGCATGGTCTCGTGCGGCACATGGCCGACGTCGAACGGAGCTGGTTCCGCCGCACCCTGCTCCGCGAGCCCGACGCGCCCGGCATCTTCTACGACCCCGCGATAGAGGACAGTGATTTCGTGCCCATCGAAGATGCCGACTGGGAAGCCGACCTCGCGGTATGGCAGGCCGAATGCGCCGCCGGCCGCGCCGCCGCCGCGGCCCACGAACTCGACGACACCGGCCTTCGCCGCGGCGAGCCGTGCACCCTTCGGTGGATCTACGTGCACATGATCGAGGAGTACGCGCGTCACAACGGCCATGCCGATCTCATCCGCGAGCTGATCGACCAGAGCGTGGGCTGGTAGCGCTCCGAAGGCACTCGGCGCGACAGCTGATCTCACCAAGGCAGCTCGTCGAGATCGACATTCCCGCCCGAGCAGATGATCCCGACGCGCGCACCGTCGAGTCTTGCCGCCTTCGCGGCTGCAAACGCAACCGCGGCGCTCGGCTCGATCACCTGCTTCGTGCGTTCCCACACGGCTCGCATCGCCGCGATGATCGCGGGCTCGTCGACGACGAGCTCCTCGACTCCGTGCGCGTCGAGGATCGCGCGGGTGCGACCGGAGCAGCCGGTCCGCAACCCGTCGGCGCTCGACGTCGCCCGGTCGCGCGGCGATCCGCCGATGACGCGCACCGGCGCGATCGCTATGCACGTTCCCGAGCACAGACCACCGCCGCCGACCGGCGTCACCACGGCGTCGAGGTCGGGGACATCGCCGATGAGCTCGAGGGCGGCGGTACCGGCGCCGGCGATGACGCGAACGTCGTCGAACGGATGTACCTCCACCGCGCCGGTTCGTTCCAGAACCTCCGTGAGCACCGAGCGTCGCGCGTCGAGAGTGTTGTCGCACGTGGTGATCCGCGCGCCGTAGCGCTCCACGGCGGCCCGCTTGGCCGCGGACGCGCCTTCCGGCATCACGACGAAGGCAGTTACGCCTCGCGTGGACGCGGCAAGTGCGAGCGCGGCGCCGTGGTTGCCCGACGAATGCGCCGCCACACCGCGACTCGCTTCTGCGTCGGTCAGCGACTGCACGGCGTTGGTCGCGCCGCGATGCTTGAACGCGCCGACGCGCTGAAGATGCTCGGCCTTGACGAACACGTCGGCACCCATCCATGCATCGAGCGATCGCGATCGGAGCACGGGCGTGCGGTGCACGAACGGCGCGATGCGTCGGGCCGCTTCCTCGACGTGCGTCCGGTCGACGCTCATGTCACCGTTCCGCTTTGGTTAATAGCCCGCGGGGAGCGCGCGCTCCAGGTACACGTAGAACGGGAAGAGCGCGATCAGGAACGGCACGACACCGACGAGCCATGTCGTCGGGTGGCGCCAGCGGCGGAACGCCCACCACCACGCGAGACCGACGAGGGCCGCGACGATTCCCCAGACGACGCTCGGCGCGAGGCTGCGCTGCTGGCCCGAGAGCCCCTCGGCGAGGCCGGCTTCGCGGTTCGGGCGAGCCTTGCCCGCCGCCCCCGCGCCGGGACGCGTCAACGTCGGCGGCGAGCTCTTCGCGACCGCGAGCCGGGCCTTGACCACGATGCGGTGCGAGGCCGAACCCTTCGGCGTGCATGCGGTCAGCGTGAGCTCGGCATCAGAGGTGTTGTTCACGACCCAGGTGTCGGTCGGCAGCACGATCAGCTGCTTGTACATCTTGTAGTCGTAGGTGGTTCCGGCGAGCGTCTGGATGTAGATGTCGTCGCCGATCTGCAGCTTGTCGAGACCCCAGAACGGGTGCAGGTACGTAGTTCGGTGGCCGGCGATCCCCGCGTTGCCGAGGGTGCCGGGTAGTGGCGTACCGGGGTAATGGCCCGGACCCTTCTTGAGGTCGTCGCGCGACGTGCCTTCGACGTAATAGAACTCGATGCCGATCTTGGGGATCCTGATGACACCCTCCACCTGGCCGTCCGGCGGGGTCGTGAGCGGGACGAAGCGATGCGAGGTCGCGATCGTCGTCGAGGTCGTCGCACCCGGACGCGTGGGAGTCGTCGGATCCGGCCGCACGGTGGGGTCGTCGTCGCCGCTTCGCTGGAGATCCTTCTGGAAGCTGTGTTTGAGGTTCTCCTGGGCGCGCGCGGTGAAGATGCCGGTGCCCCACAGCTGATAGACGACGAAGAGCAGGATCAAGACCCCCAGCGTCACCAGCGCCCGGCCGATGCCCGCGATCGCGCTTCGCACGCCGGCGATGGTACCGGCCGTGATCTTCCGCCCGCCCGCGGTGGTCGGGCCGGGTTCGCCGCGCCACTCGGAGCGTCCGTAAGCTTTGGGGGTACCGCACCCCCGGTCCCCGGAGTTCTGGTTGCGCTGCGTACGCCTTCGGTCGGCCGTCTGCATGCTCGGACGATTTCCCGCGCTCGCAGGCGCCGATCTCGACGTCGACGCAGGCGAGGTCCTGCTGCTCAGCGGCCCCAATGGCGCGGGCAAGACCACGCTCCTGCGCCTTTGCGCGGGACTGTTGACCCTGCGGGCGGGAGAGGCGGAAGTGCTCGGAGTCGACATCGGGATCGAGCCCCGGCGCGTCCGCCGAGCAGTGGCCCTCGTCGGTCACGAGACATTCTGCTACGACGACCTCACCGTCACCGAGAACGTCCGTTTCGTTGCTCGCGCGACGGGGAATTCCGTCGGCGACGCCGACGCGGCCCTCGAGCGCGCGGGATTACAGCGCGTCGCCAATGTCGCGCACGCGCGCCTGTCCCAAGGTCAGCGCCGGCGTCTTTCGCTCGCCAACGCGCTCGCGCGCAAGCCGCGCCTCTTGTTGCTGGACGAGCCGCACGCCGGTCTCGACGAGCACGGCCGCGAGGTCTTGGAGAGCATCGTCCGCGCCGCGCCGGATGCCGGTTGCACGGTGATGATCGCGTCCCACGAGCTCGACCTCGCCCGCGGGCTCTCGACGCGCGAGGTTCACGTCGTCGCCGGCCAGGTCCGGCCGCCGACCTCCGGCACGACTGGCGCCGCGCCGGCGCCGGTGGCGGTGCCCACTGTCGAGGTCGAGGCGCCGGCGTGAGCTTCGTGCGGGACGCACTGGTCATCGCGGGCAAGGATCTGCGGATCGAGCGCCGGTCGCGCGTTGCGTTGCAACAGATCATCCCGTTCGGCGGCATCGTCGTACTCTTGTTCGCGTTCGCGCTCGACTCCGACCGCACACTGCTGCACCAAGCGGCGCCCGGGCTGTTCTGGGCCGCGGTGCTCCTTGCCGTGCTCCTCGCGGTCGGACGATCGTTCTCGGTCGAAGAAGCCAACCGCGCGCGCGACGGTCTCCGCCTCTCGGGGATCGACGGCGGTTCGATATTCGTCGGCAAAGCGGCGGCCGTTGCGGTCGAGCTGTTCCTCCTCGAAATCGTCGTCGGCGCCGCGGTGGTGGTGCTCTACGACGTCACCGTGCGCGGCATCGTGGTGTTGCTCTGCTCCGCGGTTGCCGCGACCGTCGGGCTGGCGGCCGCCGGTACGGTTTACGGCGTGCTGGCCGGAGGGTTACGCGCCCGCGAGACACTCGTGCCCCTGCTCCTGCTCCCGGCTGTGACTCCGGTGATGCTGGGCGGCACGCGCGCGTTCCAAGCCGCGCTCGACGGCTCACCAGGTGACGCGTGGCCCTGGATACAACTGCTCACAGCCTTCGCGGTGTTGGCGGTCGCGGCGGGCACCGTCGCCTTCGGTCCGTTGCTGGAGGCCGCATGAAGCGCTTGTT
>Ga0335083_10007937_pt1 | contig 13027 bp, 8 predicted proteins | sample Lox_Sample_42_FD_206716 | JGI IMG/M metagenome (GOLD analysis project Ga0335083, IMG submission 206716) | Soil microbial communities from Loxahatchee National Wildlife Refuge, Florida, United States - Lox_Sample_4.2 | ecosystem: Environmental > Terrestrial > Soil > Wetlands | place: USA: Florida...
ACGCTGATCATGGCGATCCCCATGGTAAGCGGGACGCCGCGCATATAGACAAGGCCGTCGCGGTAATCGTGCCAGGGGCGCGCGCCGGGCACGATCGAGCGCGCTGCGCGGAAGCCTTGCGGCACCGAGATGCGCCAGATGGCGCAAGCCGAGAACAGGAACGACGCCGAATTGATGATGAAGGCCCATTGGTACCCGAGGCTGGCAGCGCTATAGCCGGCGAGGAGCGTGCCGGCGGTCAGAGTAGCCCACTGAGTGGTCTGGGTGATCGAGTTGGCGGCGTGCAACTCGTCCGCTGTGGCGATGGTGGGCAGGATGGCCGCTCGCCCGGCGGTGAAAAAGGGCGACGCGAACATCAGAAGCCCGCTGAGCAGGTAGAGCAGCCAGGGACGCGGCTGGTGAATCGTGAGCAGGAAGGCGAGGGCGATCACGGCACGCAGGAGGTCGCTGGCGATCATGATGCGCTTGCGATCGAAGCGATCGAGCACGACTCCGGCGAGAGGCCCGGCGAGGACGGCGGGGACGGCCCGGGAAAGCATGACGCCGGAGACCACCAGGCCGGAGCCGGATTTCTCCATGACCAGGGCGAAGACCGCGATGTTGTTGAAATAATCGCCGATCTCGCTGACCACCTGGGCCAGCCACGTGTTGCGGTAATTCGGGTTCTGGCGGAGCAGGGCGGAAAGCGAGGTCAAGGCACATTGTAGCGCCGGCGATGCGAGGGGGCCGGCGCATGCCGCCACGCTAACATATTCACTTGGTACTGCTCCAATCAGCGCTGGCCCTGGCGATACTTGCCGTGTGCGGATTCGCGCCCGGATTCTATTTTGTCCGGCGGCTGCCGTGGAACGGACTGGAGAAATTGTGCGGCTCGGTGGCGCTTTCGCTGATCCTGATCTGGCTGGCGGCCTGGGGCGTGTACGTATTCGCGCCCGGTGTGGAGGCTCCCGCCTATGCGCTGGCGACCGTGTGCTGCGCAGCGGCGGCATGCGCCGCGCGGCGCGACGCAGCGGCCCTGTTTCGCAGCCCACGGGTGCGGAAGGCGCTGGCGGGATTCGGGTTTGTGCTGCTCTGGACGCTGGCGCTGCTGAGCATCATCCGGCACTACTCGGGGGCGGGATGGCGTGGAGACTGGCTGGAACATTTTCAGCGCAGCCTGTTTTTTCTGCATCACTTTCCGCTGAACATCGAGATCTTCGGCAACTACCTGCTGCCGGCCCGCCCGCCGGCGATGAACGTGTTCGCGGCCTTCGTCATGGCGCAGGCGGGCGACCGGTTCGAAGTGTTCCAGGTGACGTTCGCGTTTTTGAACCTGCTGCTGTTTCTGCCGTGCGCGATGGCTCTGCCGGTGCTGGCGCGTCCGCGAAGGCCGGGCATCGTGCCGCTGGCGGCCGTGTTTGCCACGAGCCCGGTGATCATGCAGAACGCCACGTATACGTGGACCAAGTCGCTGGCGGCGTTCTTCGTGATTCTGGGTATCCTGCTGTACCTCAAAGCGTGGCGGAAACAGGATTCCGTGCGCATGGTGGCGGCGTTCGTTGCGCTGGCGATGGGCATGCTGGTGCACTATTCCGCAGGCCCGTATATCGGCTTTCTGGCGCTGCACTACCTGCTGTTCGTGTTCTGGAGGCGGCGCGAAAAGGTCCGGGAGCTGGCGGCGATTGCCGGATTCAGCGCGATTCTGCTGGCGACGTGGTTCGGGTGGTCGATGGCCGCATACGGGGCCCACGCGACGCTTGCTTCCAATACATCCGTCACTACCAGCCAGCGGTACCAGGGGCACAACCTGGAGAAGATCGCTCACAATATGGTGGACTCCACGATTCCGATTCTGGTGCGGAGACCAGCGACGACAGACGCCTTCGAGCAACCGAACCACTGGGGAAAGGTGCGCGATCTGGCGTTCATCGTGTACCAGTTGAACCTGATCTTCTGCATGGGCGCGTTGGGCGGGTTCGCGGTCTTCTGGCTACTGGTGGCTACGCTGCGCAAGCGGGTGGGCCGCGGGGGAGAACGGGCCTTTTGGATCGGACTGGTGGTGTGGTCGGTGGTGGTGGGGATCGCGGTGGTGGGAGAGGGCGATCCGCTGGGCGTGGCGCACCTCACGCTGGTGCCGATGGCCGTGCTGGGAATGACGCTGCTGGCGTCGCGATTCGCATCCAGCCGCGCCGTGGCTGTTGTGGTAATCGCGGGATGCCTGATCGATTTCCCTCTGGGGGTCTTCCTGCATGCGCGTATCGAGCACCTGGAGAACACGCCCGAGCGGCCGGTGTTTCTAGGGCTGATTTTCATGCAGGGACAGTTTCGCACGGGGCTGGTAAGCGAGGACTCGCTTTCGCCGATGGCCTGGGACAACTGGATGCACAAGCACGAGTACCAGCTTGCCGGCGAGTGGGGAAAGCAGGTGGAAGGTACTCATCCCGCCGACCCCGCGTACGAGGCTGCAAAGATGACGGCGAGACGGGGATTGGCGCGGATGAAAGCGGAGGACGCGGCTCTGTGGGAAGGCTGGTACCAGCGCCATGGCGGGGAGACGGCGTTTCTAGGCGATCAGTTCGGCGCCGGCGATGGCACGTCGGCGGTGCTGCTCGTGATGTTTGCGGGGCTGATGTGGAAACTGATCCGGCCAGGCAAGTCCAGGGTGGCAATGGTGGAGAAGCAGGCCCCGGTGCGCAAGCGGGTGAAGCGGTGACCGGATTCCGGATTCGCGCGATGACTCCGGGCGATTGGGACGGCGTGCGGTCGGTTTATCAGGAAGGCATCGAGACCGGCGATGCCACCTTCGAGATCGCGGCACCGGTGTGGGAATACTGGGACGCGGCGCACCGGCCCGGCTGCCGGCTGGTGGCTTGCGATGATTCCGGCGTGATCGGGTTCGCGGCGCTCAGCGCGGTTTCGGCGCGCAAGGTGTACGCCGGTGTGGCGGAGGTCAGCGTCTATGTGGCGGCGCGGTCCGGGGGCAGGGGTGTGGGATCGGCGCTCATGGCGGAACTGGTGCGGGCGTCGGAGGCGGCGGGCGTTTGGACGTTACAGGCGAGCATCTTTCCGGAGAACAAGGCTTCGGTTGCGCTTCACGCAAAGTTCGGATTTCGCGTGGTGGGGACGCGAGAGCGCATCGGACAGCGCGACGGGCGGTGGCGCGATGTGGTGCTGATGGAGCGGCGCAGCGCTACGGCCGGCGTGTGAAATCCAACCCGACCATCTGTTTGTGGTCTGGAACCTCGCGAATGGATGTGCGGGTGAGTTGGAACCGCTCGCGGCGGAAGCATTCGATCAGTTCGACACGATCGACCAGGTGCGGGCAGGCCTCGCGCAGGATGGACATGGTGCCGGGCAATTCACGAGCCGGCGGATCGGGCGGGTTCTCCTGGATCACGACGAATGCTCGCCCGGTGCGTCGGCAGAGCGCGGCGACCGCGCGCGGCCAATCGACGTGCTCCAGCACCAGGATCACAATGGTGAGGTCGAATGGGCCGCTGAGCGCCGGGGCCTCGATATCGTCGGCGATGGCCATAGCCGGTATGGCCTGTAACCGCTCGGTGAGGCGCGTGAGGTAGGCGGGGTTGATGTCGGTGAAGATGAGGTCGTAGCCGACCAGATTGGCGGGAGGCCAGTAGTCGAAGTATTGGCCCGTGCCGGTGCCGGCGAAGTGGATTCGGGCGCGGGGAGGCGGCGGGTGGGATGTGAACAATTCCGCGAGGAGCAGGGCGTTAGCCTGCGGCTGCCCGACGGCGGCCATGTGTCGTTCATAATCGCCCGCGTCGATGAATGTCGACCAAGCCCACCTGAGATCGGACATATGGCGGAAGACGCAGCGCTCAGCGCCGTACCGGCTGCCCGGGCATCGCAGTAGTTACCAGCTCGCCGCGGTCCACGACCGCGGTCCCGTTAACCACGACGTACGGTATGCCTTCGGAATACTGCGCGGGCTTTTCGAAGGTGGCGCGGTCGGTGACGCGCGCGGCGTCGAAGACGGTGATATCGGCGTCGGTGCCCACGGCGATGCGGCCCTTGTTGGCGAGGCCAAGGCGCTGCGCCGGAAGCAGGGTCATCCTGGAGATGGCGTCCATCAGGGTGAGGGCGTGCTGCTCGCGAACGTAGCGGCCGAGCACGCGAGCGTAGGTTCCCGCGGCGCGCGGGTGGCCTTTACCTTCGTTGAGAATGCCGTCGCTGGCGATCATGACGCCGGGATGACCCATGGCGAGCCGGACGACGTCCTCCGGGATCGAATGAACCGCGACCATGCCGCCCTGCTTCCGGTAGCGTTCGAAGCTGTCGGCGGTGAGACGCTCGCCGGTCGCGGCCCATTGCAGGTCGCCGAAGCCGATGCCGCCCTGGCGCTGCTGCCAGCCTGGGCTGAAGATGGCGCTGCCGAGGTCGGTCATGCCGGCGGTGTAGGGGTAAGCTTCGGTGGTGACGTCGAGGCCGCGGGTGTGGGCGCCGTCGATCATGGCCAGGCAGAGCGGAGCCTCGCGGAGGCAGACGCTGGTGATGTGAACCACGTGCAGCGAGGAGCCGGCGGCCGCGGCGTCGGCGATGACTTCCTGGAGCGCGTCGATGGCGCCGGGCTCGACCGGACCGCCGCTGCGCACGTGCACATAGACCGGGACACGGCGGCGCGCGGCGAGTTGGAAAATCTCGAAGACCTCGGCACGCGATTCGTGAGGCAGATAGGCGATGCCCATGCCGATACCGAGAGCGCCGTCGTCAAGGCCGCGGGCGATGCGCGCCAGAACCTGCTGGAACTCTGCGGCCGTGGCGGCGCGCTCGACGGCCTTGTCGCGGGGCAGCAGCGCGCCGGAATCGTGCATGACGGCGATGTGCGCCGGGATATCGCCGCTGGTGGCGCCGAAGTTGATCAGGGCGCGGCCCTGCCGTTCGCGATACCAGGCATCGACGGGGTTGACGCCGACCTCGAGCTCGAGCGCGGTGGTCACGCCGTCGCGGGCCTTGAAGCGGTAGTTCTCGGCGGTCTGTCCGTGGGAGTGGAGATCGATGAAGCCGGGAGTGACGGTGAGGCCGGCGGCGTCGATGATACGGCGGGCCGTGAGGGGCGCAGTGGAGATTTCGGCAATCTTGCCGGCACGGACGCCGATGTGGCGGACGGCATCGAGGTTGGTGGCAGGGTCGAGCACGCGGCCGTTATTGATGGCGAGATCGAGCGGCTGGCCGAGGAGCGGAGCGGCGAGAAGGAACGGCAAAACGCGTGTCATGAAAGGATTGTATATCCTCTGTCCATAGAGTTTCGGGGGCACAGGCAGGGGGGCGCGCCGGCTGGGAGAACGGTGGGGATGGGCGGACGGCTAAAGGCGATCGTCCGCCCCACTTGGTGTATGATCGGCGAGGAGGATGGCTATGGCAAGTCCGGCACTGGAACCGAAGTCGTGTACGCTGAAGGTCAATCTGTTTTCGGGCTCCCGAATGCCGCTTGCGCCCGGAGGCAACATTTTGCTGACGGTCCGCAACGGCAACCAGCAGAACGTCAACCTGCGCAACAACGGCTTTGTCGACGAGCCCAGCATTGACATTACGGGTCTGCCGTTCTTCGGCAATGCCGGCGACGACTACGCCGTGATCGCGTCCGGCAAGGGCTATGACCAGGCTGGATTCTTTCCGGTGAAGACCAATCCGGCCAACCCCGCGATCGTCGACATTATGCTGCTGAAGAAGGACGGGGGATTCAACTTTCACAATGCGAGCTGGAGCCTGTTGAAGCAGAATTATCCGGCTTACGCCGGCCTGCTCGCCGCCGGGACCGCCGACGATAATGCCGCGGCGGACCGGTACGGGCAACTGATGGAAAATCGGGCGCCGGTTCTGGCGTCTTACTTCAACCTGGTTACGGCGATGTCGCAGATCCACCTGCCGGTGAAGACTCCCCTCGACTACATTCGGGAGTTGATCTGGGATGATCCCGCGCACGCCATGGCGCAGGACCGCTTCTTCGGCTGGTGCGATCCGGCGATGGTCGACCAGGTGGCGCAGGCGGCGGCGCAAGGGCAGTTTTCCGCAGAGGTGGGAACCGCGCTGTTCCACACCGGGGCTACAAGAAGCTGGAAGCAGATTCAGTTTGGCGAGGCCAATGTGCAGCTGACATTCCACGAGCATGACACGAAGACCATCGATGGGCTCGAGTGCGTGATGGTGGAACCGGACATCGATTATTACAAGGACCTGGGAGCGCACGCGCTACTGGAAGTGGTCACCAACGCTCTGACGCATTCGCTGACCGATCCGAAGCAGGTGTACGTGCTGCGATGGATGGCGGGGCGGCACGCGGGGGTGCCCAATTTCGAGCCGCCTTACACGATCGAGTGAGCGGCTACGGGGTGCCCATGGAGGGCAAGCCGAAGGGGTCGTACTGGCGCTCCACAAATTGGGCGGTGAAAGCGATGAACCGCATGCGCGCCTGCAATTGCAGGACGGGGTCGCCCGTGCCGGTAACCTGGAACGACGCCAGGAATCCGGCGAGATTCGAGACCGCGGCAAGATCCTCGAACGTGCGGAATTTCAGGTAGCCGATCCCGATTTCCGTCTGCCCCTGAAAGACGTGGGTATAAAGCGTGGTGTAGTCGCCCAGCAAGTCGGCGATGGGCTGAACGCCTGCGTCCTTCTGCATGTACTTCACGCCTTCGAGGGTGTAGCGGCTGCCCGAGGTATCCGCGAATTCGAGGTGGTAGCGCATTTCGGCCTCGCCGGTCGCGGGATTCACGCGGAGATAGTTGAACGTGCTTTTCGAGTCGTCAACCGGGAATGTGGCCGGCGCCTGATCGCCCAGCTTGCCGAACGTGATCGTACCTTTGAGCTGCGCTTCGTGCTCGTAGCCATCGACGAACTCGTTTATGTCGCGAATGGTCATCCCCACGTTGAACTGGCAGGCGACGGCGCCATCCGGCGTTCCGGAGGCAGGGATGCGATTGGCGATGGTGAGGTCTCCCGCGCGGCCAGGCTCGGGCGTGCTTGCGCCGGGGAAGAACCATCCGACCATTTCCTCGTCGAAGGTCAGGCCGATGCCGTCCGGCAGTTGCGCGTCGAGGAAGGGGCGGAGCAGGGAATTCGTGGGCAGCGCAGCTTCGCTCATTCGGGTCAGGATGTAGTAGAAGCCGAACTGGCCGCCGGCCTCGGTGTGGAAAAGGCCGAAGGACGAGTTGCTCACCACCGGCCTGATCACCTCGGGCAGCGTGGTAATGTATTTGCCCACCATGAAGTCGGGGGTGACCGTGCGGATCTCGTCGTGGAACGGAGTGAAATCGTTCAACTGGAAATGGTCCTTGAGGAATGACGGTGTGACCAGTCCTTCCATCAGGCCCATCAGTTCGTAGCGCGCGACAAAACGGTCCGGCAGATTCTGGAATTGCAGATAGGCGATGCCGCCGGCCTGGTTGGCATTGGAGATCACGTCCATGCGCCACACGCCGTCGAGTCCCGCCGCGGTTGGCGATTCGCCCGCGGCGAACAACGCAGCATGGTCGTCGACCTTCATGTTGTTGAAGCCATACCGCCGGGACATGGGGAAGGTGAACTGGCGCGCTCCATTGGGATAAGAGCCCAGATACACGCGGCCGATCAGGAGATCTTCGTTGATGATCTTGAATATGTCGTAGAACTCCTGCCACGGCGGATCGAGGTAGCGCAGGAGGACGTACTTGCCGGGCTCGAGGGTGCCGGTATCGTGGCCGGCTTCGATCTCTTCCAGGCTGTTGCGCGCGTTGATGCGGCCCTCGCTGTCGCTGGTGACTCCGATGTACTTGTCGCCCTGCTTGTGGAACTCCTTCTTGAACCCGATGAAGATGGCGGTGGACATGGCATTCAGCACGTGGCCCGCGGGGAAGTAACCCTTCCAGCACGTGTCATTGCGAATGGTCTTACTGGCCGTGTCGATGACGGGGGGGCCGCCCTGGTTGACAAGGGTATCGATGCCCATGGTCGGACAGCGGCGGAAGAGGGCTTCGAGCTGGCCTTCGTTGTAGGTGATCACGTCGAGCGGGTCGATCGCCGACATGCTGACCAGGCCGGCGGGCTGGGGATATGGATTGCCGGAGAGCTGCTGGATCTTCCGTGCCACAAAGCGCTCGGTGAGCGCGGAGATGGTGAGGAAGGGATTCACGCCCAGGGCACTCGGGACCACCGAGCCGTCGGTGACGTAGAGGCCGTCGTGGACGCTGCCGTCGCCGGCGAAGACACGGCCGAAGGGATCGACGGCGCCCTGGAGGTAGTCGTCGCCCATGGGACAGCCGCCGAGAGGATGCGCGGTAATCAGGTGCCGAAGTTTGAAGAAGCTCCAGGTGGGATTGGAGATGAAGCTGGCTTCCAAAGCGCGCGCGTGTCGCCGCAGCTCCTCGTTCATGCGGGTGAAGATCTGCTGCTGGCCGCCCTGATCCCAAGAGATGCGAATGCGCCCATCAGGCTCGGTCCACGGCGCTTCGAAGAGAATGGTTCCGCGAGCGTTGTCATGGCCCATGACGAGGTAGAGCATGGTGTGGTTCAGGGCGCCGTTGGGGTCGTGGAGAGGATCGAGCGGATCGAGGTCACGTCCCAGCCGGTCCTTTTGCGCCTGCTCGTTGCCGGTGACGGTGTCCTGGCCGCGGAGCAATCCGAAGACGGCCTTGCTCGCCTGCACGGAGGCGAAGGGAAACGAGAAATCCTCGACGGAGATACGCTCCGTTTCGGGCAGGCCGGCGGTGTACCGCACAATGCCCACGATGTTCGGTCCGGGTTCGGGGGAATCGCCGGGACCGGGCTTATCGGCGACCGCGTAGCCGAGGACGTTGGTCGCCATGGTGCCGTTGTATGCCAGACCGAAGAAATCTCCGTTGCCGCTGAATTTGGTGCCCAGGGCTGGAGACACGCTCAGCCCGTGCATCTCCGAGCGGAGGAGGATCTCGGTGGAATTGAGAGAGCCGGCGGACAGGATGATCTCATGGGCATCCAGCGTGAAGGAGTGGCCTCCGCTGTCATCGACGTGCTTTCCGTGGATGCGCCAGCCATCGGGGCGCTTCTCGAGCCACTCGACCTTGGTCTGGGTGAAGATGGTGGCGCCGGCATTGGCAGCCATGGGCAGGTAGTTCATGTAGAGCGTATTCTTCGCCCGGACGTTGCATCCCGTCACGCAGTTTCCACAATTGATGCAGGGCTTCTGCTCGACGCCATATGTATTCGGCCCGTCGACTGTAAAGTTGACGACGATATCGAGCGGCTGGGCGTGGATGCCGAGTTGCTGGGCGCGGCGATCGAGCGCCTGCACCTTGGCCAGTTGCATGGCGTACGGGTGAGGATTGGCGGCCAGGGCGTCGTGGGCGCGCTGATAGTACGGCGCGAGCTCGTCGAAGGTGATGGACGACGGCCAATTGAACTGCTCGAACACTTCGCGGTCGGGCCGGATGGCGACGTTGGCGTTGATCAGCGACGTGCCGCCGAGTCCCGACCCTTTGATGACTGAGATGTCGGGATAGTTGAGGAGCTCGTAGAGGCCGAGCGGATTGAGGTCGCTGCGGGTGGCGCCCAAGACATCGGTGGGCGATTCGGGGAAGGTGCCGGGCTCCCACTCCCTGCCGCGCTCCAGAATGCAGATGGAAAGTCGGGGGTTGAGATCGGCGGAGGCCAGGCGTGCGGCCGATATGGCGCCTCCATAGCCCGAACCGATGATGATGAAATCGTAAGCGCTCTTGCGCCGCTCCCAGGGTGTTGCGAGCATCTCTCTCCTCCTTGTGTGTTTAACGCGGCCCCGCTGCTATAGGCCGCTCAGCATGTCGCGGAAATAGGTATTCAGCAGGCGGCCGCCCGGGTCGTAGCTCCGGCGCACCTCAGCGAAGGTTTTGAGGCGATCGCCCAGGGCCTGCTGCACTTGGGCGGGCGTGATCGAGTCGGTCTGGTTGAATAGCGGGATCCCGCCGTGCGCCGAGCAGAACTGGTTGTACGCAATCAGGAAATCGGACCAGCCGGGATTTCCGGTAGAGACCGGGTCGATGGTCATGACCGGGTTGTCGTAAGAATAGGAAAGCAACGAGCTGCGGTCCTGCGAGATCCAGTAACCGACGTTCAGCATGTTGGTGCGGTAGCCCTTCTGCTGGTAATACTGCCTGCAGAAGGCAAAATACGCGGTGAGAACAGACGCGTAGGCGGCTTCGGGGAACGCGGAGAGGCTGAAGGTGTAGCGGCTGTCGTTGGCGACGGGCGGGTAGCGGATGATCTGGTCGGTGGCGACGGTGTTGTCGTTCGAGACCAGGTTTTCCAGTTTGAACCGCCATACGGCGCAGAACGAGTCGATCACGCCGTAACGAACGTCCTTGTCGGAAATGTCGCGCTCCACCTGCGAGCAGAAGAGCGGGCCCGCGTTGGCCCACATATAATTTCGCAGGGGCCAGGCGATGCGATCGGGGTCGCCTTCGGCGGCGGGATTGTAGTGGCGGAACTCGATAGTGATCAGGTTGTCGAAGGGGAAGATGTAGTACATCATGGATTCGCCGCGCTCCTTGAATTCGGTCAGGCGCGCGGCGAATTCTTCGAGCGAGTAGGTCTCGTGGCGCACGGCCAGGGGCAGGATCGGGCGCACGCGGAAGGTCACTTCGTAGACGATGCCGAAGGTGCCGTAGCTGGAGCGCACCTTCTGCATGAGCTCAGGGTTGTCGTCGCCGACTTCCAGGAGATCGCCCGAGGGCAGCACCATTTTCATGTGGCTAATGTAGGAGTTGACCTGGCCGTACTCGCCCGGCATGGAGGCATCCTTGGTTCCGCAGCATGCCGCGCTGCCGGCGGAGAGGCTGCCGATTTCGGTGTTGACGTAGAACTGGAGGCGATGTTTCTCGAGCTCCTTGGCGATATCGATGTAGATGGCCCCGCCCTGCGCGGTGACGGTGTCGCCGGTGATTTCGAGGATGGAGCTCATCTTCGACATCTTGATGAGGGTGCCGCCGTCGGCGGTGCCGCAGGGGGAAGTGGAGTGGTTCGATCCGACGGCGCGAACCGGCGACGGGTACGTGGCGGGGTCTTTCACGATCTTGACGATGTCATCGACCGAAGCCGCTTCGACAACTACTGCGGGAGTGGAGGTGATGTTTCCGAACCAGTTCGTGACGGTCTGAGGCATGATTGGGCTATTCTATCCCTTCCGGCGTGAGGAGACACACAAATCAGCCATTATGTTCGGAAGGTAGAGTGCGATTTCGTGCAGTAGCGGGGCCGTCTGCTACAGCATATCGGGGAAGCTCTTACGGAGCTTGTAAAACCAGGCGTGGCCCAGGATGAAGACGGCCGTGCTCAGCAGATAGAGCTTCCAGAGGCTGCCGAACGCGGGGCTGTGGGCTTCGAGGAAGATCGCGCGGTAGCCCCGTACCAGAACATAGATGGGATTTTTCGTGAGGATGGCGGCGGCGGATGACGGCCACTGGGTTTCGGGATAGCAGATCGGGGTGGTAAAGAACCAGACCGTCAGTACGAAGCCCATGATCTGCCCCAGGTCGCGCGCGAAGACTCCGAGGCCTGCCAGGAACCAGGCGACGCCAGCCGTAAACAGGAGCTGCGGGAGGAGCAGGACCGGAAGCCAGAAGACCGTGGGCGGGACTGTGCCGCGCGCAACCACGAGAAAAGCGCAGTAGAGCAGCACGGCGAAGATTTCGGTGACCAGACCCGCGGCCACCAGGTTGACCGGCAGCGTTTCCACCGCGAAGACCAGCTTCTTGACGAAATTGCGATGCTCCAGCATCACACTGGGCGCGCGGCCGGCTGCTTCGCTGAATGCGAGCCACGGGAGCATGCCGGCCAGAAAGTAGAGCGCGAAGCTGGAGGTGCTGGTGTCCGTGCCGAATCGCGAACGCAGGAATACGCCGAACACGAAAAAATAGGTGAGCATGAGGAGCAGCGGATTGATCACCGTCCAGAATGCTCCGCCGAAACTGCCGCGGTAGCGGCCCAGGACGTCTCGGCGCACCATGACGCGGATCAGGCCGCGATTCCGCCAGATGGTGCGCACGGGCAGAACGAAGGCCCGGCCCAGCGCACGAAGCGCGCGCTCGCGGGAGAGCGCGGCCCGGGTGACGACGCGCACGCGATCGACGCGGCTCCTGCCATCGCGCGTGCTGCCTTCGAGCAGCAGGAAGGGCCAGCCCTGCTCGTAATACCAGCAGACGTTCTCGCGCATGGGGGAGACGAGCACCTGGTAGCGGCCGTCTTCGGCGGGGAGCTCGAAATCGAGGTGCACGCGCTCGCTGTCGCCGGGGTTCAGGTCGTGGGCCGGGTGCACGCGCGCGCCGTCGACGATCAGGGTCCCGGTCTCGGCGTCGAACAGGTGATAGCCGACGGCGAAACCTTCGCCGGGGCGCCAGATTTCGGCGGAGTCGTTGCGGATCGAAAAGTCGGCGTGTGCGGTGCGCGTGCCGGCATCCAGCGAGACGGCGGGTTCGAGATAGGCGGCGACACTCATGAGTAGAGCCAGCCGGGATAGCGCTCTTTGACGCTCCCGGTTTTGCGGCCGACCGCGTAGATGCCGTCGCCCCGCAGGTTGGTGTCCAGCCGGTAACGCTCCAGGAGGTGCCGGATCCACCCGAATTCCGGGTGCGGCTCGTCGCGGAACTCGCCGGTCTCCAGCAACGTGACCTCGAATCCCGAGTTCTCCAGCAGCCTATGAATCTCGCGCGGGGCGTACTCGCGATTGTGGCGCGCGTCGACCTCACTGGAATCCCCGGCGGGCTTGATGTAGGCGTGGAAGAAACCGGGATGGTAGCTCTGCAAGATGCCGGAGAGTGCCCGCAGGGACGCGATGTTGGGCGTCGTCAGCACGAGATGGCCGCCCGGCTTGAGAATGCGATTGACTTCGCACATGAGGTGCATCGGGTCCTCGAAGAGGTGCTCGATCAGCTCGCAGCAGAGGACCGTGGAGTAATAGCCGTCATCGTAGGGGAAGCGGTCCTTCTCGGCGTTAAAGTGGTCGATCTCGCAGGCGAAGGTCTCGCCTTCGGCGGAAGTCACCGTGCGGTGATCGACGCGCCCGAGAGGGCCGTAATAACACCCGCGGACTTCGCCGTAGCCGAGC
>Ga0335083_10007938_pt1 | contig 13026 bp, 9 predicted proteins | sample Lox_Sample_42_FD_206716 | JGI IMG/M metagenome (GOLD analysis project Ga0335083, IMG submission 206716) | Soil microbial communities from Loxahatchee National Wildlife Refuge, Florida, United States - Lox_Sample_4.2 | ecosystem: Environmental > Terrestrial > Soil > Wetlands | place: USA: Florida...
ATTAGTACGACCCGTTACCCTCAGCGAATTCGAAATCGATGCCGATGAATGGGCCAGGCTTGGCAGAGAGAACAGGGATGTCCGCATTCTCGAAGGAGGGAAAAAATTATCCCAATACGGGCCTGATTTTTATGATGAGGATTTGAAAAGGATGATTACGGGCGACTGGCAAAGAGGGAGTAAGATCATTCATCATTTCCTGGCAAAAGGCAAAAATACTACCGGTGATGCATACCTGCTATGGCGGTTGAAACATATTGTACAGTCAACCGAACTGGATGTACAGGGTGAACTGAAAAATATGAAAGATTTCGAAATCAAATTAAAAGCAACCCAACCAGCTGCCGATTCAGTAGTGATCTGATCATTTTATATAAAAAATATCGAAAATCAAAAAGATCAATGGCCCGAAGCAAAAAGAAAGAAGAGGATGTGAAACAGGTTGAGTCCGGAATTACCGGCCAGTATAAAAGCTGGTTTCTGGATTATGCTTCTTATGTTATATTGGAAAGAGCTGTTCCAGCGATTCAGGACGGATTAAAACCCGTTCAACGTCGCATTTTGCATGCCATGAAGGAAATGGATGATGGCCGGTTCAATAAAGTTGCTAATATCATCGGCCAGTCCATGCAATATCACCCACATGGTGATGCATCGATTGGAGAGGCCCTGGTCAATATGGGTCAAAAAGATCTTTTGATAGAAACACAAGGAAACTGGGGTGATATCAGGACAGGCGATGAAGCAGCTGCTCCGAGATATATTGAGGCAAGATTGAGCAAATTTGCATTGGAAGTAGCTTTCAACGCAAAAACAACCGAATGGCAGCTCAGTTATGACGGAAGAAAGAATGAACCGGTAACATTGCCAATGAAATTCCCGCTTCTGCTTGCACAGGGCGCCGAAGGAATTGCCGTTGGTCTGGCAACCAAAATTCTTCCTCATAATTTTTGTGAGCTTTGCGAATCATCCGTAAAATATCTCCGTGGTAAGAAATTTGATCTCTATCCCGATTTTCAGACAAGGGGAATGATTGATGTAACCAATTACAATGAGGGAAAACGGGGAGGTAAGGTCAGAGTCAGGTCGCATATTGAAGAGATCGACAAAAAAACGCTCATTGTCCGTGATGTTCCATATGGTATCACCACCACTCAGCTGATAGATTCAATCATCAAAGCAAACGATCAGGGGAAAATCAAGATTAAAAAGGTCACTGATAATACTGCTGCTGAAGTGGAAATACAAATAGACCTTGCACAGGGAATATCTCCCGATATTACCATTGATGCGCTCTATGCATTCACGGATTGTGAAGTGGCTATTTCTCCAAATGCATGCGTAATTAACGATCAAACACCGGAATTCCCTTCAGTAAAAGATCTTTTGAAAACATCGGTCGATCATACAAAAGACCTGCTTCAGCGGGAATTGGAAATAAAATTAGCAGAGTTGCAGGATCGCTGGCATTACACTTCTCTGGAAAAAATATTCTTCGAAGAAAAAATTTATAAGGAATTAGAAAAGAAACATGAGAACTGGGAAAAAGTTTTGGACGCCATTGCCAGGGCTTTTGAACCTTACCGGAAACAGTTAAAGAGGAGTATTACCAGGGAAGATGTTATCAGGCTTACTGAAAAGCCTGTGCGCAGAATATATAAACTGGACATCGAAGAATTAAACGATCAGATAAAATCCCTGGAAGCAGAAATCAAGCAGGTAAAGCACGACTTGAATAACCTGGTTGATTTTACGGTTGCTTATTACGAGAACTTGTTGAAGAAATACGGTAAAGACAGGGAACGCAAAACAGAAATCAAATTATTTGAAGCAATTCAGGCAAAACAGGTAGCGATTGCAAATGCTAAATTATATGTAAACAGGGAAGATGGGTTTATTGGAACAGGACTGAAAAAAGATGAGTTCGTGACTGATTGCTCCGATTTGGATGATATCATCGCTTTTACCAAAGGCGGAAAAATGAAAATAGTGAAAGTGGCGGAAAAGACTTTTATCGATAAGGATATCATTCATGTTGCCGTATTCCAGAAAAATGATGAGCGTACGACCTACAATATGATTTACAGCGATGGAACAAAGGGGATCAGCTATGCCAAGCGCTTCAATGTAACAGGAATTACCCGCGATAAAGAATATGACCTCACAAAAGGAGAGGGGAAGTCGAAGGTCCATTATTTTTCGGCTAACCCTAACGGTGAGACTGAAGTGGTCAAAGTGATATTGAGCCCTGGTTCATCTGCACGCAACAAGGAATTTGATTTTGCATTTGAAACCCTGGAAATCAAAGGTCGCAGCAGCATGGGTAATCAGGTAACAAAATACCCGATTCGCGCAGTTAAATTTAAAGAAGCGGGCAAGGCAACTTTAAGCGGACGAAAACTCTGGTTCGATGATACTTTCGGAAGGCTGAATACAGAAGAGAAAGGTGAATACCTGGGAACTTTTGGAGGAGAAGATAAGATTCTGGTGATTTATAATGATGGCAATTATGAAATCACCGACCAGGAACTGACCCAACGTTTTGAAGCTGATAAGATATTGCTGATCGAAAAATTTGATCCTGAAAAAGTGATCACTGCTATTTATCTTGATAACGAAAAACTGCAATACAATATCAAACGGTTCAAAATCGAAACAACTACGCTGCATACAAAATTCTTCTTTATTAAAGATGGAGAAGGAAACCGGCTTGAGGCGATCACTACTGATGAAAATCCCATTCTGATCATTCAGTCAGGAAAAGGTTCACAACTAAAGAAAACAAAGGTTAAAGTAGCGGAAACAACTGAAATAACAGGATGGAAAACCGTTGGCGCCAAACTCACCGATTACACGAAGACCAAGGTGATGGAATGGGAACAAAAAAAACAGAATAATAAACAGCCTGAATTGTTTGAATAGCAGGTCTGCTTTTCAAAATTCAGGAAGTATCTCATTCGTTTCTGAGGATCTTGACAGGGTTGGTGAATGCCGCTTTGACGGATTGAAAACTAATCGTTAAAAGAGCAATGGTAATTGCAATTAATCCCGATACAAGAAATACGACCCAGCCAATATTTATTTTATAAGCAAAATTATCCAACCAGCGGTTCATTGCGTACCATGAAATTGGAATCGCAATCAAAATGGCGATAATCACCAGCTTAATAAAATCTCTTGCCAGCAATTTTACAAGTCCGCTTACACTTGCGCCCAATACTTTCCGAATGCCTATTTCCCTGGTTCTAATCTGAGCAGTATAAGAAGCAAGTCCTAATAACCCTAAACAAGAAATAAGAATAGCAATAATGGCAAAAACAATAAACAGAGAACCGGTTCTTTGTTCTGTTTTGTAAAGGTTTTCAAAATCTTCTTCCATGAAATGATAACTGAATGGATATCCGGCATAGTTTTGTTTCCAAACCGAATTTGCAGCAGCAATGGCTTCAGCTGCATTTTTTGCCGTGGTTTTGATATGGATTAAATTGCTGTATGCAGGGTCGAAATAAAAGACAGCCGGTTCAATCTTGTTTTTAAGTGAGGCAAAATGAAAATCTTTTACTATGCCAATGATCGTTGCTTTATGATCATGCAGCCTGAATCGTTTTCCAATCGGATTATTGATCCCAGCTTCTTTTACTGCCGTTTCATTCAATATTACATGAGTTGAATCCGTCACGTCACCTGTAAAATTATTTCCTGCTGTCAAATGAAGTTTGAAAAAAGGAATAAAATCTTTATCGCATCCGACGACGTACACCATGAATGTTTGATTGGGTAGCTTGCCATCCCAATCATTGTCGCCGGTCTGGTTCCCCAACGATACAATGTCTTCGGAAGACCTGGTGACGGATACTACTCCGGGCCTTTCTAACAGCTGTGTTTTAACCGCATCATAATGTGAATTGGCATTGGGCATGTAAAAAGAAAAAACCTGTGATCTGTCATACCCTAATTCTTTGGAACGTATATAATTCAACTGTTTGCCGATGATCAGCGTTCCTGTAATTAATATCACAGAAACCGCAAATTGACTGACGACAAGAATTTTTCTGAATGTTGCATCCCCAATGCTTTTTGATATTTTTCCTTTCAACGCATTGATCGGTTTGAATGAGGAGAGTAAGGAGGCCGGGTAAATACAGGAAGCAATCAGTGTACCCGTAACAGACAGGCCAATCACCGTCCAGAAATTTTTATCTCCCAGGTTAAACACCAATTCTTTTCCCGAAATTTTATTGAAAGATGGGATGAGAAGATAAATAGTTATAACGGCAAAAAAAGAAGCAATCACAAATAATACAGCAGTCTCGACAATGAATTGTGTAAAAAGCTGACTTCTTGCTGCACCGACAATTTTTCTAAGGCTTACTTCTCTCGCGCGAAGCATGGCCCTTGCGGTAGAAAGGTTCACATAATTGATGCATGCAATTATAAGGATCAGCAATGCAACGATGGTGAATACCTGAACGGTTTGTATTCCCGCGGCCGAACCATCGGCTTTAAACAAATGCATTTTTGAAAGCGGCTGAATCATGAATTTAATATCAGTGTCAGCCGGTTCATAACGGAGATGGATATCCCTTAGCCTTTTTGCCAATGAAGGCAGAGAAGTTCCCGGCTGAAGTAAGAGATAAGTGGTATAATTGAATTGTTCCCATTCATTGTCAATATCGCCTTTGACACCCTGATCTGCATGCATTTTCCTGTTCGCAAATTGCATCGGAAAGAAAAGATCACCATCGATACTTGAGTTCTTTGGAATATCATTGATAACGCCACTGACGTAAAAACTTGTTTTATGATCGGCGAGAATTATTTTTCCGATCGGATCCTGGCCGCCGAAATAGCGCTTTGCTGTCGAAGAATTGATGACAACTGAATTTTCATTTGGGAAGGGAATATTGTTATTGCCTTTAATCAAATTGAAACTGAATATGGAAAAGAAAGAAGGATCTGTGAAAAAAGTTTTTTTCTCAGAAAAAATTTTGTCTCTGTATGAGTAAGCGGTAAAAAATCCATTGTAACTGATCCGGACTGCATTTTTTACTTCCGGCAATTCTGCCCTGGCTCTTGTTGCAATCGGGGCATTTGTAACAGACCAGATCTGTATACTGCTTCCGGTTCCGACCTGGTTTTCCAGCCGGTAAATATTCCGGGCCTGTTTATGAAACATGTCGAAACTCAGTTCATCTTCTACCCATAAGAGAATAAGTATACCGACAGTGAGGCCGATACTCAATCCGCCAATATTGATAAAAGAATAAAATTTATTCTTGACTAAATTCCTCCAGGCGGTTTTGAAATAATTTTTTAGCATGAATAAGATTCAACCAAAAAAGTGCCTGAATTATACGGTTTTGTAAATCAAGTCTTTATTTTTAAAAACTTAATTATCCTGTTCGATAATGATACATGAACTGTTCAGTTTTACGAATAACAGGTATGCGGGTGTTTTATAAACAAAAGTCGGGAAAAACCAGTGGGGAAGAGGCTGAAATTATTATTCTCTCTTTTTTCTTTTGAATTTTACTGTGGCATTGCCTTTGAAATCACTGCTCATAAATACTTCATAGCGTGTTTCACCATCATTGACCACCATGACTGCAGTATTTGGAGGATACTTACCAAGATTTTCAGCAAACATGCTCACTTCATTTATTTCTTTCAGGCTGTCAAGTTTTACATAAACATTGAGGGCTCGTTCTGTTAATTCCTGGTGAGCAACGATGAGTTCGTTATTCAAAAAAACAGAAATGCTGTCTCCATCAATTTCTGCATTGTCATAAAAACTCAGGCGGATACTGTCGGATTCAACTTCTAAGATTTTACCGACTACCTGCTTTCTTTTTGTAAACTGTTCGTTGATCTTTAAAATATCGGGTTTGATAGTCGGCAGATCCTTAACGATAGGAGCGCTTACCGAAACAGGTTTGACAATCGATTCAGTCACCTGGTTATTTTTGAGTGGAATATCTTTATTTTTTTCTGTAGTATTGTTTCCCGCAGGCGATTTCGCAACAGATTCTGCTGACTGATTATTTTTAACAAGGCTATCCTTATCTGAAGGAAAATCCGGCTGGGTTGATTTTGCCAGGGCTATTTTAGACTCATTATTCTTATCTGGATTGCTTTTTTCTGAACTTGTATTTTCCCGTGTTGATTTTATACCTGAAATATCAGATTGATTATTCTTATCAGGGTTGTCTTTTTCAGTGATATTATTTTCGGAACCTGATTTCGCAACGGATTCTATTGGCTGATTATTTTTGACCGAACTGTTCTTAGCATTTTTTTCTTCTTTTTTTGCAGCTGTTGATGAAGTAGCATCTGCAACATAATCATCCGGATGATGTTTCCAATATGTTTTTGTGGCCATCATATCCTTGAATACGCTGTCATTCACTTTTGCTTCCGTGTATAAAGTATAATTGACGCGAAGATCAGGGCAGGTGTATGTATATTTTTTATCGCGTAAGAAATAGCCGGTTAAAGTGGTTTGCACTTTAGAAACCATCATCGTTCCATAAAAACTTGTAATGCAGTCAACACTGTTGGATGTTGAATTGGTGTTGAAATAAATAATGGGGATATTCCGGATAATGATTTGACGGGTTTGAGGATCATAAGTACCCTTCACCAGGAAACTCTGGTATACATCCTTGAAATAATAGCCAAAAAATCCTCTTACCTTATTTCCTTTCTGCGCGATGATTAATTCAGTGAGATAGTTGTTCTGCATACCGGCCATTTCTACATTTGCCTGACCATACCAGTAACCTGTAACCTTTTGAGCATGAAGGGAGTAAATCGCAATAAAGCTTATGATAATAATTAAAACTGATTTCTTCATGGGTTATACTATAAAAGAAAATATCGGGCCAAAACCGTTCACCAAAAGCATTGAAAAACAGAATTATAATGAAACTATTTAACGCGGGTTTGGACGAATCATTATATATCATCCAGACTATTTTTTCTTACATGTTTACTACTAGAAATATAGAGAGAAAGATCAGTTGAAACCCCTGGCTGGTTGAATTCTTATTTAAGATATCTTTTTAATTCCCTTTCCGTATCCCTTTGTTTGATGGATTCCCGTTTATCATGTATTTTTTTTCCTTTACCCAGACCGATTTCAAGTTTTGCAAGTCCTTTATCGCTAAAGAAAATCCTCAATGGAACAATGGTATATCCTTTTTCTTTTATTTTATTTTCAAGTCTCCTGAGCTCACGTTTTGTCAGCAACAATTTGCGGTCATGTACAGCAATATGGTTGTTAGTCGTACCAAAACGATATTCAGCGATATGAAGATTTTTTATCCATAATTCTCCTTTATGAAAAATGCAAAAACTATCAACAAAGCTGACTTTTCCCTCGCGGATTGATTTCACTTCAGTTCCCGCCAATACCATCCCTGCGATGTATTTGTCCTCGATATGATATTCATGAAAAACAGACCGGTTTCGTATTTCTGGATTAGCTGCTATTTCTAAAAAAATTTATTGATAAACTAATTAAAATTATCTCAGAAAAAATTCTTCATTTATGACTGGTAAGATGATCATTTAAAATAATACTTTGAAAAAGTGATCTCATTCAACCATCAAAGTTCAATTTATAAAGTCGAATTTAGATGCAAACCTGAAGAGTTTGGAATTTAATCTTTAAATAAAGTGAGTAAGGTTGCAATTTTTTCTTTCAATTCTTTCCTGTTTACTATGAAATCAAGGAATCCATGTTCGAGCAGGAATTCGCTTCGCTGAAAACCTTCCGGAAGATCTTTTTTGATAGTTTCTTTAATAACACGGGGTCCGGCAAAACCAATGAGGGCTCCGGGTTCAGCTATGTTTAGATCGCCTAACATCCCAAAAGAGGCAGAAATGCCACCAAAAGAAGGATCGGTGAGTAAAGAAATATAAGGAATTTTTTCGTCTGTCAGCTGTGATAACTTACCGGATACCTTTGCCAATTGCATGAGAGAAAAAGCACTTTCCATCATTCTTGCTCCGCCTGATTTGCAAATGATCAGCAGGGGAGAACTGTTGGCAAGACAATAATCAACTGCTCTGGATATACGCTCGCCCATAACGCTGCCCAATGATCCGCCAATAAATTCAAAATCCATTGCCGCAACGACCATATGATGATTTTTTACATTTCCGGCGGCAACTCTTATTGAATCCGTAAGATCTGTTTTACTCCAGGCTTCTTCCAGTCTTTTTTGATATGATTTTAAATCGGTGAAATGAAGAAAATCCTTGGAGCGGATATTTTCGAAAAGAACCTCGTACTTATTGTCATTAAAAAGAATCTCAAAATACTCTTCGCTTCCGATGCGGTGGTGGTGATTGCATTTGGGGCAAACAAATAAATTTTCACGCAATTCAGTAACCGTACAGATATAATTACAATTCGGGCATTTAGTCCATAGACCTTCGGGAGTTTCCTTTTTTTCCGCTGTGCTTGTCAGAATACCTTTTTTGATACGCTTGAACCAACCGGCTTTGCTCGCTTCACTCATTCCATCATCGCCCGCCAGATTGGCCTCAAAATCGTCATCTCGTTTCATGCAGGGGATTTTTGAGCGGCTAAGATAATAAACTATGAATTTACGGCCAATTTAACGGTAAATGGCCCCAAAAGGCAAGAAAATGGATAAATTTGACTCCATCTAAAGAATAATGTTGGGCTTGCAATTTTTTGATGGACAGAATAAAATCATTTTCGAAAAATGAATTGGTTGAAACAAAAAATAGGCAACCTATTTTTGAATTCATTCCTGTACTACTTTTGCGTATCAATTTAAAAGAAAATTTTTCTTAACACTCTCGTTTATATGAAATGGTCTGAATTCTTCACTTCTTCGATCGGAAAAAAATTTATAATGGCTCTTACCGGGATTTTCCTGATCACTTTTTTGATTGTACATGTCGGTATCAACGCCTGTATTTGGGCAGGAGATGGGGGCGAGATGTTTAATAAAGCAGCCCATTTTATGGGGAGTACGGTTGTGATCAGGATTGTAGAAGTGGGATTGTTCGCCGGTATTCTGCTGCATATCGTGCAGGGGTATGCGATTGAAATAAAAAACAGGACCCGGAAAGCTGTCGGATATGCAGTGAGCCTCGGAAACCGGGGAAGCAAATGGTATAGCCGCAGCATGGGCTTGTTAGGAACCCTTTTACTGCTTTTTCTGGTAATGCATCTTTCACATTTTTGGGTACCCTCCCGTTTTTCTGAACTTGAAAAGATATCGATTGATGGAAAAGATTATCCAAACCAATATGCAGACATTGTAAGTGTCTTTCAAAATCCACTGGTAGTTGTATTATATGTTTTAGGGTGCGCATCATTGTTATATCATCTGTTGCATGGTTTCCAAAGTGCATTCAGAACATTGGGTCTGGGGAATAGGCGCTACCTCGCCCTGGTTCAGACAACAGGTTTCTGGTTTTCCGTGATTATATGCATTGCTTTTGCAATGATGCCTATTTCGGTTTATTTTGGATGGGTGAGATGATAACTGAATATAAATCTGCTTGAGATTTCGAATGGTTAAAAAGTGAATTTCATTTTTATATCTTCAAAACATTTATAATTGAATGATGATTAATTCAAAAATACCTGCCGGTCCCCTGGAAGAAAAATGGAATGAATATAAAGGGCATGTCAGACTTGTCAATCCGGCAAACAAAAGAAAGCTCGAAATAATTATCGTGGGAACAGGGCTAGCAGGCGCTTCGGCTGCGGCTTCTCTTGCTGAATTGGGCTATCAGGTAAAAGCTTTTTGCTTTCAGGATTCTCCACGTCGTGCGCATAGTATCGCGGCACAGGGGGGAATCAATGCTGCCAAGAATTATCAGAACGATGGAGACAGTGTATTTCGTTTGTTTTATGATACAGTAAAAGGCGGAGACTACAGGGCGCGGGAAGCGAACGTGCATCGTTTAGCCGAAGTCAGTTCTAATATTATTGATCAATGTGTTGCTCAGGGTGTGCCTTTTGCAAGAGAATATGGTGGTCTGCTGAGTAATCGATCATTTGGAGGAACACAGGTGCAAAGAACGTTTTATGCGGCCGGACAAACAGGCCAGCAATTACTGATCGGGGCTTATCAGGCGATGGAAAGACAGGTTGCTCTGGGAAATGTGAAAATGTATGCCCGCCATGAGATGCAGGATATCGTCATGATTGATGGAAAGGCTCGAGGTATTGTTGTCCGCAATTTAATATCAGGTAAGCTGGAACGTTATTTCGGTCATGCGGTGCTGTTATGCACAGGCGGATACGGGAATGTATTTTATTTATCTACTAACGCGATGGGTTGTAATACCACCGCAATATGGAAGGCGCATAAGAAAGGCGCCTACTTCGGTAATCCTTGTTTTACGCAGATTCATCCGACATGCATTCCGGTATCAGGAGATTATCAATCCAAATTGACTTTGATGTCTGAATCTCTCCGGAATGACGGACGCATCTGGGTTCCAAAACAAAAAAAAGATGAGCGAAAAGCAACGGATATTCCGGAAGAAGAAAGGGATTATTATCTCGAAAGAAGATATCCTGCTTTCGGAAATCTTGTTCCAAGAGATGTAGCCAGCCGGGCTGCGAAGGAAAGATGCGATGCAGGTTATGGAGTCGGAACTTCCAAGCAGGCAGTATATCTTGATTACGCAGACGCGATTATCCGCTATGGAAAGATTGAATGTGGTAAGCATGGAATCGAAAATCCCTCTGCTGAAGAAATTAAGCGTCTGGGTAAGGATGTGATAAAAGAAAAGTATGGGAACCTTTTCGATATGTATGAAAAGATAACTGGCGAAAATCCATATGAAGTTCCCATGCGCATATATCCTGCCGTACATTATACAATGGGAGGACTATGGGTAGACTACGAATTGATGACAACCATTCCTGGTCTGTATTGCCTGGGTGAAGCAAATTTCAGTGATCATGGAGCTAATCGTCTTGGCGCATCAGCCCTGATGCAGGGATTGGCAGACGGATATTTTGTGATTCCTTATACGATTGGCAGTTACCTGGCAGATGAAATACGGACAAAAGAAATATCAACTGATCATCCTGCATTTGTAGAAGCAGAACAATCTGTTTCCGGCAATATTCAACGACTGATGAATATTAAGGGAAGTCAGACAGTTGAAAGTTTTCATAAAAAGCTTGGTAAAATTATGTGGGACAAATGTGGCATGTCAAGGAATGCAAAAGGATTGAAGGAAGCGATCCAGGAAATACAGGAATTGAAAAAACAATTCTGGTCAGATCTGAAAATTCCCGGCGAAATCAATGAAATGAATCCTGAACTGGATAAAGCAATCCGTGTCGCCGATTTCATTGAATTAGGAGAATTGATGTGTATTGATGCATTGAATCGTAATGAAAGCTGTGGCGGTCATTTCCGTGAAGAAATGCAAACGGAAGAAGGAGAAGCAAAACGTGATGATGCTAATTTCAGTTTTGTGTCTGCCTGGGAATATAAGAATGAACATAACTGGGATTTGCATAAGGAAGAATTGGTATTTGAAGTTGCAAAGCCGAGCCAGAGAAGTTATAAGTAATAATGTGAAAATCTGAGAAATGTGGAAACCCGCCAGTAGGCAGGAAGTGTGGAAATGAGATAAGAAATAAACCTGATCTTATGGAAAGCAGGGCAGATTTTATTCACAAGATGAAATTAGCCGTTAAAGAAGCAAAACTTATCCCAAGGAAAACATCTTAAATAACCGGTACAAGAAATCGTAAAAATTATTTCTATAATTATTTTATCGTCAAAAAATAAATTGGAGAAACGTATACAGACATAATGGCTTACAAAGGGATGTTTTATTTAGTTAAAAGAATTTAATTAAAAATCAATTTTCACATTTCTCACATTTACACACTATACTATGGAGCATTTCAAAATGGGATTGACATTAAAAGTCTGGAGGCAAAAGAATAATGACAGTAAGGGACAATTCGAAACATACAAGGTTGAAAATATTTCTTCCGAAATGTCTTTCCTTGAGATGATGGATGTATTGAACGAGAGACTCATCCGTGAAGGGAAGGATCCGATTGCTTTTGATCATGATTGTCGCGAGGGTATCTGTGGCACCTGTTCCATGTATATTGATGGAAGGCCACATGGCCCCTGGCTCGCAAATACTACATGTCAATTGCACATGCGTGCATATAAAGACGGAGATACAATCACGATTGAGCCATGGAGAGCAAAAGCCTTCCCGGTTATAAAGGACCTGATTGTTGATCGCTCAGCATTCGATCGGATTATTCAGGCGGGAGGATATATTTCAGTCAATACAGGAAATGCAGTGGATGCGAATTCCCTGCCTATTGAAAAAGATCTGTCAGATGCTTCTTTTGCTGCTGCCGCCTGCATCGGATGCGGAGCCTGTGTTGCTGCCTGCAAGAATAGTTCTGCTATGCTTTTTGTTTCGGCTAAAGTTTCACATCTTGCTTTGTTGCCACAAGGCGGCCCGGAAAGAAAAACAAGGGTATTCAATATGGTTGCGCAAATGGATAAAGAAGGATTCGGAAGCTGCACCAATACTCAGGCGTGTGAGTCTGTTTGCCCCAAAGAAATCTCCATGACCAATATTGCCCGTCTTAATTCCGAATATATTCTTGCAGGATTGACAGCTGATAAATAGAATTCACCCAACTATCAGGATAAAATCGTTGCCAGGATTTCATTCCTCATTTCCCCTGCTTTGATAGCTGGTGAATCATCGAATAATACCCCAATATTCGTCGCCATAAAAATATATACTTTTTTCACCGGGATATATATCAGCAGGCATCCCGCCCCAATACCACCACCGCCATGACCATATCCCACGATATCGCCTTCAGCAAATCTGAATAAACCCATCCCATATGTAGGTTTGCCTTCGTCATTGTTTACCCACTTTTGCATCAGGGCAAGAGAAGAATCTTTTAATAATTTTCCTTCCATCAGTCCCTTTAAAAACTTTACAGCATCTTCAGGTGTACATACA
>Ga0335083_10007939_pt1 | contig 13025 bp, 11 predicted proteins | sample Lox_Sample_42_FD_206716 | JGI IMG/M metagenome (GOLD analysis project Ga0335083, IMG submission 206716) | Soil microbial communities from Loxahatchee National Wildlife Refuge, Florida, United States - Lox_Sample_4.2 | ecosystem: Environmental > Terrestrial > Soil > Wetlands | place: USA...
GTGCCGTCGCCGCTTCGTTGATCGAGAAGAGCGCGAAGGCCGCGCTGAAGATCAGAAACAGCGTGTCGCGCGTGCGCCTGAATCCATGCAGGAAGAACATGGCGCCCAGGAAATACCCGAACGTGTTCGCGCCGTAGAGGAACGTCGTGAGAATCGGCGCGCTCATATCCGATCGCCCTCCCAGATGAAGCCGTAGAGAAGAAAGCAAAGCCCGACGAAGGTGGCTGCGGCGCTATAGAGGCGAAGGTCGATCTCTGTGAACACGAGAATGTCGAGGACGAGCAGCAGATTGTTGACCGAAAGGGCCACGAAGCAGAGCGCGCTCCAGAGCAGGAGCCGCGTCTTGTAGCGGTCATGGGCCCGCACCAGCAGCAGCGCGCAGGCGACGCTGGCGAGGAAGCAGAGGAGGTAAATCGAGGCGGACCAGACGGACATGTCTCAATCCTTGATCTTCAAAAGCGTCGGAACGCTTCCCGGCGATGCGGTGCTGCTTCATAGATTGCACCAAGGGCCGCCGTCGCCACACCTCTTAACAGGCGGTTAACCATACGTCTCCAGCATCCGCGGCGATGCGCGTGCGCAGATTCGTACCTTTCGTCGCCGGGATCGCGGCCGGTCTCGCGCTCGGTCTGATGGCCGGCGAGGCCCATGCCGACGACAACGCTTCCGTCGGCGTGATGGACCGCCCACGACCGGATTACGACGCGAAAGGCATCGATGTCGGCGGCGGCTTCCGTTTGAAGCCCGCGGTCGATGTGAATGTCAGTTACGACGACAACGTCTTCCGCACGGAGACGCCGACCGCGAGTGACACCTTCGCCACGCTGCGCGGTGGCTTCGATCTGCGATCCAACTGGGGCAGGCACGAGCTCGCGTTCTCCGCGCAGATCGTGCGCCAGCAATATTTCAGCCACCAGGAAGCGAACGAGACGGACTGGAATGTCGGCGCGAGTGGACGTCTCGACCTCGCGCATCGCACGACCGCGAGCGCCGAAGCCTCTTACGCCGTGCTGCACGAACCGCGCTCCTCGCCCGACGAGCCGGGCGGCGCGCTCAACGCGACGCGCTACTCCGTCCTGCACGCGGATGCCTCTTTGGTGCACGATCCCGGCATCGTGGCGTTCAGCGAAGGTGGCAGCTTCGACCGTTATGTCTACGAGCCGACCAAATTGATCGGCGGCGGCACGTTCGACAATGCCGACCGCAATCACGACGCGTATCAGGGTTGGGGGAAGGTCGCGTATCAGCCGTCACCCAATCTGGCGGTATTCCTGCGCGGGTCGTATGGCGGACAGACCTACGACCACAAGCTTGATCGCAACGGCTTCGACCGCGAGCAGCAGAGCTTCCATGCCGACGCCGGCACGGACGTGCACCTCACCCACCTGCTCGAAGGCGAAGTGTTCGTCGGCTACGTCAACGACCGGTTCCATGCACCGCTCCAGAGTGTCACGGGCATCGACTACGGCGCGGCGTTGCACTGGTTCGCGACCAATCTCCTGACGGTGCATTTCACGGCGTCGCGACTGTTCGACGACACGACGCTCGATGGTGCGTCGATCAGCGACGACCAGTCGCTCGGGCTGTCAGCCGACTACGAACTGCTCCGCAATCTCATCATCCAGAGCCATGTGAGCTTCCTCGACAGCCGTTTCGTCGGCATCACGCGCAACGACACGACGTGGGAGGCAGGCATCGGCGCGAAGTGGCTGATCGACCGCTACATCAGCGCCGGCGCGGGCTATACCTTCTCCCACCGCTCGTCTTCCGCTCCCGGCCAGAACTACAACGACAACCTCGCCACCGCGGGCCTGCACTTCCAGCTTTAGTGCAATCAAGAAAGACTCCACGCACGGTGCCCCCGGCGCGGGACCCGTCCGCCGAAGCACGAAGGTGGAAGCCCAATCCTTCCTTACTTGGCGTGCCTTCGCGTCAAATCTCTCTTTGTTCGAGCGCCCGGATAGTCGCAATATGAGCCAAGTGGCCCACCGCCGAAGAGAGTATCCGTGAGTCTTGATCCGAAAATCCGCTCCGCCGTCACCATTCCGGCGATCTGCGCGCCGATGTTTCTCGTGACGGGTCCGGCTCTGGTACGCGAAGCCTGCAAAGCCGGCGTGATCGGCGGGTTGCCGCGCCAGAACGCGCGCGACATCGAGACCTTCGAGGCCTGGCTAGGCGATATCCGGGGCGCCCTCGACGCGCACCGCAGTGCCCATCCCGACGCCCGCATCGCGCCCATCGCGGTCAACTACCCGACGCGCATGGCGCCCGATGATCTCGCGATCAACATGAAGCTCTGCGCAAAGTACGGCGTCGACATCATCATCAGCGTCGGCGGCGATCCGACCGAACTCATCAAGCATGTCCACGATTTCGGCGGCAAGGTCTTCCACGACGTCACGAGCCTGCGTTTTGCCGAGAAGGCGATCAAAGCTGGCGCCGACGGATTAAACTGCATCGGCGCGGGCGGCGGCGGACACTCCGGCACGATCAGTCATCTCGCCCTCATCCCGAAGATCCGCGCGATCTATGACGGCACCATCGTGATGGCGGGCGCGGTCTCGACCGGCGCGGTGATCCGTGCGGCAGAGGTGCTCGGCGCCGATCTCGCCTATCTCGGCACGCGCTTCATCGCGACGAAGGAAGCCGACGCACCCGACGAGTACAAAGCGCTGCTGGTCAGCCAGACTTCCACGGATCTCTCCTATACCGGCGACATCGCCGGCGTGCCCGCGAACTGGATGATCGAATCCATCCGCCGCGTCGGCCTCGATCCCGACAACCTGCCGAAGCCCCTGGGCCGCGGCATGCGCCACGATCATCTCCCCGCGAGCGTCGTGCCGTGGAAGAATCTCTGGAGCGCGGGGCAGGGCATCGACCTGATCGACGACATTCCGACGGTGGCCGAACTCGTGCTGCGCCTGCGGCGCGAATACGTCTTGGCCTGCGAAACGCCGAGCATGATCGATGCGGCGCGGCTGGTTGACGAAGCGAAGAGTTAGCTGTCGGCCGGTCTCATGAACGAGACGTCGCCCAAGGGGCGCTCTTCAGCGGACCCGCACGGGCAAGCTGGCCTTCGAACAACGCGCTGCCGACGATGGCCGCGGCCGCAATGAGGTAGGGAGCCATGGTGGAAAGAGTGACGTTTCCCACGGGCTCTTGTGAAGGTGCCGTCGCTGCTGCTGCCAAAATTCCGCTCTCGGGCTCTGGCGCCGCGACCGGACCGAGCATCATACTCATCCGCTCATCACCGAGGCCGCTCATGTTGCCTCGGATCGTGCGGCCCGAAACACGGGGAGAGCGGTCCATGACCAAGTCGTTGAGCTACGCAGAGCGTCGCGCCAGCGCAGCCGAAACTTTTCAGATCTTCGTGCCCGGCACAGAGCCCGAACGCGTCGCAGACAGTCTCGGCCGGCGACAGGGGGCGCTTGGCAGCCTCGCATTCGACGTCGTGGGCGCGATGTGGTCGCGGCCCCAACTTTCGCGGCGCGACCGTTCACTCTTGGTGATCTCGGCGCTGGCGGCCCAGGCTCGCGATGAGGAGCTCGTCCTGCACACGCAGATCGGGCTGCGCAACGGTCTCACGCAAGTCGAGATCGAGGAGATCCTGCCGCACATCGCTGCATATGCGGGTTTCCCCGCGGCAATGGCCTCGAGCCGGCGCATCGACAAGGGATTGCGCGAAGGCTTGAAAGTCGAAGCTCTGCCTGACCGCAAACCGGCCACGCCCAAATCGGACAGCGAGCGTGACCGCGATGCCGCCGACGTCCTGCGCACGCTCACCGGCGCGCGCGACCTCGATCCGGCCGCGGGCCTTGCGCGCCTGGAGACGATGCTCGGCGAAGTCGGCGTCGTCGCGTTCCGCTTCGCTTTTGGCGATATCTGGAGCAGACCAGAGCTTTCGCGCCGCGACCGCTCGGTCGTGGTCATCAGCATCCTCACGGCACTTGGCGCCACTCCGGAACTCGATTTCCACATCCCGGGCGGACTCAATCATGGCCTGACGCGGGTCGAGATCGAGGAAATCATCAACCATCTCGCGCTCTACGCGGGGATTCCGCGCGCGGTCGAGGCAGCCCGAACAATGAAGGCCGTGTTTGCGCGGCTGGATGAGAAGAAAGGCAATCAGGCGACAGGCTAAGTGTTGCGGGTCTTCATCCCGCGGCGCGCCTTGGCTATCCGCCGAGCGCGAAGCCCTCGTAGCCCTTCTTCACGATTTCATCGACGCGGATCTTATAGTTCTGCCCGACATAGGGCATGAACACGCGCGGCTTGCCCGGCACGTTGGCGCCGATGTACCAGGAATCCGCCTCGGGAAAGAGCGTCTGGTCCGCCTCGTCATTGACGTGCCTGACCCACTCCTCCTGCGCTTTCGCCGTCGCTTCGATGGTTGTCTTGCCCTTGGCATGCAGGAACGCGATCGCATCCATGATCCAGTCGACGTGCTGCTCGACCGAGGTGATCATGTTCGACAGGACCGACGGGCTGCCCGGTCCGGTAACGGTGAAGAGATTGGGAAAGCCCGCGATCTGAAGGCCGAGATAGGCGCGCGGCCCGTGCTTCCACTCGTCGCGCAGCGAGACGCCGCCGCGACCACGGATGTCCATCTTGAGAAGCGCGCCGGTCATCGCATCGAAGCCGGTTGCGAAGATGATGATGTCGAAATCGTAGTCCTTGTCCGAAGTGCGGATGCCCTTTTCGGTGATGCGCTCGATCGGCGTGTCGTTGAGATCGACCAACGTGACGTTGGCGCGGTTGAAGCTCGCATAATAGTCCGTGTCGACGCAGGCGCGCTTGGTGGCGACCGGGAATTTGCCCGGCGTCAGCTTCTTGGCGACCTTCGGGTCCTTCACGATCTCCTTCACCTTGTCGCGGATGAAGGCGGCGGTGATGTCGTTGATGCGCTTGTCGCGCGTCAATTTCGGAATGCCGGCGAGCGAGATCAGCCCCATGCCGTTCCAGGTCGCTTCGACCAGCGGCTTCAGTTCTTCGTCGCTCGGAACCCAATCTTCGGGCGGCAGTGGGATACCCGGCAAGCCCTGCTTCAGCATTTCCTTGTAGGTCGGATACATCGCCTCGAACTGCTCGCGCTCGGCGTCGCTCAAGGGCGCGTTCATGGCGGGCAGGCTGAAATTCGGCGTGCGCTGGAAGACGGTGACCTCAGCCGCATCCTTCGCGATGATCGGCATGCTCTGGATCGCCGATGATCCCGTGCCGATCAGCGCCACGCGCTTGCCCTTGAAATCGATCTTCTCGTGCGGCCAGCGGCCGGTGACGATCATCAGGCCCTTGAACGTCTCGTGGCCCTTGATGTCGGGCTCTTTCGGCACCGACAGACAGCCCGTGCCCATGATGCAGAATTGCGCGTCGAACACATCGCCCTTGTCGGTCTCGACGTTCCAGCGCTTCTTCGCCTCGTCAAAGATGACGCGCGTGACGCGAGTCTCGAACACGAACGAGGGCTTCAAGTCGAACTTGTCCGCGACGTGTTCGGCGTAGGCGAGGATCTCCGGCTGCGGCGCATATTTTTCGGACCATTTCCACTCGTGATGCAGTTCGTCGGAGAAGGTGTAGGAGTAGAGCAGGCTCGGGATGTCGCAGCGCGCGCCGGGATAGCGGTTCCAGTACCAGGTGCCGCCGACGCCGCCGCCGGCCTCGATGCCCTGGACGCTCATGCCCGCCTGGCGCAGCCGATGGACGGCGTAGAGCCCGGCAAAGCCCGCGCCGACGACCACGGCGTCGACTTTGGTCTTCATGGGCGAGCGGGCGCTCTTCGGCTGCGTCTGTGTCATCGGCAAAAGCCTGTTTGGGACAACCGGATACTGCAAGACACCCGGCGGCGTGGCCAGAGGTCTCAGCAATGACCTCTATGCCAAGCTGCCGCTTGCCGCTGCGGCACGAACGGCGGAGCGACGCGAAGAAGAAAGATTTGGCGCGAAGGACGCGATGGAATCGTAAAAGGAGGACTCGACGGAGGGGTTGCCCAGAGGCTCGCCCGCTACTCAACCCGACGGCGCCATCGCGTCCTTCGCGCCGCCATTGCGTCCTTTGCGTCAAATCTTTCTTTGGCGGAGCCGGCCGGTCCGTCGGTAAGACAATAAAACAGCCTAAAACAAAGACTTACCGCGTGCTGGGTGGGAACTCGTTAACCGTTCCTAAGGCCCTTCAAGGTTAAACAACCCCAAACGCGCCGGGGCGATTCGCAGCCTTCGGCCGCGAAAACGCGCGGGTGTGTTTGTCGATGTCCGGGGCCGGGTCCGTTTCGGGAGGTGGAGTGCGCCAGGACGCGCCCGACGCTTCCTTCACGCTCGGCGATCTCATTGCGCTCATCGAACGCCGCGCCGGACTGATCCTGAAGGTCGCGCTTACCGTCATGATCGCGACGGCGATCGTGCTCCTCATGCTGCCGACGCTCTATACGACCCAGGCGATCGTCACCATCGACACACGCAAGAACAATGTCGCCGACCAGACGGCTGTGCTCTCCGCCCTTCCGACGGATCCCGCGTCGCTGCAGAACCAGCTTCAGATTCTCTATTCGCGCGATCTCGCCGCGGAAGTGATCGGCGAGCTCAAGCTCTACGACGATCCCGAGTTCAACACTGCGCTGAACCAGAGTGTCCTCGCCGCCTTCAATCCGAGGAACTGGGGCGAGCGCGATCTCGCGCGCGAAAAGGACGGCGTCATCACGGCCTTCCTGAACAGGCTCTCGGTCGATCCGCTCGGTCTTTCGACGTCCATTGCCGTCACTTTCACCGCGCGCGATCCCGACAAGGCTGCGCGCATCGCCAACGCCGTCGTCGACGCCTACGTGGCAGACCAGGTGCGAACCAAGCGCGAGGCCACCGACAGGGCCGCCGCTTGGCTAACTCAGCGCATTCGGACCCTTGGTGCCCAGGCCCAATCCGCCGCCGACGCGGTGCAGCTGTTCAAGAGCGAGAACGGCCTCGGCGAAGCCGTCGACGGCACGCCGCTGATCGAAGAGCAGATCGCCACGCTCAACGCCCAGGTCGCGCAAGCGCGTGCCGAGCTCGCGACGAAGGAAGCCACCTACGGCCATCTCTCCGCCTTCGGCAATGGCAGCGACACGGCGGCCCTGCCGCAGATCGTGAATTCGCCGCTCATCGTGGAATTGCGCGCGCAGGAAGCGCAGGTCATCCGCGATGAGGCGCAGCTCGCCCAGCGTTATGGCCCGCAGCACCCCAAGATGATCGCGATGGAGAACCAGCGCCGCGATCTCGACACCAAGATCAATGCCGAAGTGAACCGCATTGCGAGCTCGCTCGGCTCCGACGTTGCTGTCGCACGCTCCCAGATTGGCGCTCTGCAGGCGAGTCTTGCGGCTGCGGAACGCACGGCCGCGGGCGAGAGCCCTGCCTGGGCGAAATTGAAGGCGCTCGAGGCGAATGCGGCGGCGGCGCGCGCGAGCTACGAGTCGCTCGTTACGCGGCTCGAACAGACCGAAGGCCAGGATGAGCTGCAGACGCCCGACGCGCGCGTCATCTCGCACGCGCCCATTCCGAGTTCGGCGAGCGCGCCGCATCGCACGCTGATCTTCGCGGCGTCGATTCCGGCGGGCTTGCTGCTCGGGCTTCTGTGCGCCTTGCTCGTGGAGCGCTTTGCGCCGGTGCGCCGCGCGCCCGCGTGGCAGCCTGCTTATGCGCAAGCACCGGTCCGCGCTCCGCAACCGGCGTATGTGCCGCAACAGGCTTACGCCGCGCCTCTGCCGCGGCCCGCGCCGGTGCAACAGCCGCAGCTGCGCATGCCGAGCGTGCTCGCGGAAATCCCCAATGCCAGCGACTCGCGCGCCGTCGATTACATCATCGACTGGCCCAAATCCGCCTTCGCTACGAATGTCACCGCGCTGGTGGGACGGCTGTTCTCATCCAAGGGCGCGCGCGTCATCGAGGTGACCGCTGCGGATCCCAAGGACGGCAAGACCGCGATCGCGGTCGCGTTCGCGCGCGCCGCAGCCCTCGCGGGCAAGAAAGTCGTGATCATCGACGGCGATCTCACGCGTCCGATCACCGCCGTGGCGATGGGGCTCGCGCCGGCGCAGATCGGAATCGTGGAGGTCCTCAACGGTCACGCGCCACTGAGCCGCGCGCTCCTGATGGACCCGCGCTCCAATGCCTTCGTGCTTTCCTGCGCGCGGCCGGTGAAGGATCCGGCGCATGTCTGGACCGCACCGCAATTCGCGCAGCTCATCCAGCACCTCAAGAAGACCTGCGATCTCGTCGTCATCGACGCACCGCCGGCGCAATCCGATGCCGCGGGCCTCATCGCGCATTCCTCCGATGCCGTCGTCATGGCCGTGGCGCGGACCCGCGCCCACCAGCCCGGCATCGCCAACGCCGTCTACCACATGGCGTCGCAACCGACGCCGGTCGGGATCGTGCTGGCGGGATAAGCCCCCTTCCGACAAGCGGAGGGCCTACGCCGCCGCCCTCTTCGCAGCGTCGAACGTCACAGGCATCGTCCGCGGACCCGAGATGAAGTTCGAGGGCAGCCATTCCGGCTCGCCCGCGAGGCGGAAGTTCTTCATCCGCGTCAGGACTTCGGAGAGGATCGCATCGATCTCGATGCGCGCGATGTGCTGGCCGAGGCAGCCATGCGGTCCGGTTCCGAACGCGATATGCTCGTTGGGCGTGCGCGACAGGTCGAGCGTGTGCGGACTGGGGAATTTTGCGGCATCGCGGTTGGCGGCGCCGAAATACATTACGACCTTGTCTCCTTCCTTGATCTTCTGGCCGCCGAGCTCGGTGTCGTGCGTCGCGCGGCGGCGCATGTAGATCACCGGCGAGGTCCAGCGCAGCAATTCTTCGCGCGCCGAGGGCAGGCGGGTCTTCAAGTCTCCTTTCAGCCACGCCAGCTGCTCGGGATTTTCGAGCATCGCGATCATGCCCGCCGAAAGCAGGTTGCGCGTCGTGTCGCCGCCGGCATCGATCAGCAGCAGGAAGAACAGCAGGAACTCGATATCGTCGAGGCGCTTGCCGTCGACCTCGGCCTGCAGGAGCTGCGTGGCGAGATCGTTCTTCGGCCGCGCGCGCTTCTCGTCGATGACCTTGCGGCCATATTCGAACATCTTCATCACGGCTTCGCCGCCGCTCATCTCCGTAGCGCCAGGTGCCGAGTGGATGACCTCCGTCAGCTTGTAGAGCTCGCGTCCGTCCTCGAGCGGCAGGCCCATGATCTCGGCGATGACATAGGACGGCATCTCGCCGGCGACCTCGCTCACGAAATCGCATTCGCCCTTCTCGATCACTTCGTCCACGATCTGGCGCGCAAGCTCCTGCATGCGCGACGTCTTCTCGGCCGCGCTGGGTACCGTGAACTGGTTGCGGATGAGCTTGCGGAACGCCGTGTGCTGCGGCGGATCCATCATCAGCATCATCTTGTAGCCGCCGAAGCTCGTCTGATTGTTCATCGCGTCCTGGATCATGATCGTCGGCTCGGACGAATACGCCTGGAAATTCCGGTCGACGTCGTAAACGTCCTTGTAGCGCGTGACCGCCCAGTAGCCGGGACCGTTGTCCTCCGCCTGCCGGTAGACTGGCGCGTTCTGGCGCAGCCAGTCGTACTGCGCGTGCGGATGGCCGTGCGCATAGCTTGTCGGGTCGAAGAGATTGATCTTCATGTTTGCCTCCCGGAACCTGACGCGAGGCTAACAGATTCAGAAGCTTACGGAGCGGCAATCCGTGCGCGGCCGCGACAAGCGGCGCTGACTATGCGGGCTGACTATGTATAAAGTGCGCGCCTCAGGGAGCTCCCATGACCACGACAGCCGAATTGAAGCCCGCCGTCTCCTATCTGAAATATGCGACGGACGGAAAGCCGTACCTTGCGGGCTCCAAGTGCCGCAAATGCGGCGAGACCTTCCTGGGCGACCGCGACGTCTGCGCCAAATGCGGCGCGCGCAACGCGATGGAGCACAAGCCGCTCTCCGACACGGGCAAGCTGTATAATTATACCGTCGTTTATCGGTCCTTTCCCGGCGTTCAGACGCCTTATGTTTCAGCGATCGTGGATCTCGATGGCGGCGGCACGGTGAAGGGCAACCTCATCGAAGTCGAGCCGGACCCGAAGACGCTCAAATTCGACATGCCGGTGAAGGTGATCTTCCGCGACGCGGGACGGAAGGACAAGGAAGGCAATTCCTACCTTGCCTATTTCTTCGTGCCCGCGAACAAGAACTGAATCGAAACGGAACGCCAAAGGAGACACGCGATGAGCAATGACGTCTATGTCGTCGGAACGGACATGATCAAATTCGGGCGGTTTCCGGATCGCTCGGTTCCCGATCTCGGCGCGGAGTCGGCGCTCCTGGCGCTCGACGATTGCGGGCTTTCGATCGGCGACATGCAGGCGCTCTATTGCGGCAATCTCGGCGAAGCCGGCGCCATGGTCGGCCAGCGCGTGCTGCGCGAGATCGGCCAGACCGGCATTCCGGTGGTCAACACCGCCAATGCCTGCGCGACCGGCGCGACCGCGTTCCGTGAAGGCTGGATGGCGATCAAGGCCGGCGTCTACGACATCGTGCTCGCGGTCGGCGTGGAGCAGATGGGCCGCGGCCTTCTGGGCGGCGGTGGCGGCGGCTCGGGAATCCCGACCGAGGGCCTGCTCGGCTCCGGCACGATGCCGAGCGTGTTCGCGCAGGTGGGCCTCGAGCACACCCGCAAATACGGCACCAGCTTCGAGCAATTCGCGAAAGTGTCGGTGAAGAACCACCACCATTCGACGCTCAATCCGAAGGCGATGTACCAGGTGGAGACGCCGCTCGAGGAAGTGATGAAGGCGGAGATGATCTCCTATCCCAACACCAAGCTGATGTGCTCGGTGAACGTGGACGGTTCCGCGGCGGCGGTGCTCTGCTCGGAGAAGAAGGCGAAGGAATTGGGCCTGATGGGCCGCGCGGTGCGCGTGCGCGCGTCTGCGCTCAACAGCGATCCCTACTCACCGCGCAACATGGCGATGCCGGACTTCAACGCGGTGACGCGCCTAGCGGCGAAGAGCGCGTATGAGATGGCGGGCCTTGGCCCCGACGACGTCGACCTGATCGAGCTGCATGACTGCTTCGCCACGGCCGAGATCGTGCATTACGAGAATCTCGGGCTCTGCAAGGACGGCGAAGCCGGAAGGCTGATCGACTCGGGCGCTACTGCGCTCGGCGGCAAGATACCGGTCAACGTCTCGGGCGGTCTTCTCTCGAAGGGCCATCCCCTCGGCGCGACCGGCATCGCCAACATCTACGAGGTGACGACGCATCTGCGCGGCGAAGCGAAGAACCGCCAGGTCGAGGGCGCCAAGATCGGCCTCACCCATGTCGTCGGCATGGGCAGCGCCTGCGCCGTGCACATCCTCGAGAAGGCCTGAACGACAGGACCCGTCATATATAGAAGTGCGACGGGCGGCGAGGCGACTTGCCGCCCGTCTTGTTTTGGTCAGCCGCCTGTGCGGCTGGGTGTGCGATAACCGGCCCACGTGGATGCTCTACGACGCGGCGGCCGGGACCCTGTCGCGTGTGGCGCGGAGGGCATGCTCGCAGCAGGTGGCATAGCCGATGAACATCGTTGCGGCCATCGTGGTGAGCGCCGTTCGCGTCTCGTCGCCGATCGTACCGACCTGCGAGTCCGGGTCGCGCGCAAGCAGCCCGAGCTTCTCGGCGTCACGGAACAGGCGAAAGACATGCGCGCGCGACACGCCATGGCGCCGCGCGAGATCCTTGATCGACATCCTGAGCGGCCCCTTGGGCGGGAACGCGTCGCCCGCCTCCGCCGACAGGACGATTTCATAGAGGATACCCAGTCCGGCGTCGCGTTCGGCGAAGAAGGTTGTCCCGATCAGCGTATGCCGCATGGTGAACAGGCCCTCGCCGGCCCTCAGCACGAAGTGGCGGAAGAATTCCGGATCGGCGAGACGTTGCTCGGCACGCGCCGCATCGGGTTCGACAAGGGAAAGCGCGCGAAGGTCATCCCGCAGGATGGCGTGGATGGCGCCTTCGAGCTCCGCAGTGGGGAGGTAGCGTTTTTCCCGCTTGTTCGGCTGGTTGGGGGCCGGCTGCACGAAGCCTATCATGCGCATATGAACAAGAATGGCGGCCGCCCGTCCGGGACTGGCGAGGTTCATCTCCTCGCAGATCTGCCGGATGCGCGCGAGCGTGATGCCGTCGCGCGCATGAAGATAGACCACCATGAAGCCGTAGAGGACGCGACGCGTATCCTTGAGTACGCGGGAAAAGAGGGGAAAGCGGCCTCTGCGCGACAACGATTGTGCAAAGAACAGGCGCGCCGCCTCTTCGAAGCGCGGCTGCGCGATCATCAATCCGAAGTCTTCGAGACTGAGGCGCCGCTCGACGGCGTCGCGCCAATGCGCGAGCCCCGGATTTACCATCGGCGCATCTTCCCCCACACGGACGCCATCGTACCAAAAATGAGCACTAGGAGCGCTCCGTGCCCTGCCTGAATGTCCGTCCTGGAGAGTCCGAAGGTGTGAGCGAAGCCTTCTTACGGCGTAAATGTCCGCTTTGACTGCGCGCCATATCTCGCACGCGCTGTCGAGCCCGCTTCCCTCGAATTGCGGGAAGCGGGCTTCTTCTTGTGGTCCCCGGACAGCGAACTCGCATTGCGCGCGCGATGAGAGCCCGTCGCGCGCTAGGCTACGGGCGGGCTGCGCCGTTGGAAGGGGACCAGGATGGGCATAAATTTCGAGCTGATGATGCTGGCGGCCGCAAGCTTCTGGGGCTTCGTCCAGCTTGTTGCGGCGGCACAGGCTGCGAATGTGCAATACGGGCTCGCATGGGCGGCAAGCCCGCGCGACGCGGAGATGCCGCCGCTCAGGCCTATTCCAGGACGCATCGTCCGAAACTTCCGCAACTACATGGAGACGTTTCCGCTCTTTGTCGTCGCGATTCTCATCGCGCAGTCGGCGGGCGTTCACGACGGGCTGACCCACTGGGGCGCGGTCGCCTATCTCGGTGGGCGCGTCGTCTACACCGCACTCTATATAAGTGGCGTTCCGCTCATCCG
>Ga0335083_10007941_pt1 | contig 13024 bp, 10 predicted proteins | sample Lox_Sample_42_FD_206716 | JGI IMG/M metagenome (GOLD analysis project Ga0335083, IMG submission 206716) | Soil microbial communities from Loxahatchee National Wildlife Refuge, Florida, United States - Lox_Sample_4.2 | ecosystem: Environmental > Terrestrial > Soil > Wetlands | place: USA...
ATCGTGTCCCTGCTGTCCCGCAACGGCCGCATGAGCTTTACGGAACTTGCCAGGCAGGCAGGCCTTTCGGTGTCCGCGGTGCACCAGCGGGTGCGCCGGCTCGAGACCGATGGAGTCATTACCGGCTATGTAGCGCTGTGTGACCCCGTGGTGATCGGGCTGCCGCTGACCGCCTTCGTGTCGATCAAGCCCTTCGACGCGGCCGCCCCCGATGACGTCCCAGAACGCCTGGCGGGCGTCGCCGCGATCGAGGCCTGCCATAGCGTCGCGGGGGAGGAGAACTACATACTCAAGGTCCGTGTCGCCTCCCCGGCCGCGCTCGAGGACCTGCTCCAGCAGATCCGCACCCTGGCCAGCGTGTCCACGCGCACCACGGTGGTCCTGTCCACCGCCTACGAGAATCGCCCGCCCGAGGTCTGACGCAAGTCAACTGCCCAGGATCATCCCGAACGGTTGCGTGGTTCCCCGCCCCCGTTCATTACTCCTCATTACTCCGGGGGAACTGTGGGCCGCCCCGCGGTCGGCGTGCGCAGCCCGTCGAGCATCATGCCGAGCAGCCGGTCAGTGTCCTGGGGTGACTGCTCGGTCGCCATCACGATGCCGTGTACCAGGCGCAGCACGTCGTGGGCCGTGACGTCGGTGCGCAGCACGCCGGCCTCCTGGGCGTGACTGAGCAGCCGGTCCAGGGTGTCGCGCATCCGCATCGAGCAGACGGAGATGAGCTCAGAATCGCGGCCGAGCGAGTCGACAAGCGCCTTGGCGAGACCGCGCTTGGTGATCAGGTAACCCGCGATGGCCCGCACCGAACCGGCGAACGCCTGCTCAGGCGTCACGTTGCCGATCAGTTCGTCGGCCGTCGAGCAGACCGCGTCCACCTGGCTGCGGAAAACGGCTGCCTGCAGGTCGGTCCGCGTCGGGAAATGCCGGTACAGCGTGCCGATGCCGACCCCGGCCCGCCTGGCGATGTCCTCGAGCGGCGCGTCCGCTCCGTTCTCCGCGAACGCCGCGGTCGCGGCCTCGAGGAGCTTGGCGCGGCTGCGGCGCGCGTCCGCCCGCATCCGGGGCTCGTCGCCTGCTTCGCTGCGGGCCACATCCATGATGTCCATAAGTTAATGCACCCTACCGGCTTGCAAAGCGGAGGGTCCCTCCGTATAGTAAGCGGAGTGAACCTCCGTATCTTTACTCATGGTACCTCGGGCCTGGCAAACCGGGAAGCGGATGCCGGAGCTGCCCTCCCCGCACGTCCTGGACGGCGGCGGGCGAGCGCACGCCCGGGCATCGCCCTGGCGATCATGCTCGGCGCACAGCTGATGATCATCCTCGACGCCACCGTCGTGAACATCGCGCTGCCGCACATCCAGGCCGGGCTGCACTTCTCCGCGACCAGCCTGTCCTGGGTGATGAACGGGTACACGCTGACCTTCGGCGGCCTGCTGCTGCTCGGCGGCCGGGCCGGCGACATCCTCGGCCGCCGCCGCATGTTCCTGGCAGGCATCGCGCTCTTCACCCTGGCCTCGCTCGCCGGCGGCCTCGCGCCGAACGCCGGCGTGCTGCTCGCCGCCCGCGCCGTCCAGGGCGTCGGCGGTGCCCTTGCCTCGCCCGCCGTCCTTGCGCTCGTGGTCAGCGGCTTCCCCGAAGGCAGGGAGCGCATCAGGGCGCTGGCGATCTACTCGGGCGTGGTGACCGCGGGCGGCTCGCTCGGCCTCGTGCTCGGCGGCCTGATCACCCAGTGGGCCTCCTGGCGCTGGGTGCTGTTCGTCAACGTGCCGATCGGCATCGCGGTGGCCGTGCTCACCCCGCTGTTCGTCACCGAGACGCCGCGCGCAGCCGGCCGCTTCGACCTGCCGGGCGCCGTCACCTCGACCGTCGGTGTCGCCGCCCTCGTCTACGCCTTCATCAGGGCCGCCTCGGACGGCTGGGGCAACCACGTCGCGATCGGCGCGTTCGCGGTGGCCGCCGTGCTGCTCGTTACGTTCGTGCTCAACGAGACACGGGCGCCGCAGCCGATCACGCCGCTGCGCCTGTTCGCCAGCCTGAGCAGGTCCGGCTCGTTCGTCGCCCGGCTGCTGCTCGTGGCCGGCATGTTCGGCATGTTCTTCTTCCTCACCCAGTTCCTGCAGGACGTGCTCGGCTTCGGCGCGCTGAAGGCCGGGATCGCGTTCCTGCCGATGACCCTGCTGCTGTTCGCGGTGTCCAGGCTCGCGCCGCGGCTGATCCCGCGGGTCGGCGGGTGGCGGCTGATGCTGCTCGGCATGCTCCCTGTGGTCGCCGGGATGGCCTGGCTGTCGCGGGTGACACCGGACACCACCTACTGGTCGGGCGTCTTCGGCCCGATGGTGCTGCTCGGCGTCGGCATGGGCGTGGTCTTCGTGCCGCTGACCACGGCCGCCCTCGCCGGAGTGCGGCCGCAGGACTCCGGCGCGGCGTCCAGCATGGTCAACGTCATGCAGCAGCTCGGCGGCTCGGTGGGCCTCGCGGTCCTCGTCGCGGTCTTCGGCACCGCGACCCGCGACTCGCAGGCGCACCCGGTCGCCGGACTGTCCGCGGCGGCGTTCCACCAGCACGTACTCGCGCATGGCATGTCGACGGCGTTCCTGCTCGCGGCCATCTTCGACCTGGCCGCCCTGCTGGTCATCGCGACCCTGCTCCGCGACCGGCGCCCGGCCGTGCCAAGCTCCCCGGCCGAACTGGCCGACGACACCGTTCCGGCAGGCGCCCTCCCCGACTAACCGACCCGACGAACCCGCCCCACCCGACGAACCCGCCCCACCCGACCAACCCTCCGGTTGCGGCCCGGGCACGTGCCCCCGGCAGGACGCGCTCCCCCCAGCGCCCCCGCCGGGGGCACGCTGTTTTCATCGCCCTGCCCCTTTCATCGAAATCATCGGCTAGGCGACGATGAGGGGAACCGACTGGGTGTAGCGGACGCGGCCGAAGTACATCAGCTTCACCAGCAGCCACGACTCCCAGCCCGGCTCGGCCGTCGCCGGGACGGTGACGGCGAAGCGCACCGTCGCCGCGTCGCCCGGCTCGACCGTGACCGCCTGGGTCCACGGGCCGGTGGCCCGCCAGGTGCCGATGGGGGAGACGAGCTGGACCTCGCCGCGCAGCTGAGAGGCAAGGCGGCTGGAGACGCGCGCGGTCAGCTCGCCGCTCTCTCCTGGCGCGAGCCGCACCGCCGGGGTGAGGATCTCAATCTCGGCCTCCTCCGCCAGCGCGGAGACGTCGGCCTGCAGCCGGAAGAAAAGCTCTTCGGGCTCCTGGGCCGGATCGGGCGCACCCGGCTCGCCGACCGTGACGAGCGCGGTGTCCTCAAGCTCCTGCCCGAGCGCGTCAGTGATCCGCGCGGTGACGAAGTACCGCCCGTCCGCGGTGCTTGGCGGCGCGGTCACCGTCACGTCCCACCCGGCGAACTCGTTCGGCCCGAGGTTATAGGACAGCACTCCGTCGTCCTCCGCCACGCCGCCCGCGTCCGGGTCGGTTGCGCGCCGCGCGGTCGCCACCATGCCATCGGGCATCAGGATCTTGACCTCGCCGCTGCCGCCCGCCGGCCCGGCCGCGACCGTCAGCGACAGCGGCGCCTGGTCGGCCGCATCGGCGCCGCCCAGCATCACGCGCGTGGGGGAGAAGTGCACGGCGACCGGCATGTTGCCCGCGGGCGCAGGACCCTTGCCGTGCAGCCAGTACCGCGTGTACACCGGCTGGGCCGGCTCGGGCAGCTCCGCCGCCGCGCCCGCGTCAGCGCCCGCGACAGAGGCCGCACCGGCGAAGGCGGCGGGAACAGCCATCGGCCGCACCCGCAGCGTCACCGTCCCGAACGGCCCCACCGGCACGTGCGCGACCCCGTCGACCACCCGGAGCACGGGAGCGTCATCGCCTTCGGCTTCGCGGCCGTCGGCCGGCAACCCGTCGCCGTAGCGTTCCTCGAGCAGGTCGCTCAGCCAGGCCGCCGCAATGCCGCCCGCCAGGCGCAGCCGCGCTATCGCCGGCCGCCCGTCGGTCTCCCGCAGCCGGACGGTCACCTCGCGCGGCGTCGCAGGCGGGGCTCCAGGCAGCGCGGCGGCCAGCGGGTTGCCGACGGGCTTCAGTGCTGAGAGCGTCACGTTCGGCGCGTCGTCGACGGCAAGCCAGCCGTCAGAACCGGGCTCGCCGCCCGCGGTCACGGTCGCGACGAGGTCATGGTTGAAGTCCTCCGCGGCCGCGCTGAACCCGGCCGCGCGCCAGTCGAGCGCCGCACCCGTCGACGCGAGCGCATAGCCGAACGTATGCGACCAGTGCTGCCAGGCGAAGGATGAACCGTCGGGCACAGTCCGCCGGTCGCCGTCGATCCACACACCGCTCGGCCAGCCCGCGCAGGCGCGGAACAGCGACATCCACAGCGTCCCGTCCGGCGTGACCACGCCGCCCGGCGTGCCGCGGTTGAACAGCGCGACCGCGCCGTCCGCGAGCGCGGCGTCCCCTGGCGCCAGCGCGCCGTCGTCGGCGACCTCGGCGGGCACCCGCTGTAGCAGCAGGTCCCGCATCAGCTCGCGGACCGCCGCCTCCAGCGCGCCGGGGTCGGCGGTGGCCACGACGAGCACCGGCAGGTCGCGCGGTCCGCGCAGGTCCGCGCCAGGCCCGAACGCCGCGGCGCGCGCCTTGGACGCGGGGATCCACAGCCGCGCGGCGCCGCCGTCGGCGACCAGCTGGGCGAGCCGCTTGGCCACCGCGGGATCGCTGGCGGCGAGCACCTCCGCGGTGAACGCGTTCTCCGACGGGCCGCCGAGCGCGATGCGGAAGTCGGGCAGGTTGGAGTCGAGATCGATCCACCCGTACCTGGTGCCGGACGGGCGTGAGCAGGTCGCCGTCACGCCCGCCCGCGCCAGGCCGACGACCAGGTCCTTGATAACCGGCCGGGATTCGGCAAGGACCGTGTCCGGGGTGATGACCTCGGCCACCCCGAGCGCCACGGACACGCCGCCGCCCGGCGAGGGCAGTCCCGGCGAGGGCAGTCCAGGCGAAGGCAGCGCGGCCCGCGCCACGGAACCGACGCCGAACCACTGGTTGGCGGGGTTGTCCAACGTCCACCAGTGGGCCGCGACATCTGCCTCAGGCGCACCGAACGGCCGCCCGATCACCGCCGTCGCGGTCTGGTACACCGGCAGGCCGCCGGGCTGGTTGGCGGGGAAGCGCACCCGCAGCAGCCGGTTCTTGCCGATCGACCCCGACACGCGAGTACGGAACTCGACGCGATCCGCGCCGTCCCACAGCAGCGTCTCCGCCGTCACCGTCAGATCGCCGAGTGCGTAGTCCGCGACAAGGCGCGAGCCGGCCGGCGAGCGCTGCGCCCGAACCGTCGCCGCGACGGCCGACGCCGCGAGCCCAGGACCCTTGGGCGACAAGTGCCACGGGCCCTCGTTCCAGCGCGGATGCTGCTCGTACTCCTCCTGGAGCACCAGGTCGTTGCCCGGCCTGGTCAGCAGTTCCCGCCCGGTCGCCTTGTCGACAACCGAGGCGAGCGCCCCGTGACCGGCGGCGCCGGTCACCGCGAAGGCGTCGTTCTCGATGGCCAGGCCCTCGATGTCCGCCCACCCCTCAGCAGACGGCGACGGCGCGGGAACCAGCGGGTAGCGGAGGAACCCGAGCGGCGGGACACCGCCCGCGCGGAACGTCAGCGTCACCTCGGCGAGCGACCCGTCGGCGTGCCTGCGCACCCCCTCGGCGACCGCAGGGACAGGCGAGCCGGACCGAGGGTCGATGACGGCGAGCCACGGGGTGCCAGGCGACGCGAGACGCGCGGTCGCGGTGACCATCCCGTCGCGCTCGCGCGAAAGACCGTTGACCACCGTGACGGCGAGCCCGAGGCCGGCCGAGCGGGAAACGCCAGCCGAGCCGGACCGCGTCAGGAAGGCGACCGCGTCCGCCCGCGCCGCGTCGCCGCGCTGCCACGCCTCCCGCCAGCCGGCCAGCAGGTCCAGGTACACCTCGTCCGACTCGGTACCGGTGATCGCGTCGTGGTGCGCGCCGTAGGCGAGCTGCCGCCACGCCTTGTCCAATGACTCAGCCGGATACGAAGCGCCGCGCAGCCAGGCGAGGGTGGCGAGGCGCTCGCCCTCGAGTACGGCGGTCTCTCCGGCCCGCGCGGCGAGCTTGGTGTCGGCGTAGGAGACGTCCTTGCCGGTGTAGAGGGGGTTCATGTCACGCGTCTGCGGCATGATCCAGTACCGCTGCGGCTCGGACTCCGACTGAGAGCGCACGGCCGCGAAGAACTCGCGGGGGAGCGCGGGCACGAACCGCGGCCACACATACTTGTCGGCCCAGGCGCGGGACACGTCGGTCACCCAGCGCGCGGGGATCACGTGGTCCGAGCCGACGGGCAGCATGACGTTGCGCGTCGCGGCGACCGGCGCGAGCGACCGGAACTGCGCGTACGCCTCGCCGAGCGCGCCAGGCAGGTCCGTGGCTGTGTGCAGCGTCCAGCCGGCGCCGTAGTGGTTGGCCATGTAGGCGGTGAGCAGCCCGGAGCCGTCGGGGGACAGCCACTCGAACTCGGCGGGGAACTGCATGTCCGTGTTGACGGACGGGCCCCACTGGTGGAACGGCCCGCGCGCCCACGACGAAGAGGTCAGCCCGGCAGCCGCCATCAGACCGGGGAACCCGGGATCGAAGCCGAACGCGTCGAGCATCCACGCGGACGCCGGCCCAGTATCGGGAAGACCAGTATCGGGAAGACCAGTGCCCGGGACACCAGTGCCGAGCACGCCGCGCTGGAAGCCCATCCCGTACACCGCGTTGCGGATGGTGGTCTCCGCCCCGGTGAGGTTGGTGTTCGGCTCGTTGTAGGTGCCGCCGACGAGTTCCACGCGCCCGTCGAGCAGCAGCGAGCGGAGGAATTGCCTGTCCCTGGGGAACGCGTCGAAGTGCGGCTTGAGGTAGTCGAGTTCGGCGAGCACGAACTTGTAGTCGGCGTCGCGCCGCGCCTTCTCCAGGTGCAGCCGCACCAGGTCGAACGCGGTCCGCGTGTCAGGCAGGTCCCCGTCCTCGTCCGGCAGCACCAGCCGTGCCTCGGTGAACTGCCCCTGGGTGTTCCACCAGACCGGGTCGTAGTGGAAGTGCGAGACCATCCACATCGTCCAGCCGGTCTCGGCGACCGTGATCGTCGCCGTCTGCTCGGCCCGCCCGCCGGACTCGATCTCCGCGATGACCGTCACGGGCAGCTCGACGCCCGGCGACCCGGTCAGGGCGACGCTCACCTCGCCCGTGCGGCCTTCCCCCGGCTCGCCAAGGCTCATCCCGAACGGTTGCGGGGTATCCGCCCCGGCCCCCATGACCCGCAGGGTCGCCGCCGCCCCGGCCTCGGCCGCCTCTGTTGCCTCAACGGTGACCCTGATGACCTGGAGTGCCCGCCCTGAGTGTCCGGCGCTTCCCGTGAACAGATCCGTCGACTCGACCCCAGTGATGCGCATGACCTCATCGTCGCACGCCCGGGGCACCGCGACGGTCTCAAGACGGGCAAATCCGCCCGGCAAGCCGCACCGCGGAAAGGTCTCGAAAGAATTCTTCCGAGAGGCTTGCGAACCCTGGCCAAGTACGGGTTCGTCAAGGAGGCGGGCGGCGGTCGCGGCCGCGAGCGCCCGTGGGCCCTCGCCAATCGCATGCTGCGCATCACGACCGAGCAGCCCGACCCGCAGGCGGCACTCGCCGCGGGCGAACTCGGCCGCCTCATGTTCGAGCGCTGGGTCGAGCGGGCAAGGCGCGAGGTCGGCGCGGGTAACCCGCCGCCTGGCTGGGAGCACGCGACCGGCTGGACGCGCAGTCACCTGTTCGTGACGGCCGCGGAGTCCGAGGAACTGATGGACGAAATGCGCCGGCTGCTCGACCGGTACGAGGACCGGCTCGCCAATCCGGCGCGCCGCCCGGAGGGCGCGCGCCCCGTGGAGTGGTCGCTGTTCACCCACCGGGTCGCCGACTGGACCGAGCCGCCCGCCGGTGAAACGGGCCGCGACGCGGACAAGTAAAAGTCCGTCCAAGAAACGCGATACATCTTAATCGGCGGCCCGCGCATGCGGGTCAGCAGCAAAGAAGGAGCACGCCATGCACCCGCAGCTCATGTTGTCCCTGGCCGCCGAACGCCGCCGTGACATGACGGCCGACCTGAACGCGCACCAGCCCGTGCCGCGGTGTGCCGCGCGCCGCCGCGCACCGCACCTGACCGTGCCGAGGCTCCGCGTGACCTGGTCGCGGACCACCCTCGCGGCGGCGGGCCGCAGTCGCGGCCGCTCCTACGTCATCGTCATCTCGGCGACCCGTACGCTCTAGCTCGTAAGCAGGCCCACGAGCCAGGCATTGCCTAGCGGCGAATGCGCCCCGTGGGTACTGTGAGTTAACGGAGCGACAACGTTGGTCTGCGCCGTGACTCCCTCCCGGCGATCCCACCCGACAGACGAGGAACGCGATGGCCCACCATGACCGCCCGGCCACGTTGCGGGACGTGGCCACGGCAGCGGGCGTGCACCCGGCCACCGCGTCGCGCGCGCTGAACCCGGGTACCCGGCTGCTGGTCAGCGAGGACACCGCGCGACGGGTCAGCGAGGCGGCCGACCGGCTCGGCTACCGGCCCAATCCGGTGGCGCGTAGCCTGCGGACCCGCCGATCGCACACCATCGGCGTGCTGATACCCGACCTCAACAACCCGCTGTTCCCGCCGATCGTGCGCGGCCTCGAGGACCGGCTGGCCACCCGCGGTTACGTCGCGCTGCTCGGCAACACCGACGCGAACCTGGCCAAGGAACAGCTCGTCTTCGACCAGATGCTGGCCAGGCACGTGGACGGGTTCGTGCTCGCGACCGCGATCGCCGGCAGCCCCATCATCGCCCAGGCGGCCGAGTCCGACGTGCCCGTGGTGCTGATGAACCGCACCGCGCAGGATTATCCCTTCTCATCGGTCTCGGCGGACAGCGAGGCGGGCGTGCGGGCGGCGGTCGCGCACCTGGTGTCGCTCGGGCACACCAGGATCGGCCACATCGCCGGCCCCCAGGACGTCTCGACGGGCGCCGAGCGGATCCGCGGTTTCCGCGCGGGCATGGCCGCGCACCAGCTGACAGCGGTCGAGGACCAGATCGTGTACGCCTCCGGCTACTCCATGGAGGAGGGGCTGCGCTGCGGCAGGGAACTGCTCACCGCGCGCGGCGACCTCACCGCCATCGTCGCGGCCAACGACATGCTCGCGGTCGGCTGCTACGGCGCGCTCGACGAGCTCGGCCTGGACTGCCCGAGGGACGTGTCGATCATCGGGTTCAACGACATGCCGTTCATCGACCGGCTCCGCCCGCCGCTGTCCTCGGTGCGGTTCCCGCACTATCAGCTCGGCACCGAGGCGGCCACGCTGCTTATCGAGCGGATCGAGTCCCCGGACAGCCCGCTGAAGATCCTCTTCCTCGCGCCCGAGCTCGTGGTCCGCGGCTCGACCGCGCCGCCGGGGACCGCGTCGGGGGCCGGCAGCGCGGTCCCGCTGCGCCGGGGCTCCGCCACGCGCCGCGGCTAGCTGCAATCGATTGTGCAGTTAAGTGCCCAACTAGCAGTCGGCGACGCCGGCCGAGCGGGCCTTCCTCACCGACTCGATGAGCACGCCCGACATCTCCGTGGCCCAGGACGTCGAGATGAACGTCCTCGAGAATCTGGGCACCACGTCTCCCACCGGTGTGCTGCACGACGTCGTTGCGGTGGGCACCGACGTGCAGATCTCACAAGGCACCGCCCCCGGTTCCGGGGACAACAAGAAGTAGAACCCGCGCAAGTGGTCGGACCCAGTTGCGCTCGCCGACGTGGCGCGCGCCGCCACCTCGGAGATCAAGCAGTACAACCGCGTCTCGCCGACCATCGCGCCGGGCATCTCCGTGGTCGACCAGGCGGTGTCCGACGTGGTGCACCTGCTCGCCGAGCCGCAGAGACCGCGGCGACCCCCGCGCTGTGGCGAGGTTAGAGCGCTGTGGCTGCGGTGGCAGGCAGCGCGAAGACCGCGCTGCCTTGCGCTTCGCGTGCCTCGGCGCGCCACCAGTCCTGGCCTGACTTGGGCAGCAGATGAACTGGGTCGTAGTACGGGTACTCGCGGTCGAGCGCGAGCGGGTCGTCGCCCTCGAGCGCGGTCCGGTAGGACTTGGTCCAGTACGAGACACCGCGCTCGGTGTCGTACCTGGCCAATTGGTGCACCCAGCGCTTGCCGACGTAGGGCACGTCGCAGACCACGCGCGGCGTCGCGAAGCCGGGCAGGTAGCCCATGATGGCCGACTGGAGCGCCTGCGCCTCGGCGACGGTCAGCCGCCAGTGCTCGGCGCCGGGGATCATGTCGCACATATAGAAGTAGTACGGCGTGATCCCTGCCTCATCGAGCAGCGCGAAGCACAGGTCGAGCAGCGCGCCGGCCGAATCGTTCACGCCGCGCAGCAGCACGCCCTGGTTGCGGACGTCCCGCATGCCCGCCTCGAGCAGCGCGCCTGCGGCCCGCGCTACCAGCGGCGTCACCGACTGGGCGGCATTGACGTGCGTGTGCAGGGCGAGTGACACGCCCCGCGAGCGGGCTGTCGCGGCCAGCCGCCCGACCCCGGCGAGCACGTCAGCCGACAGCCAGTGCTGCGGCAGCCCCATCAGCGCCTTGGACGCCAGCCTGATGTCGCGCACCGACTCGATGTCCATCAGCGCGGACACGAACGCCTCCACGCGCGGCCAGGGCAGGTTGGCCACGTCGCCGCCGGACACCACCACGTCCCGCACCGTCGGCGTGTGCCGCAGGTAGCCGAGCATCGCCTCGAGCCGGTCGTCGCGCGCCATGGTGAACTTGTGCTTGTCCCAGGAAGCCGTCGGGTTACCGACCAGGTCCATCCGGGTGCAGTGCCCGCAGTACTGCGGGCAGGTCGGCAGCAGCTCCGCGAGCACCTTGGTGGGGTAGCGGTGGGTCAGTCCCTCGACCGCCCACATCTCCGCCTCATGCAGCGAGTCACGCGTCGCGCGGGGGTGCGACGGCCAGTCCGGCCGCCGGTCGCTCGCCACGGGAAGCATGTAGCGGCGCACCGGGTCGCCGTACCAGGCATCGCTGAACGCCGCGTCAGAGGCCGCCACGGCGGGCGCGATCGTGTTCAGCATCTGCGGCGGGATGAGCATGGACATCGTGGCGTGCTGTCGCTGGTCCCGCTCCAGGTCGGCGAGGAACGCGTCGGAAAGGCCGTCGCCGGTGACTTCGCGCAGCTGGCGCAGGTTCTTCACCGAGTGGGCCCGCTGCCACTGCGCGGACTCCCACTCCTGCGACGTCACCGCGGACCACCCGGGCAGCCGCCGCCACTCCGGTTCCGCGAGCTCACGCCGCTGGTATTGGTAGGGCTGCTCCACCATCCGCCTCCTGCGCCAATGAACTCAGTATTTGCGTTATACCCCGCTGTGTCAGAAAAAAATACAGGAGAACGGTAAGTAGAACAAAGATTTTCCCGAACGAGTACGTGCCTTCGCGCACCGTCACCGGCTGACCGCCGGCGCCTGGCCGGCGTATGCTCGGGCGATGACCCCGGAGCAGGAGACCCTGGTCAGCCCCGAGACCCTGGTCAGCCCCGAGACCCTGGTCAGCCCCGAGACCTTGGTCAGCACAGCCACCGAATGGGCGCCCGTGCCCTTCGTCCCCGAGGTCACCCTGCTCACCGCCGCCGAGCCGTTCGGGCTCTGGGACCAGACCATGCGCGACGCGCCGCCGTTCTGGGCGTTCCCCTGGGCGGGCGGCCAGGGCCTCGCCCGCTACGTCCTCGACCATCCCGAGGCGGTGGCCGGCCGCCACGTGCTCGACGTCGCCTCGGGCTCGGGACTGGTCGCCATCGCGGCCGCGAAGGCGGGCGCCGCCGCCGTGACCGCCGGCGACATCGACGAGCACGCCCTGGCCGCGATCGCACTCAACGCCGCCGCCAACGACGTGCCAGGCGTCGTCCCGTGCCGCCTCGACCTGGCTGTGCCCTTCAGGGATACGGGCCCTTTCGGTGACACAGGCGGCCCAGACGGCCGCACGGGCGCGCCTGCGGTGGTGCTCGCCGCCGACGTGTTCTACCAGCGCGACCTGGCCGCCACCGCGCTGCGCTTCCTGCGGGAGGCCATGGACGGCGGCGCCGATGTCCTTGTCGCCGACCCGGGCCGCGCCTTCGTACCCGCCGAGTCGCTCACCGCGCTGCTGAGCTACGACATCCCGGTGCTGACCGTGCTCGAGGACGCCCCGGTCAAGCGGGTCACGGTCTACCGCCTGTCGTAGGCTCCGCGGCTCCTAGGGCAGTGCGGTGCCGCGCGGTGAGGCCACGCACCCGTTCGGACGCACTGGTCTTGGTCTTGGTCGCGGCCCCCGGAGATTGGTGCCGGCCCCTATGGCGCGGCGCGCTGCCCGCGTCTAGCGTTACCCCAGTGGCGGGGTGTCCCCGCCGGGAACCAGGCGCGCGGCGAAGGGCGGATCAGGTGGAGTACGAGCGGGGCCGCAAGGAAGGCGTACCGTCCAACGTCGGGCCCAAGCCGACGTTCACCGGGCACGCGATGCAGGACGCGCTGCTCGACGACGGGGACAAGGGCCAGGTCCGGGTCTACAGCGTGGTCTTCGAGCCGGGCGCGCGGACCTACTGGCACTCGCACGCCGCCGGGCAGACGCTTCTCGTCGCGAGCGGCCGGGGCATGGTGGAGACCAGGGACGGCGACCGGCGGATTGTCGGGGCGGGCGACGTGGTCTGGGCGCCGCCTGGCGAGGTGCACTGGCACGGCGCGGCGCCCGATTCCTTCCTCAGCCACACCGCCGTCTCCCTCGGCCTCACCAGCTGGCACGAGGAAGTCGCCGAGGAGCATTATCGAGACGCCTTCGACGGCCTGTGATGGCCGCGCGGGACGGCGCCGCCGCGCGCGAGGTCATCGCGGTGCGATACGGTCGCCGCGTCACCAGCCGCGCGGAGAGCTACCTCAACTTCCACCTGTACGGCGAGCCCGACGCGGCGCTGGACATTGACTACTTCTTCTGGGTGATCCGCGAACCCGGCGG
>Ga0335083_10007942_pt1 | contig 13024 bp, 9 predicted proteins | sample Lox_Sample_42_FD_206716 | JGI IMG/M metagenome (GOLD analysis project Ga0335083, IMG submission 206716) | Soil microbial communities from Loxahatchee National Wildlife Refuge, Florida, United States - Lox_Sample_4.2 | ecosystem: Environmental > Terrestrial > Soil > Wetlands | place: USA: Florida...
CAAAATCGTGCGTCTCTAGTTCGGTGCTCGCGTTAGCCGGTGATGGAACGGCACGGGCAAAAGCTTGAATATGCCCATTACGGATTTTTGTGGCAGGTCTACGCACTTCCGCCTACTGACTTTTGCCCGTGTTCTGGTGTACGCTAAACAGACACTCGGAAAGGCCGGTGTCCGCACTCGGCCCGTCGACTCGAGCAAAACCCGAAATGGAGCGATAACATTGTGGCGCTGGCTGGCACCAAGCCTACCGGTACGTCTGTGAGCGCGCCGGGGGCTGGCAACTCGGTCCTCGTGGGGGAGGCTCCTCCTCCACCGGAAATATCCTTTTCTGATGTGGTTAAAGGGATTGGCTGGCAGGGATACCTTCTCATCGCTGTCGTCGCCGCCTTGTATGCCCCGATCCTGAAACATCTTTACGAGCAGTGGATGGCGGACCCGGATTATTCGCACGGCATTCTGGTGCCCTTCGTTTCCCTGTACTTCATTTGGAGAAAGCGCGCCGACCTGGCCAAGGTCCCCAGCCAACCTTCATTCTGGGGACTAGTGGTGGTCCTGGGTTCGCTGGCTGTATTGGTATTAGGAAGCCTGGGAGCGGAACTCTCCCTGGCCCGCGGATCGATCATCGGCGTCATTTGCGGCCTGATCATTTACTTTGGCGGTTGGGACAAGCTGAAGACGATCGCCTTTCCCATCGCGTTCCTGTTGTTCTGTATCCCGCTTCCGCGGTTGTTTTACAACGAAATAGTCTTCCCGCTGCAATTTGTGGCATCCGGGTTTGCGACGCGCGTGCTGGAGATACTGAACATATTCCCCATCATGCGCGAAGGAAATGTGCTGGTCATGCCGGGGTTGCGCCTGGAGGTCGTGGAAGCCTGCAGCGGCATTCGGTCCTTGATCTCTCTTCTCGCGCTGGCCGCAGGCTACGGCTACCTGGCGGAGAAGAGTAATGTCGTGCGCTGGTTTATGTTCCTGGCCATGATCCCGCTGGCCATTGTCAGCAACGGCACCCGCGTCATGATTACGGCGCTGATGGCCCACTACATCGGGCCGCAGGCCGCCGAGGGTTTCATGCACGAATTCTCGGGATGGGTCATCTTCGTCGTTGCCACCGTGCTGTTCCTGGCGCTCCATAGTCTTACCGTCAGCATCCGCAAGAAACTGGGCTGGCTGCCGCCGGATCCCCCGGCCAAGCCGCCGCAGGAGGCAGTTGCGTGAAATCGAGTATGCGTTTCTGGTTGATGATCCTTGTGCTGGGTGCGGCCACCGCCGGAATGGCAATGCTGTCACATGGCGAGGTCACTCCCATGGCAAAGTCGCTGAAGGAGTTTCCGCATCAGATCCTAACCTTCAGCCAGGTTGCCGATCTCCCCATGGACAAGGACACTTACGAGGTACTGAAGCCCTCAGACTACCTGACCCGCGTGTACTACTCGCCGGGGGAAGGTGAGCTAGGTTTGTACATCGCCTATTTCCAGACCCAGCGCGGGGGCCAGACCATCCACTCGCCCAAGAATTGTCTTCCCGCGGCAGGTTGGCAGCCGACGGTCAATACCGTCGAGACCCTGTCTCTGCCTGACGGCCGCAACGTACCGGTAAACAAGTACATCATCCGCAAGGATTTGGACGAACAGGTTGTGCTCTACTGGTACCAATCGCACGGTCGCATCATTGCCAACGAGTATCTGGGCAAGTTTTATTTGGCCATGGACGCCCTGCGTCTGAACCGTACCGATGCCGCGCTGGTCCGCGTCACCGCCCCCGTTGTCAGCGGTGACGAGAAGGAGGCGGAACAGCGAGCCACGGTGTTCGCCAAGCAGGTTGCAATGGACGTGGAAAAGATCATCCCCCGGTAATCCCCAGGAGAAGTTATGCGGAACCGCTACATCGTCGTTTTCTTATTGGTCCTTACGGCGCTCACCTTCGCCGGTTGCAGACGCAATCCCGAGAAGGCCAAGCAGAAGTATCTCGCCAGCGGCATGAAGTTCATGGATAAGAAGGACTACGAAGCCGCTTCCATCCAGTTTAAGAAGGCCATCCAGGTGGACCCCAAGTTCGCGGAAGCGCACTACGAACTGGGTGCCGCAGCCCTCAAGCTGGAGCACTGGGGGGAAGCATTCCGCGAGATGAGCCAGGCGGTCGAGCTGGATCCCAATAACCTGAAGGCGCGCATCGCGCTCGGCGATTTCTATCTGGCAGGCGGCAAGTATAACGAGGCAGCAGAGCAGGCCAAGGCGATCGTTGAAAGAGATCCCAACAACGCCGATGGCTATCGTCTGATGGGAGCTGTACAGCTTTCGCAGAAGCAGATTCCCGAAGCTATCCTTTCGTACACCAAGGCTATACAGGCAAAGCCCGACGATTCTGCTGCATATCTGAACCGCGGCATGGCTTACGCCGCCTCCAACCAGTTGCCCGAGGCTGAGGCTGACTTCAACAAGGCCATCAGTGTCGATCCCAAGAACATTCAGGCGTATGCCAGCCTGGCGCGCTATTACATCTTTCGCGGCCAGGCCGACAAGGCAATCGAGGTCCTGCAGAACGGCATCAAGGCCAATCCCGATGATCCGGCCAACTATCTCCGGTTGGCATCTCTGTACATGGGCTTAGGGCGCAGTGCTGACGCGGAAACCGTTCTGCAGAACTTGCGCAACACCAAGCCCAGCTCGGGTGATCTGGCCGGAGAGATTGCGGGCTTTTACCTGATGGCGCGCAATCCCGACGCTGCCATTCGGGAATACAATCGCGGTCTCGCGGTTGACCCCAAGAACGATAAGCTGAAGACCTCGCTGGTCGAGATTCAGTTGATCACCGGGCACATCGATGACGCCCGCAAGCTGAACGAAGAGGTTCTGAAAGAACATCCCAACGATGTTGCCGCACGCATCGTGAAGGCCCGTCTGGACGGTGTTGACGGAAAGCTGCCGGACTCCATCCAGGTTCTTCAGGGCGTTCTGAAGGACGCGCCGGAGAACGCGCGCGCCCATTACTATCTCGCGCAGGCTTACCGCCAGTCGGGCAACGTTGCGGGCGCCAAGAGCGAAATTCAGGAAGCGGTCAAGCGCGAGCCCGACAATACGCTTTTCCTTGAGTCGCTCACTGAGATCTATCGTGACGCGCGCGACTACGATAACGCCAAGGATTACGCCGCCCGCCTGCTAAAGCTGTCTCCAAAGAATCCGCAGGCCCATCTGACCATGGCAACCATCCAGTTGGGATTGCGGGACTACAAGGCGGCTGACGAAGAGCTGGCGCAGGCCAATCAAATGGCCCCCAACAACGCCGCCGTGCATCTCAACATGGCCTTCTCCTACGCAGGCCAGAAGAAGTACCCTGAGGCGGAGCGCGAATTCCAGACTGCGTTGCGTCTCCAGCCACAGTACGACGCAGCCGCTACCGACTACGTCGCCTTGTTGTTTGCCACCAACCAGCAACAGAAAGGGCTCGATTTCGCCAAGCAGTACGCGTCGACCAACTCGAGCAGAGTGCAGCCGCACTTCATTTACGCCACCGCGCTGGCCAACGCCAGGAACCTCGATGGCGCTGCAGTCGAGTTCCAGAAGTGCATCGATGTCGATCCCAAGTTCATGGGACCGTACCTGCAGCTTTCCCGCATTTACCTGGGGCAGAACAAGCCTGATGAGGCGGTTGCGACCTTGCAGAAGGCGCTCAGCGTCGATCCGAATTCCGGGGGTGTCAACCTCGCGATGGGCGAAATCTATCTCGCCAAGAAAGACCTGCCATCGGCGCGGAAGTACTTCGAAAAAGCCAACCAGATCAATCCTAACGATCCGCTGGCGGCCAACGATCTGGCGTGGGTCTACGCGTTGCAGGGCGAGAATCTGGACGTCGCCCTGAATCTGGCCCAGATGGCCAAGCAGACGCTGCCGGAGGCGCCCGCCGTCACCGACACTCTGGCCTGGGTGCAGTACAAGAAGGGCAACTACAGCATTGCCATCGGCCTGCTCGACGAAGCGGTGAGGAAGAACCCGCAGAGCGCGCAATACCGCTATCACCTGGGTATGGCATTGAGCGGCGCCGGCGACAACGTCCGTGCCAAGGCTGAGTTGCAGAAAGCACTCGACCTGAAACTGCAGGGCGATGACGCCAAACAGGCGCAATCAACACTGGCCAAGCTGTAGTCCTAAATCAGCAACAGAAAAACGGCCCGATGGCGATCCCGTCGGGCCGTTGCTTTTGAGCCTGTTACTGAATTCACGCTGATTCGAAGTTGGTGGAACAAGATGTGCATGAGCGGGTGCCCGCTTTGTATCAGGGCCCCCTTCGACTGCGCTCAGGCCCGACTTCAGTCGGGCCGATAAGCCCTTTACGTTTGTCATCCCGAACCCCTTTAGGGGTGAGGGATCTGCTCTTCTTTCCAATGCGAGGGATTTTTCAGCAGTCTGTTTAGCGGACGACAGGAATTGCGCCATTGCGCCGGGTGACCGACATTTCCCCTCGATGGGAAATGTGGGATTGTGGGAAGAAGCAGGCTGTGCAGTTTCGCTATCCGCTAATTGCCTAACGAAGGCAATTATGGGTCCCTCCCGCACGGATGAGTGGGTCCCGGCCAGCCCAATTTCAGCAGTCACGCGAGCCAGCGCCGTAAGCGCGACTCAGCTTAGCCCAGTGTGGAGCGCAGCGGAACACTGGGTTAGGGGCAGAGAAAATCTCCGAGCCCCGGACGGGGCTCCTGAATTCGCGGATACCGACCCAGCACTCCGCTGCGCGTAGCCTGCCCTGAGCGAAGCGAGGGGTGCTGAGCTAAGCTGAGCCGTCCCACACTGTGGGACTGGATTGTTGTGGCTAAGAGTCTGACGTTGAGTGGACCGCATTCCCTTCGTTTGGGAATGTGGGATTGCAAATTGAATCGGGAAGAAGCAGGATGTACAGTTTCGCTATCCCATAATTGCCAGAGGAAGGCACTTATGGGCCACCCGCGAACCGGGATCTCCTGGACGCAGGCTTATTGCTGGGCTTATGCGACTCCTTCACAGGCTAACCGCCATACGTCACCATCACCATCTACTCGGTAAAGCGGCGTATATAGCAGCAGTTACCGGGCTAGTTGGAGGGACTGTTGGGCAACTCGTGAGTGATTTTAAAGAAACAGGCGGTGACTGGGATCCAGCTCTGTTTGTAATAGTTTCGATGGTCTGTGCATCATTGGCTGTGGTTGCGAAGCACATCTTGAAAAGTGGTCTTGTCGAAGACGACAACATCATTCAACTAGGGATTTACAAGCAGGACACGCTTGAAGCATGGAAGTTAACTGGTACGCGCAAGGTCATTTTGATCGCCGCGGCACTATTCTTCGTCGGAACCAAATTGATATTGGGCGATCTATCGTTGTTGGGCCATCTATCAACGAGTATCGAGTCAACAGATTCGATTGTTAAATCCACCGCTATCGCTGCTTGTCAAATCGGAACCAATGTCAGCTCAGGAAGCGTCACCGATAGAACCGCGACGCTGAAGGAAATTGGTCGGCTGCGCCAACGTCTAGTGAGTGCGGCGAATTCGCCCCCCGCTGACCAAGATTTTGCGGAAGATCAAGACGTAATGGTTCGCACATTCCATATACTCAATATTTCAGAAGCGATACTCTCTTACAGTGGTGACGAGTCGTTGCAAAGACAGCTCCTAACCGCTCTGCTCCCCTGCTATATCGGACGCCAAGATTGAAGCTAATCGGCTGGGGTCGACACGGTAGGTACCAGGAAGGCTCGATACCTGTTTCACCTCTCTCAGTCCCACTCATCGTTTGGGCTACCTTGGGGTTGTTCGTCTGCGGATGGCCGCACTTCCCATTTCGGGAACTCCCCACCACCTTCGTAACCTCCATTCGTCACATTTCCCGTGCAACTCGATCCTGCGGCTCATAGACTCTTGCCCGGGCACCTGAGGGTGTACCTGTCGGCTGTGCCGCAACCGTGCTTAGGCGGGTTCAAGATTTCGCCACGCGACGAGCTGACACCGGCTTAATTTGGCCAGTAGGTTCTTTTAAATCTGATATTTGACTGTAAGTGCTTCGGCCTCAATAATTTGCGCGTGAAATGTGAGCTACATTGTTGAAAACAAAGAACCACAATAAGAGATTCTTGCGGATTTGCGTATTATCGGACGTAAATATGGCGGTCGTGCCCGAAAATCGGCCTTTCCAGAGCAAAAATAGACCTCTAAGTTGTTTAGAATCAAATTTTTGCCTATAAGCCGCGCCGATTCAATAATTTAGAGTAGAAATCGTGTCTAAATTGTTGAAAACAAGGAATCGCAATTACATTTTTTTGTGGTTGCAGCGTTATCGGACATTGTGAGCAGAGAGCCTTCGATCCCAGGTGGGCGAACCCTTCGACAAGGTCAGGGCAGCGATCCCGGGTTAGCCCAAAAGACGGGCGAACCCGGGGCACGAAGTACCCAGCTTTAACTTCGGGATCTGGAATCTCTAGAACAGTCCCAGCTTCTTTTTCTTCTTGGCAGGTTTGGCGTTTCCGTTCGCTTCGGCGGTGGTATAAACCGGCTTGGTTTCGTTAGGACTGGCGCCGGTATCGATGTAGCCCGGCTTGATATCGATGTAGGCGTCTTCGCGCAGCTTCATCAGGTAGTCACGCAGCGCCGGCTGCATGGCCTGCATGTAGAGGCGCTCCTGGATTGCCGTTTCTACGTCCTTGACGGGCGGAATGCCAGCTTCCTGATGCTCAGTTACTTTCAGGATGACCCAGCCCTGATTGGTGCGGATGGGTTGCGAGTACTCGCCGGCCTTCAGGGCGAAAACTTTGTCCTCGAGCTCCTTGGAGAGCGTGCCCCGCTTGAAGTACTCCAGGTCGCCACCCACCTGCGAGGTGGGCCCATCGGAATCGGCTTTCGCCAGGGCAGCAAAGTCGCCGCCCTTTTGCAGTTGCTGGTAAATCGAATCGGCTTTCTTCTGCGCCGCAGCGACCACTTGGGGATCCGGCGGCTCGGGCAGTGCGGTCTGGCCATTCTCGGTCTTCACTGCGTTCTTCTGCGTGGAAATGAGGATCTCGCTCAGACGCACCTTCTCAGGACGCTCCAGCTCGGCCTTATGCTGGTCGTAGAACTGCTGGATTTCCTGCTGCGTGATGACAATGTGCCCGCCCACTTCCTGCTGAATGACTTTCTGGGTGATGATGCCGTTTTTCAGGTTCTGCTTGAAGTCTTCCCAGGAGACGCCCTGCGCCTGCGCCGCCTTCTCCAAATCTTCCATCGAGTCGGCATGCATCTGCTGGCGGATTTGATCGAGGCGCTTGACCACGTCGGTGTCGGCCGTGACTCCCAGCTCGGTGCCCTTTTGTATCAGAAGTTGCTGATCGATCAGGTCGCGTAGCAGGTCCTGTTCTTTGGGAGCCTCGACCCCATCCGCTTTGGCCTTGTTGACGTCCTCCTGCCAGGCGTCTTTGCTGCGGCGCATGTCGGCACGGGTGATGATGCTGTTATTCACGCGCGCAACAATCTCTTCCACCACCGATCCCTGCGGTTGTGCGGCTTGCCCCTGCGCCTGTACCGACTGCTGTTTGGCAAGTTGTTGGGTCTGCGAGAGTGCCTGCGACTGCGATGGGGTCTGCTGGGCGATGGCTGGCGTGGCGGCCAGTAGAAGGGCGACGGGTAATACGCGTTTCATCAACATCCTAGTTTTGAACAAAACTGTGCCGCGGAATCCTGGGGGTTTCCTGGGCTGTTCAACTGATTGTAAACCGCATCTACAAGCCTTGCCAGCGCGCTACTGAGTCACTTCCAGATTTACGCTCTGGCCTTCGTAGATGCGCTGCCCGGCGGCGGGACTGGTGGCGATTACCCGGCGGTCGCTAAACGATCCCAACTGCCCCGTGCTCGCCTGGCTGGTGATTTTGCCCACCTTGAGTCCTGCCGCCACGATCGCATTGATGACCTCATCCTCACCCCGTCCGCGAAGATCGGGCATGACGAACGACTTCCGGTCCTCAGGCGAAGAGACGAGAATACTCACTTTGGGAGACGAAACATTCGTCGCGTTGGCTGGCGGACTCTGGGCCGCAATCTCATCGGCGGGGGTGCCGCCAATATCCGCGATCGCCGCCGTACCCATCTCCAGTCCGCGGCGGCGGATGTTGATCTCGGCGGCGCGCTCGCTCTCTCCGACAAGGTCGGGGATGACCACGCGCTGCGGGCCCATGCTCTCGGCCACGCGCACACGCCAGCCGCTGCGCACCTGCTCGCCCGCCGCCGGCACCTGCGACATGATGCGGCCCTCAGGAACGTCGGCGCTGTAGAAACGGTCGGAGTCGTCCAGCAAAAGCCCCTTGGACTCGAGCACCTTCTGTGCCTGCATCGGCGCCATTCCAACTACCTTCGGGACGGCTACCTGCCGGCCATGAATCGCGAAGCGCATAGCAACCAGTGCCGAGACAAGAAAGACGATCACCAGCACCATCAGCCGCAGAACGAATCGGAGAAAGCTTCGCATCAGTGCGACTCCGAATCGGTGGGCTCGTGCTCGGCGGTATCGACCTTTTGCGCCAGCGCGCTCGGCGTGGTTGGCGGAGGAGCAGCGAAGTCCTCCGACTCGCGCCCCTGCAACGCGACTCGCATGAAGTCTATCCAGATGGGCAAGGCCGCCATCGCGCCGGTTTCCTTGTTGCCCAGCGTCTTCTTCTCGTCGTAGCCGACCCAGACGCCGCAGGTGATGGAGGGCGAGAAGCCTACGAACCACGCGTCGGTGAAGTCGTTCGTCGTCCCGGTCTTACCGCCGAGCGGATGGTTCAGCTTGCTTGCCTGATATCCGGTGCCGTGCAGCACTACCTCGCGCAACATGCTAACCATAATGCGCGCTGTCCGCGGGCTGACGACGTCTTTCACGTCGGGATAGTTCTCTTCGAGCACCCGGCCGTCGTAATCCGTCACCTTGCGGATGTAGCGCGGCACGACTCGTACGCCATCGTCAGGAAACGTGGTGAAGGCCGCCGTCTGCTCGAACAGCGTGATATCGGCGGCGCCGAGAGCGACGGGCAGGTACGCCGGCAGCGGCGCGGTAATACCGAACTTACGCGCATAGTCGATGACCGTGCGGATGCCGCCCACTCGCTCCGTCACCTTCAGCGCCGGAATATTGCGCGACTCTGCCAGTGCGTGACGGAATGTAATGACGCCTTCGAACTTGCCATCATAGTTGTGCGGCGTGTACGGCCCCTGGCCGCTCGGGAAGCTTATCGGCGCGTCGAGCACGGTGTCGTCGGGCGTCATGCCTTCGTCGATCGCGGCCGTATAGATGTATGGCTTGAACGACGAGCCGACCTGCCGCATCGCTTGCGTCGCGCGATTGAACTTCGATTGCTCAAAGTCGCGTCCTCCAACCATGGCCTTGATGTCGCCTGTGGAATTATCGAGCGCGAGCAGCGCGCCCTGCACGCCCGATTCCTGCTCAAGCGAAACGCGACTCTGTCCGCCGTTGAGTTCGTCCACCTTCACGTAAACCAGATCGCCACGAGTCAGGAAATCTCGCGGCGAAGGATACTTCGTCCACTTGATCTCGGCTGGCCCAAGCTGCGCCTGGTATCCGGCGAACTTCACGATGGCGTACTGCGGCTCGACCTCGGTCACCAGCGCATGAACATAGCTGCCGGCGTGGATCTCGCTGTCCCAGTCCACGTGATGATAGCCGGCCAGCGTCTCGCCATTAGCGACGACGTTCAGCAGATTGCCCTTCCAGCCATGCCGCCGTTCGTAAGCCGCGAGCCCGTCGTACACGGCTTGCTGCGCGGCCCGCTGCATCTCCAGGTTCAGCGACGTATATACGCGCAATCCGCCTTCGTGGACTTCGTCGGTGCCATACTTCTTCTCCAGGTATTGCCGGATCTCCTCCACGAAGTACGGAGCGATGTTGTTGTTGTCGCTCTGCACGTGGGTGACTAGCGGCGAGTTCTTTGCGCGCTCGGCTTGCTCGGCGGTGATCTTGCCGTCCTCGAGCATGGCGTTGATCACCAAGTTGCGCCGGCGCAGCGACCGCTCAGGATTGTTAATTGGCGAATAGGCATTCGGGGCCTTGGGCAATCCTGCGAGCACCGCGGCCTCTTCCAGCGTCAGGTCTTTTGCGCGCTTGCTGAAGTAATAATTCGCGCCGGCTTCGAACCCGTAAACGCCGTGGCCGAGATAAATCTGGTTGGCGTAGAGCGTGAAGATTTGCGGCTTGGTGAATCGCCGCTCGATCTGGATGGAGAGCATGACCTCCTGAATCTTGCGCCGGAAGTTGCGGTCGGGCGAAAGGAACAGATTGCGCGCCAACTGCATAGTCAGCGTCGATGCGCCCTGCGCCTTGCTGTCAGACACCATGTCGCGCCAGGCTGCACCTGCGACGCGCCAGGGATCGACGCCCCAGTGCTTCTCGAAATCCTTGTCCTCAGTCGAGATGATGGCGTCGCGCAGCACCTTGGGGAAGTCTTCGTACTTGTCGATAACCCGCCGCTGCAACGCGAACTGGCCGATGACGCGGTCCTGATCATCGTAAAGCTGTGTGATGGTTGCCGGGCGGAACTGCTCCAGCGCCGTCACCTGTGGCAGGTCGCTGGAGTAAATGAGGAGTAGACCGCAGGCCGTTCCGGCCGCAGCAGCCAGAACAAGAAGCACCACGAAGACGAGATTGCCGACGTAACTGCGAGGGGATTCCACTACGCTTCCAGATTACAAGAGTTGGCTGGGCTCTTGTATAGACGACTCGGTACCTCGCTTCCGGGCCGTTATTTGCGTCCGATTGTGAGCTACATCACCAAAAATTTCGTATATGTGATTCTTTGTTTTCAATGATATAGCGCACATTTCTGTCCTAAAATCTTGAGCGCGTGAGACTTACAGGCGAATTCTAGATTTCAAATAACTTACGTGTGCCAAGATTGTGTCCCAGATTCGCCTTCGTTTGGCTAACCTGGGCTAGAGTCGACAGATACACCTTCTCGGTGTCCTCGGCAGGAGTTTAAGTGTTGCTGAATTACGAAGCACGAGAAAAATCAGAGATCGAGGTTACGAAGGTGGCGGATGGTTCCGAAATGGGAATGGCAGTACTCTGACGCTAAGTAGCTCTTTGCGCACAGCCCCGACCTGACCGTTCTTCAGCATTGGTGCGGCTTCAGAAATTCCAACTCAAGATCCGACACCAGCTTGCCTCGGTACTTCTCGAAATCGTCTGGCCAAGGTTTCAAAGCTCGCTTCGGATTTGAAAGATCTGAGATATAGACGCTATAGCGTTCAATTATCGAGCTTCCAAACCCGGCACTCTCAAATGGCGGCAACATTCCGTCGAAGACGGCGCTCCTCAGTAGCTCTGCCACTGCCAACAGAACAGTGTCTCTTGAGCATAGGACCGTCAGTTGATTGTCTTTTTCCTGAGCTTTGATCTTTTCAAACCAAGTAGTGACGTACACAAGATCCCACGACGCGTTCTTCACGCCGGCTAGCGATTGCGCTCGATTCTTCGCACGTATGTTCTTGAAAACGCCTTTCGGGGGATTGTGAGATAGCGCCTGAATCGCCAGAAGCGTTGCAGGTGCGCTGAAGTGCCATTGGTAGTACATCCAGTCCAGCAATTGGATCATCTTTTTGTCGGGACTACCACCCATCATGGCTATAGTCGCCATCTTCAGGACTATCGGATAGACAAATCCATAGAAACGGAGTTTGGCATTTGGGTCAAAGATATTTGCGATATCCGCACTCAGACGCTTGGCTGGAATGTGGCGGTCAAACCGCTCAATACGTCCAAGGGCCAGAGCTGTCCAGTTTACTGGGTGGATCTCATCTGCTCTACGAAAGATCCCTAAGTCGCGTTTCCAAGTCCTATTGGCGCGAGATGCCGAGCCTTCATATAGTGCGAGACCGGGTTCAATTTGAGTATTCGCGCATGAAGCGAACGCCATCACTGCGGCAGCGATCCGGTCTCTCTCCGTGGCGCGACCTCCCTTGGCGAGAGCGAGCACTCGCGAATAAAGATTTCGATCGAACAGGAACGTGATTTCGGTTTGATGCTTCGCGTATTCGAGGACGTATGTCTCAACAGAGTACGGGTCGGCGTCGACAAATGATGGAACAAAACACTTGGATTCGCGGAGAACATCTTGCAACTCGGTGACATCCTCCGGCGGCAGGGGGCTATGGTAAATGAGTTGGTCGTCGTCCAGGATAATGAATTTCACGTCGGCCAGAGCCATCCTTCGGGGTAATCCCACTATTCTGTTGAAGGACTCACTATTGTGCAAATCGATTGGATTTCACCCATTCAAGCGAGTGTCGGAAATGCGTGTGATTTTCTGTGCGGGCCTCCATATCTGGACGGGTGGCGCACAAATCCTCGAAAGCATGCGCACAACCGCCGTAACGGGTGTTAATGTTCTGACTATGGATGATCGTGGAGTCAGCGTCACTATTTTTGTTATTCCCGAACCGCTTGCAGACACACTAAGTGCTAAATATTTCGTTCACGTGAAACAGCAATCATCGGAGTCGCCGTCATTGCAGTATTCAAAATTCGAAACGGCCCTGTTTGATGCAGCCAAAATTTCTCCGCTGCGGGTCCTTCATTTGCCATGGCCTGCGATTGAACGCGCACTCTTGAGCATTGGTGCATGGCACGGCGAATCCGCCGCCGGCGAGTCCGAGCTAAAGATGCTTTTTCCGGAGTATTACCGATAAGGCGCCAGGAATGGCGCTACGCAAGGCGTCGCTGCGTTCAGGACGACAATCCTCTAAGTTCCTGGCAATAATAGAGGTCCTTCGACTCCGTTCGTCGTGCCTTCGGCAGACTCACTACGCTCAGGATAACAGCCGTAAACTGATTCGTCTTTACTGATGGCTGAGGACTGATGGCTGACGGCTTTCTACTACCCACCACCCACTGCCAACTTCTTTCTGACAACTGGCCACTGACAACTGACAACTCCTTATATCCCCGGCATCTTCATCCCGGCCAGGCGGCGCGCGAAGCTTGGTTTTCCCATGCTCTTGAACATCTTGCGCATTTGCGCATACTGCTTTAGCAACTGATTGA
>Ga0335083_10007944_pt1 | contig 13024 bp, 11 predicted proteins | sample Lox_Sample_42_FD_206716 | JGI IMG/M metagenome (GOLD analysis project Ga0335083, IMG submission 206716) | Soil microbial communities from Loxahatchee National Wildlife Refuge, Florida, United States - Lox_Sample_4.2 | ecosystem: Environmental > Terrestrial > Soil > Wetlands | place: USA...
CCGCCGTCAACCCGATCGTCGCGATGGAGTTGATCGAGGCAGGCTCCTGGTCCGGGGCCGGGGTGCTCGGTCCGGAAGCGCTGGATCCGATACCGTTCCTCGACCTGTTGGCCGACTACGGCGCGCCGTGGGGAATGGTCGAGCGCACGCCGGGCGGTTGAGGATCAGGCGGCGTTCGCGGCGAGTGCCTTCTCCACCACCGCGAGACCGTCCTCGAGTTGGTCATCGCTGATCACCAGCGGCGGCAGGAACCGCAGGACGTTGCCGTAGCTGCCCGCGGTCAGGACGAGGACACCGTCGCGGTGGCAGGATCCGGCGACCGCCTTGGCAAGCTCGGCGTCCGCAGTGATCCCATCTGCCGCAACGAGCTCGGTGGCGACCATCGCGCCGCGCCCGCGAACGTCCCCGATCGCCGGGTAGGTCTCCTGCATCGCGCGAAGTCGCGCGGTCATGATCGCGCCGATGTCGCCGGCCCTGGCGATCAGACCGTCTGCTTCGATCGTGTCGAACGCCGCGAGGGCGGCCGCGCACGACAGCGGATTGCCGCCGAAGGTGCCGCCCAGGCCGCCACTGTGGACGGTGTCGATCAGATCGGCTCGCGCGGTAACGCCACCGATCGGCAGGCCGCCACCCATGCCCTTGGCAGTTGCCACGATGTCGGGCACGACTCCCTCGTGCTCGCAGGCGAACCAGGCGCCGGTGCGCGCGATCCCGGTCTGAACCTCGTCCGCGATCAGCAGCGCGCCATTGCGCGCGCACCATGTCGACAGACCCGCGAGCCAGCCCGGCGCAGGCACGATGAAGCCTCCCTCGCCCGCGATCGGCTCGACAACAATTGCGGCGACGTTGGCAGCACCGACGGTCTTGTCGATGAAGGCGAGCGTCGAGTCGAGATCGCCAGTGCCGCGGAACGGGTAGGAGTACTGCGCTCGGTAGACCTCGGGCGCGAACGGGCCGAACCCCTGCTTGTAGGGCATCACTTTGCCGGTGAGCGTCATGCCCATCAATGTCCGGCCATGGAAGCCGTGGTCGAACGCGATGATCGCCTGCCGGCCGGTGACGTGCCGGGCGACCTTGACGCAGTTCTCCACCGCTTCCGCGCCGGAGTTGACGAGGAACGAGCGTTTGTCGTGGGCCCCGGGGGTGAGCGCGTTGAGGCGCTCACACACCGCGACGTAGGACTCGTACGGCGTGACCTGGAAGCAGGTGTGGGTGAAGTTCGCCACCTGCTCGGAGACCGCCGCGACGACGCGGGGAGCGGACGATCCCACCGTGGTGACGGCGATCCCGGAACCGAGATCGATGAAGCGGTTTCCGTCGACGTCCTCGACGATTCCGCCGTGGGCACGAGTGGCGAACACCGGAAGCGTCGTACCCACGCCGGCCGGCAGGGCAGCCGCACGACGGCGCATCAGCGCCTCGGACTTCGGTCCGGGTACGGCGGTCGCGAGGTGACGGTCCTCTGGGAGTGAGTCAGCCATAGGCGGAGGGTAGACCCGCCAGGGAGCGGAACGGGAGACAATGACGGGGTGACTCGTGACGTCGTGTTGTTGGGTTCGACCGGGTCGGTCGGAACCCAGGCGATCGACGTCGTGCGGGCGACCCCCGACCGGTTCCGTGTGGTGGGGATCGCCGCGGGTGGGGATCGCCCCGAACTGCTCGCCCAGCAGGCGGTCGACCTCGGGGTCGAGGTGATCGGGGTCGCGCGCGAGTCCGCGCTCGACGACGTCCGGCTTGCGGTGCGTGCCGAGGTGGCCAAGCGGGGGCTCGGGCCGAGCGCCTTCGCGATGCCGACGTTGGTCGCCGGCGCCGACGCGGCCGAGCAACTGGCGGCCTGGCCCGGTGACGTCGTCCTGAACGGGATGACCGGCTCGGTGGGGCTGGCGCCGACGCTGGCGGCGCTGGATGCGGGTCGAGTGCTGGCACTGGCGAACAAGGAGTCGTTGATCGCGGGCGGACCCCTGGTCCAGTCGCGGGCCAAGCCGGGCCAGATAGTGCCGGTCGATTCGGAGCACTCGGCGCTCGCGCAGTGCCTTCGCGCTGGCGCGCCGGAGGAAGTGCGCCGTCTTGTCCTGACCGCCAGCGGTGGCCCGTTCCGGGGTCTGACCAGGTCTCAGCTTGCCGCGGTCAGTGTCGAGCAAGCCCTTGCCCACCCGACCTGGGACATGGGACCGGTGATCACGATCAACTCGGCGACCCTGGTCAACAAGGGCCTCGAGGTCATCGAGGCGCATTTGCTCTTCGGCGTTCCCTACGACGACATCTCGGTGGTGGTGCACCCCCAGTCGATCGTTCATTCGATGGTCGAGTTCCTCGACGGCTCGACGATCGCGCAGGCGAGTCCGCCCGACATGCGGCTGCCGATCGCCCTCGCTCTGGCCTGGCCCGACCGGGTCGAGCGGGCGGCTGCGGCGATCGACTGGAGCACGTCGGCGTCGTGGACCTTTGAGCCGCTGGACGCGGCGAACTTCCCGGCCGTTGAGCTCGCCAAGTCGGCCGGCCGCACCGGCGGCACCGCCCCTGCGGTCTTCAATGCGGCCAACGAGGAGGCCGTGCGGGCTTTCGTGGCGGGCCGAGTGTCGTATCTGGGCATCGTCGACCTGGTGGCCGATGTGCTCGGCTCTCACGAAACGCTCATGAACGTCTCCACACTGGACGACATACAACTCGCGGAGTCCTGGGCGCGTACGCAGGTCCACCAACGAGTCGAGAAGGGGCGGTCGGCGTGAGTTACGCACTCGGCGTCGTCTTCTTCTCCGTTGCGCTGCTCGTGTCCGTCATGCTCCATGAGGCCGGGCATTTCTCGACCGCCAAGGCGTTCGGCATGAAGGCCTCACGCTTCTTCGTCGGGTTCGGACCGACGCTGTGGTCGTTCACCCGAGGCGAGACGGAGTACGGCATCAAGGCCGTGCCTGCCGGCGGGTTCGTGAAGATCGAAGGAATGACCGCCCTCGACGAGGTTGCGCCGGGGGACGAGGACCGCGCGTTCTACAAGCAACCGCCCGGCAAGCGTGCGATCGTGCTGGCTGCCGGTTCGACCGTGCACTTCATCATCGCGATCGTGCTGGTCTTCGGCATCCTCGTTGCCACCGGGAAGGACCCGATTCGCAGCGATGGCGCGCAGGTCTCCTCCGTGGCGACCTGCATCACCACCGACCCCAGCGGCACGTGCCGGGCCGGTGATCCCGTCGCCCCGGCGCACGGCAAGCTTCAGGCCGGCGACCGGATCGTCGCCGTCAATGGGGTCACGACCAACTCGGATGGCTCCAACATCACCGCCATTCTGCGGGACAACCCGGATCGGCCCGTTCGGGTTACGGTCGAACGCGACGGCAGCACGAAGAGCTTCACGATGACCCCTGCGCCGGTCACGATCCATGGCGTGACGATCGGGCGGATCGGGATCACCGAGGAGTTGCACGCCGCCCCGGTGAGCGTCCTCGGCGCCTTCCCCAGGACGTTCACCCTGCTCGGCGACTTCATTCGCTCGACCGGCACCGCGATCAAGGGGATACCGCACGAGGTCGCGCAGATCGTGCAGGGTCAGCAGCGGAGCAACCAGGGGGCGGCGAGCGTCGTGGACATCGCGCGCGTGAGTGGCCAGATCTCGTCCTCGGGCGCGTCGTCGGGGCAGATCCTGGCGGCGTTGTTGCTGATCATCGCCGAGCTCAACCTCTTCGTCGGCATCTTCAACCTGCTGCCGCTCCTGCCGCTCGACGGCGGGCATCTGGCCATCCTCGGGTTCGAAGAGACCCGAAGCGCCGCCGCCCGTTGGCGCGGCCGCCCGGATCCCGGCCGCGTGGACATCATGAAGATCATGCCCCTGACCTACGCTGTGGTGGCGGCCTTCATCGGGCTGTCACTGATCCTGCTGTACGCCGGGATCGCACACCCGATTCGCTTGCAGTAGGTGGGGAGCCATGACCTCGGTCTCGCTCGGGATGCCTGAGCTGCCGCCGCCCTCGCTTGCCCCGCGACGCGCGTCCCGTTCGATCCGGGTCGGGGCGGTTGAGGTCGGCGGGGGCGCGGCGGTGAGCGTCCAGTCGATGTGTACGACGAAGACCACGGACATCGACGCGACCCTCCAGCAGATCGCCGAACTGACCGCCGCCGGCTGCCAGATCGTGCGGGTGGCGGTCCCGAGCCAGGACGATGCGGACGCGCTACCGGAGATTGCGAAGCATTCCCAGATCCCGGTGATTGCGGACATTCATTTCCAGCCGCGCTACATCTTTGCCGCGATCGACGCCGGCTGCGCGGCCGTGCGGGTCAATCCCGGCAACATCAAGGAGTTCGACGGGCGGGTCGGCGAGGTCGCGCGGGCGGCCAAGGACGCGGGCGTACCGATCCGGATCGGTGTGAACGCCGGGTCCTTGGACAAACGGTTCCTCGAGAAGTTCGGTGGTCCGCGACCCGAAGCGCTGGTGGAGAGCGCGCTGTGGGAGTGTTCGCTGTTCGAAGTGCACGACTTCCACGACATCAAGATCTCGGTGAAGCACCACGATCCCGTGGTGATGGTGTCGGCGTACCGGATGCTGGCGCAGCGATGCGACTATCCACTCCACCTCGGCGTCACCGAGGCGGGTCCGGCCTTTCAGGGCACGATCAAGTCGGCCGTCGCCTTCGGCGCGTTGCTCGCCGAGGGGATCGGCGACACGATTCGGGTGTCGCTGTCCGCTCCTCCGGTCGAGGAGGTGCGGGTGGGGATCGCGATCCTCACCTCGCTCGGGCTGCGGCAACGACGGCTCGAGATCGTCTCGTGTCCGTCCTGCGGTCGAGCCCAGGTCGACGTCTACTCCCTGGCCGAGCAGGTGCAGGCGGGTCTCGAGGGTATGACGGTGCCGCTACGAGTCGCCGTCATGGGCTGCGTGGTGAACGGTCCGGGTGAGGCGCGCGAGGCCGATCTTGGGGTCGCCTCGGGCAACGGTAAGGGGCAGATCTTCGTCAAGGGCGAGGTGATCAAGACGGTGCCGGAGTCGCAGATCGTCGAGACGCTCGTCGAGGAGGCGCTTCGGATCGCCGATGCTTCGAGTTCTTGATGACAGGGACCTTCCCGGCGCGCTTGACCTGCTCGGTGAGGATCCCGTCGCGAACGTCTTCGTCCGATCCAGGGTTGAGGCGGTGGGGTTGGACCCGGGCCGGCTCGGCGCTCAGGTGTGGGGCTTCGGGTCAGGCGCAACGCTGACCGCGCTCTGCTACGCGGGCGCCAACCTCGTGCCGGTGGGTAGCGACGAGCAAGCGCTTGCCGCCTTCTGTGACTTCGCGCTGGCCCAGGGGCGCCGATGCTCCTCGATCGTCGGTCCGGCGGATGCGGTCACGGCGATGTGGGCGCGCCTCTCGCCGCGGTGGGGTCCGGCCCGCGAAACCCGGCTGGTCCAGCCGATGATGGCGACGACCTCGCCGCCGCGCTGCGCCCCGGATACCGCGGTCCGCCGGGTGCGCGTCGACGAGCTCGACCTGATCCTCCCGGCGTGCATCGCGATGTTCACCGAGGAGGTCGGCATCTCACCGATCGCCGGCGATGGCGGTGCCCTGTACCGCTCACGGGTGCGGGAGCTGATCGCAGCGGGCCGGTCGTTCGCTCGCATCGAGGACGGACGGGTCGTGTTCAAAGCCGAGGTCGGCGCCGTCACCAGCGATGCCTGCCAGGTTCAGGGTGTCTGGGTCGAGCCCGCGCTTCGTGGGCGCGGCCTGTCGGTGCCCGGGATGGCGGCGGTGGTGGACCTGTGCCTGCGCGATGTCGCGCCGGCCGTGTCGCTGTACGTGAACGACTTCAACCTGCCGGCGCGCCGGGCCTACGAGCGGGTCGGCTTCGAGCAGATCGGCACGTTCGCCTCGATTCTGTTCTGACCTGCGTCGATAGTCTCGACTGATGCCCACGCGGATGTCGCACCTGTTCCTCCGAACCCTTCGCGACGACCCCACCGACGCCGAGCTGCCGAGTCACCGCGCGCTCGTGCGCGCCGGCTACATCCGGCGGGTCTCGCCCGGGGTGTATTCGTGGTTGCCGCTCGGGGTGCGAATGCTCGACCGGGTCGCCCAGATCGTTCGCGAGGAGATGAACGCCATCGGCGGCCAGGAGGTCCGGTTCCCGGCGTTGATCCCGCGCGAGTACTACGAGATCAGCGGCCGCTGGCAGGACTACGGCGACACGTTGTTCCGGCTGACCGACCGCAAAGGCGCCGACCATCTTCTCGGCCCGACCCACGAGGAGCTGTTCACCACCCTCGTCAAGGGCGAGTACTCCTCCTACCGCGACTACCCGGTGATCCTGTATCAGATCCAGACCAAATACCGCGATGAGGCTCGGCCGCGCGCAGGTCTGCTGCGCGGTCGGGAGTTCGTCATGAAGGACTCTTATTCCTTCGACCTTGACGACGAGGGACTGGCCCGCTCCTACGACGAGCATCGCGGCGCCTATCAGAAGGTGTTCACCCGTCTCGGCCTGGACTACCGCATCGCCTACGCAACGTCCGGTGCCATGGGCGGTTCGGCGAGCGAGGAGTTCCTCGCGCCGGCCGAGCACGGCGAGGACACCTTCGTCCAGTGTGCGAACTGCGACTACACCGCCAATGCCGAAGCGGTCGAGATCGCCGCGCCCGCCGGGGATGATCCGCAGGCTCACCCGCCGCAGAAGGTGCTCGACACCCCTGACACCCCGACGATCGACACCCTGGTCGCGCGGCTGAACGAGATCGAACCGGGCCAGGGATTCACCGCGGCGGACACGCTGAAGAACGTCGTGCTGAAGACGCGTGCTCCCGGGGGGGATTGGGAGTTGCTCGTCGTCGGCGTACCCGGCGACCGGGAGGTGGACCTCAAGCGGATCGGCGGCCAGCTCGAACCGACCGAGGTGGAGCAGGCGAGCGGTGAGGACCTGGCCCGCCATCCGAGCCTCGTCACCGGTTACATCGGTCCACAACACCTTGCGGCGTGGGGGGTCCGCTACGTCGTCGACCCGATCGTGGTGCCGGGTAGTGCGTGGGTCACCGGGGCCAACGAGGCGGGCAAGCACGCCGCGTTCGTGGTGCGGGGCCGTGACTTCGAGCCGTCGGCGGAGCTCGGCGCGGTGGAGATCCGCGACGGCGATCGGTGCGCCCGCTGCGGGGGCCGGTTGTCCATCGCCCGGGGAATCGAGATCGGTCACATCTTCCAGCTCGGCCGCAAGTATGCCGACGCCTTCGAGCTCGACGCCCAGGGTCCCGATGGCCAGCCGATCCGGATCACCATGGGCTCCTACGGCGTCGGAGTGTCCCGGGCGGTCGCGGCAGTGGCCGAACAGACGCTCGACGAGCACGGGCTGTGCTGGCCGCGGGAGGTCGCACCCTTCGACGTCCACGTCGTCCCCGTCGGGAAGGGTGACGAGCAGCGGGATGCCGCGCTCGCACTGTCCGACGAGCTCGAGATCGCGGGACTTCGGGTGTTGCTCGATGACCGGGACGGCTCCGCCGGAGCGAAGTTCGCCGACGCGGACCTGATCGGGGTTCCGAACATCGTCGTGGTCGGCAAGACGCTCGCGGAGGGAAACGTCGAGGTCAAGGACCGCAGGACGGGGGAGCGCCGGGTGGTGGCGCGCAGCGAGGTGGTCGCGCTTCTGGCGGCGTGAGATGTCTCAACTCGGCTGGCCGGGCAGCGCCTGGCGGGCGCCCCAGGACTCGCCACGCATGGCGGCGTCAGCGAGCCAGCTGATCGCCGCCGCCCGCACCGCCGTGCCCGGCCCGCTCGCCGCGATCAGGTCCCAGGCGGCGCCGGCCGACCCTTGCTCCAGTCGGGCCCCGAGCTCCCGCGCGCTCGCCCGGTCCGTCACCGCGATGCCCAGCCGGTACGCCGGCTGGGCCGCAGGCGGGTTCGCGCCGGCCGCAGTGATGAGGGCGATCAACCGGTCGCGGATCACGAGGTGTGCATTCAGCGCCGAGCGCGACCGCCGCCGGTCGCCGCCGCGAGTGCGCGCTCCAAGGATGCCGTAGCCGTAGACAACCGCCTGCTCGGCGGAAAGGGCCGCCCTGAGCGCGGCGAGTTCGGTCACCGAAGGCTCGTTTCGTGGGACGCGGCGATGCTCGCGAAGAGCGCGGCGTCCGCGCCCGACGTGGCCACGAGCGCCAGCGAGCGCAGCGACCGGATCGAGTGCCGGAGCAACGGCGCGATCGGGGTGTGGCCGGAGGCCGCCGGACTCGCGGTTGCGGACGGGATCCGGTCGCGAAGGGCGCCGAGGTGAGCGACGTGGATTGCCCGCTCGACCTCGAGCCGGGCGCGCTCGGACCCGGTGGCGTCCGCGATCTTCGCGTCGTAGGCCGTGATCAGCGCCTGCTCCAGGTCATGAGCCCGGGCCAGCCCTGAGGCGTCGGTCGTGGTCGCCGCTCGCGGGGTGTGGCCAGAGCTCGCCGCACTGCATCCGGCCGACACGAGCGCACCCGCGATCAGCAGCGAGCGTCGGGTGAGCGGCACCGTCCCGAGTGTGCCATCCCGATCAGCCCGGCTCGACTACGGTTGCTCTATGGCCGCCTTGTCGAATGAGCGGGTGCGCGACGTTGCGGCGCCGGTCGTCACCGAGGCGGGCTATGACCTCGAGGACGTCGCGGTGAGCACGGCCGGTCGGCGAAGCGTCGTGCGGATCGTGGTCGACCGCGACGGGGGTGTCGATCTCGACGCGGTCGCGGAGGTGTCTCGGGCAATCTCCGCCCGGCTCGACGAGGTCGACCCCGGCGGGTCGACGCCCTACGTTCTCGAGGTGAGCTCACCCGGCGTCGATCGGCCGCTCACCGAGCCGAGGCACTGGAGGCGCAACGTCGGTCGACTAGTGAGGGCGGGGGAGGTCGAAGGCCGCATCCGCGAGGTCAGCGACGACGGGGTGGCGATCGAGGTCAAGGGTGCGGTAGAGACGGTCTCGTTCACTGACCTGGGTCCCGGCACGATCGTGGTGGAGTTCTCGTGATGAACATCGACGTCGCGGCGCTGCGCGGGCTGGTCCGTGAGAAGGACGTGTCCTTCGACACGGTCGTCGCCGCGATCGAGTCCGCGCTGCTCGCGGCGTACCACCGAACAGAGGGCGCACACGAGCACGCCCGGGCCGAGCTCGACCGCAAGTCCGGGGAGGTGACGATCTTCGCCCAGGAGGTCGACGAGTCCGGCGCGGTGATCCGCGAGTACGACGACACGCCGAGTGACTTTGGCCGGATCGCGGCGATGACCGCCAAGCAGGTCATCATGTCGCGGTTGCGCGATGTGGCGCAGGAGTCGACCTACGGCGAGTACGCGGGACGCGAAGGCGATCTGGTCAGCGGCGTGGTCCAGCAGCACGCAGGTGTGCGACCGGACGGTCCGGTGTTCGTCGACCTCGGCGATCTCGAAGGGGTGCTGCCGCCCCCGGAGCAGGTGCCCGGCGAGCGCTACGTCCACGGCGAGCGGCTGCGTTGTCTCGTGATCAGCGTCCACAAGGGCCCGCGAGGCACCGCGATCACGCTCTCCCGTACCCATCCCAACCTGGTCAAGAAGCTCTTCGCGATGGAGGTTCCCGAAATCGCCGACGGCACCGTCGAGATCGCCGCGATCGCGCGGGAGGCAGGGCATCGCACCAAGGTCGCGGTGCGCTCACACGACCCCGCGGTCCGGGCTCGCGGAGCCTGCATCGGGCCGATGGGCGCGCGGGTCCGCGCCGTCGTGACCGAACTGCATGGGGAGAAGATCGACATCGTCGATTGGGACGCCGACCCGGCGACGTTTGTGGGCAATGCCTTGTCGCCCGCCCAGGTGAGCGAGGTGACCGTGGTTGACGCGGCCGCCAAGGCGGCTCGGGTCGTCGTCCCCGACTTCCAGCTGTCCCTCGCAATCGGCAAGGAGGGCCAAAACGCCCGGCTGGCGAACCGTCTCACCGGCTGGCGCATCGACATCCGATCCGACGATCAGGGCTAGACTCTGTCGTGACGAGCGGGGCAGAGCCGGTCCGAACCTGTGTCGGGTGCCGGGTCCGCACCGTGAAGTCAGCGCTGTTGCGCGTCGTCGAGGTCGACGGAACCCTGGTTCCTGACCCGCGAGGCAGATCGGCCGGGCGGGGTGCCCATGTGCATCCGACGGCGGAATGTGTCTCGTTGGCGGAGCGTCACCGGGCGTTTGCGAGAACCCTGCGGTTCGCCGGAACGCTCGACGCGTCGGCCCTCCTCGACTACGTTTCGCACCACACCGAACAGAGCGGAATCCAACCATGAGCGCTCGATGAGCCAGCACCGATGAGCACCGCCGTGCACTGACAACGGCTTGCGGACACCGACCGTAGGCCACCGAAGGAGACGTTTGTGGCCAAGCAACGGGTTTCGGCCCTTGCCAAAGAGGTCGGACTACAGTCCAAACAGCTGATCGAGTGGCTGAACAACAACGGGGAGTACGTCAAGACCCCGTCATCGACGATCGAGGCGCCGGTCGTCGCGAAGGTCCTCGCGGCTTTCCCGCCGGTCGAGACCGCTGAACCGAAGGCGGCCAACAAGGCGCCCGCCAAGAAGGCGGCTCCCGTCCAGGACACGGTTACCCTGCCCGAGCCGATGGCGCCGGTTGCCGAGCCTGTGGTGATCCCGGAGCCGTCGGTGGCGAGCCCGGCTGCACCGCCGCGCCCCACCGTCCCTCGGCCGGCAACCCCACGGCCCGGCTCTCCGCGCCCGGCCGGCAACAACCCGTTCACTCCACGCCCGGCCGGCAACAACCCGTTCACGACTCGGGAGTCGATCCCGCGGCCACCGAGTCCGGGCGCGATGCCCCCTCGTCCCGGTGGCGCTCGTCCCGGACCCGGCATGATGCCGCCGCGACCCGCGCGTTCGCCTCGTCCGGGAGGCCCGGGAGGCCCGGGCGGTCCCGGCGGCCCCGGAGGTTCTGGCGGTCCCGGCGGCTCCGGCGGTCCGGGTGGTCAGCGCCAAGGCGGCGCTCCCGGTGCCGGTGCTCCGGGTCGCCCGGGCGGGTTCGGTGGCCGTCCCGGCGGACCGGGTGGCCGCGGCCGCGGCGCGCCGACCCAAGGCGCGTTCGGGCGTGGGCCCGGTGGCCGGCCCGCACGGGGACGCAAGTCGAAAAAGCAGCGTCGCCAGGAGTTCGACAACATGCAGGCGCCGACGATCGGCGGGGTGCAGGTCCCGCGGGGTAACGGCGAGCAGATCCGCCTGCCGCGCGGGGCGAGCCTGGCCGACTTCGCCGACCGGATCGGCGCGAACCCCGGATCGCTCGTCCAGATCGTCTTCACCCAACTCGGGGAGATGGTCACGGCGACGCAGTCGGCGCCTGAGGAGACCTTGCAGCTTCTCGGGACCGAGCTCGGATGGGACGTGCGAATCGTCACTCCCGAGGAGGAGGACGCCGAGATTCTGTCCCGTTTCGACATCGAGTTCGATGCAGCGGAGGAGGACGAGGATCTGGTCGCGCGGGCTCCGGTCGTCACGGTGATGGGTCACGTCGATCACGGAAAGACCAAGTTGCTCGACGCGATCCGCTCGACCGACGTCGTCGCGCGCGAGCACGGCGGCATCACCCAGCACATCGGCGCCTACCAGGTGCACACCACCGTTGACGACGCCGACCGGACGCTGACCTTCATCGATACCCCGGGTCACGAGGCGTTCACGGCCATGCGAGCGCGCGGCGCCCAGGTGACGGACATCGCCGTGCTGGTGGTAGCGGCCGATGACGGGGTCATGCCGCAAACGATCGAGGCGCTGAACCACGCGCAGGCCGCCGAGGTACCGATCGTGGTCGCGGTCAACAAGATCGACAAGGACGATGCCGATCCGGCGAAGGTGCGCGGCCAGCTCACCGAGTACGGCCTGGTGGCCGAGGAGTACGGCGGCGACACCCTGTTCATCGACGTGTCGGCGAAGTCGAACCTCAACATCGACAAGCTGCTCGAAGCGGTGGTTCTGACCGCGGACGCGGCGCTCGATCTGCGCGCCAACCCGAACCGTTCGGCGGAAGGCGTTGCGATCGAGGCGCACCTCGACCGCGGCCGCGGTCCGGTGGCGACCGTTCTGGTCCAGCGCGGCACCCTGCACGTCGGCGACTCGATCGTGGCCGGCGACGCCTTCGGGCGGGTCCGGGCGATGCTCGATGAGAACGGTGACGCGCTCGAGGAGGCCGGACCGTCGCGTCCGGTGCAGGTGCTCGGGTTCACCAGCGTGCCAGGCGCCGGCGACAACTTCCTCGTCGTCCCCGAGGATCGCGTCGCTCGCCAGATCGCCGAACAGCGACAGGCCCGAGAGCGGTTTGCCGAGCTCGCGAAGGGTCGCGGCCGGATGACGCTGGAGGACGTGCTCGAGCGGATCCAGCAGGGCGAGATCAACCAGCTCAACTTGATCCTCAAGGGCGACGTTTCGGGGTCGGTCGAGGCGCTGGAGGACGCGCTGCTGAGCATCGAAGTGGGCGAGGACAACGAGGTCGGACTGCGGATCATCGGCCGCGGCGTCGGTGCGATCACCGAGAACGACATCAACCTGGCCCGCGCGTCGGATGCGGTCGTGATCGGCTACAACGTGCGGCCGGAAGGCAAAGCCCGCGAGCTCGCCGAACGCGAGAAGGTGGATGTTCGCTTCTACTCGGTTATCTACGCGGCGATCGACGACGTGGAGAGCGCGCTCAAGGGCATGCTCAAGCCGGAGTTCGAAGAAGTGCAGCTCGGCACTGCCGAGATCCGCGAGATTTTCCGGTCGAGCAAGGCCGGCAACATCGCCGGGTGCATCGTGCGGACCGGGACCATCGTCCGCAACTCCAAGGCTCGGCTGGTCCGCGACGGCGCCGTCGTTGCGGAGAACCTCTCGATCGCAACTCTGCGCCGGTTCAAAGACGACGTCACCGATGTCCGTGAAGGTTTCGAATGCGGTATCAGCCTCGGCACCTACAACGACATCCATCTCGACGACGTCATCGAGACCTACGAGTTGCGCGAGAAGCCGAGGTCGTGACGCTGTCGTGAGACCGGAGCACCGCCGCGTGTCCCAGCGGGTCCGTGAGGTTGTCGCGCGCTACGTCGAGACGCAGGTCAAGGACCCGCGCCTTGGAT
>Ga0335083_10007945_pt1 | contig 13022 bp, 11 predicted proteins | sample Lox_Sample_42_FD_206716 | JGI IMG/M metagenome (GOLD analysis project Ga0335083, IMG submission 206716) | Soil microbial communities from Loxahatchee National Wildlife Refuge, Florida, United States - Lox_Sample_4.2 | ecosystem: Environmental > Terrestrial > Soil > Wetlands | place: USA...
GGCCACCGGCCCCGTTACCAGCCCGCGCGCTTACCGCGATCATCCAGAAATATGCTCCAGAGCCACAGGGTTGCACCAGATCCCTCGCAAAGGTGCGTGTAACCGGGGTGCAACCGGGGGCGGGGGATGATGGAGGCGGCGGCTTCTGGGTGGGCACGCTGAGGTGCTGCCATGCGTCTAGCGGTTAGGCGGCTGGTGGCCGGGCGCGGCGCCTGGTGGCGGGGCGCGGCGGCTGACGAACGCGGTCGGCTGGTGGATGGTGATCGGAGGACCTGGTGGGTGGTGAACGGAGGACGGCGTGCGGGTGCTGGTGATCGAGGACGACGGTGAGCTGGCCGATGCGATCGGGGCCGGGCTGCGGCAGGAGCGGATGGCGGTGGACGTGGCCTACGACGGGGCGGAGGGCCTCGAGCGCGCGCTGGTCACCGACTACGACGTGATCGTGCTGGACCGGGATCTGCCGGGGCGGCACGGTGACGAGGTGTGCGCCGAGCTGGTGCGGGCCGGGGGGCGCAGCCGGGTGCTGATGCTGACCGCCGCGGCGACCGTCGAGGACCGGGTGGACGGGCTCGGCCTCGGCGCCGACGACTACCTGCCCAAGCCGTTCGCGTTCGCCGAACTCGTGGCCCGGCTGCGGGCGCTGCTGCGCCGGGCCCAGCCGCCGCTCGCGCCGGTGCTGGAGCACGGTAACCTGCGGCTCGACCCGGCGAGGCGGAGTGCGAGCCGGGCTGGCCGGCCGCTGGACCTGGGGCCGAAGGAGTTCGGCGTGCTCGAGCTGCTGCTCGCCGCGCAGGGGCGGGTGGTCTCGGCCGAGGAGCTGCTGGAGAGGGTGTGGGACGAGATGGCCGACCCGTTCACGAGCGCGGTCAAGGTGACGGTCAGCCGGCTGCGGCGCAAGCTCGGCGACCCGCCGGTCATCGAGACGCTGGCTCAGGCCGGCTACCGGATCCCCGCGTGAACACGGTGCCGCGGCCAGGACCGCCGCCGCCTCCGCCACCACCACCACCCCCACCGCCGCCGCCGCCGTCCGGGGTGCGGTTCCGGGCGCCGCGGCGGACCGTCCAGCTGCGGCTCACGGCGCTCTACGTCGGCTTGTTCCTGGCCTCGGCAGCGTGCCTGCTGGTCATCACGTATTTCCTGGTTGCCCAGCAGCTGCCGGGAACGCTGTCGGTGCGGTCCATTACGGGCGGCGGGACCGGAGCCGGGACCAGCCAGGAGATCGTCACCGGAGGAACCGAAGGAACCGGAGGAACCAGCGCCATCACCGCCTGCGCGCCGCCGCAGGACGGCACGGTCCCGACCGCCGGGCAGATGAGCGCCTGCAACCAGGCGGCCCAGGCCGAGGCGGCGGGGCTGCGCCGGGACACCCTGGACCAGCTGCTGATCGAATCCGGGATCGCGCTCGCCATCATGGCGGTGGTCTCGGTCGGGCTCGGCTGGCTGATGGCGGGCCGGGTGCTCAGCCCGCTGCGCACCATCACCGCCGCGGCCCGCCGGATCTCGGCGCGCAGCCTGCACCAGCGGATCGCGATGACCGGACCCGACGACGAGCTCAAGGAGCTCGGCGACACCTTCGACCAGCTGCTCGGCCGGCTCGACGCCTCGTTCCGGGCGCAGCGCCAGTTCGTCGCCAACGCCTCGCACGAGCTGCGCACCCCGCTGGCCAGGCAGCGGACCCTGCTCGAGGTGGCGCTGCGCGACCGGCAGGCCACGAACGCCTCGCTGCGGCTGGCCTGCGAGCGGGCCCTGGCCGCGGGCGAGCAGCAGGAACGCCTGATCGCGGCGCTGCTCACGCTGGCTCGCGGCGAACGGGGCCTGGACACGTTCGAGCCGTTCGACCTCGGTGCCGTCGCGGCCGACGCGCTCGCGGCCCGGCGCGACGAGGCGCAGGCCCGCGGCGTGACCGTGACCGCCGACCTCGGGGCGGCCCCGGCGCTGGGCGATCCCCGGCTGGCCGAGCGGCTGGCGGCGAACCTGGCCGACAACGCCATCAGGTACAACGTGCCCGGCGGCCTGGTCGAGATCACCGCCGGCCGCCGGGACGACCGGGCGTTCCTGGCCGTGACCAACACCGGCCCGGTCATCCCGCCGGACCAGCTCGGCCGGCTCTTCCAGCCGTTCGAGCGGCTGGCCGAGGGCCGCCACGCGGAGCCTAGGGGCACGGACCAGGGCGGGCTCGGCCTCGGCCTGGCCATCGTCAGCGCGATCGCGGCCGCGCACGGCGCGGCGCTGCACGCGGTGACCAGGGCGGCGGGCGGGCTGGCCATCGAGGTCGTCTTCCCGCCGCGGCCGGCCGATCCAACCATTACGGACCAAACGGAGGACCATCACGCCGTCCTAGCCTGACCCAGCCCCGGGTGGCTAGAGATACGCGAGGTGCTCCTCGACCGTGCCGGTGACGTCCGGGTCGGCCGAGCCGGCCAGCAGGGCCAGCGCGTGCCGCAGGCGGAAGGCGGCCTCCAGCGGGCGGGCGTCGGTGTCCAGGCCGCGGACCTCGGCATACGCGCGCCATCCCTGGCCCCACAGGGTGCCGAAGTCGCGGCGCCGCCGGCGCCAGATCCCGGTGCCCCACTCACCGAAGTCGAAGTCCCAGAAGGGATGGTCGATCCGGGCCGTCTCCCAGTCCAGGACGCCGGTCAGCCGGCCGTCATCGGCCAGCAGCTGGTCTTCGTGGATGTCGCCGTGGACCAGGACCGGTGCGTGCCGGGCGGCGCGAAGCAGCAGATCAGCCCAGGCCGCGGCGCGGTCCTGGCGGCCCAGGCGGCTCGCGGCCTCGGCGGCCGCGGCCGCGCTGGTGGCCGGGCTGAGCGCCCGGCGGAGCCAGCGATGATGGGCGGCGGCGTGGTGGCGGGGCGGGCGCGCGCCGACCAGGGCGGGCGGCTCGAGCGCGTGCCAGCGGGCGATGGCCCGGCCCAGCTGGCCGAGGAACGCTTCTGGTTCGGCCGGGACCTCGCCGCGCAGCCGGGTGACGGCCGCGAACGGGAACGGGTAGACGTCCGGGTCCGCCCAGCGGCCGAGCAGGCGCGGCACGATCTCAAGCCCGGTCCGGGTCAGGGACTGGTAGACGGCGAGTTCCCGCTCGAACCACTCCACGCCTGCCGCCGCGCGCGGGAACAGGAACACCCGGTCCGCGTCCATCAGGATCAGCTTGTTCCATCCGGTCACGTTCAGCACCAGCCGGTCCGGGTCCGCGCCGGTGAGGGCGGCGAACCTGGCCGCCTGCGGAGGGATCAGCACGGCACCGGCCGGCCGGCCCACGATGTCGCCGCTCACGCCCACAGTATGGCGGCCGGCCGCCGGGGCCGGGCGGGACACCGGGAGCGGGTGGGCCGCATGGGCGGGGCGGGGGGTGACAATTGAGCGGTGAGCCTGGTGGCGTTCGTGATCAACCGGACGCTGCTGCGTGATCCGCGGCGGTTCGCCCAGCGCTGCCGGGCCGCGGCGGAAGACCACGGCTGGGAGCCGTGGTTCGCGCCGGACCCGGTAGCGGACAGCCCAGCGCTGACCCGGCTGGCGATCGAGGCCGGGGCGGACCTGGTGGTGGCGGCGGGGGGTGACGGGACGGCGCGGGCCTGCGCCGAGGCGCTGGCCGGGACCGGGATACCACTGGCGATCGTGCCGCTGGGCACCGCGAACCTGGTCGCGCGGGCGCTGGGGGTGCCCGGGCAGGCCGGCCGGGCGCTCGGGGTGGCGTTCGGCGGCCGGGACCAGCCGATCGACCTCGGGCGGGTGACCGGCGTCGACGGATCCGGCCTGGGGCCGGACAGCGGGGCGGGACCGGAAGGCAGGGCGGGGATCGTGTTTGCGGCGATGGCGGGGATCGGGCTTGATGCGGCGGTGGTGGGGGCGGCGTGGCCGTGGGTCAAGCGGCGGGTCGGCTGGGTGGCGTACGGGATGGCGGCGGTGCCGCGGCTGGGCTGGCCGGCCAGCGACTTCACCATCCGGGTGGACGGGGCGGCACCGGTGCGGCGGCGGGCCCGCTGCGTGGTGGTGGCCAACGCCGGGCTGCTGCCGGGCGGATTCACCTTGCTGCCCGCGGCCCGGCTGGATGACGGGCTGCTCGACGTAGGCATCCTGGCGCCGGCGGGCGGCTGGGACTGGCTGCGCCTGGGGGGCAAGGTACTGGGCAGCAGGGTGCTTGGCGGCCGGCTGCCCGGTGGGCGGTCGCTGGGCGAATGGGTGCTGGGCGCGCCGAGCAGAGGGCTCGCGGGCGAGCGGGGGCGGCTGGTCGAGGTCAGCGCGGATCGGGTGCTGCCGCGGCAGGCGGACGGGGAAGTTCTCGTTCCGGGGCAGACGCTCGGTACATCAGTGACGCCTGGGGCCTTGGTGCTGCGCCTGGCCAGGTGAGGCGGGACGGGGTAGCGGGGCGGGGATGGGACCTCGTTCGTCATAATTGTTTTTGTGTCTTTGCGCGTACCGCTGACGCTGGCCTGCGGGGCCTATGACCGGACGGCGGGGCTGGCCCGGGGCGAGATCCAGCCGGAGGGCGTGGACCTGACCGTCCTGACGCTGCCGGTCGAGGAGACGTTCTTCCGGATGACGCGGCACCGCGAGTTCGACGCGGCCGAGATGTCGCTGTCGTCGTACCTGATCAGCCTGGAGGCGGACGCGCCGTTCGTGGCGATCCCGGCTTTCCTGTCCCGGTCGTTCCGGCACAACGGGATCTACGTGCCGGCCGGCAGCTCCGTGACGGAGCCGGCCGGGCTGGCGGGCGGCCTGGTGGGCGTGGCCGAGTATCAGCTGACCGCCAACGTGTGGATCCGGGGCATCCTGGCCGAGCGGCACGGGCTGGCGGTCGGCGCGGTCCGGTACCGCACCGGCGGGCAGCACGCGCCCGGGCGGGTGGCCAAGCTGGCGCACGAGCCGCCGCCGGGGGTTGAGATCTCGCCGATCCCGTCTGGGGCTACGCTGGCGGGCCTGCTGGCCGACGGGGAGCTCGACGCGCTGTACACGCCGCGGGTGCCGCACGGGTTCGCCGAGGGACGGGTGCGGCGGCTGTTCGGAGATGCCCGCGCGGAAGAGGAGCGGTACTTCGCGGAGACCGGCATCTTCCCGGTCATGCACGTGGTGGTGCTCAGGCGCGACGTCTACGAGCGGCGTCCCTGGCTGGCGCAGTCCCTGTACAAGGCGTTCGAGCAGGCCAGGCGGGATGCGGCCGGGCGGCTGGCGGAGACGGCGGCGGGCGCCTCACTGCTGCCCTGGGGGTACGCCGAGGCGGAGCAGACCCGGCGCCTGATGGGTCCTGACTTCTGGAGCTACGGGCTGGAAGGGAACTCCGAGACGCTGGAGACGTTCGTCCGGTACTCGGGCGAGCAGGGGCTGATCAAGCGGCGGCCGTCCGTCGAGGAGCTGTTCGCGGCCGAGACCCGCGAGGAGTTCGTGATCTAGGCGGCCGTCTCCACGCCGGCCTCGCGCAGCCGGGCCGTGTTCCGCTGCTCCCGGGCGGCGTAGGCGCGTTCCTCCTCGTCGTACCGCTCGACGGCGTCGCGGGCCAGCGCGGCCGGGTCGACCTCGGCCCGGTAGACCAGGGTGGCGTTGCCCCGGACGACCGGGTGCCACTGTTTGTCCTGGACTTTCAGGGACACGGTGGCCGTGCCGCCGACGTTGCGGACCAGGACCTCGCGCTCAGGATCGGTCTCGCTGATGCGGGACCAGACCGCCCGGGAGGCGGCCATCCCCGAGCCGCAGGAGGCGGTCAGCCCGGCCCCGCGCTCGAAGGTCCGGACGAAGACCTCGTCCTGGCCGAGCGGGAGCAGCACCGACAGGTTGGCCCCGGCCGGGAACACGTCCCGGCGGGCGGCGACCCGCTCCCCCATCGCGGCCAGGTCGGCCTCGACGTACTTGTCCACCTCGGCGACCAGGTGAGGGTTCGGGATGGTGACGGCGGTGAAGGCCAGGGCCTGGTCGACCTCGGGCAGCCGGGCCCGCGTCAGCGGGTTCCGGCCCGCCACCACCGGGGTGGCCGGGCTGAAGTCCACGGCGGGGTGCTCGAGGCTGACCTGCCTGACGCCTTCTTCCGTGCTGGCGCCGCGGCGGACCGTGTACTCGGTCGAACCGCTGCGGATCACCGCGTCGCTGGCGTCCCGCAGGTCGAGCACGACCCGGCCCAGGCAGCGCATGCCGTTGCCGCAGAACTCGGCGGACGAGCCGTCCGGGTTGAAGAACCAGGCCTCGGGGACCGGCGGAGCCGCGTCGTAGAAGTACACGCCGTCCCCGCCGAACGGCCCGGCCCGGTCGCACAGGCGCTGGACGAAGGCACGCAGTTCGTCGTCGGACGCGAAGTCACGCGGCGTCATCGGGACGACGAAGATGTCGTTCCTCGAGCCGTGCGCGTTCAGGATCTCGGCCATCCCCGTCAGCTTATCCAGGGCGGGTTCAGGCCGCGGCGGTTCAGGCCGCGGCGGTTCAGGCCCCAGCGTTTGGGGCCCTTGGCGGTTCAGGCGCTGTAGGCATCCTGCCAGGGAGCCGCCTCGTACAGCGTGCCGAACAGCGCGGGCCCGCCGGCGGCACTACCGCTGATACTGTCGCCGATCCCGGCCAGGGCGAACGCCGGGTAGGTGGAGAAGCGCATGCCCTCGGCGTAGTTTCGCAGCGCCACCCGGGACCGGTCGAGCATGTTCGTCGGCAGGTTCCCGACACCGAACCAGCGCGCGTCCGGCGAGGTGAACTCGCCGTGCCAGCCGGTGACGGTCAGGAAGAACGCGATCCGGCCGCTGCCTGACACGTCGTGCATGACGTGCGCGAGGGACACGTTCTCGGCGCGGATGGCGATGCCCGCCTCGGCCGAGGCGACCCTGACCGCCGTCTCCACGATCGTTTCCCGGTCGGCTAGCTGGCCCGTCGGAGGTTCGTAGGCACCGTCTCCGTAACCCGTATTAGCTCGCTCCCGCAACAGGATGCGTCCGTTCCTCATCAGCAGGAGGATGACGTCCACGACGACCCTGCGGCGATGCTGAACCGCCTCAGCGATCGCGGTGTCGCCGGCTCTGCTCATAATGACCGCCTCGCCGCGCGCCCCACTACCCCAAACCCCTACCTGGGCCCCTACCCGGCGCACATCGGCTCTTACGGTCTCTTACCGCTCCTGCTCTACCGCTCCTGCGGCCGGCATGTGCGCACTGCCCAGGAGGAAGCACGCTACCTCCGCAGGTCTGTGGATCGCCATGTGCACAAAGCCGGGTGTTCTGTGGACGAATCGGGGACAACGATCTACCGGCTGTGGATAAGGTGACAGACTCGCCTTAGCAGAAAGGCCCCTGAGGCTGTGGAGAACGCCGCGGCCATGTGGACGGGCGACGGCGAGAATAGTTAAAAATCACTGATGGTAGCTTTTCCTGGCCGTTACTTACGGTAACCGCGGAAGCGGGACATCAGTGGCGTCCGCTGGCGCTTTTAGCGTTCACTGGCGTTTCGGCGCTCGGTAGCGTTTCGGCACCCGGTGGCGTTTCGGCGCTCGGCGGCGTTCAGTGGCGCTCAGCGGCCTTCCAGCGAGCGACGGCCTCGACGGCCATGCCGCGGTGGCGCGCCATGAGGTCGACGACCCCGTCCAGATCGCGCGCCTCGAACCGGCCCATCATCCGCTCGTGGTCCCGGTGCGCTTCCTCGTTGTCGACCAGGCCGGTAAAGGTGTACGGCGCGGCCGCATCCCAGAGATAGGTGAGGAACCGGAGCAGCCGGTCGCTGCCGGCCCGGCGGAAGGCGATGAAATGAAACTGGCGATTAAGGGCCAGGTATTCGCGCCGCTGGGCAGGTGTGGAGACCTTCCGCATCTGGCCGCACAGCCTGCGCATTTCCTCGATATCGTCCCCGGTGAGCTGGGGGATGGCCATCGTGAATGCCTCGCGCTCGAGTATCTCGCGCCAGTGGTAAATGTCGGCCAGGTCTTCGGGCGACAGGATGCGGACGAAGAAGCCCACCCGCGGCTTGTGTTCTAGGTAGCCGGACGCGGCTAGCGAGGTCAGCGCCTCACGTACCGGGATATGCGATACTCCCAGGTCGGCCGCGACTGCGCTGGGCGAGAGCTTGGCACCCGGTTTCAGCTCGCCCGAAACAACCGACTGTTTGATTTGCTTCTCGATGTACGACAGCAGGGCCTCAGGCTGATCCTGACGACGTCGCTGCGAGAGGGGCACTGGTGCCTGCACCTCCCCTTATGACCGCGAATATATTATAGCCAGCTGCCTCCGGCGGTTTCGACTAACGCTGGCTGATCGGAGTGTATGCGCCGCGCCGCCGGCCGGCGGCATGACCCCAGAAAACGCCACCCTAATTTAACGGAATTGACCAGTCCAATGGGACGCGGTAATGATCGGGATCGGGCCAGGATACGGCCGGATTGGCTATTGCCCGGCCCGCCGGCGCAGCGACCAGAGCTGGGCACCCCGCTCGACCTCAAGCGCGGCCGCCCACGGCAGCCGGGGCGGGCCGAGTTCGGTCCGCAGGCTCGCGGTGGCCTTCCTGGCCAGTTCCGGGTCGCGGGCGGCTCTTTGGGCGAGCTCGGCAGCCCGGTTCTCGACCTGTTCGGCGGGCACCGCCTCCCAGGCCAGGCCGAGCTGAACCGCGCGCAGGCCGGATATCTCCTCCCCGAAGATGCCCGCCGCGGCCGCCGCCTCGGCGCCGGCCCGCCCGGCCAGCAGCCCGAAGTGCCCGCCCCCCGGGTGCAGCCCGATCCGCAGGAAGCCGCTGATCAGCCTGGCGTCCTCGGCCACGATGCGCAGGTCGGTGGCGAGCAGCAGGTTGATCCCGGCCCCGACCGCGGCGCCGCGGACCGCCGCGATGCTCGGCACCTCGAGTTCGCCGACGCGGGTGAAGGCGCGGTAGATGCCGCCGAGGGCCGCGTACCTGCCCGCCTCGGCGGGGTCGCGGCCGACCTCCTCCAGGTGACCGCGTTCGGCCCCGGAGCAGAACGTGCCGCCCGCGCCTTTGATGACCGCGGCGCCCACGCTCGGGTCGCGGTCGACCTCGTCGCAGGCCGCGACGAACTGGGCCGCCAGCTCGTTGTTCAGGGCGTTCCTGGTCGCCGGGGCATTCAGGGTGATGAACGCGACGCCCTCGGCGATCTCTAGGTCAATCATCGGCTCGGTCTCTCGTCTCTGCTGGGTTCGTCTTTGCGGTGGGCTTGTACTGGCGGGTCGTGTCGGCGGGTCGTGCCGACGGCTGGTGGGGTGGCTCACACGGTTGCCGGGGTGGGCGGCTGGGACGGTTGCTGGGGCTGGCACGGGTTGCTGGGACGGTTGCTGGGGGCTGGCACGGGTTGCTGGGACGGTTGCTGGGGTAACTGCCGGGGCGACTGGGATGGTTGTCAGGCGGCTTCGCACGGTTGTTAGGCGGTCCGCACGGTTGCTAGGTGACTGGGGCAGCTGCCGGGTCTACTGGGGATGTCTGTGAATATTGGGATAGCTGCGGAGGCTAGGGGCGGTCATCTGATCATCATGCCGTGCGAGGTGTGCGTCAGCTCGGCGGGCGATCCGGTCTCATTCCCCACCTCCGTCCCACGGCCCCCTCTTATCACCGATCCTCATCCGGACAAACGACATCAATGTGGCATTGGTGTCGCTATAACGACATCAATGTGACATCGATGTCGTTGGCGAGGGCATCAAGCGATCCCCGGTTGGCATCAGGCGTATCACGAGCATCACAGCCAGAGGCGTTCGGCGGTACCAGATGTCCCGGCAGGGGAAATACCGCTACCTGGTGGGCCGGGCTCCAGAGGGGAGGGACGTAAGGTGAGGCAGTGGGTGGGGAGGAGGGTGGTGCGGCACCCCGACCGGACGCCCGTGGTGAGCCGTGGCTGGCCGACCAGCTGCCAATGGCTGACCAGCTGCGGCTGGCTGACCAGACTGCGGCACGGCGGCCGGCTTGGCGCGGGATCGGCGGCCGGCTTGGCGTGCGCCTCATCTAGTGTGGCGGCAGGACCTATAGCGACGGGGGCGTGATCATGTACACGAAGATTCAGGTCGTCTTCGACGCCGCCGAGCCCGGAAAGCTGGCCGAGTTCTGGGCGCTGGCCTTGGACTACGTTTTCGAGCCACCGCCGGCGGGTCATGAGACCTGGGAGGACTTCGGCCGGTCGATCGGGATGCCGGAAGAGGAGTTCGGCGACCAGGCGTCGGTGATCGATCCGGCCGACGCAGGGCCCCGCCTGTACTTTCAGCGGGTGCCCGAGGGCAAGGTGGCCAAGAACCGCATCCACCTCGACGTCCGGGTGGCCGGGCACGAAATCCGCGGCGAGGAGCGCAAGCGGCTGGTCAGCGAGAAGGTCGAGCAGCTGGTGCAGGCAGGCGCCAGCCTCGCCTGGGAGAGCGATGACGTGCGGGGCAGTGCCATCGTGCTGCGCGACCCGGAGGGCAACGAGTTCTGCGTGAGCTGACCCGCCGGCCGCGGGGTTCTCAGGAAGCGGCTAGTCAGCGGGCGCCCAGTGCTCGGCGCTTTGAGGCGGGCGGGACGCTACGGGCAGAAGTGCCCGCGGGGGCGCCCTTTGTGCGGCCGAACCGCTGAGGCGGCAGGCCCGCGGAGCTGATGCGCGACGGCAGCCGACGTTCATAGCCAGAAGCTGCTACAGCCCATTCGCGGCCGTCTCAGGTTGCCAGCACTTGTCAATCACGCCACTTGAGCATCATCGCGGTCGGCGCGATGTTACAACGTACCGATTATCACCGGTTCAATGTCACATTGTGCCGCATCAGGATAAGCGGGATGAGCCGGATTTGGGTCCGGGGACGAGAACTGAAACCCGGGCGCGCTATTGGAACTCGGAACGAAGCCAGAAAGTGAGCGGGGGCAGCGCCTGAATTCGGGCGGGCTAGGTCCGAGACGAGACGGCCAGCCCGAATCCAACGGAAGCCGGATCGGGAACGAGCCAGGGCGACCAGGAGCCAGCCGAAGGCTCAGCCGACAGGAGATGCGGTCGGCGAGCACGAACGGAAGGCCGGGAGACACGAGCGGAGCCCGGAATTAGACGGGGGCGGCGCCTTGGAGCCGAACGGGGTGGCCGCGGAGCGGGGCGGCACGCGAAACCAGGTACGGTCCGGGACCGGAGACGGGACAGCGCCGCGAAGCCAAGCACGGCGAGGACGCACGCGCGGACAGGGCTGCGGAACCCAAGCACGGTTTGGCGTACACGCGGACAGGGCTGCGGAACCCAAGCACGGTTTGGCGTACACGCGGACAGGGCTGCGGAACCCAAGCACGGTGCGGGCGGAGATGGGGCGGGGCCGCGGAACCGAGCATGGTGCCGGGTGGGGTGGAGGGTGGGGTGCGAAATGAAGCGGGCGGGGCGGGAGACGGGAGGGCGTGGCTGGGCAGGCTGGTGAGGGTTTGGAAGCGGGCTGGAGGGCGCCCGGGTGAGGCGGGGCGGGGGCTCGTCTCGATCGGACGGCTGGATTGAAACGAACCAAAGTGCCGTTACGCGCATTGGTATGGTAATTGAGCATTAGCATGGGCCGCCAGGGAATTGCGCGGGAGTTTTGTCCGGATCGCGGATAGTCGTGCGCATAGCGCCGAGGGCCCCTCTGAGGTGGCAATCTCAGGTTCATAACGAAGCGTCGCCGGGGCATGTCAGCCGTCCCGGCGGCGGCGGAGCCTGACCAGCGACGAGAGCTCCTACGGAAGCGGCACCCGAACCCTTTCAGTGACTTTTCTCAACATATGGTCAGGCTGGCGAATCGCCACTAACATTCCCTTATACCGGACTGTGGTGCACGTGCAGAACGGTGCCCGCCGCCAGCTCCGGGCACCTGGTGAGTCGTTTCCCCTAGGGGCGTGAGTTCCTCCTGGGACGCGAGTCTCCTCTGGGACTGGCCAACGGATCGCGTCCGCCGCAGGTGGCCATGCCGGGACGAATGGCAGCCTGTCGGCGGTTCAGGGAGCGGCCGCGCCAGGATCTCCGGGCCCGGCCGCCGGGCAACGCGGGAAAGGCTGTCGACGTGGTTGCGGAGCGGGCCGGAGCGCCGCCGCCTTCTTCACCAGTGAGGCTGTCGGGCAGCATCCCGCCGCTCGCCGAGTCCTTCCACCAGCGCCCGGAGACCGGGCTTCACCTCAGGGCGGGCCTGTATCCGGGTGACACCGTGGTGCTGACCCACGGCGAGGAAACCCCGGCCACGCCGGCCGCGCAGGGCGGCACCGGCAAGACCCAGCTCGCGGTGGCGTTCACCCACGCGCTGTGGACCGCCCGCGCGGTCGAGGCGCTGATCTGGGTCTCGGCGAGCAGCCGGGACGCGATCGTCACCGGGTTCGCCCAGGCCGCCGGCGTGGTCGGGGCGGCCGGCGCGGGGCTTGGCGCCGAGGCCGCGGCGGCCAGTTTCATCACCTGGCTGGCGCACACCCGCCGACCCTGGGCGCTGATCCTGGACGACCTGGCCAGCCTGGACGACCTGGGCGGCCGGTGGCCGACGGGGCCAGCCGGGCAGGTCGTCATCACCACCCGGCTGCCGGAGACCGCCTTCAGGGCCGGGCGCACCGGAACTCACAGCATGCCCGGGGCGCACAGCATGCCCAGGGCGCACAGCATGCCCGGGGCGCACAGCATGCCCGGGGCTGCGGAGGGTTATGGACCGCCAGGGGGCTACGAACCGCCCGGAGGCTATGCCCCATCCGGAGGTTACGAACCGTCAGGAGGCTACGAACCGCCCGGAGGCTATGCCACAGCCGGGGGTTACGAACCGCCTGGGAGCTACGAACCACCCGGGGGCTATGGCACATCCGGGGGTTACCTCATGCCCGGGGGCTACGGCGCGCCTGGAGGGTTCGGCGCCCAGGGGGTGACGGGCATCACCGGGGCGGGGATCCCGGCGACGCCGGGTGAGCCGCGGGTAGCGCCGGTTGGCGGGTTCAGCCGCCGTGAGGTGCTGGCCTACCTGGGTGGCCGGCTGACCGATTTTCCCTGGCAAAGGGCCGAGGCGCTCGAGCTCGGGGCCGACCTCGGCGGGCTGCCGCTGGCGCTGGCTCAGGCCGCCGCGGTGATGGCCGTGAACCAGCTGAGCTGCGCGGAGTACCGCGGGCGGCTCGGCGAGCGGCGCGAG
>Ga0335083_10007946_pt1 | contig 13022 bp, 5 predicted proteins | sample Lox_Sample_42_FD_206716 | JGI IMG/M metagenome (GOLD analysis project Ga0335083, IMG submission 206716) | Soil microbial communities from Loxahatchee National Wildlife Refuge, Florida, United States - Lox_Sample_4.2 | ecosystem: Environmental > Terrestrial > Soil > Wetlands | place: USA: Florida...
CGCGACGAACGGCATGGATGCGTCGGTATCGATCAGCTTTGTGAAGTTGCGGCAACTGTGCGCGTCCGCCGGCGCGGACCTCGTGCTGACGGCGCTGCCCGAGCGCTCGCGCGATTTGCTGGCGAGAAGCGGTACGCTCAATCTGCGGATTCACGAGTTCGCGACGCTGGATGCCGGACTCGAATGGATCGAAGACAGGCTGCTCACGTCGGATTTGTGTGAGTTGCCGGAGGACGAAGCCGATCTCTATACGCGGCTCGCGCCGCACTTCACCTCGCAGGCGCTCGACCGACTCGTGGCCGCGATGGAGGTGCGCGATCTCGGCGCAGGCGAGCCGCTGTTTCAGCATGGCGATCCCGGTGACGCGTTGTATCTCGTCGAGCGCGGCCGCGTCATGGTTTCATTGCCGCTGGCAGACGGACGCTCGGTTCGATTGCGTTCGTTCGGCGCGGGCACGATCGTCGGTGAAATGGCGGTCTATACACAGAGGCCGCGTGGCGCGGATGTGCGCGCGGAAGGTTTGACGCGCGTGCGACGTCTGTCGCTTGCCGCGTTGCACACGCTTGAACAGGAAGACCCGATCACGGCGCAGCAGTTTCATCGCTTCGTCGTCAAGGTGATGGCTTCGCGCCTGGCCGTCGCGGATGAGGCATTGCGCGCGGCGCTTTGATTCTGGCTGCATCCCCGTTGAAGAGATTGCGCTGGCACGTGCATGAATAGCGCGCACGTCCGATTCGGGGGGCTTCCATTGAGCGCCGTCTGGCCGGTCCTCGATTCACGATAGTTAGCGTCCAGGGCGGCCGCCGGATATGATCACGGCGTCAAGGCGTGCGCACCGGTGCACGCCACGAGGCACCATGAGCACGTTTTAACGACACGAGCACCTATGAAAGGCATCCGGCAAGCAGTAGAACTATCGCGCGCGACGCAGTTGATGAACCACGGTCCGGTGACGATCATCACCAGCGCGCATGGCGGACGATCGAACATCATGGCGGCGTCGTGGGCGATGCCGCTCGATTTCAATCCACCCAAGGTCGTGGTCGTGATCGACAGCCGGACCTTGACACGCGAGCTCGTCGAAGCGAGCGGCGTGTTCGGTCTGCAGCTGCCGACCCGCGCACTGGCGAGGCAAACGCTGGCTGTCGGGACGAAGCCAGGCATGGAGCTGGACAAGTTCAGCGCGTTTGCGCTCGAAACATTCCGCGGCGAGCAGATCGACGTGCCGATGCTCGAGGGTTGCGTGGCGTGGATGGAGTGCAGGGTCATTCCCGACGACAGCCAGCGGCACGACCTGATCATCGGCGAAGTGGTCGCGGCCTATGCCGATAGCCGCGTCTATTCGAACAACCGCTGGCATTTCGGCGACGACCCCGACGTCCGGACCTGCCATTACGTCGCCGGCGGCACGTTCTTTGCGACCGGTGAGGCGTTCGAAGTCCAGCCGGTGCCCGTGATTTCCGTTCCCTGAAATTTATCTCGTATAGGAAACATTGCCGGGATTCCTTCCCGGCCCGGCCGGCGTTCAGCTGGCGCCCCGCAAGCCATGCTATGCAAGGGGGAGCGTCACGTTCCTCCCGCCCGTCTGCTGGCGGGACAACTCGCGCCAGCCCTTGCGTGAGGCCGTCCACCGAGCGTGCATCGTTGGCCGGCGCGAAACCCTGACCCTTCCCCTCATGCCGCCCGGCGTATCGTTCGATGCACGGGTAAGTCCCTACGCCGCCCGCGCGTGAATCTGTTTTTTTCCTCGAGTTGTGTCGCTATACTCACTTTAAGTTCCGATAAGAAACGTTTGGCGCATCAATGAAACTAGCGTGAAAAGCGGAGCCCGTAGCTCGCGTACCCCGAGGCCCAGGCCCGCAGTCGCCGTGCGCCTCGAATGATTCAGCCAATTCAATCCGTTTACGTTTGTTTTTCTGGGGAATCTGATGATGGTTGCACGTCCTGGCATTCTTTTCCGCGCTGCGTTCGTCGGCGTCATGTTGCTGTCCGGCGCAGCGGTTCAGGCGCAGCAGGTGCCGCAAGTGGTGAAGGTCGGCGTCGCTGCGCCGATGACGGGCGGTAACGCGGCCTACGGCAAGGACATCGACAACGGCGTGCGACTGGCGGTCGATGAAGCGAACGCGCAGCAGATCACGATCGGCGGCAAGCCGGTGAAGTTCGTCGTGGTGTCGCAGGACGACCAGGCCGATCCGCGCATCGGGGTTCAGGCTGCGCAGAACCTGGTGGACGGCGGCGTGTCGGTCGTTGTCGGCCACTTCAACTCCGGAACCACGCTGCCGGCCTCGCAGATCTACGCGAAAGCGGGCATTCCGATGATCACGCCTGCCGCCACCAATCCGCAAATCACGCAAAGCGGTCTGCAGACCATCTACCGCGTGATCGCCACCGATGCGCAGAACGCCGGCAACGCGGGCGCCTACGCCACGCAGATCGCCAAGGCGAAGCGCATCGCGATCATCGACGACCGCACGGCGTTCGGGCAGGGCGAAGCCGATGAATTCGAACGGGCGGTGAAGGCGGCCAACGGCACCATCGTCGGCCGTGAGTACACCAACGACAAGGCCGTCGATTTCAGCGCGCAGCTCACGAAGATCAAGAGCCTGAATCCCGACCTCGTGTTCTTCGGCGGACTCGATCAGCAGAGCGCGATGCTCGTGAAGCGCATGCGCCAGCTCGGCATGAAGGCGCAGTTCCTGGCGGGCGGCGGCGTGATGGACGCAACCTTCATCAAGCTCGCAGGCGACGCCGGCGAGGGCGCGATGGTCTGGGAATATGGCCAGCCGTTGAATTCGCTGCCGCAGGGCAAGGCATTCGAGACGAAGTTCAAGGCGAAGTACGGCACCGACATGCTGGCCTACTCGCCGTTCGCGTACGACGCGGCGTGGGTTGCGATCAAGGCGATGAAGACGGCGAACTCGGTGAACCCGGCAGATTTCAACGCGGCGCTGAAGGCGACCGATTCGAGCGGGATCACCGGGCAGATTGCGTTCAACCGGAACGGCGACCTGAAGAATCCGACCTCGACGCTGTACGAAGTCAAGAACGGCGCGTGGGTGCCGGTGACGACGAAGGCAGGGATCTGAGTCAGGGTTTGACTTGCCGCTGAAGATTGAAGGGCTTTGCGGGCGGCGAGCGAAGACAGAAAGACGGCGTTATCGCGAGATAACGCCGTCTTTTTATATTGCAGGCGGTTGGGTTTCGACCTGCACCGCCACACTACAGGCCAAGGTCTCTACAAGGCGAACTCAGTTCGAAAGCGTCATATACGGCGACGTAAACGCACTCGGCGGGAACGGTTGCAGTCCCAACTGCTTCGTGAAGCTATAGCGCACGTACACAGCGGCAATCCACTCGCGATACTGATACGCATTGCCAAGCGATGCCGTAGCGCCGAACGAGAGCTGCGGCGCGAGCTGGTATTCGCCGGTCGCGTTGAGCGAGTACGCCACGCCCGTCTTGCTCTGGCCTGGATAGACGGCGCCCGCATCGACCGTATTGGCACCGAGCGTGGCATTGACTGCAGTGGCGTTGGTGGCGGCGTCCTTCTGCAGGTCCGAGCGGGTCGGGAAGTAATTCGACGGATCCTCCCGGTAATGCTGTACACCGATCGAGCCCTTCAGGTCATAGGTGAACGCACCGTTGCGCCCCGTCCATTCCACCGGCAGGTTCAGGATCACGTACTGCTGCGGACTAAAATAGCCGCCCTGACCATAAGTGAAGTACGACAGGTTCTTGTCATAACGCATGAGCGTGGTATTCACGCCGACGGTCAAGGTCTGATCGGTGTCTTTCACGACGCGCGTGTAGACGCCACCGCCGCCCTTGACGGCGTTGTTGCTTTCGACGTTGTAGCCGGTCAGGTACTGAAACGCCGCGTTGACATAGAGGCCGCTCGTGCCATCGTCCCAGCCGAGGTTCCCGAGTGCGCCGTTCGACGTGACGCCGCCCCATTCGAGGCCCGCGCCCTGATCGCGCGCACCGGCGTAGGAGAGCAGGCTGTCGGTGACCGCGCGGCGGGCGACGGCCAGCGAATACGTGACCTTGTCGGTGATGCCACCGTTGTATTTCAGGCCGGCGACGATGTTCTGCTCGGGAAAGCCCAGTGGCGTGACGCCGACGTCGCCTTGCACACTCTGGTTTTCGTAGCCGATGGACAGACCCACGCCGCTGGCGTTCTGCGAGCCGAACGTGTTCTGGCTGGTGAGTGCGTCGACCTCCGCGGTGGTCGGGGCCGCGGGCAGATTGGCATTGGCGAGGCCCGCACCGAAACGCGCCACGGTGGACACACTGGACGTATTCGCCGTTCCCGCATCGAGCGTGACCGGCGTCGCCGAAACGACGATGTGACCGTTGCCCGCCTTGATCCTTCCTTCGATGGGGGCTTCGATATCGGTCAGGTTCGACAGCCCGTCTTCTCCGGCCCGATTGCGGAACAGGAGGCCGCCCGAGATCGTGCTCGACTGCTCGCGATTGATCTGTGCCAGTTCCTCTGCGACGCCTAGCGTCTGCGCGTTCGCGACAGCGGCTGGGGACGGGTTGGCTGCGCTATCGGCCGCCGGCTGTGCGCCTGGCTGCGTCGGGTAATACGGCTGCACGTAACCCGCTGGAGGCTGCGGAATGTAGGGTTGCTGAGCATAGCTCTGCTGCTGCGGATACGGCGGCTGCGGCACGTAAGGCTGCTGCTGGTAAGGCTGTGGAACGTAACCCTGCTGCTGCGGATACGGTTGCTGCGCATAGCCTTGCTGCTGCGGATAGGGCTGCTGTCCATATGCCTGCTGCTGTGGATACGGTTGTTGTCCATATCCCTGCTGCGGATAGGGGGCTTGTGCATATCCCTGCTGCGGATATCCCGGCTGGCCATAGGGCGCTTGCGCATACGGTTGCGCCGTGTTGCCGGTATTGCGCGAAGCGGCCTGCTTCTTGCCTTTCGCCGTTTTCGCGCTTGCGGGCGCGGACGCCGCGGCGCCATAGCCGCCATTGCCACCATAGGGCGCCCGCGCGGCCTGGGCGTTGGCCTGCGCCGCTTGCGCGGCCGGCGACATCGGCCACGGCGTGCTCACGTAGGGTGCGGACGCAGGGTAGCCCTGCGGATAGGGCGCGGCAGCCTGGGCAGCAGGCGCGTAGTACGGTTGCTGCTGCGCCTGTCCCTGGCCGGGGTAGGCCTGCAGCGGCGCGCCCGACTGGCTCGAGCCATACGTATCGGGACCGTAACCATCGAGGGGCAGGCTCGATGGCGGCGCCGCGGGCGCGCTGTAAGGCGTCACGGCGGGGGCCGTGGGCGCGCTATAAGGCGCGGCAGACGGAGCACTATACGGAGCCACATAAGGCGCCGGTTGGGAAGGCGTCGGATAGGTCGGCACAGTCTGCGTCGAGTATGGGGAAGAGGGCGGCGGCCAGGTGGATTGAGCGGGCGTGTACGGCATGACGGCGCCAGACGGGTTGATCCCGTTGCTGGCCGGCACATCGATCGCGGTCTTTCCCTCGAACGGATTCGTGCCGGGCAGCGGCGTGGCGCCGATGCGCTGCATCGCCGTTTCCCAGCCGCGCGGGACGTTGCTCTGCGGCATCGTGCCGCGAGCGTTGGGCGCGCCCACCGGCGTGTTGGCCGCGACGAGCGAGCGTTCGAGGTAAGTCGAGGCCTGCGACAGTTTTCCCTGCGCGCGGTACATGCGCCCAACCGCTGCGAGCAGGCCCGGATCGTTGGGCGCGGTACGCAGCGCCTGATTGGCCAGTTGCTCGGCGAAGCGGAAGTCTTTCGCGCCCGTCGCCGCGGAAATCGTGGCGATCTGCAGCCCGAGGTTGTCGGGTCGTCGGGCGAGCGCGACGCGATAGCTGGCGAGCGCGTTGCGGTCGTCCCCGGCGGAGGTATAGAGACGCCCCAGCGCTGCCTGCAGATCCGGGTTGTCGGGCATCGCCGCGAGCCACGGTGCGATGACGTCGTAAGCGCTCGCGAGATCGCCACGCTGACGCACGCTGTCCGCCTGCCTGATGACAATCGCCAGGTTCAGGTTGTCGAAGTCGACGCGTTGCTCCGGCGTCAGCTGCGACGCGGCCAGCCGCTTCATCACGTTGCCCAGTTCGACATCCTGATGGGTCGTGAGCAGAATGCCGGCGTATTGCAGCTGCAGCCCGGTGTCGCTGGGCGCGGCGGCCATCGCGCCGCGGATCAGCGAAAGCGCGCGGTTCATGTCGCCGGCCTGCAGGTACCCTGCCGCGATCGCTCCGATCAGTTCGGGGTTGCCAGCGGCGACGGGCTCGGCGGCATGCAGGGTCGCGAACGCCTGTTGCGTCTGGCCGCTGCGCGCCATGCCGGTCGCCAGATCCACCTGCTGGTGCACCCATAGACGATGCTGCAACACCGTCATCGCGTCGGTCCGTTTGGCCGCGGGAATCTTGTCCAGCTGCTGCAATCCGGTCGACCAGTCCTGCGTTTCCGCCGCCAGCAGTGCGCTCGCGTAGAGCGCGTCGGTCATGTCGGGGTGCGCGGCGAGCAGCGTGTCCATCATGGCGCGCGCATTCGCCACCGCGCCTTGCCGCACATAGATGCGGGCGAGATCGAGCCGCAGCCACGGATCGTCGGGATTGTTCAGGAGCGCGTCTTCGAACAGGCTGCGCGCGCTGCCGAGGTCGCCGCGCGCCTCGGCGGCGCGCGCCTGCGCCGCCTGCGCTTCGCCGCGCAGACGGTTGATGCCGCCGGCCTTCGCCTGCTGTTCGGCGTTCAATTCGTTGGCGAATGCCAGCGCTTCGTCGCCGCGGCCCTGCGCCGCAAGCGCGCCGACGAGGCCGCGAATCGCATCGGGATTGTCGGCCTGGCGGCGCAGCGCCATCCGGTAAGCCTGCTCGGCGCCGCGCGGGTCGCCGTTGTTCAGCAAGGTCTCGCCGAGCAGCACCTGCGCGGTGACATCGGAAGGATTGAGTGCGATCGCCTGCTCGAACAGCGACTTCGCCTTCGCGATTTCGCCGTTGCTGCGGGCGCCGAGTGCCTCGCTGGTGTAGGTCCAGTAGGTGGCGCTCGTCAGCGCGTCTTTCCACTTCTCCGGGCTGCCGGCGCGCGAAGCACGCTCCAGATAGTTGCGCGCTTCGGCGAAACGCTCCTGTTTCAGCGCGGCGATGCCCATGCCGCCGAGTGCATCGGCATCGTTGGGGCTCGTCGCCAGCACGGCGGAAAATTTCTGCTGCGCGCTGACGATGTCGCCGCGATCGAGCGCGGCGAAACCGTCGGCGATCGTGCGGCCGCGGGCATCGACCGCTGCGTTGGCTTCGGCGTGCTCGCGCGCGGTCTTGTCCTGCTGCACCATGCTGTCGAAGCGCGCCTTGACAGCGGCGTCGTCACCGGCAGTTTGCAGATAGGCCTGGTAGAGCGGTGCGTCGGATGGCCTTGCGTCGAGCCAGAGCAGCGCCTGGCGCCAGCTTTTCTTCGCTTCGGCGCCGACCGCGCTGTCGCTCGCGAGCTTCGCGAGGCGCGCAATGCCGTCGCGCCGCGTGACGTCGCGATAGGTCAGATGCTGCGCGAAGGCGAGCGCGTAACGCGGTTCATCGGGATGGTCGTGCGCGAGCTGTTCGAGGCCGCGCCGCGCCTGGTCCCAGCCCTGCGGCGTGGCCGCGAGTGCCTGGTAATACTCGAGTTGCAGTTCGGGCGTGGCCGGCTTGCCGGCCAGCGCGCGCTGATATTCCTGCACCGCTGAAGCGCTCTGGCCCGTTTGCGCGAGACGCCGCGCATCGTTGACGGTCTGGTCGCGCACGCTCGTTTCGCCGAGGCGGCGGCCGAGATCGTCGATCTCCGGATAGTCGGGCGCCGCCTGCCGCAGACGCGCCAGATACTGCTGCGCGCCCGCGCCGTCCTTGCGGTCGGCCAGCACCATGCCCATGCCGAACAGGGCGTCGGGCTGCTTCGGATCGATCCGCAATACCTTCATCCAGGCCTGCTCGGCGAGGTCGCCGCGATGATGCGCCTGCCAGTACTTGCCCTGATCGATCAGCACGTTCAGCGGATTCGCGGGTGCCGACGCCGGTGCAGGCGCTTTGGCCTGTGCCTGCGGTTTGGCCTGCGCCCACGCGGACGGAGCGAGCGCCGCAGCGCCCAGTGAGGCGAGACTCAGAGCCAGTGCAAGCCTCGTCAATTGCATGTGTTTCTCCAGCTTGGCACGAGGCGGCCGGCTTCGTCGAAACGGTAGCGGCCGTCGATGGCGCCGGTGCCGAACAGGCCCAGCACCCAGTCGTAGTAGACAGGGTCGTGCCCCTGGCCGGTGACGTCAAGCGCGGCGAGGTGAAGGCGTGCGAGGCCGAGGCCGTGGTCGTCGCCGAGTGCCTTGAAGTAGGGCGCCAGCGCACCCCAGTAGCTGAGTGGTCCTTCGCCCGTGCCGACGCCCGTCGTCACGGCGACACGCTCGGGCGGGATGCCGGTCTGCGCGACGCGCTCGCGCATGCCGTCGACGGCCGCGAGCCAGGGTTTCGCCAGCGGATCGGCGGGCGACGCGAGGCCCGCCCACAGATAGACGCGGATGGCGTCGTAGCTGCCGACGTCGCCGCTCTTCGGGTCGACGACGAACTGGCCCGCGTGCCAGGCGGCCCAGTCGGGGGTGAAGCCGCGCGGCGAGGTGGTTTTCACGAGCTTGTAGCCGTTTTCGGCGAGCGTGTTCCACGGGCCGCCGGGGATGTCGCGGGCGAGGCCGCGCAGGACTGCGAGCGGCAGATAGCTGGGATTCAGGCGGGTGACGTCGCCCGTCTGGAACCCTTGCGGTCCCGGCAGCAGCATCGGACCGAGGCCATCGAGATCCTTCACTTCCTGACGGACGATCTGCGCGGCGAGCGCCTGACCGAGCTTCGTATACGCCGGTTCGCGCCACAGGCGGCCGGCCTGGAGCAGGTCGTAGGCGATCCAGACATCGGAATCCGATGCCGAATTCGGGTCGAGCACGCCGTAGGTGCCGTCCGGCTTCTTGCCCCACGCCCACGACGGCAGTCGCACATTCGACGCGTCGAACTGGTTCGCCGTGAGGTTGGCCCGGGTCCAGCCGAGCAGGCGGTCGAAGGTGGTGCGGTCGTTTGCGACCAGCGCGAAGAAGAGACCGTACGACTGACCTTCGGAGGTGGTTTTCTGCTCGGGCGTCGAGTAGTCGATCACGCGTCCGTCGGCCTGCACGAAACGCGCGACGAAGGTGCGATACGCGGGCCAGTCGACACAGCCGTTCGCGGAAGCGGTGGCGGCCGCCGCGTCGTGCGCGAGCGCCATCAGCGAAACAAGACCGAGCGCGAGCGCGACGGGCCTCGCCTTGAATCTGACCGGCATATCAATCCCTCAGACGACGCGCGGCGATCGCGCGCAAGGTACGGAAAAACAGCGCCGCGATGATGAGCGCCGCCAGCAGGCTGCCCAGCACCAGCAGGAACGGATGTGACGACAGCACCCAGTGCAGGTAGTCGATGGGGGGCAGTCTGCCGATGAAGTAGGCATTGCCGTTCGACGTCACCGTCACCGTGCGGCCATGGATCACCACCATCGCGCCCTGGATCAGCGGCAGCACGTCGTTGTCGAGGAGCGCGGCGGTCAGGTCGGCATCCGACTGGCCGGCTGCGCTGACGAGCGCCACGGCGCTGCGCGACTTCGCCAGCGGCGATTCGAAGCCGGAGATGAGCGCGTCGCCGTTCGCGCTGACGAGCGACAGGTCGGCCCGCGCCGGCATGCGCTCCACGCCTTGCACGCCGTGCCACCAGTCCTCGAGCTTGAACACGACATCCGACAGCGTGAAGGTGCGCGCGTCGCCGTCGCTCGAGAACGGCATCGATTTGGCCCAGCGCTGCAACAGCGGCTGACGTCCCGGCGCGCCGAAAATCAGCAGGTCCTTGCTGGCGAAGCGGTCGACTTCGTCGGCGAATCCGACCGTCACGCCCGTGACCGGATAACCGGTCGACGCGCCCATGCGGCCCATCTCGAGGAGGAACAGGCTGTAGTCGCTCGAACCGGGGTCGTCCGGCAGGATCGCCGCCGTCTCCGACAGATCGGCCAGCCGCGTGAACGGGAAGCCGCTGTTGGCGAACGCGGCGAGATCGGGCAGCGCCATATAATGCGGGAACGACGATACATCGATGGTCGAGTTCGGATCGATCGAGCCGACGACGTTTTCGAGCAGGGCGCCGCGGCATTCGCCCGTATTCGGAATGTCGTAGAAGAAGTGCAGGCGCAGTTGCGCGCGCGGCGTCAGGAGAAGCGGCGGCACGTAGATGTCGCGACGCGCGGCGGCGGTCCGGTCCGGCAGCACGGTGCCGAAATAGCGGCTCAGATCGAATACCGACGCGCTGACCGCCGGGATGCGCAGCGACTGTACGAAGCCATCGTTGACGCTGATGTTCAGCGACGAACGGTCGGGCGCCGGCCGCACCGTATAGCGGTAGCGCAGGTCGAGCGGTACGCCCTTGGTGTTCCACATGAAGAGGTCGGGCGGCACCCGCAGATTAATGCGCACGGCGTCGGCGTGATAGCCGGTCACGGTCAGGTCACGGGCGTCGGCCAGCTCGCCGAAGCGCACCGGCCGCGTTGCCGGCAGCCAGTTCGGCGCGTCGTAGGGCTTGCGCGGCGCGAGTTCGGTCAGCTGCGTGATCGTCGCACTGGTGCCGGACAGCGTGTTCTGGCCGATGCCGAGCGCTTTGGCGGCGGTCTTCAGCTCCTCCTCGTTGCGCCCGAGCACGAGCAGGAGTTCGCCGCGCGCCGGCGCCTCGCGTTCGACCACTTCGATCGTCGGGCCCGAGATCGCGGGCATGGTCACGCCCGCCGGGACGTGGTCGGACGTGGCGAACACGACGGCGTTGCCCGACAGCGGCACATTGTCGATCTGCGCCGGGAACACCGCGCCGCGATAACCGGCGAGCGAGCCGAACCACGACGCGACGATGCCGGCGGCTTCGATGGTCTGCACACCCGGCTTGGGCGCGAAGACGAACGGCAGTTCGAGACGCCGCACGTCACGCCGGTCGAAGAACGGCAGCGGCAGCGCGCCGAGATCTGGCTTGCTCGCGAGCGAGGCGTAAGTCAGATCGAGCGAACTCAGATTGCTGACGGTGGCCCACAGCGACGAATTGGCCGGGTCTTCGCAATGCTCCGTGTAGTGGCCGATCAGCTGGACGTTGAGGTGGTTGAATTCGGTGATGAAGCGTGGATCGATCGAGACATCGCGCGTGACCAGCATGCCGGCCTGCTCGTGCGGCACCGGCAGCGTCGCGGCGACTTCGCCGTTGACCAGCACCTTCAGCTGGGACAGGCCCGGCAGCAGCGAAGGCGAGTAGCTGTAGATCAGATGCAGCACGGCCCCCGTCACCACTTCGTCGCTGCGCACCGAGAACGGCACGCCGTTCTGTCCGTCGGTGCCTTGCAGTTGCAGTGGATCGAGCGCGCCGAGATCCATGAACGTCAGCGTCTGGCGACGGCCTCCCGGTACCAGTGTGCCGGGTTCAGCCGTGGTCGGCGTGCGCGCGCCGAGCGCCTTCGGCGTCGACGCTGCCAGCACGGGCGCGGGCATGGCGAGCGCAGGCTGCACGATCGTGTTCGGATCTAACGGGACCGCGGGGCTTGGCGCCGGCACGGCGCCTACGCCGGTCGCAACCTGATTGTCCGCGGGCAGGGGCGGCGTGCCGCCGGGGGGGGCCTTGTTGGCCGCTTTGGTGGGGCTCGCGGCCGCGCTTGCCGTAGCGCTTGTCACGTTGGCCGCCCGCGCCGCGGTCGATGCAAACGGTGCGGCGAAGGTTTGCACAGCCAGCCAGAGCGCCAGTGCGCGTGTGAGGCGGCGTGAACGTCGTTCTCTGGTGCGCACTCGCGCACCGCAGTCGCCCTGGCCGTGGTAGTCAAGGCGCTGTGTCCCAATCCCTTTGCGCATATCAGTCAGTCTTTGGCATTCAGCTTTTTGGTATCGACTGGGCGGCGTCCCAACCAGGCCCGAAGGTCGTAATAGAGATGCTCGAACAGGCCGCCGATCCCGCGCGCGCCAACGGCCAGCACGTGCGACAGACCACGCAGCGGCGTGTCCTCCTTACGGCCTTCAGCCCACCCGGTCCAGGCGTCGGCGCGCGCGAAAGTGGTTTTGACGAACTCGAATTCCTGCTCCTTGCTGAGCGCCGAAAACCGCAGGCCGACGCGTCCCGGTTCGGTGTAGCCGACCGTGGCCGGGAACGCGTATTCCTCGTCGCCGCGAAACAGCGACACCGTCACGCGCTCGTGCATCGGCACCTCGATCTTGCCCGGCAAGGCGACGCCCACTCCGCCCTCGGAGTAGTCGATGGTTTCGCACGCGAGGGTACGGCCGGTGGCGAACTTCAGCATCACGGGCATCTTCATGGCGACGCGGTGCACCGCGCGGATCTGCCTGCGCTCGCTGGCAGCCGCCACGCTCGCGCCGAGTATCAGCATGTTGTAGCCCGTCCACGCGAGATTCAGGATCGTAGTCTGGACCTCGCTGCGGATGTGCCAGTTCAGATAGATATGGACGATGCCGACAGCGAAGCCGAGCAGGTTCAGCAGCAGCAGAAACAGGTAGGGCCGCGAAATGGCCCAGTCGAAATAGTTTTTCTCGATCTGGCCGCCCTTGGCCGTCACGTTGAACTTGCCGAGCTTCGGGTTGATCAGGGCGAGCAGCGTCGGCGCGGTGATGTACGACGCCAGCACCGATTCGTAGACTTCCGCCCAGAACGAGTGGCGAAACGCGCGCTGCATGCGCGAGTTGGTGATGCTCGCGTGGAACATGGCCGGCAGCGCGTAGATCGCGATCGTGCTCGCGGCGGCCTGGATCACGTGCGCGCCGAAGAACAGATAGGACAGCGGCGCGGTCAGGAAGACGAGGCGCGGGATGCCGTAGAAGAAGTGCATCATCGCGTTCAGGTAGCAGAGGCGCTGGCCGAGCTTCAGCCCCTTGCCCGTGAGCGGATTGTCGATGCGGAAGATCTGCGTCATGCCGCGGGCCCAGCGGATCCGCTGGCCGATGTGGCCCGACAGGCTTTCGGTCGCGAGCCCCGCGGCTTGCGGAATCGCCAGG
>Ga0335083_10007947_pt1 | contig 13021 bp, 12 predicted proteins | sample Lox_Sample_42_FD_206716 | JGI IMG/M metagenome (GOLD analysis project Ga0335083, IMG submission 206716) | Soil microbial communities from Loxahatchee National Wildlife Refuge, Florida, United States - Lox_Sample_4.2 | ecosystem: Environmental > Terrestrial > Soil > Wetlands | place: USA...
TGAACAGGCCCGCCGTGAGTGTGAGCAGCCCGAACACGTCGAAGCCGCCGTGCTCCTCGTCCAGCGACTCGCGCAGCTCGCGGATCCCTCCGGCGACACAGGCGATCCCGATCGGGACGTTGACGAAGAAGATCCAGCGCCATCCGACATAGGTCGTCAGCGCGCCGCCGACGAGCGGCCCGATGGCGACCGCCGCCCCGACGGTGGCGCCCCAGATCCCGAACGCCGTCCCGCGCTCGCGCCCGTGGAACTCCTGGGAGATGATCGCGAGCGAGACGGCGAACATCCCCGCTCCCCCGATGCCCTGCGCGCCGCGCGCGACGATGAGCCAGGTCGGCGACTGCGCTGCCCCGCATAAGGCGGAAGCAATGGTGAACAGCGCGATCGAGATCAGGAAGACGCGCTTGCGGCCGACCATGTCGCCGAGCGAACCGGCGTTGAGCATCATCGCTGCGAGGGTCAGCGCGTAAGCGTCGACGACCCACTGCAGCTCGGTGAAGGAGGTGTTGAGCTCCTTTTCGATATTCGGCAGCGCGACGTTGACTACCGTGATGTCGAGGAGCAGCATGAACACCGCTACGCACACCACAGCCAACACGCGCCACTTCCGCTCCATCAATCCCGCTCCACTCGGGGGAAACTAATCAAGCAGGAGTCGTCTACGGCGCTACGAAAGGTCAGCAGGGATGGCGCTCACGCGGTTACTAGGGCGTCCGCAGTCGCGGGCGGCCGATAGCGGTCCGGCAATGGCCCGGGTCATCGCCTTCGCCAACCAGAAGGGCGGCGTCGCGAAGACGACGACGACGCTGAACCTCGGGGTGGCGCTCGCCGAGCAGGGAAAGCGCGTGCTCGCTGTCGACCTCGATCCGCAGGGGAACCTGACGATGTCGCAGGGATGGAACCCGGACGAGATCGACCGCTCGATGTTCGACGTCCTCGTCCACCGGCTGCCGATCAGCGAGATCGTGCGCTCGAACGAGCTCGACGTCGCCGTCTCCTCCATCGACCTCGCCGGCGCCGAGCTCGCCCTCGCCTCGATGATCGGGCGTGAGCGCGCGCTCGAGAAGGCACTCATGCCCGTGCGCGAGAGCTACGACTACGTCCTCATCGACACGCCGCCGTCGCTCGGCCTGCTGACAATCAACGCGCTGGTCGCGTCCGACGGCGTGATCGTGCCCGTCCAGTGCGAGTACCTCTCGCTCCGCGGGCTCGTCCAGCTCGAGAACACGCTCTCGATGATCCGCGAGAACCTCAACCCGAACGTCGCGATCCAGGGCATTCTCGCGACGATGTTCGACCGGCGGCTCCTCCACTCGCGCGAGGCGGTCGAGATACTCAAGGAGAATTTCGGCGATCTCGTCCTCAACACGAAGATCCGCAAGACGGTTCGCTACGCGGAGGCGCCGGTGAAGGGGCAGTCGATCCTGAAGTACGACCCCAGCGGCGAGGGCGCGTCCATGTACCGTGACCTGGCGAAGGAGGTGCTCGATGGCGCGTCGGCGCGCCAGCATGCGTGAGGGACCGCTAGCGGAGCTCTTCCGCGCGACCGAAGCGGCGCAGAAGCAGGCGGAGCAGGGCGGCGAGGCCGAGTCGCTGCCCGAGGACGCTGCAGCCGCGGGACCTGCCGAGGCCGAGGCGCCGGCAGAGCCGGACGAGCGGACGGTCGAGCATGTCCCGAGCTGGGAGGAGACGGGCGCCGAGACTCCGGCGCCGACGCCTTCCCCGGAGCCGCTGTCCGATCCGCAGCCGTCCGCTCCGTCGCCCGACCCCGATCCGGTGCCGTCTCCGGAGCCCGAGCTTCGGCCGGCGGATCTGCCGCCGGTCTCGCACTATCTCGAGCCGCTCCCTGAGTCGCCCGCACGACTTCACCGGACAGGCGCCGACGCGGGGGCCTACCTCGCCGTGATCAAGGTGGTCGGCGTCGGTGGAGCCGGCCTCAACGCCGTCAACCGGATGATCGACGCCGGCATCAGCCAGGTCGAGTTCATCGCCGTCAACACCGACATGCAGGCACTCCGGACGAGCGACGCGCCGGTGAAGATCCACATCGGCCGCGAGCTCACGCAGGGGCTCGGCTCGGGCGCGGATCCAGACGTGGGCCGCCGCGCGGCCGACGAGGCGTACGACGAGTTGAAGCAGGAGCTGCGTGGGGCCGACATGGTCTTCGTCGCGGCCGGCGAGGGCGGAGGAACCGGCTCGGGTGCAGCGCCTATCGTCGCGCGGATCTCGCGGGAGCTCGGCGCGCTGACGGTCGGCATCGTCACGACGCCGTTCCGCTTCGAGGGGACGAAACGGCGCAGCCAAGCAGAGCAGGGCGTGGTCGAGCTCCGCGCCGCGTGCGACACGACGATCGTGATTCCCAACGACCGGCTCCTCGAGGTGCTCGAGCGGTCGACGTCGATGCTCGACGCCTTCAAGGTGGCCGACGACGTCCTCCGCCAAGGCGTGCAGGGGATCTGCGACCTGATCACGATGCCCGGGCTGATCAACCTCGACTTCGCGGACGTGCGCACCATCATGTCGGACTCCGACACGGCTCTCATGGGCATCGGCTTCTCCTCCACCGGCGGCGACGGCCGGGCAAGAGAGGCGGCGGAGCGGGCTCTGCGCTCGCCGCTCATCGACGCCGAGATCAGCGGCGCGCGCGGCATCCTCCTCTCGATTGCCGGTGGCGACGACCTGACCCTCGTCGAGGTCAACGAGGCAGCCGAGGTGATCCGCGCCGCCGCGACCGACGATACGAACATCATCTTCGGCGCAACCGTCGACGACCGGCTGAACGGGCAGGTCTGGGTGACGGTCGTCGCCACGGGCTTCGGCGGCCGCGGCCGGCGTCCGCGCGGCGACGACCTGGCGCCGCGGGCCGAACAGCGTCGCTCTCCGGGCGAGGGCGGCGACCTCGACGTCCCGTCGTTCCTCCGCACCTGACGCGGGTATCGACGATGGATCCGTACCTCGCCATCGCCTCGAAGCGGGACGAGCGTGCGTATGCCGACACGCTGGTGTCCGCCGACGTGCGGGAGCGGATCCTCGACGCCGGCCGGCTCTCGGGGAGCTCGCAGAACCGGCAGCGGTGGGAGTTCGCCGTCGTTTCCGGGCAGGCGCAAGAGCGCCTCGCGGAGGCCGTCTACGCACCTGAGAACGTTCGCTCGGCCGCGCTCGTCGTCGCCGTCGTCGGCGAGGCAGGAAGCTTCGACGTCGGGCGCTGCGCACAGAACATGATGCTCGCGGCGTGGGGCGACGGTGTGGTCTCGTGCCCGAACGGGGTGCGAGACGCCGATACCGCCGCGGCGATCTGCGGCGGTGACGTGCGTGCGGTTCTCTCCTTCGGTTACCCGGCGCGGCCGCGCTCGCCGGCCGACCACAGCGCGGAGGGATGGTCGATGCGGGCCAACCGCAAGCCGCTGTCGGAGCTCGTGCGGGACGTCTCGTAGCTCGGCCGGCAGTGCGGGCTCTGTCCCGCGAACGCGGCGAGGAGGCTGCTCGCGTCGACGTCGAACGCGATCCGGACGACTCCGGCCCGGCCCTCTCGCAGCTCGACCATCCCGTCGCGGCTGCGCGACAGACAACCCGCCGAGGCGTGCCAGTACGGCGACCAGCGCACGGCGATCCCGTAGGTTCCACCCTGCGAGACGCGAATCCTCAAGCGCGACTCGCGGAAGGCGAGCACCGTCGGCCGGCCGGGACCGCGAACGATCTGCTGCGGCTGAGGTACGGCGTAGATCGAGATCTCGCGCGTCGCGAACACGGGGCGGAGAACGGTTCGGCCGCTACGGACGAGCCGCGCCTCGCGACGTGAGCTGTAGTCCGGTGGCGACCGCGTGAGCACGACGTAGGCCACTCCCAGCCGTCTCAGCCAGCGGAGGTACGCCGCCGGGGTGAGCGGCCGGTGCCGGTAGAGCAGTGCGTCGAACGGAAAGTCGTCCTGACGGAACCAACCGCGAGCTAGTGGGATTCGAGCAGAGGCGAGGTAGTACGCGGGCCAGTGCTCCGTGGTGTCGACCGCCTCCACGCGATAGCCCGGCTGGAGGTGGACGTGGAGGTAGGAGATCGGCGCCCGCCAGACCTTGGCGCGCGCGGTGACGTCGTGCTGCCCGCGCGCCCAGCCGGCGGCGAGCGGGCTCACGTTCCACGAGAGCGCGAGTGCGACGACGACGACCGAGACCTTGACCGGACGCCAGCGGCGGAGGGCGAGCACGAGCAACGCGAGCGGCAGGGCCAGGAAGCGCAAGCGGGCAACGTTGTCGCCCAGGCCCGACGGGACGACGTAGAAGATTGCGATTGCGATTGCGTACGCCGCGAAGACGTAACGGAGCACGCGTGCGCGCTCATGACCGAGCGTGCAGGCGATCCCGATCGCGCAGAAGACGAGCGCCGCCGCTGCCTCGCTCGGCGGGAAGCCGAGGGAACCGCCGAACGGGAAGAGCCTGATCAGGACGACCTCGACTCCGGCCGCGGCGGCGAGGCCGAAAGCCGGTACCGCACGCCCGCGCAAAGGCGCTCGGCGCGCGACGGCCGTCCCGACGAGAACCACGCCGAGGAGGACGAGTGCGACAGGGCTCGCCGCGAGCACGAGCAGCGTCAGCGCGGCCCCGATCCAGCGCCGCCCCGACCGGAACGCGAGCAGAGCGAACAGCGCCAGCGCCACGCCGAGCGCGAACGGATACTGGCCCGTGATCAGCACTCCCGCCCAGACGACGGCAAACGCGCGAACCGCCCAGCGTGAGGCGGATCCCCACTCGCGTTCGAGGAGCACGGCGAACGCGCCGGCGGAGAGCACGATCGTGAGCACGGCGAGGAGCCGGATTCCAAGCAGCGCGGCGAGCGGGTAGTAGAGGACGCTGTAGCCGACGAAGGCGTAGCGCCCGGCGTACCAGAAGTTGTCCCAAGGCGTGAGGCCGTGGACGAGGAAGAGTGAGCGCTGGTACTCGTGCGCCGCGAGGTCTCCGCTCGGTGGAGCGAGCCATACGAGCAGCGTCGCGGCGGCTGTCGCGAGCGCAATGCAGAGCACGACCTCGCGCGGGACCGGCAAGCGTCGCGACGACGCGCGCCCGGCGCCCGCGTAGGACACGTCGGCCATCCGCCGAAGCGTACGCTCGGCGGCATGAGAGGTGCGTTAGCAGCGGGTCACCGACTGACCGCCGAGACCGGCGCGGACGTTCTGCGTGCCGGAGGCAATGCCGTGGACGCCTGCATAGCGGCGGCCGCCGTGTCCTGGGTCTGCGAGAGCCCGCTGACCGGTCCGGGCGGCGGCGGCTTCCTGCTCGTGCAGCGCGCCGGGGAAGAGCGCGCGCACCTGCTCGACTTCTTCGTCGCGGTGCCGTTGCAGCCGGCGCCGGCGGCGGACCTCCTCGAGCTCGTCGTGGACTTCGGCGATTCCCAGCAGATCTTCTACTCCGGCGCGGCGTCGGTCGCCGTCCCCGGCGTCGCCCTCGGCCTCTGGGAGGCTCATGCTCGCTGGGGCTCGCTGCCGTGGCGGGAGCTGCTCGCTCCCGCTGCGCGGCTCGCACGCGAGGGTGTCGTTCTCGACGAGCCGCAGGCTTACCTCCATCGGATCCTCGACCCGCTGCTGCGCCATTCGCCCGAAGGCGATGCGCTCTACGGCCCGGGTCGTGCGCTCGAGGTGGGAGAGCGCTTCACAGCTCCGGAGTTCGCGGAGACGCTCGACCGGATCGCGGCAGAAGGTGCAGCGTGCCTCTATACGGGAGAGCTCGCCGAGCGAATCGCCGCGCATCTCCCGATCACGCTCGAAGACCTCGCCCGCTACCGGGTGATCGAACGGGAGCCGCTCGAGGTGCGTTACCGCGGCGGCGAGCTCTGGACGAACTCGCCGCCGTCACGGGGAGGCCCTCTGCTTGCGGTCGGGCTCGAGGCACTCGGCGACGCCGAGCCGACGCCGCCTGCCATGGCGAGGGCGATGGAGGCCCAGGAGGCCGCGCAGGGCGCAGGGGGCACGACGCACATCAGCGTCGTGGACGGCGACGGAGGCGCTGTCTCCCTCTCGTGCTCGCTCGGCTCCGCGAGCGGTGTCGTGGTCCCGGGCACCGGCCTGGCGCTCAACAACATGCTCGGCGAGACGCACCTTGCGGGTGAGGAGCGGCCGGGCGAGCGCGTGCTGTCTCTCATGGCGCCGTCGCTCTTTGTGCGTGACGGCAGCCCACGGCTCGTCATCGGGTCGGCCGGCAGCACGCGGCTGCACGGCGCGATCCTCCAGGTGGTGGCGAATGTCATCGGGCGAGGGCTCGGCGTGCGGGAGGCGATCGAGGCGCCGCGGATCCACCTGGAGGAGGGCATCGTCCACTGTGAGGATCCGGCCGTGGCGGACGAGCTCGAGGCGGCCGGCTACACCGTCGTCCGCTGGCGGGCGCGGAATCTCTTCTTCGGCGGCGTCTCGGCCGTCGAGATCCGGGACGACGGCTCGCTCGCTGCGGCGGGAGACCCGCGGCGCGGCGGGGTGGGCGTGGTAGTCCGGTGACGGACTTCCGGATCCGTCACGCCGATCCCTCGGATGCGGAGCAGCTGACGCGGCTCGCCGACGCGGTGAGCGCCGAGCCCGAGGGCTGGCTGATCAGCGTCGCAGGCGAGTGGCGCAGCGCGGGCGACGAGCGCCGCTTCCTCAAGGCGCTGCGCCGCTACGCGCACGCGGCGGTGTTCGTCGCGGAGCGCGACGACGGGACGCTCGTCGGGCGGCTGTCGGTCGGGCGCGACCCGCACCCGGCGAGCACACACGTCGCCGACGTGGGATTGATGGTCGCGTTCGACGCGCGCAGGCAGGGGGTGGGAACGGCGCTCCTGCAGGCGGCCGTCGACTGGGCGCGCGAGACGGAGGTACGCAAGCTCGAGCTCCACGTCTTCCCCTGGAACGAGGCGGCGATCGCCCTCTACGAGGCGTTCGGCTTCGAGCGCGAGGGCTACCGCAAACGGCACTACCGCCGCGGCGGCGAGTTCGTCGACGCGATCCTGATGGCCTACGCGGTCGAGTAGGCCAGCTCGACCGGGACGCCGCCGGCGAGCGTCTGGAAGACGACGCAGTACCGCTCCGTCCGCTCGAACAGCTTCGCCAGCTCTTCCTCCGACGCGTCGGCCGCGAGCTCGAAGCGAAGCCGGATCGCTGCGAAGCCGACGGGAGCTTCGCGGTCGACGCCGAGCGTGCCACGGAAGTCGAGGTCGCCCTCGGCGTGGATGGTGCCCGAGACGTCGAGCTCCATCGACGTCGCGACCGAGCAGAGCGTGACGCCCGCACACGCGACGAGCGCTTCGAGCAGCATGTCGCCCGAGCAGGCCAGCGCGCCGGTACCGCCTGTGGCGGGGTGGAGCCCCGCCTCCACGAGCACCCGTCCGGTCTCGACCTTGCAGGCGATCTCGCCCTCGTCGAGCTTTCCCTGGGCGCGAAGCGTGATGAGGGCCGCCGCGGGCTCTTCGCGATAGCGATCCTTCAGCGGCTTCTGCGCCGCTTGCAGCTCGGCCCGGTCCACGGCTGCATCTTGCAGGTCGGCGCGCACTCTCTGCTTGCGAAGACGGATGAGCGCTGGTCCGGCGGTCCGGTCGGCTACTGTCCTACGACCTTCAGGAGGTGGGGCAGACAAATGGACGTGCTCGTTCTCGGGGGCGACGGCTTTTGCGGCTGGCCGACCGTCCTTCATCTCTCCCGGCTCGGTCATCGGGTCGCGATCGTCGACAACTTCGCCCGGCGCAAGGCCGACGTCGAGCTCGAGGCGTCGTCGCTCACGCCGATCGCGCCGCTCGGTACGCGGCTGCGCGCCTGGCGTGAGCTGACGGGCGAGGAGATCGCGTTCCATCAGCTCAACGTCGCCGAGGACTACTCCGACCTCCTCCGGCTCCTGACCGACCTCCGGCCGGACGCAGTCGTCCACTTCGCAGAGCAGCGCGCCGCGCCGTACTCGATGAAGAGCTCGTGGCACAAGCGCTACACGGTCTCCAACAACCTGAACGCGACGAACAACCTCCTCGCCGCGATCGTCGAGTCCGGTATCGATACGCACGTCGTCCACCTCGGCACGATGGGCGTCTACGGGTACGGCGCAGCCGGGATGAAGATCCCCGAGGGCTACCTGCGCGTGAAGGTCCCGATCGAGGACGGCCCCGATCTCGAGCAGGAGATCCTCTTCCCGGCCAACCCCGGCAGCATCTACCACATGACGAAGACGCAGGACCAGCTGATCTTCGCCTACTACAACAAGAACGACCGGGTGCGCGTGACCGACCTCCACCAGGGCATCGTCTGGGGCACGCAGACCGCCGAGACCCGGCTCTCGGAGCAGCTGATCAACCGCTTCGACTACGACGGCGACTACGGCACGGTGCTGAACCGCTTCCTGATGCAGGCGGCGATCGGCTACCCGCTGACGGTTCACGGCAGCGGCGGCCAGACTCGCGCGTTCATCCACATCCAGGACACCGTCCGCTGCGTCCAGCTCGCGGTGGAGAACCCGCCCGAGCACGGCGAGCGCGTCCAGATCTTCAACCAGATGACCGAGGCGCACCGGCTGATCGACCTCGCCGGCCTCGTCTCGCGGCTGACCGGCGCAGAGATCGAGCACGTCGAGAACCCGCGCAACGAGGCAAGCGAGAACGATCTCTTCGTCGAGAACCGCCAGCTGCTCGATCTCGGTCTGGAGCCGATCACGCTGGAGGACCAGCTCCTGCTCGAGGTGACGGAGATCGCGACGAAGTACGCGCACCGGTGTGACCTCGACAAGATCCCGTGCCGCTCGGCGTGGACGAGGGAGCAGGCGGAGAGGCTCCTCGCCGCGCCGGAGCCGGAGGCCGTCGAGCTGGCTGCGGAGGCCTCCGGGGTGCCGACGCGTTGACCGAGTCGGCCCGGCCGGGCGCGGTTGTGACGGAACACGAGCGACGCGGCCCCGACGAACCGGCCGGAGTGGCAACGACCGGTATCGCCACAACCCTGAGGCCGTACGTGCCGGAGGTGCGCGCCGAGGCGGTGCGGGCGTTCGAGGAGCGTCAGGGGGACCTCCAGCTCGCGCCGGTGACGGTCGTGATCGCTGCCTACGACGAGGATCAGGCGATCGGCCACGTGCTCGACGGCATCCCGTCAGAAGCCTGTGCGCTCGAGGTCGAGACCATCGTCGTCGACGATGGCAGCACCGACCGCACGACCGAGGTAGCGGAGTCGCACGGGGCGCGCGTCGCGACCCTGCGGCGGAACTGCGGTCATGGAATCGCACTTCGCCTCGGCTACGAGCTTGCGTCGCGCTACGGAGCGCGCTTCATCGTCACGCTCGACGCGGACGGGGAATGGGATCCGGCGGACATTCCAACCGTGTTGCAGCCGCTGGTCGACGACGAGGCCGACTTCGTCATCGGCTCGCGCGTGCTCGGCAGCGATGAGGGAGACGACGTCATTCGTCGCGCCGGCGTGCGGCTCTTCGCGGCGCTCATCCGGCTGCTCACGGGCGTGCGCGTCACGGATACGTCGAGCGCCCTCCGTGCGCTTCGTCCCGAGGTGACGCAGACCGTGAGACAGGAGCAGGTGCAGTACCAGACGTCGGAGCTGCTGATCGGCGCGATCTGCCGCGGCTATCGCGTAACGGAGCGGCCCGTGTCCCATCACCCCCGGCTCGCGGGCGAGAGCAAGAAGGGGGCCAACCTGCTCTACGGCTTCAGGTACGCCCGTGTGATCGTGCGCACGTGGCTGCGGGAGCGCCGCACCCGCGAGACGTCGACGGACGGCCCGTCGTGACCGGCGAGCGCGGGACGCCTACCGACGAGCTGGCCGTGAGGTGGCAGTGGCGGGCTCGGCTCGAGTCGGTCGGCGGTTGGGTGTCGCGGTACCTGCCGGTCCTGCGCGTCCTGGCGTTCGTCGTCGCGCTCGCGATCGTCGTGGTCATGGCAGTGCGCTCGATCCAGGACGTGGACTTCTCGACGGTCGATCCCTGGCTGCTCGTGGCAGCGGTGGCTGCAGCGATCGTCTGGTGGGTGCTGCTCGCGCGTAGCTGGGCGCTGCTCGTGGAGGGCATGACCCACAGGAAGGACCTGGGCATCTGGTGCCGGACGCAGGCGATTCGCTACCTCCCGGGCGGGATCTGGGCGCCGGCATCGCGGGCGACGCTCATCTCGGGGACGGTTTTCGACCGGGTCTCGGTCGTCGGCGCGGAGAACGTGCTGGCCCTCTGCGCCGCCGTGGCCGTCGGCGGCGTTGCGTTCGCCCTCGACGGACAGCTTGTCTGGCTCCCGCTCCTGCTCGTCCTGGCCGCCCCGTTCGCGGCTCCGCTCATCGAGCGCCGGTCGCGGCTGACGCGTGGACGTCTCTTGCGGGTGATGGCCAACGACACGGCCGCCTTCGTCGCCTATGTCGTCGCAGCTGTGCTGGTCCAGGGAGCGCTTTCCGGCTGGGAGAGCGCCTTCGCCGTTGCAGGTGCCGCCGGCGTTGCCTGGGGGGTCGGGCTCGTCGTCGTGATCGCGCCGAGCGGGATCGGCGTGCGCGAGGTCCTGTACGTCTCGCTTCTCTCGGGCAGGGTCCCGCACAGCGAGGCGTCGGCTGCCGCCATCACCTTGCGCCTCGTCACCGTCCTCGCCGAGCTCGTCGTGCTCGTCCTCCTCGGACGGCCGACACCCGGCGCGGAGGCCGCAGGCGCCACACGTCCTTGAGGGCGCCGACGGCGGCGGGCGCGCGGCACACGCTGGCGCGCCACTGGGTCTTCGCCGTCCTGCTCTCCGCCGGGGTCGTCCTGCGCGTCGTGACGTCGCTGGCCTACCGGCCGGCGCTCGTCTACATCGATTCGATCGGCTACCTGGAGAACGAAGCGCACCTCAAGCCGGAGCTCGTGCGGCCGCTCGGCTATCCCGTGTTCCTGCGCATCCTCCCCCTCGGTGCCGGGCTCTGGACCGTCCCGCTCGCCCAGCACCTGCTCGGCGTCGCGATGGCGGTCGCGATCTACGCCCTCCTCCTGCGGTTCGACGTCACCCGCTGGCTCGCCGCACTCGCAACGGCCCCCGTGCTGCTCGACGCGATGCAGCTCAATCTCGAGCAACAGATCTTGACGGAGACGCTGTTCGAGGCGTTGCTGCTCGCCGGTGTCGTGCTGTTGCTCTGGCGCCCGCGGCCGACGCTGCTCACGGCGGGTCTCGCCGGGCTCGCGCTCGCCGGCGCGACGCTCACGCGCTCGGTCTCCCTGCTCGTGGTCGTCCCCGCCGTGCTGACCGTGCTCTTCCTGCGGGCGGGACTCACGGCGCGGGGTGTGCTGACGAGGGTGCTCGTGCTCGTCGCCGCGTTTGCGCTGCCGCTCGTCCTCTACGCTGCCTGGTTCCAGTCGCTCTACGGCGCCTTCGCGCTCAACGGCTACAGCGGGCACTTCCTCTATGCACGGGTCGCGCCGTTCGCCGATTGCCGCTCGCTCTCCGTGCCCTCGTACGAGCTCGTGCTCTGCCCGAAGCAGCCGATCGGGCAGAGGCCGTCGATCGAGGCGTTCTCCTGGTCTCGGAAGGAATCGCCGATCTTCCGGCTCCGCGTACCTCCCTCGGTCGCGGACGGCAAGGTCTCCCAGGTCGCGCGGTCGCAGGTGGCCGGCAACTGGGCGAAGCGAGTCATCCTCCACCAGCCCTTCACCTACCTGCACGAGGTCGAGAAGAGCTTCGTCCGCGGCTTTGCCCCGACCCGGACGACGCACACGGGCGAAGTCCCGGTGGGGCGGTGGCAGTTCCAGGATCACTACCCGGTCTACGGGCGGTCGGTGGAGCTCATGGCCCGCCGCCACGAGCACCCGCAGGTCGAGGGCTCGCTCGCATCGTTCCTGCGCTCGTACCAGCGCTTTGGCTATACGCCCGGGCCGCTGCTCGCGGTCGCGCTCGTCCTCGGCCTGCTCGGCGCAATCGGGGTCGGCCCGGCAAGGCGCTCGGGCCTGCGCTCCGCCTGCTTCCTCTTCTCTGCGTCCGCACTCGTCGTGCTCGTGACCGCCGCCGCCGTGAACCAGTTCTCCTGGCGCTACCAGCTGCCGGGACTGATCCTTCTCCCGCCGGCCGCCGCGCTCGGGCTCGTGGCCCTCACAGGGGGTCGCTCGTCGACCGCCTGAGGCGCGGTACCTGTTCGAGCTCGCGTTCGAGCTTGCGGATCTCGCGCCGTAGAGGCATCTTCGACGCTCGGCCGCTGCGGAGGGTGTCGAGCGCGCAGACGAGGAAGCACGCAGCACCGAGCGAGGTGTTCCAATTGGCCGCGGCCAGATCGAGCATCGAGCCCGTCGAGGGCACGACGTAACCGGCAACCGCGGAGATCCCGAAGAAGATGCAGCCGAGAAGGTTGACGCCCGGCTGCCACCAGCCTTCACCGGCGCGCTTCGGCAGCACTCCGTGCCATGCACCTCGCGGCGACGCCACGTACGCGATGACGCCGGAAACGAGGAAGCAGATCGAGCCGCGCCAATCGGGTCGCCAGACGAGCTTGTCGTACTCGGGGCTCGACAGAGCGACGTGCATCGCCTGATACGTAGTCACGTTGAAGAAGAGCGTGCCGGCGGACTGGACGATCGCCGACCACCACGCTGCGCCACCGCCGTGGGGCAATCGGCGCTCGGTCCAAGCCAGCCGGCTCTGGAGTGCTCCACCGGCCGTGAAGAGGATGGAGCCGACGAAGAACGTGATCGCGTCGGCGGAGTCGCCGACGAGCTGGGCGTAGCCGGGAAACGGGCCGACCAGGAAGCACGTCGACCCGAGGGCGAAGAAGAGTGCCATCCAGCGACGGCGAGTCATCGGGCGGATCGTCGCGCATACCGACCCGGACCGACCGATGATCCGTGCGCCCGTGCCAGGTCTGAGTGAGATAGAGAACTCATCCACCCACTCCAAGGAGGGCAGCTTGAAGCTTCTGCTCACGTCCGCCGGAATCAAGAACGCGAGCATCCACGAGGCGCTCGTCGACCTACTGGGCAAGCCGATCGCCGAGTCGAGCGCCCTCTGCATTCCCACGGCGATGTACGGGCACCCCGAGGTCCGCCCCGCCATGACATGGGAGTTCATCAGCGGACGCGAACCCCAGTGCCCCATGACC
>Ga0335083_10007948_pt1 | contig 13020 bp, 9 predicted proteins | sample Lox_Sample_42_FD_206716 | JGI IMG/M metagenome (GOLD analysis project Ga0335083, IMG submission 206716) | Soil microbial communities from Loxahatchee National Wildlife Refuge, Florida, United States - Lox_Sample_4.2 | ecosystem: Environmental > Terrestrial > Soil > Wetlands | place: USA: Florida...
GCCAGGTCAGGGTGGCCGCCTTCGCCGCCGGGATCGCGGTGCTGGCCGGCTACGCCGCGGGGTTCAGTTACGAGCTCACCCGGCCCGTCGCCGCCCCGGCCAACACGGGCCTGGCGTCCTGGCTGGCCAGGCACCATCTCACCTACGGGCTGAGCGGCTACTGGACGAGCAGCAGCGTCACCGTGGAGGGCGGCAACCAGGTCCAGGTCCGGGCCCTGATGCAGTACACCCTGCAGCGGGACCTGTGGATGTCCAACGTCGACTGGTACAACCCCAGGCATCACTACGCCAACTTCGTCGTGCTGGACGCCCAGCCGGGCTACTTCTCGCACTGGGAGCCGGTCCAGCTCATCAGGAAGTACTTCGGCGTCCCGGCCCGGGTCTACCACACCGGCCCGTACACCATCATGGTCTGGCACAAGAACCTGCTGAAACAGATCCCGGGGCGGCAGATGCCGACGCTGGCCCCGGGCCAGCTGAGCGCCGCCCAGCTGAGCCACTACCGGCTACGACCAGTGCAGTCGTAGCCGGACGATGCCGTCGAGCACCGGCAGCAGGGCCAGCGTGGCCGCGGGCAGCAGCCACGCTCCCCGGCCCCGCCAGCGCTGGCGGGGCCGGCCGAGCAGGACGATCACGGCCATCAGGTAGACCTCGACGAAGGAGCGCAGGTCGGCGCTGCGGCTGCTCCAGGTGCTCGGCGTGACCACGCAGATCTCGACCAGGAACAGCACCAGGGCCAGCTTCTCGTGGACCGCCGCCCGCGAGGTCCGCAGCGAGCACAGCGCGGCGACCGCGAAGACCAGCAGCACGGCCAGTTCCGCCAGCCAGATGTCGACCGCGTTGTAGCCGCCCCAGTCGATGTGGCCCAGGTTGTACCGCAGCGCCTCGAACGGGGCGATGAAGGGCGCGCCCGCGTTGCGCCCGCCGTCGGCGGCCAGCGGGAACGTCCCGATGACGGCGTAGACGACCACCTGCCAGGCCGCGAAGACCGCGGCGGGCACGGTCCAGGCCAGGTCCTCGCGCCCCGGCCTGCTCCGCCGGCGCACCAGGCCGGCGACCCGGACGATGGCGATGGCGGCCACCGCGACCATCGCGGTTTCCCTGGTCAGCGCGGCGAAGGCGAGCAAGCCGGCGGCCAGCGCGGGGCGGCGGGCGCGGACCGCGAGCAGCCCGGCGACCAGGAAGGCGGCGGCGGCCGGCTCGGCGGTGTCCCGGCTCAGGCTGGTGACCAGGCCGAAATAGGCGGGCAGCAGCAGCCCCCAGGCGGCGGCCCGGCCGCCCTGGCGGGCGATGACGGCGCCGAGCCAGGCCAGCGCGGCCAGGGCGGCGACGTTGACCGCGACCAGCATGTAGGGGACCAGCGGCCGCTGCCCGAGCGAGGCCAGCCAGGTGAGCGCCGGGTACCCGATGCGCATGAACCGGTAGGCCCGGTCGACGGTGATGCCGTCCGCCGTGTGGGCGAAGTTCAGCGGGCTGACCGCCAGCCGGTAGTAGAACTGCCCGTCGTACCCGTACGCCGCCCGCAGGGGCATCCCCGGCGGCAGCTGCGCGGGATGCGCGAAGTGCTGCCCGATGAGGATGAACCGGCTGATGGTGCGCCTGGACCACAGGTCCCAGCGGGCCAGCACGAATCCGGTCGCGGCCAGCAGTGTGATCAGCCCGGTGACGGCGGGCCGGTTCGCCCGCGAGAGGGCCGAGCGGACCGGGGGGCGCCCCGGCCGGAATCCGGGTCCGGGATCAGCTTGGAGCCCCGGGCCGGGATCGGCCGCGGTCCCGCGCTCGTGCACAGCCATGGTCCGTCCTCACAAGGAAGGCGGGCCAGACCCGGACACACCGCCGCGCTTTCGGGCTTGTCGGTGCGAAAGCGTAAGGGCATTGACTTCAATGCCGCCGTGAACTGGCTGAACGCAAACTGGGAGATCGCTAAGAGGACCTCAGCGGGCGGCGGCCGTCACGAACCGGTGAGCCTGCGCTGCGTGATGACGATCAGGGCGGGCAGGGTCAGCGCGGCCAGCGAGGGGAGCAGCCAGGCCGGGAGCTTCCGCCGGGGCGTCCCCAGCAGGATGATCACCGCCAGCAGGTACACCTCGATGAAGGACCGCATGTCGGCGTCCAGGCTGTTCCAGGTGCTCGGCGTGACCACGCAGATCTCGACCAGGTACAAGACGAAGGCCAGCCGCTCGTGTACCGGCGCGCTGGTGGACGCCAGGCAGACCAGCGCCGCCACCGAGAACAGGACCAGGATGGCCAGTTCGAGGAACCACAGGTCGTACTGCTCGAACTGGTGCAGGTGAATGTGGCCGAGGTTGTGCTCGAACGCCTTGAGCGGGGCAATGAACGGCGCGCCCGCGTTCCGGCCGCCGTCGGCGAGCAGGGGGAACGTCCCGATCGCGGCCTTCACGACCACCTGCCAGGCCGCGAAGGCCACGGCCGGCCCGACCCAGGCCAGGTCGTCGCGGCCCGGCCGCGCCCGCCCGCGCGCGATGCCGGTGACCCGGATGATGGCGATGGCGGCCACCGCGACCATGACCGTCTCCCGGGTCAGCGCGCCGTAGGCCAGCAGCACCCCGGCCAGGACGGGCCGGCGGTCCCGGACCGCGAGCAGCCCGGCCAGCAGCAGGACGGCGGCGAGCGGCTCGGCGGTGTCCCGGGACACGCTGGTGATGAGGCCGAAGTACCCGGGCACCAGCAGCCCGGCCAGCGCGTGCCGGCCGCCGCGGACCGCGAACACCGCGCCCAGGTAGCCCAGCGCGCCGATGGAGGCCACGTTGACCGCGACCAGCATGACCGGGACCAGCGAGTGCTGGCCGAGCGAGACCAGCCAGGTGAGCGCCGGGTAGCCGATCCGCATGTACCGGTAGGGCCGGTCCATGGTGATGCCGTACGCCGTGTGGGCGAAGTTCAGCGGGTTGACCGCCAGCCGGTAGAAGAACTGCCCGTCGTAGCCGTAGGTCTTCGCCACCGGCATGCCGGTCGGCAGCTGGGACGGGGTGGCGAAGTGCCGGCCGACCAGGATGAACCGGCTGATATGGCCGTGCGCCCAGGTCTGCCAGCGGGCCAGCGTGAAGGCGATCGCGGCCAGCAGGGCGATCAGCGCGGCTACGGCGGGCCGGTCGGTCCTGCCCGCCAGCGAGCCGGGCGGGCGGGACGGCGGCGCGTCGGGTGCACCGTTTTGCGGCGTCGCCGGCTCCGCGGCCCGTGCGCGGGCCGGCGGGTAGTCGTGACCAGGCATGGTGCAGTCCTCGTGAAGGGCGGCCTCCAGGCCAGAATCACCGCCGTGCTTCAATCGCGGCGTGAGCTTACCGTACGGGACCCCCGGCCGTCCCCGCAGACGGCCATGTCACGGGTCATGTTCCGGAAAATTGCTGTTAACGCGCTCGGTAACAAGAGCGGGGCCGGCGGCGACAGGCGGATAACGAGGCCCATAACCAGCCGGGCATGGCGGTAAGGTAAATCGCCAGACACGTGAGGGGGGGCGTTGCATTGGCGCCTCCAAGGCCCCCGGAGGCCTGCCGTATGAGCCGGAGGTATACGCGGTGACTAATATGCCCGAACAGGTCGACCGAGATGTGGTGGTCATCGGGGGGTGCGGGCATGTGGGCCTGCCGCTGGCCCTCGCGTTCGCCGACCGCGGCGCCAGCGTGGCCATCTATGACGTGAGCGAGGCCGCCGTCGCCCGGGTGAACTCGGGCCAGATGCCGTTCGCCGAGGCCGGCGCGGATGAGGTGCTGCATCGCGTGCTCGCCGCCGGCCGCCTGCAGGCCTCGGCCGATCCCGCCATCGTGGCCACGGCGGAAAACGTGGTGGTGGTCATCGGCACGCCGGTGGACGAGCACCTGAATCCCAATCAGATGGCGATCACCCGGGCGCTGCGGGGCTGCTCCGGCTTCCTGCGGGACGGCCAGCTCCTCATCCTGCGCAGCACCGTGTTTCCCGGGGTGACCGCGCTGGTGGAGAAGATGATGGCCGGGCTGGGACGGCAGATAGAGGTGGCCTTCTGCCCGGAGCGGATCGCCGAGGGCAAGGCGATGACCGAGCTGTTCGAGCTGCCGCAGATCGTCTCGTCCCGCACGCCGGCCGGGACGAAGCGGGCGTCCGCGCTGTTCGGCAGGCTGACCAGCAAGCTGGTGGTGATGTCGCCGGAAGAGGCGGAGCTGGCCAAGCTGTTCACCAACGTATGGCGCTACATCAAGTTCGCCACCGCCAACCAGCTCTACATGATGGCCAACGAGCAGGGCCTGGACTTCGACCGGATCCGGCGGGGGCTGGCCGAGGACTACCCGCGGGCCGCGGACATGCCCGCCGCGGGCTTCGCCGCCGGCCCATGCCTGTTCAAGGACACCATGCAGCTCGCGGCCTTCAACCACAACAACTTCCCGCTCGGCCACGCGGCGATGGCCGTCAACGAGGGCCTGCCGCTGTACGTGGTGCACCGGCTGGAGGGGCAGTTCGACCTGTCGTCGATGACCGTCGGGATCCTGGGCATGGCGTTCAAGGCGGGTTCGGACGACATCAGGTCGAGCCTTTCCTACAAGCTCAAGCGGATCCTGGCGTTCAAGGCCGCCGAGGTCCTGTGCACCGACCCGTACGTGACCGTCGATCCTGACCTGCTGCCGCTGGAGGAGGTGCTCGCCCGGTCGGACCTGCTCGTGGTGGGGGCGCCGCATCCGGAGTACCGGGGCCTGGCGGTGGACAAGCCGGCCGCCGACATCTGGGACGTGCTCGGGAACGGAGTCCGGGTATGACCGAGCGCCCTCGGGTCTCGGTGGTCGTACCCGCCTACAACGAGGGCGAGCAGGTCGTCAGCGTGCTCGACCGGCTGTTCGAGTCGGTCCGGTTGCCGTCGGAAGTGCTGGTGGTGGTGGATTCGCCCGACGACACCACCGTCCCGGTGACCGAGGAGTACGCGCAGAAGGAACCCCGGCTGCGCTGCCTGGTCAACACCTACGGCCGGGGGCCGGCCAACGCCATCAGGTTCGGCATCGACGCCGCGACCGCGCCCGTGGTCGTGGTGACCATGGCGGACGGCTGTGACGACGCCAGGCAGATCGACGAGCTGGTCCGGCTGGTCGAGCGGGGGGTCGCGGTGGCCGCGGCGTCCCGTTACATGCCCGGCGGCCAGCAGGTCGGCGGGCCCGTGCTCAAGGGCACGCTGTCCCGCCTGGCGGGCCGCTCGCTGCGGACGCTCGCCCACGTCGGAACCAGGGACGCGACCAACTCGTTCAAGGCTTACTCGACGGAATTCGTCCGGCAGGTCGGGATCGACTCCAGGGACGGCTTCGAGATCGGCATCGAGCTGACGGCCAAGGCCAAGCGGCTCCGCCTGCCGGTGGCCGAGATACCGACCATCTGGCTGGACCGCCAGGCGGGGGTGTCGAACTTCAAGGTCGCCAAGTGGGTGCCCAGCTACGTCCGCTGGTACCGGTTCGCGTTCGGGCCGCAGCTGACTCCCGATCAGGTGCGGGCCCGCGTGGCCGGCGACCGGCAGGACCAACCGATAAGCCAGGAGGATTGATGGAGCAGGTGCTAGTCAGCGGATCCGCTGGCTTCATCGGCGGGTACGTGGTAGAGGAACTGCTGAAACGCGGCTACGCGGTAACCGGGCTTGACAACTTCTCCAAGTACGGGAAGGTCAGGAAGTCCTACGACGACAACCCGCGCTACCGGCTGGTCCAGGGCGACGCCAGGGATGTCGGCCTGATGACCGAGCTGCTGGCCGACTGCGACCACTTCATCGCCGGCGCCGCGATGATCGGCGGGATCTCCTACTTCCACACCTACGCCTACGACCTGCTCGCGACCAACGAGCGGATCATCGCCGCGTCGTGCGACGCCGCGATCGCCGCGCACCGGGACGGCCGGCTGCGCAAGGTCACCTACCTGTCCTCCTCGATGGTCTTCGAGAGCGCCGACGAGTGGCCCTCGTATGAGGGGCAGCAGCGGGAGATACCACCGCCGCTGTCGTCCTACGGGTTCCAGAAGCTGGCCGTGGAGTATTTCGCCCGGGCCGCCTGGGACCAGTACCAGCTCCCGTATACGCTCGTGCGGCCGTTCAACTGCGTGGGCATCGGCGAGACCCGGGCCCTGGGCGATCAGGAGATCCTGTCGGGGAACGTCCAGCTCGCCATGAGCCACGTGGTGCCCGACCTGGTGCAGAAGGTGCTCAAGGGCCAGGACCCGCTGCACATCCTGGGCTCGGGGGAGCAGGTGCGGCACTACACCTATGGCGGCGATCTCGCGGTCGGCGTGGTGATGGCGATGGAGCACGAGGATGCCGTCAACGAGGACTTCAACCTGTCGACGGCGGAGAGCACCACCGTGCGGCAGCTGGCCGAGCTCATCTGGCGCAAGGTCAAGGGCGAGGGCGTCCCGCTGCGGCTCGTCCATGACGACCCGTTCGAGTACGACGTCCAGCGCCGGGTGCCCGATACGGAGAAGGCCAAGAAGATCCTCGGCTTCGAGGCCGCCACCACGCTCGAGGAGATGCTCGACGAGGTGATCCCCTGGATCGAGGCGGCCGTCAAGGCGGGGACCATCTGAGGATGACGGCCGGCGGGGAGCAGGTGAAGGCGGCCGGGACCACCGAGCCGGCCCACCAGAGCGCCGCCACCGGGATCCGGGCCGGTGCCGCCGCCGCCCCCGCGCCGGGACGGCGCCCTTGGTGGGTGTGGGCGGTTCCCGCCGTCTTGCTGTTCGTCCTGCTCTGCGTGCGCAACCGGTTCCTGTTCACCACCCGCCTGTACGAGCAGGGTGACGGCGGCGCCAACTCGATCCTGATCGAGCAGGCCAGGCACTTCACCCTGCTCGTCGGCAACTACTCGCGCGAGCACTTCAACCATCCCGGGCCCGCCTACATGTACGTGCAGGCCTTCGGGGAGTACCTGTTCCAGAACGCGCTGCACGTCGTGCCGACCGCGTGGAACGCGCACATGCTCTCGGTGTACGCCCTGAACAGCGTGTTCGTGGCGCTGGGGGTCGGCGTCGCCTACGGGTGGACGCGCTCGGTGCGGGGCGCCGCGGCCTGCTTCGCCGTCTTCATCGCCTTCGCGATCGCCTACCCGCCGATCGTGAACTCCGACTGGATGCCGTACATGTACGTGCTGGCGTACATGGTGTTCATCCTCGCGGCGGGCTCGGTCGCGGCCGGCCGGGGGCAAGATGCCTGGATCTTCGCGCTGACCGGCTGGTTCCTCATCCACGGGCACGCCTGCTTCCTGCTCTTCGTGCCGGTGATCACGGTGGCGGTGCTCGCGGCCGTCCTGTGGCCCGGCCGGCATGACCTCCGGGCGTCGGTCGGCGGGTTCTTCCGCGAGCAGCGCGGGGTCTGGATCCCGGTCGCGGTCATCAGCGCGGTGTTCGCGCTGCCGATCGTGGTCAACCTGGTGCTGCACTGGCCGGGGGACTTCGGCAAGTACCTCTCCTACGGCGGCTCGGGCCGGGCCGGCGGTCACCCCGTGCGGCAGGTGGTGCAGTACGCGCTGTGGTTCTGGTGGCCGCACCATCACGCCTGGCTGGCGCCGCTGCTCGGCTACCCGGTCGCCCTGGCCGCCGCCTGGTGGCTCACCCGGGGCCGGATGCGCCGGTTCCTGCTCGCGCTGCTCGCCGTCAACGTGGTCTCGTCACTGGCGTTCCTGTTCTACGCCGCGGTCGGGATCGACGACCTGACCGAGTACTACATCGGCTACTTCTACTGGTCGGCGCCCCTGGTCACGGTGCTGGTCATCGTGCTCGCCATCCTCGAAGGACCCGGCCTGCGGCTCGCCCCGCACCTCGCCGCCGCCGCGGCCGTGCTGGCCGCGGTGGCCGCCTTCGCCGGGCTCGCGGTGATCCCGGGCACGCTCAGCAGTACCAACGACATCGACGAGGCCCTCCCGCACGTGGTGGCCGCGCTGGCCGCCCGGGCCCCGGGCCAGATGATCGTGCTGCACATCGACCACCCGGCCTGGGTGGAGACGACCGGGTTCCTGGTCCAGGCGGAGCGCACCGGGGTCCGGGCCTGCCTGGACGACCCGTCGTTCACGTTCCTGATGACCCGCCAGTTCATCTGCACGCCCGCGCAGGCCGCGAGCGGCCGGGCCTACTGGTTCTACACGCCGCACGGCCTGCCCCCGCACACGCCGGTCATCTTGCGCTTCAGCGGCATCGCGGTCGCGCCCGCGCCGCCATGACCCGGGCCGGGCCCGCGCAGCAGGCCTCCGGCCGGGCTTGGATGACCGCCCCGCCCGCCGGGACCCCGGCGGCCACCCGAGCGCGGCGGGCGGGCCTGGCCGTGCTGGCGGCGGCGGTCCTGTTCTTCTGCTACTGGCGCCAGTCCCAGTCGGCGCCGCTGTCCTCGGACGGCTCGGGGAACGTGCTGCAGGCGTGGGACATGCTGCACGGCAACCTGCTGCTGACGCACTGGTGGGTGTCGGACGTCTCCTTCTACACCACCGAGCTGCCGCAGTACATGCTGATCGCGGCGCTGACCGGGCTGGGCCCGTGGGTGGTGCACCTGGCCGCGGCCATGACCTACACGCTGCTGGTGCTGCTGGCCGCGGCGCTGGCCCGGGGCCGGGCCCGCGGCCCGGAAGGGCTAGCCCGCGCGCTGCTGGCCGCGGGCCTGATGCTGGCACCCCAGCTCAGCGCCACCTCGATCCTGCTGCTCTCGCCGGACCACACCGGGACCGCGGTGCCGCTGCTGGCACTCTGGCTGCTGATCGACCGGTCCCCGCCGCGCTGGTACGTGCCGGTGCTGACCGGCCTGGCGTTCGCCTGGGTGATGGCGGGCGACTCCATCGTGCTGCTCACCGGTATCGTCCCGCTGGTGCTGGTCTGCGCGCTGCGCGCCTGCCCCGGGCTGGTCCGGCGCGGCCAGCGGCCGGCCTCGCGGCGGTACGAGCTGGCCCTGGCCGGGGCGGCCGCGGCGGCCGGCGTGGCCGGGACTTTCGCGCCGCGGGCGATGGCCGCCCTGGGCGGCTACCAGCAATCACCCGTCGGGGCCGACACGGACCTGAGCCAGCTGCAGCACGGGGCGTGGGTCACCTTCCAGGCCTTTCTCGAGCTGTTCGGCGCGAACGTCTTCGGCACGAGCTACTGGGGCGCCCAGCCCGTGCTGGAGGTCGTCCTGGTGGCGCTGCACCTGGCCGGGGCGATCGCGGTGGCCTGGGCCCTCGGCGTGGGGCTGGCCCGGATCTTCCGGTTCGGCGACCTGCTCGTGCCCACCTTCGCGGTGGCCATCGTGCTCAACCTGGGCGCCTACATGATCAGCACGCACGCCCAGGACCTGCTCGGCGCGCGCGAGATGGCCGCGGTGCTGCCGCTCGGCGCGGTGCTGGCCGGGCGGGTCCTGGGCGACCGGATGCCGGCCTGGATCCGGGCGGCGAAAGGCTGGCTCGTCCCGGTGCTCGCCGTGCTGGTGGCCGGCTACCTCGCCGCTCTGGGGTTCGGCGCCGCGCAGGCCGCGGTCCCCCCGGTCAGCGAGTCCCTGGCCACCTGGCTGGCCGCGCACGGGCTCCGCGGCGGCCTGGCCAGCTACTGGCTGGCCAACAGCACCACGGTGGACAGCCGGGGCCTCATCCAGGTCAGCGCGGTCGCGCAGGACCCGCAGGACCGGCTGGTGCCGTACCAGTGGGAGACCGACGACGCGAACTACGATCCGGCGCGGCACTACGCCAACTTCGTGGTGGCCGGCGGCCCCGCCTCTCTGCCCGGCCTCCAGCTGTCCGCGCAGCTCACCTTCGGCCGCCCGGCGCGGGTCTATCAGGCCGGCGGTTACACCATCATGGTCTGGAACACCAACCTGCTAGTCAAGCTGGCCGGATCCGGCCGGCGCTGACCGGACCCGGCGCCCGGGGGGCTACATGTACAGGGTGCGGCGCCTGGCCACCACGAGCAGCGCGGGCAGGACGCAGGCGGCGATCATGCCGAGATAAGGCCCGGACAGATACCGCCGCGGCGTGGCGACCAGCAGGACCAGCGCCATCAGGTAAGGCTCGATGAGCGAGCGCCCGTCGCCGAACGTGCTGGTCCAGATCTGGCTGGACAGCAGGCCGAGCTGGAGCACGAAGAAGACGAACGCCAGGCGCTCGTGGGCCGGCGCGGTGGTGACGAACAGCACCGCCAGCCCGGCCAGGATGAAGATCGCCACCGTGGCGTACTCGAGCATGGCGATGTCGATCGGGCTCAGGTGCGCGGTGTTGAGGTGCGCGGCGTTGTACTTCAGCGCGTCGACCATCGCCGTGAACGGCAAGGTGAGGTTCCGGCTGCTGTTCGCCAGCAGCGGGAACTCGCCCTTGACCACGAAGTGCACCGCGATCTCGACCAGTCCGTACGCCACGGCGGGAACGACCCAGGTCAGGTCGGCCAGCCCCGGGGCCGCCCGGCGGCGGCCGATCGCGATCAGCCGGGTGACGGCGACGGCGGCCGGCGCGAGCAGGACGGTTTCCCTGGTGATCGCGCCCCACGCGAACAGCGCGGTGGCGAGCAGGTACATCCGGGACGTGCCCCGCCGGTAGGCGAGCAGGCCGCCCAGCATGCAGGCCTCCGCCAGGGGTTCGGCCGTGTCCCGGCCCACGCTGATGACCAGGCCGAAGTAGGCGGCGAAGGCCAGGCCCCACAGGGCGTGGCGACCGGACTCGCGGGCGAACACGCCGCCGAGCATCGCGATGGCCGCCACCGCGAGCAGGTTGACCGCGACCAGCATCACCGGCACGAGCTGGTGCTGGCCCAGGGAGAAGATCCAGGCCACGACGGGGTACCCGATGCGGGTGTACCGGTAGGACTGGTCCATCGTGATGCCGAACGCGGTGGCGTGCCAATTGAACGGGTCCAGCGCGAGCCGGTAGTAGAACTGCCCGTCGTAGCCCGCGGACGGCACCAGGAGCAGCCCGCGGGGGAGCTGCGACCGGTGGGTGTAGACGTGCCCGGCCATGATGAACAGGCTGAGGTGCCCCTTGGCCCAGATCTGCCAGCGGGCCAGGGCAAAGCCCAGCCAGCCGAGGAAGGCGATGATCCCCGGGACCAGCGGCCGGTTCAGTCTCGACCATAGCGAGCGCGGGCGTTGCCGGAGGGACCTATCCTCTTCCGACGTCGACGTGAGCTGCAACCGCAAGCCTCCACCACGGGCTCTCAGCGGGAAGGGCAAATTCTTTGGCCAGGCGCGCGCAGCTTACCAGAGTGACGCCATACGCTGTGACCGGCGGCAACGAACAGCAGATCCCGGACCGGAAGGGCGTGGTGGCCACCGTGCAGAAGAGCGGGACGCCGGAGAAGTCCTCCGCACCGCCCCCCGTCGCCGCGCCTTCCCGCGCGGCCCGCGCGGGCCGGGTGCCCGCGCGGCGCCTGCTCGCCGCCGTGGCGGCGGCGCTGGCCGTGGCGCTGCTCTTCGTCGCCTACCTGCAGGTGTCCCGGACCTACCCGGAGAACTCCGACGAGTCGAACGACCTGCTGATGGCCTGGGACATGCTGCACGGCAACGTGCTGCTGCACGGCTGGTCCCTGTCGGACGTCTCGTTCATCACCACCGAGCTGCCGCAGTACGCCCTGCTGGTGCTGCTGTTCGGGCTGCACGCCGACACCGCCCACCTCGCGGCGGCGATGACGTACACCCTCGTGGTGGTCCTGGCCGTCCTGCTGGCCCGGGGGACGGTCTCCCGCCGCGAGGCGGCCCCGCGGATGCTGCTGACCGCCTTCCTGATATTCGCCCCCCAGCTCGGCGTGGGCGTCTTCGTCCTGCTGCTGTCCCTCGGCCACATCGGCACGGCCGTGCCGCTCCTGCTGATCTGGCTGGTCATCGACCGGTGCCCGGTACGCGGGTACGTCCCGGTCATCGTCGGGCTGCTGCTGACCTGGGTGCTGGTCGCCGATCCGCTGGTCCTGCTGGTGGGCGTGGTCCCGCTGGTGGCGGTGTGCGCGCTGCGGGTCGGGCGGGCGCTCGCCCGGCGGGGCGACGACCCGGTCCGGGCCGTCCTGCGCGCCCGCTGGTACGAGCTGTCCCTGGCGGCGGCGGCGATCGCCGCCCAGGGCCTGGCTTCGGCGGTCAGCCGGCTGTTCCAGGCCAGCGGGGCCTTCTTGCTGCACCCGGTGCCGTACCAGCTGGCCCCGGTGCACACCTGGGCCAAGCACGCCTGGGTGACCGGCCAGGGGCTGCTCGCCCTGTTCGGGGCCAAGCCGGAGGGGCCGGCCGCGGCCATGGCCTTCGCCGTGCTGCACCTGGCCGGGGTGGCGCTGGTGGCCTGGGCCATGCTGCGGGTGGCGCGGCACTTCCTGTCCTGGCCCGACATGATCAGCCAGATCCTGCTCGTCGCGATGGTCGTCAACGTGGTCGCGTACGTGCCGAGCACGCTGGCCAACGCGACCGACCTGAACGCACGGGAGTTCGCGATCGTGCTCCCCTACGGGGCCGTCCTGGCGGGCCGGACGCTGACGGCCGGCCTGCTGGGCCGCCAGCGCCCGGCCGTGGCGGCCGGCGCGGCCGGCGCCCTGCTGGCTGTGTATGCGGCCAGCCTCGGCTGGGCCGCCGCCCAGCCGCCGGTCCCCCCGATGAACGCGCGGCTGGCGACGTTCCTCGAGGCCCATCACCTGACCAGCGGCATCGGCGGCTACTGGGAGTCGAGCGTGGTCACGGTGGGCAGTGACGGCGCGGTCACCATCCGGGCCGTGCTGCCCGGCACCCTGCAGCCGGACCTGTGGGAGGCCAAGGGCTCCTGGTACGACCCGCGGTCCCATCAGGCGAACTTCCTGGTCACCAGCAGCACGCCCGGTTTCTTCAACCACTGGCAGCCCAACCCGTCCGCGCTGGCGGCCCTTGGCCAGCCCGCCCGTACCTACCACGTCGGCCCCTATACGGTGTACGTCTACGACAAGAACCTCCTCGCCGAGCTGCCGCACGGGTGATCTCGCCGGCCGCCGACACGAGGGGATGCTGTTGCCAGGGGGCGACGGGACGTAGCCTTGGCGTGTGGACCGGCGAATATACGGGGTCGAGAACGAGTACGGCGTTACCTGCACCTTCCGCGGGCAGCGACGGCTCTCGCCCGACGA
>Ga0335083_10007949_pt1 | contig 13020 bp, 13 predicted proteins | sample Lox_Sample_42_FD_206716 | JGI IMG/M metagenome (GOLD analysis project Ga0335083, IMG submission 206716) | Soil microbial communities from Loxahatchee National Wildlife Refuge, Florida, United States - Lox_Sample_4.2 | ecosystem: Environmental > Terrestrial > Soil > Wetlands | place: USA...
TTCCGCCGCCGGGCCAGCGGGTGCGCGGATTGCATGACCTTGGTGAGGCGATCACCAGCGACATGGGTGTAGATCTGCGTGGTTGCGATATCGGCGTGGCCGAGCAGCGTCTGGACGCTGCGCAGATCGGCGCCGCCTTCAACGAGATGCGTGGCGAAGGCGTGCCGGAGAACGTGTGGCGAAAGCTTTTCGGGATCAATGTCAGCTTCGAGCGCCAGCTCCTTGAGGATCTGGTGGCAGCGCCGGCGCGTGAGATGTCCTTCCGCGCCACGTGAGCAGAAAAAGTAGCGCTCGGCTCTGGTGCGCGCAGAACCTTTGGGGAGGAATGTGTCGCGCACGGCTGCATAGCGCCGGATTGCGTCGCGCGCGGCCGGATTAAGCGGCGCCAGCCTTTCCTTCTGGCCCTTTCCCCTGACGAGAAGAAACCCCTCGCGATTGCGGACCGTTGCAAGGGGCAAAGTCATCAGTTCGGACACGCGCAGACCCGATGCGTAGAGCAACTCGACAATGCAAAGGCGGCGCAGCCCTTCCGCGTCGTTTTCGTCGCGGGGTGCGGCGGCCTCGATCAGTCTTTCAATGTCCTCGCGCGTGAGAATCTTCGGAAGCGTTCGCTCGCGCTGCGGCGCGTCGATCGCATCGGTGGGATCGTCGCGGCGGATCGTTTCGGCGTAGAGGAAACCGAAGAACTGGCGAAGGGCGGAGAGGCGCCTCGCCTGCGTGGAGGCGGCCGCACCGGATGCCGACAGCGCCGCGAGGTAGCGTTTGACGTCCTCGCGCGAGGCTTTCCTGGCCCCGCCGCCGGACCGTGAAAGGGCGCCCGAGAAGTCGACGAGATCACGCCGGTAGGATACCAGTGTATTGGCACTCGCTCCGCGCTCGGCACTCATCATGTCGAGAAAGGCTTCGATCAATGCCGCATCGTCGCGCCCGGCGGTTCGCGCAGCGCTCATGGCGCAGCCGGTGCGGGTGCCGCAGGCCGTGGCGGCGGGACCGGCTCTGCCGGGGGGCCTGACAGCAAGGCCTCTGCCGCCAGCGCGTGCGCGGCCTGGTCGAGCCCGAGCTTTTGCAATGTCGCCACGAGACGAACGCTCGCGTCCGGGGCGAGATGCGCAATGCTCCCTGCGCCGATGGCGTCGATCACAAGGAGTGCTGCCTCGCCTCTCCGGTCAGACGCGGCCGCTGCCGAATCGATCCTGCGGAACAATTCCGCAGGCAATTCGACACCGGCAAAGACCTGGGTGGAGAGCGCCGCGTCCAGTCCGACAGCGTCCGGTGCGAGCGGGCGTCCCAGTGCCTGCCACATTCCGATTGCCAATGCAGCGGCCGCCGGTGAACCCGTGTCGGGCGCCGCATGCGCAACGAGCCAGGCGAGATCGTCCTGCGCGCGCGCATCGCGCTCGGGCGTCGGCGCCAAGAGGTCCAGAGCGAGACTTGTTTGCGCGACGCGGACACTGTCCGGCGCGCCGATCCACTGCACAGCCGCCTCGGCGTTGCCGTCGGTCAGCAGGATGCGCGCCGCCAGCATGGCGCCCCCGCCAAGCGATGTCTCGGGCACGATCGCAGCGACATTGTCCGACTGAAGCGCTGCAAGGACTGGCATTGGCGGCCGCATCGCGGCTGCCTGTGCGATGAGCGCGAGTTTTCCGACCATCGAGCTTTCCAGTGCCACCTTGCGCCGCAACGCGAATTGTTGCGCGAGAAAACTGGTGTCGCCTTCGCGCTGCGTGTCCTGCGTTTGCGCGTCGGCGATCGCGCGCAGCTCGTCGCTGCTGAGCGCACCGGTCGATGCGATCCGTTCCGCCGCCACGAGGCGGACCTCCGGCGGATTATGTGCATCCCGCGCGGCGAGGACGTCGGCCGGCGTTCCGAGGGGCGCCGCGAGTTCTGCCGTGACGGTTCCTCCAGCTTTGCGCAGCAGATAGATGTCGACCGGGGTCGGGCGCGTGATATCGGCCGCCAACACGGCTTTCGCGTCGCCCACGAGAGCCGCATCGAGGACGGGATCGTTGACGCCCTGCGCGCTCATCACAGAACGGGTGAGGTCGGCAGCTGCGGTGTCGCCGGTGACTGCGTAACAGTAGGCGCGAAGCTGCAGCCAGAAGAGATCGGCGCTCGAAAGCCGCGCGGACGTCTTGTCGCTGCAAATGTCGGCATCGCGCTGTGCATAGAGCAGCGCTTCCGCCTGCACGCGTGCGAACTCCGGATTGTTCGGCAGTTCTGCTTTGGCCGCCAATGCGCCCGCCTCATCGAGGAATCCGGCATCCAGAAGACGCTCGAGCCGGATCGCAATGAGCGGCCGCTTGCCGGGCCCGACAGGGATCTCGGCCGCCGTGAGAAGGATCCGGCGGGCCAGATCACGAACGGTCCGGTCAGCCGTGACGACAGGTATCCGTACCAGTTCTTCCTCCAGGTCCACGCGCGACGCGCCGGACCACATCTGTCCGCCGAGACCGCCCGTTGCGTCGTCCAGCAAACCAACCGCCGGCCCGTCGATGTCGCCCAGCGTGTTCACGACGACGCCAGGAGGTGCCGGAATTGCAGTAGTTTCAACCGGCGCTGGAGATTCCGAGCTCTGCCCGCCGGGCGTGGCAACTGAGCCGGCCGTCGTATCGGGGCTGGTTTGTGCCCAAGCGCCGGAGGCCGCACCGAACAGCAACGCACACAGCGTCGGGGCAAGTGCCCTATTTGGGAAACTTGTCATTGGGCAGGACCTGCTCGAAAGCCTGCTGGGGCGGCGGCGGTGCGACCCGTGCAGCATAGAAGCCAAGTCCTACCAGTCCGAGAATCAGAAGAACGAGAATGACAAGCCCGGCCCAGAGAGCCCAGCCCAGCCCTTCGCCGTGCCGGGAAAGATTTCTGCTACGCATAACAGCACCTTAGGTAGCGATTTTGGCGAAAATGCAGGTTCTCTCGTAAGGCCGTATAAGCGAAGGTGATGACGAAGCTCAACAAGACCGTGGCCCTGGTCGGCATGATGGGAGCCGGGAAAAGTTCGATCGGCCGGCGCCTTGCCGCGCGGCTGGGGACGCCTTTCCGCGATGCCGACAGCGAGATCGAGTCCGCCGCGGGTTGCTCGATCTCGGAGATCTTCGAGAGGTACGGCGAGGCCGCGTTTCGTGATGGCGAACGCCGGGTCATCGCGCGGCTTCTGAGCGAGCCGCCGCATGTGCTTGCAACCGGAGGGGGCGCTTTCATGGACCCCGAGACCCGCGAGCGGTTGCGGGAAATGGCGGTGTCGGTCTGGATCAAGGCCCCGGTCGAACTTCTGCTCCAGCGTGTCCAGCGTCGGGACACACGGCCCTTGCTGCGCAGTGGCGATCCCCGCGAGACCTTGATGCGCCTCCTGGCCCAGCGCGAGCCCATCTACGCCGAAGCCGACATCACCTTCGAGAGCGAAGACGCGCCGCATCACGTAGCGGTCGAGCGCATCATCCTCGCGCTCGAAGCACGCGGAGTTTGCGAGCCATGAGCGAACAGGTCTCCGTAACGCTCGGTGAGCGCAGCTACGACATCCATATCGGTCCCGATCTTCTGTCGCGCGCCGGAGCCCTGCTTGCGCCGTTCGCCCGCGGACCTGTCCCGGTAGTCACCGACGAAACCGTCGCCAGGCTCCATCTCGACCGGACACTGGCCTCCTTGAAGGCATCGGGAATCGATGCGAGATCCGCGATAGTCCCCGCCGGCGAGGGAACAAAGAGCTTCGCGGGGCTCGAGCATCTCACGACCTTGCTGCTGCAGAGCGGCGTCGACCGCGGCGGCCTGATCGTGGCGCTCGGTGGCGGCGTTGTCGGCGACCTCACGGGTTTCGCGGCGGGCGTGCTGAAGCGCGGCATCGATTTCGCGCAAATTCCCACCACGCTTCTCGCGCAAGTGGACTCTTCCGTCGGTGGCAAGACGGCCATCAACACGCAGGAAGGCAAGAACCTTGTCGGCTTGTTTCACCAGCCGCGGATCGTGATTGCCGACACGAGCGTGCTCCAAACCCTGGCCCGTCGCGAGAAGCTGGCCGGCTACGCAGAAGTGGCGAAGTATGGCGCACTGGGCGATGCGCAATTCTTCGAATGGCTGGAAAGCAACGGCAGCAAGGCGTTGTCCGGCGACGCCGCCGCTCTGGTGAAGGCCGTGGCACACTCCTGCCGCATGAAGGCGGAAATCGTTGCGCGCGACGAACGTGAAACCGGCGATCGCGCCCTTCTCAACTTCGGGCACACATTTGGTCACGCGCTCGAAGCCGCGACCGGCTACTCGGATCGTCTGCTTCACGGTGAAGGCGTTGCCATCGGCATGGTGCTGGCGTTCCGGCTATCCGTGCAGCTTGGCCTGGCAAAAGGACAGGACGCAGACCGCTTCGCGCGGCACCTGAGCGCGGTCGGCCTTCCGACAACGATCGCGGAAATACCGGGCCCGCGCGCGACACCCGACACGCTTCTCGCCCATATGGCACACGACAAGAAGGTGAAGGACGGGAAGCTGACCTTCATCCTGGCGCGCGGCATCGGTCGCGCTTTTGTGACGCGTGACGTTTCCATCGAAGCCGTTCGTGCGGTACTGGCCGCGTAGGCCGCCAACACCGCCAAGAAAAGGCCATCGCCATGTTCACCTCTCCCATTCTCTCCATCGGCGCCATTGCGATCTTGCTGCTGGTTTCGGCGTTCTTTTCTGGCTCGGAAACGGCACTGACCGCGGTGTCTCGCGCCCGCATGCATCGGCTCGAAAAGGTCGGCTCGCGCTCGGCCGCGATCGTCAACTCCCTTGTCTCCGACCGCGAACGCCTGATCGGCGCCATGCTGCTCGGCAACACCTTCGTGAACATCCTGATCTCTTCCCTTGCGACCGAGGTCTTCGAGGAGAAATTCGGCCACCGCGCCGTTGCGATCGTCACGCTTCTCATGACGCTGGTGATCCTGGTGTTTGCAGAAGTCCTGCCCAAGACGCTTGCGATCGCCCGCACCGACCGTTTTGCGCTCGCCGTCGCGCGCATCGTGCGACTGGTCGTGCCCCTGCTTGCCCCTGTCGTATCGAGTGTCCAGTTCTTCGTCTGGCGCGTCCTCGCCCTGTTCGGCGTGCGCGCGGACGAGAGCGAGTCCCTGCTCCCGGCACATGACGAGATCCGCGGCACAGTCGAGTTGCATCATCAGGAAGGTACGGTCGAGCGCGAGCATCGCGACATGATCTCGGGCGTGCTCGACCTCAAGGACTTGACGGTTGCAGACGTGATGATCCACCGCAAGAACATGATCGGCGTGGACGCGAACATGCTGCCGCGCGAGCTTATCGAGGCGGTGCTCGACACCAACCATACTCGCGTCCCTATGTGGCGCAACGAGCCGGAAAACATCGTCGGCGTGCTGCATACCAAGGATCTGGTCCGCGAGATCGCGCGCCGTACCGGTCCCATCGACGGAATCGACGTGCTCGCGCTCGCGGCCCCGCCCTGGTTCGTCCCCGAGACGACGACCCTCCAGGAGCAGCTCGCGGCCTTTCGCGAACGTCGCACGCATTTCGCGCTGGTCGTCGACGAATATGGCGCCCTGCAGGGCATCGTCACGCTCGAGGACATCCTCGACGAAATATTCGGCGATATCCCTGACGAGCATGAGGCGCGCGAGGCGCCCGGCATCCGCCGCCAACCGGATGGAACTTTCAACATCGACGGCGACGTTCCCGTGCGGGAGATCAACCGGGCGCTTGACTGGAACTTGCCCGAAGACGCGGCAACCACGCTCGCCGGTCTTGTAATCGACGAAGCACGCGCGATCCCCGAGATGGGCCAGCGCTTCGCATTCTTCGGCTTCAAATTCGAAATCCTGAGGCGGCAGCGCAACCAGATCACCGCCATCCGAGTCACCCCGCCAGTGCGAGCGGCCTCAGCAGCGGCCGAGGCGGTTCGATCCGACTAATGTTCCTGCCAGACTTCGGCGGGCGTGAGCGTCGTCAACGACAGGGCGTGAATCTGCGATCGCATCTCATCGGCGAGGACGGCGTACACCCTGCGCTGGCGCTCGACACGGGACACGCCTTCGAAATCGTGTGAGACGATCCTCACGTCGAAATGCGTCTCGCCCCCCGACCGCGCACCGGCATGTCCGGCATGACGCGCGCTCTCGTCGGTGACCACGAGATCGAGGGGGTGAAAGCTGTCGCTGAGCTTCCGCGTTATCGTGTCGATAACGGCCATAATCATTTTCTCTGGGCTTCCGGAACGTCTGTCAAGCGTTTCATTTTCTTGTTTTTTTACGCTCTCGCCCCATAATCGATTCATGGCGAAACAGAGTGCGCGCGCGAGCTTCAAGGAAAAGATCCGCATCAAGCAGGATCAGCCGCGCATGCCGACGACCGAAAAGCTGCGCCCGTGCGGACATGCCGGCTGCGAAGAGGAAGGCGGCTACCGCGTTCCAAAATCGCGCGAAGCGCTCGGCGAGTATGTCTGGCTCTGTCTCGCGCATGCGCGCGCACACAACGAGTCCTGGGACTACTTCAAGGGCATGAACGAGAAGCAAATCGAAAGCTTCCGCAACGATGCCGTGACCGGGCACCGCCCGACCTGGCCGCTCGGAAAGCGCGCGGCTCGTATGCACAATCCTAATGGCACTTTCCATTTCGACGACGCGTTTGGCGGCTTCGGCAAGGAAGAAAAGCCAGCCAGACCGCGCCCGCCGGAGCGTCAGGTCTCGCGCGTGCAACTCCAGGCATTCGATGCGCTCGGACTGGAGCCATCCGCCACCTTGAACGAGATAAAGGCGCGGTATAAGGAACTTGTGAAGCGGTTTCATCCCGACGCAAACGGCGGCGATCGGGGCGCTGAGGAACGTCTGAAACAGGTTATCAAAGCCTATGGCGTGTTGCGCGCCTCTGGCGTGACCTAGAGAGGGCGACACACGCGCCCTTTCCTCCGGCGGCGGAATTCCCGCCTCGTGAGTTTTGAGCCGGATCAAGAACATGACAATTGAGCCCAAGGGCCTGGATACTGCTCTCGTGCCCGACGCGACTGTCGACGTCGGCACGACCTTCGGTATCGAAGCGAAGATGAAGGTGCCCGCCTTCTCGCATGGGAGCGAATACGTTCCCGATCGCGATCCTGCTTACCGCTTCGATCGCGACACGACGCTCGCCATTCTTGCGGGCTTCGCCTTCAACCGCCGCGTGATGATCCAGGGCTATCACGGCACCGGCAAGTCGACGCACATCGAACAGGTGGCGTCGCGGCTCAACTGGCCGTGCATCCGCATCAATCTCGACAGCCACATCAGCCGCATCGACCTGATCGGCAAGGATGCGATCGTGCTGCGCGACGGCCAGCAGGTGACGGAATTCCGCGAGGGCCTGCTTCCCTGGGCGCTGCAGCATCCCGTTGCCCTCGTCTTCGACGAGTACGACGCCGGCCGCCCCGACGTGATGTTCGTGATCCAGCGCGTGCTCGAGGTGCAGGGCAAACTCACGCTGCTCGACCAGAATCGGGTGATCAAGCCGCATCCCGCCTTCCGCCTGTTCTCGACCACGAACACGATCGGCCTCGGCGACACGACCGGCCTCTATCACGGCACCCAGCAGATCAACCAGGGCCAGATGGACCGCTGGAGCATCGTGACGACACTCAACTATCTGCCGCACGACGCCGAAGTGAACATCGTGCTGGCGAAAGTCCCGTCCTATGCGGGAACGCAGGAGAAGAAGAAGCAGATCTCGGCGATGGTCCGCGTCGCGGACATGACACGCAACGCGTTCATCAACGGCGACCTCTCGACCGTCATGAGCCCGCGCACCGTCATCACCTGGGCGGAGAATGCCGAGATCTTCAACGACGTCGGCTTCGCCTTCCGCCTCACCTTCCTCAACAAGTGCGACGAACTCGAACGCGCCAGCGTGGCGGAGTTCTACCAGCGCTGCTTTGGCGAGGACCTGCCGGAATCGGCTGCCAAAGTCCTGGTGGCATGAAGCAGGAAAGCCCGGCAGAGCCCTTCAAACGCGCGGTCGCAACCACCGTGCGTTCGCTCGCGGGCGAACCGGAGCTCGAAGTCACCTATAGCGCCGAACCGCCGGCCTTGCGCGGCCTGAAGGCGCGCCTGCCGCTGCCCTCGCGCAATCTGCCGCCCAACGAAGTCGCGATCGTACGTGGCGCCGGCGACGCGTATGCGCTCCGTCGCGCCTATCACGAAGACACCGTCCACGATCAGTTCCGGCCGCAATCGGCCGAAGCCGCCGCGATTTTCGAATCCGCCGAGCAGGCGCGCGTCGAGGCGATCGGCTCGCTCGCGATGAAGGGCGTCGCGGTGAACCTCAATGCGGGCCTCGAGGCGCGTCTGATACAGCGCGGCCTGACCAAGGCGCGGATGAAATCCGAGGCGCCACTGGCGGACGTTGTCGGCCTCATCGTGCGCGAAAAGCTGACGGGAGAAGCGCCGCCTGACTCGGTGAAGATGGCGGTTGATCTGTGGCGGCCTTGGATCGAGGAAAAAGCCGGCAAGGATCTCGCCAAGCTCGGCGATGCCCTGCGCGACCAGAAAACCTTCGCCAGGCTGACGCGTACGATCCTCAAGGACCTCAATTTCGGCGACGAGTTCGACGGCGACGAATCCTCCGACGAGAACTCGGAGGGCGAGAACTCCGACCAGAGCCAGGAGGGCGAGCAGGAAGACGCCGACGCCCAGGGCGAGACGAGCGAAGCGGACATCTCCGAGGCGGAGGGTGAAGAAGGCCAGGAAGCCGACGCGGAAATGCGCGCCGAGCAGACCGACGAGATGGCCGATGCCCAGGAGCCGGAAGAAGGCATGAAGCCTTACCGGCCGGAACAGCCTTTCGCCCATTCCGACGAGTGGGGCTACAAGATCCACACGCAGCAATTCGACGAGGAGATCGAGGCCGCAGACCTCTGCGACGCCGAAGAGCTCACGCGCCTGCGCAACTTCCTCGACCAGCAGCTGCAGGCGATGCAGGGCGTGGTCGCGCGCCTCGCCAACAAGCTTCAGCGCCTCCTGATGGCGCAGCAGAACCGCACCTGGGAATTCGATCTCGAGGAGGGCCTGCTCGACACGTCGCGCCTGCCACGCATCATCATCGATCCGATGTACCCGCTCTCCTACAAGCGCGAGAAGGACATGACCTTCCGCGATACAATGGTGACGCTCCTGCTCGACAATTCGGGGTCGATGCGCGGGCGCCCGATCATGGTGGCCGCCATGTGCGCGGACATCCTCGCCCGCACGCTCGAGCGCTGTTCGGTCAAGACCGAGATCCTGGGCTTCACCACACGCGCGTGGAAGGGCGGCCAGTCGCGCGAGAAGTGGATCACCGACGGCAAGCCCGCGCATCCCGGCCGCCTGAACGATCTGAGGCACATCGTCTACAAGAGCGCCGACGAGCCGTGGCGGCGCGCGCGCAAGAACCTCGGGCTGATGATGCGCGAGGGCCTGCTCAAGGAGAACATCGACGGCGAAGCGCTCATGTGGGCGCATAACCGGATGATCGGAAGGCCGGAGCAACGGCGCATCCTGATGGTGATTTCGGACGGTGCGCCGGTCGACGACTCCACCTTATCGGTCAATGCCGGCAACTACCTCGAGCGGCATCTGCGCCATGTCATCGAAGAGATCGAAGACAAGTCGAGCGTCGAACTCGCCGCCATCGGCATCGGCCATGACGTCACGCGCTACTATCGCCGCGCTGTGACGATCGTGGACGCCGAGCAGCTTGGCGGCGCGATGACCGAACAACTGATCTCGCTGTTCGTGGAAGAGAAAGAGCGCGGACGCGGACACAGGGCTTCGCGCCATGCGGCGCCGAAGCGCACCATGGCGCGCGCCGCGCACTGATCCCGGAAATTCAGTATCCGCCGAAACCCGAGAGGGGCGGCACCATCGCCCGCAGCATCCAATAGGGAACGAGCAGGACCACCGCCGCGCCCGCAAGCAGCGCGCCGTAATTGAGAGCCGGATCGATCCAGGCTGTCCCGGTTCCCGCATAGCCAAGCGGCGCGAAGATGCCAGTGAACACGATTGCTGCCGCGAGCAGACTCAAGAGTGGCGCGGTCCACCAGCGAGGCCCCCGGGCGCCGTCGAACACCAGGATCGAGACCATGCTCGCCAGCAGGAAGGCACCGGCAAACGCAGCCAGGATTCGCGGCGAAGGCTGCTCGGCAACGGGCAGCGAGGCGCGCAACGCGTCGCCCTGGAACAGGAACGTGGCAACGGCCAGCCCGAGTGCGATCGCAACCTGCGCGAAGGCGTAGGTCGCGCCGTAGCGGCGGTTGGTAAGAGCAATCACAAAGAAGCTGAGCGGAACGATCAGATGCCCGACGGTCAGCGAACTGCTCCCGAGAGTCGGCACGGCCAACCGGAACGGCGCGGCCGTGTCGAGGTAGAGATACGTCGCTGCGAATGCGCCCAGGAGCATGAGCACTGGCAGGAACATCCGGCCAAGGGCGGCGAAGACCGCTCCCAGCCGGCGCCAGACAGAGATTTGTCGCCGGTACGACGCCGGCCCGTGCAGGGCGACATCCGCCGCTCCGCGCAGCCTGTAAAGACCGGAATCGCCTGTGTCCGCTGTCCGCTGCCCCACAGAACCGTGGCGCGCAGCGGTAACCCCCGCTTCGAATGCCCGCACGACCAACCCCACCGCACCCGACCGCCCTTTAGGCGTCGTGACGCATTTTGAGACACTATAGGGCGATTGTTGCAGGCGCCATGCCTGCACCGCGGGGAAACAGGGTAAATTTTGCAGTAACTTAAGTTCGGACCTTAAGCAGCCGTCTTAGCAAGCTTCTTCGCAATGGCGCGTTTCAGGCGCAGCGCCTTGGTCGAGAGGACGGAGTCCTTCGACTTGAGCAGAAATGGGTCGAGTCCGCCGGAACGGTCGACCGACCGCAGCGCGTTCATGCTGATCTTGAGCTTGTAGCTGTTGCCTAGCGCCTCGCTCGCCAGCGAGATGACCTGCAGGTTGGGCCGGTAGACCCGCTTGGTCTTGTTGTTGGCATGGCTCACATGATGGCCGACCAGGAGGCCTTTACCGGTCAATTCGCAGCGGCGGGACATGGCGTTCTCAACAAGGCTTGGCTTCAAGGGAGGCGCTCTCATAAGGGCGAGCCTCCGCCCGGTCAAGGTTTGCCCTGTCGCGTCCTTCGCGGGGGCGCCTTCGGGGGTCCAGCCGCCAGTTGCCGAAGGCTCGCCGGTGCGATCAGGGGCTGCCCCAGGACGACGTTCGCGGCGAGACCGAAAAAACTGGAGCGGCTCATCCCGAGTTCTTCCGCCCGGGTGTCGATGCGCTTCAGCAGCGCCTGCGGAAGATAGATGTTCACCCGCTCCGAGGGATTGGGCGGTTCCACGCCGACCGCGAAGTAGCTCACGAAGTCGCAGCCCTTCGGCAGCACGATCTTTTCGAACGGCGTCGGCGGCGGCAAAGGCCGTTCGTGTTCTGAGCTTTCGACCACAGCCTGGGCGAGCGCTCCCTGCGCCTTGGCCATTGCCTCTTCCTGGGTACGGGCTGCCGCGACGCATCCGGGAAAATCCGGAAACCAGACGGCGAAGGTGGCCCGCGATCCCCGCTCGAGAACGGCGGGATAGAACCTCTGTGCCATGGTGTGCGAATTCCCACACAAAACCAAGTGTGTGATATGGCACACGGCCGGCAAGAGCAAGCCCTGATCGTCAGTCAGCGGAAGGAATTGACGAGGGTGCGCGCGGCAGAGGTCGGCAACGCCCTGCCCTTCGTGATCGCGTCCTCGAGTTGCGACGCCTCGTGCGCCAGCTTTTCGTCGCCCAGGATTCTCTCGCTCACGACCGCTTGCACTTCGCTCCAGAACCAGCGGCGGAACTGCTCCGCCCGAAGCCGGTCGAGACGTCCATCGTTTGCAAGCGCCGCGTGGATCTGAGCCATCTCGTTCCAGGCTTCGGCGATGTTCGCGCCCTCGACTGCCGACACTGTCAGCACCTTCGGCGCGAGCCCTTCATGCTTGGGGCGCATCAGATGCATCGCCGCGTGGTAGTCGGCCGCCGTCCGCCGCGCCGTCGTCAAAAGTTCGCCGTCAGCCTTGGTTACGAGCAGAAGATCGGCGAGCTCCATGACGCCGCGCTTGATGCCTTGCAGGTCGTCGCCTCCGGCCGGTGCGACCAGCAGCACAAAAAGATCGGTCATATCGGCGACGGCCGTCTCGGACTGCCCCACGCCGACGGTCTCGACGAGGACCACGTCAAAACCGGCGGCTTCGGCAAGCAGCATGGATTCCCGCGTCCGCCGCGCCACGCCGCCGAGCGTCGTTCCTGCCGGCGACGGGCGGATGTAGGCGTTGGGATCGCGGGAGAGCTTCTCCATGCGGGTCTTGTCGCCGAGGATCGAACCGCCGGAACGGCGCGACGAGGGATCGATCGCGAATACCGCGACCTTGTTTCCCAATGCCGTCAAATGCTGGCCGAACGCCTCGATGAAGGTGGACTTGCCGACGCCGGGCGGACCCGAGATGCCGATGCGCACGCTCTTGCCGGTATGCGGAAGCAGCTTGAGCAGCAACGCTTCCGCTTCCTTCTGATCGACCGCGCGCGAGGACTCAACCAGCGTGATGGCCCGCGCCAGCGCCCGGCGATCGCCTGCACGCAGTGCGCGTGCCAGCGTCAATCCCTCGTTAACCGCGCGTTTCTCCGGCATCAGCGGGTTCCGGTCACAATGGAGCCATAGTGGCCCGACACGCTCTCGCTCAGTATCATGGGCGCGTGGCGGTAAGCGGAGCTGTTGTGATGCGTAGGTCCGGCTGGTGGACGGCCATGGCATTGAGTGCGTTGTCGATAGCGAGTCCGGCGATTGCCGCAGGCGGTGCGGGCGCTGAAGATCAGGCCGCTCCCGGCTCGAAGCTTCAGATGGCGATGACCATCTACGCGGCCGGTATCACGATCGGCAAGGTGGACATGGACGCCACGATCCGCGGCGATGAGTATCATGTCGTTTCCAATCTCGAGACGAGCGGCGTCGTCAACGCGTTCTGGCAGTCGCAGATCCAGGCCACGTCCTCCGGCAAGATCGGCGAGAAATCCTTCC
>Ga0335083_10007951_pt1 | contig 13017 bp, 14 predicted proteins | sample Lox_Sample_42_FD_206716 | JGI IMG/M metagenome (GOLD analysis project Ga0335083, IMG submission 206716) | Soil microbial communities from Loxahatchee National Wildlife Refuge, Florida, United States - Lox_Sample_4.2 | ecosystem: Environmental > Terrestrial > Soil > Wetlands | place: USA...
TTGAACGCCAGACCACCTCGGCGTTTTCGCCTATCCCTTTCTCAGTGACGAGCTCACGCGCCATGGCCATCAGCAGGTCATCGTCCTCACCTACGGACTGCAAACCTTCGGTTGAAAACTTTCCCTCGATGGCCAGAGCAACGAGGAGCTTGCGTCCCATCAAGCGCAAGCACGTCTCCTGGGCCGTATTCGCATAGGCAAAGTACCTGACGGTGACCTCGTCCCGCTGCCCAATACGCCAGGAGCGACGACTCGCCTGGCGCAGCGTATAGAGCGAGTAACCGGTCTCCCAGAAGAACAAGTCGGGGTACTGCAAAAGGTCAAGCCCAAGACTGACCAGCTTGGGGTGTCCAACGACCACCTGCACACCCTGACCGGACTGGCGCTCGTACCACGCCTCGCGCAACTCCGGCTTTACGTCGCTCGTCAGCACGGCGACGCGAATGCCCTCGCGTTGCAGGATGCGCTCCAGCCGCCGGGTCACGTCGCGGGTGCGGGTATAGACGGCAAACACATGCGCCTTCCGCCCACGGCTCAAGCTGGACTTCACCTCTTCGAGCAGTCGCCGCTCCTTGGCGTAGAGGACACCTTCATCCAAGTCTTCCGGCTCCGCGATAACGAAGCGCTCGCGGCGGTGCGTTTCAGGATCAAACTCGGAGCCATAGAGCGGGCCCAATTTGAAGGGTCGGTCCGGGTAAAGCAGGAGAGCGTTCATCCCGACACTGATCACGGAGGGGTTGCCGCGATACTTGCGCAGAGCCTCCTTAACTTCCTCTTCGAGTTTCTCGTAGGCACGCTTCAGCACCTCGTCCATCTCGACGCGCACCACCTCCTCACGGTAGGGAGGCAAGGCATGAGCGATGTCTTCCAGAGAGAGAAACGCGGCCATCGGCATGAGAAAATCGCCAAACAGGCGGGGCGAAGCCCCGGGCCGGCGCCGCACGCGACGTGTCACCTTGGCTTCGGAACAGGCGTTTTCGGCGGGCTCAATGGTGGTAATCGTCTCCAGCAACCCATAGGTCTCGAGAAACGGTCCCAGGCCGACCCCGTGCTCGAATCCATGCTCGATCATCTTTCGCGCGTCCAGCCTAAAGAGGATCTCCAGAACGTCATCCGCATAGCCGCCGAGCAGTGTGCCCGTAAGCACGAGCGTCTTGTTGGCAGCGGTGGCCAGCGTGCCGAGGGCATTGCCTTGAGCGGTGTCGGCGCCTTTCATTTCATGCACCTCGTCCGCGATGCCAAAATCAAAGAACTTCTTCAGGTGCCGGCCGATGAAGTCGATTACGGCGTAGCGATGCACCCTGGAACCGTCCCCCTGCCACAAGGCGCTGTACAGCTGGCGGCGGGCTTTGAGGTCCGTTTCGTCGGTGTTCTCCCTTGTTCCGAGCCACTCGCTCCGGCGCGCCTTCTTGAAGTCGGCCGAAAGCAGGCGCTCCTCATCTTCGCCACTGTAAATCGGCAGGCCCGTATCGGGATTAACCACACTGCCCTGGTAACGTCCCGACTGGGCGATGTTGTAGGCATGCCGCCAAAAGTAAGAGAGCTTTGCGGTCTCTTTCGAAATGACAAAGAGCGCCGGCTGTGGGCACAATGCGTCCCACCGGGCCCGAGGACTTGAGTACTTCTTGCGCAGACGTAGGTCGGTTAGCGTGGTCTTGAATCCCTCACGAACAATACGGCCGGCGCGGAGCTTGACTTCGTGAATCCCGTTTGGGCTCGCCGAGCTGGCATTTCGCAGCCCGTCGATCACAAAGGCCCTCAGCCCAGGGATCGTTGTCAATCCTTCCCTCAACCACTTAAGCGTGAGGTGGCTCGGGACGACCGCCAGCGCGGTAAATGGCTTTCCGGCCGAAGCGACAAACAAGCTGGCGAGCGAGATCAGCGTCTTGCCGGTGCCACACTCCGCCACCACCGCTGCCGAGCGGGCTCGGGCAAGCCGCTTCACGACACCACCTATTACCACAGCTTGTGCAGGGTAAGGTCTGCGCAGAAGTTTCGTGAGTAGCGGTGAGACCGGATCTTGGACACCCTGTAAAGGGGGAAACGATTCGAGGATCCGCTCCCCGAGTTCATTGGTGAAGGCGCGCAAATACTGACTGATTGAGGTGGGCCTCTCCATGGAATGGACTCCTTGCGTAATTCAGGAAGGACTATGACGCGGAGGGCGCTATGGTGAAGGCTCTTACTGGCTCAGTGAGTGTGTCCAACGTTCGAAGATGCCAGGGATGACCGCCCTTTGCCGGGAGGCAGGAACGTTCAGATTCAGGGAGGTGAGCTTGTGGTTGTTTCCGCATCTCCTGATGTGGGTGCGCCAGGCTTTAGGAAGCCAGCCATTGCCGGCCACCGGATGGGCCCATTGCTCTTGGGAAATTGGATCAAGCCTCGCCGTAGCCGGCGCGAGATCCAACTCATGAACTTTGCCTTGGTCCCGGAAACGAGTACTGGAGAACAGCCCAGCCCGGCGAGTGGGGTGATGGCTCGGCGGCGTTTCAGTTCTCTCGTGAACCAATCCGCCCACTCGGGAACTACAGGCAGACCAAAGCGTTCGGAAAGACGGTAAAGAACAAACATAGGATCGTCGTCTGAAAGGATGGTCCGGTTGCTTTCAACCGGCCCGCCCAAGCGCGTCTGCATCATCTCCGCTGAGATGGCAACCAAATGGCGTACCGGGCGACGACGCTCCGCCAGATTGAGGCTTCCACGATAGCATTCCGCCTTCTCCCCCAAGCTCAAGTCTGCCGCCGCAAAATCCGCCGCCTCAACCTTGAACACCTGGTTCTGCTGAACGGCTGCCCACACCGCCCCAATGTCAGAATCGCCCCCGACCACCGAGAACAAGTGAAACTTTCCGTCTCGCCCGTTGTCAGCAATCTCGGCAATACAACGGTCCAGCCGCAGCCGGACGCGCACCGTGGTGTCTTTCAGTGCCCGCGTGAACTCCAGCCACCCAAAGCGTTCATGCGCGTTCTTCACTTCTAAGCTCCTCGAGACGGAATTTCCGGCCGACGCTTGGCGGCCCTTCGACGGCCGCAGTATCAACGGCTGTCGGGGTCGTCGCAGCGTTCTCGCTTGGCTGTTCGTCGTCTGGCGGCGTATCGCTTGTCAGCACTGCCGTTTCCCCGCTGCAGTACAAGAGATTGAGGTAGTGAGAAAACTGCTCCTTCTCCCTGATCGTGGTAACGCCTTCGTCATCCTCTTCTTCCAGACGGAGAATCGTCTTCACGGCCTGCCATCTCGCCACATGCCGCAGCTCGCCTTCACCCAAGATCCCATCCAAGGCCCCGGCGCACGCGAGGATCGAAACGTGTCCGGCGTGGAGCGGAGTCAATGGCTGCCCTCGCTCGTGAGATTCGGGAGCGAAGAGTACACGCTGCGCCTGGCGGTAGGCAGGAGACTGGTGAAGCAAATCCTCAATGTCGTCCAGGGGCAGCCCGCGGTGAACGAGTTCGATGAGCGGGGCCTCGGGCACGTCGTACAAGCGTTGCGGCTGGTCGGCGAGGACGGGAAGGGCCTCGAAGCTGCGTGACTTGCGTCCGTATTCCAGCCTCCACCACGTGATCTCACGCTCTTGCAACCGATCACGCTCACGGCGCGTACGCCGGACCGCGAAGACCACGACTTGCTTGTACTGGACGCATTCGGGTTCGCTCAGCCGGTGCACTTCGGCCTCCTTGAAGTGCACCGAGAGCAGGTTGCCGCACAGCGGCAGTTGCCCGGCAGGGATGACCAGTATGAGGACGGCGCCTGGTTTGAGCCACCGGTAGGAGTGTTGGAGGAAGAGTGCTTCAAGTCTCTGACCGGCGCCATCGCCGTCGCCGGCGGTGTCGTACGGCGGGTTGAGAAGCATGCACGAGAAGGACTCGACCTTGCATTCCACGTCGAAGCAATCGCCGTAGATGACCTGATCCAGCCGCTGCCTGGCTTCTTCCGCCCGATAGGCGTCCAATTCGATACCACAACGCTGGCCCCGGGTCCCCTCCGTAACGAGGGCGAGAGCCTTTCCTTCCCCCGCGCACGGGTCGAGCACGGTGAAGCCAGAAGAGGGGAATCTGAGGTGCCGGCGGATGCGGCTGGCTTCTGCGTCGGGCAGTGGGAAGTAGCCCATACGGATGCGGCTCGAGGGTCGGCTCATTTGTGCTCTCCTGGGGTGAGTTCTGCAGTGTCACTGGACCCATAATCTTGCCGTTCTGAACCCATAACATTGCCGTTTCGGGGTCAGTGGCAAAGTTATGCTTCCCAATTGGCAAGACTACGGTTCAAGTAACAGATCATCAATCAGTCGTCTCACCAGAGAGGCTTTAGGCCGGACATTCATGGGTTTTGCAACTCACTGCGCTCTCGAAGAGCGGCTCAGCGAGGTTGCCGAGACGGGAAGCACGGTCAAGTTGCTTAGGAGCGATTCAAAAGAACCGCACTCGCGGCCAACTCATGCGTTATGAAGGTTAATGCCGCCTCCCCATGTCTTTTGGCACCTTCCATCGACGGGATCAACCGAGCAGCGCACGGCTACGAGATAGGCGGCGGGGGACAGAACAGGTGAAACGAACCGAGGTTGTGGTGGATGTGGGACGTATCGCTGAATCCGACCCGCTCACAATCGAGGTCGTGGCAAACTCGTGGCAGAGCGTCGAGAAAAACGTGTAGTACGACGTGACCCGTTTCTGGACGGCCGTGCGGATCCAGATGCGGATCATCTCCCTCTGGGGGTGGTATGCCCCGAATAGCTCAGTCCCGCAGCCGTCTTCCCTAACTCGAAGGGGCGAGGCCCCAACTCCTTGTCTCACCTCAAGTCTTGCTGCGCGACTCGATCCTATCGAGCAGAGCCGCGTTCGCGGCGGCCCACCGGCATAGCTGGGCCACGGGCTCGTGGAGTTTCACGCCGGTCGGCGTCAGGCGGTATTCGGTCTTTGGCGGCACGACGGGATAGACCTTGCGCTCGACGAGGCCATCCGCCTCCAGTCGCCGCAGGACCTGAATCAGCATTTTCTTGGAAATGTCGGGGATGTGGTGGTGCAACTCGTTGAACCGGCGTACCCCGCCGGAGAGGCAGAACAGGACCACAGGCGTCCACTTGTCGCCAATCAGGTTGAGGACCCGGCGAACAGGGTAGCGTTCGTCAAAGATGTCCGATGAACTGCTCTTGGTTGCCATCTGGAGACATAGTAGCTGTAAGAGACCATGGAGTCTATCGTGCGCTTCGTCCGTGGCGGCGCTTTTCAGGCGCTGTCATACGCGTGACGCCGGTCGTGCCCAGCGGTTGCCAAGAGCGACACCGTAGCGGTGCATCTGGATGCCGTAATGTATTTGCGCCGACTCGAAAGCCTGGAGCGCCTGCGGAACGCTTCCTTGCGCTTGGACGAGAGCTTCCGCGAGAAACATCGAATCGCTCGCCGCTTTTGCGGTAGCTCCCGCCGTGTGCGGCCGGACGACGAAAGCCGCGTCCCCGAGGAGGCAGGCCCTGCCGAAGACCGTGCGCGGCACGACGACATCGACGATCGTCTGAATGAACGGATCAGGTGTTGAAGCAACGAGTTCCGCCATGCGCGGGTGGATTTCGCGCCGCGCATGGTCGCGGAGGGCTGCAACTGCGGCTTCGGTCGCGCCTCCCGGCGGCAGTGACGAGTGGTGACGGCGGCCATCCTTATCCGTTAGCAGCTCGGGAAGCTCAGCATCCGAGGCATGGACGTACCAGACCCAGTTCAGGAGCCGTTTGCCGGCTGTCGTATCCGCATTCGCACCGGGAATCAAGTAGACGAGAATGTGCCCTCCGCTTCGGGCGTCGGAGAAGCTGAACTTGTCGTCGAAAAAGGACGCAAGGTGGTCCGCCACATCAGCTTCGGGCAGCGACCCACGCCATGCGATATATCCCGCATAGCGCGGCATGACCTCCGGGAGAAGGCGCCGCCGTGTCTCCGACTGGGCCCCGTCGGCACATACGACGAGGTCCACGCTTCGTCGCGCCTTGCCCGACAGCTCGATATCAATGCCGTTCGCGGTGTTCTCGAAGGAAAGAATCGACGCACCTGTGTGATAGTGCTCGCCGGGGAACGCGGCGCGAAGCGTCGTGTAGATTGCTTCCCATGACGTAAACTGCTGTGGCATCGGCTGCAGGTCTCCGTCGCCGCCATCCGGGCTGAGGTATCGTCGCGAACTGCAACAGGTATGTGGCAACGCAGGCGCGCCAAATTGCTCCAGCAGGTTTGTCAGCTCATGCTGAACAACGATGCCGGCCCCGCGCGTCTCCATGGGTCCCGCAATCCGTTCGTAGATATCAACCCGTGCGCCGTTGCCGCGGAGGGCAACGCCAGCACACAGGCCGCCGGTGGAGCCGCCGTTAATGCCGACGCGGAGCGATCTCAGCGCGTCACTTTGCATGCGCAACCGCCTCGGTCAGGTGCGCCGCGATCGCATCGGGCTTGCGGGCTCCAGAGAAGAGTTCTTCGCCGTCCAGAATGAGTGTCGGAACGGCGCTGATGCCTTTCGACACCGCCTTGCGCTCCTCCAGCCGGACCTCCTCCGCGCCCTCGTCGCTGGCCAGAAACGAGACGGTTTTCGCTCGGTCGAGGCCGGCCGCGGCGCCCAGGCCGGCCAGAACCTCAAGGTCACCGACGTCCCGGCCTTCGGTGAAGTAAGCCTTGAACAGGCTTTCGACCACGGCGTCTTGCACTCCTTCGGGCTGCGCAAACCAGATCAGGCGGTGCGCATTGAGCGTATTCGGGGTGCGCTTCATGAGGTCATGGCGGAAGGTGATGCCGGCCTGCTGCCCGGCCTGGGCGACCTGCGCGTCGAGCGCTCGTGAGTGTTCCCAGGAGCCGAACTTGCGGGATCGGTATTCCCGCCGGTCCATGCCTTGCTTGGGCATACCGGGATTCAGCTCGTAGGGTCGCCAGACGATGGAGTAGTCGCGGCGGTTCGGCAGGAGACCGAGAGCCCTTTCGAGGTTCTTCTTAGCGACGAAACACCAGGGGCAGATGACATCAGAAACGATGGTCACCTCATGCCGCGCCCCCGGCGAAGTGTCGATGGTTTTTTCCGGCTGATGAGTTTTTCTGGCCGTCGGGCCGCATCCATCTATGCCACAAACAGCACTGTGCTCGGGAAGGTTGCTCATTTGTGCTCTCCTCCTTTCTCTTCAAGAATAGGCTCCAGGTCTCCACTTAGCAAGTAGTCACCTCCTGGTTACCTAGAGCGGGGCGGCGATATGCCGGTCTGTGACACTCGGAAGGAAGTAGCGAACCGGGATCGCGGTACACGGGATCAGCGCGACAATGTGAAAAGGTGCGATGGCAGCGGCCGTGAAGTAGGCGAGGGGGAAGGGGATGCTCCAGTACGTCGCTTTTCGCACCGAACCAACGGTTCTGATGGGGTGACCACGCAGACCGAAATGTTGCGGCGGCGGTCCGTGCGCCAACGTACGAACCGAGCGCCACCATAGCCAACTTATGGGTCCAACCGCGGCCAAGTTATGGGTATAGTCACATGCTGCTGCTGCTGCTTTTCTGAATTGAAGGATAAATTGGCAGTGACGGCCTGGGGCTGTGGCACGAAGCAATTAATATTGAGAACGATTTCTAGGCAGCGGCCACCACCTTTTCGAGTACGGGAAGGGGAACTTCGCCTGTATAGACGTACGTGCTCGTGTGTCTCGGGATGGCAAGAAAGCCCACGCCAGCCTCGCGGACGATCATCTGGCTGCATTCGAGGCGCGCCTGGAGAGAATCCGGAATCGAAAACTCGGCGGGTGCTTCCATCCAGTCACCGGCGACGGCAGGAAGTCGTTCGAGCATGTCAGCCAAAGCATGCGCGTCCGTCTCTTGCTCCGAAAGCCATGGGCTGAAGTACTCCGCATGAGTATCCCAGAAATAGCTTTCAACCAGGCTGTCGTCCAGGTGCTTCTGTTCCTTCAACATAGCGATGCGGCGGCACGCCAGTCGCGCCAGGTTCGACGTGAGGTTGACCAGGACATAGTCGCAGCCAAAGGCGTCATCGCCGCCGGTAACCAAGGAAATCAGTTTCATCACCAATTCCTCCTGAATGCTGAGCATCGCCGCACATGGCTCGCGAAGGTGTGCGGCTCAAAATTTGACACCTGCCGACTTCGTGCTACGCTCTGCTTAAATGCCAGCGAGCGGCCAGCCAGCGACCATTGAAGCCGTCCATCATGGCTCCATCACGACTGTCCGGCCCACGAACAGCGGCACCGCAGAATGTGCCCTGGGCAAGAGTGCACCGGTGCTCGTGCCCGCCCTTCTCGCCGCGTACTTGGGCTCGGGCGACGAGATCCAAGTGCCCCTCGGCCCGGACCAAGCAGGCACGGAGATTCACGTTCGCAAGAATGGTGCATCCCGCCGCATGCGTGAGCTTTATCAGGCGCCGATCGGTTATGTCACCCGACCGAGGGAGGACAAGCGGAAAGATTTGTTTGTTGTGGCCAACGTGTCGGGAAGCCGGCTTGGAGTAACGGCCCTTCACCTCCCTTGCCCTGTCCTGCGTGACTATTTCTATGTTGCCGACCGTCAACGCGAATGGCGCAAGCAGCCAACCTTGTACGAAGTAGTTCGGATCCCCCCGAGCGCCACTCCCGGAGAAATGCGCCTCTCCTTCAAAATTCGGCAGATCGAACTCCAAAGAGAGGGGGCACCCAAGGGCGCTCAAGGGGCGCTGGAACGAGCGTACAACATTCTGGCGCAGGCAGAGCTGAGGGCTTGCTACGACGTCTTGCTCCAAGACCCCGAGGCACCGGCACTGTTTCCTTACGGTGGCTTCGGATCATTGCTCGTGAGCGGCGACCGGTCGCGCGACGACCGGACCTTTTTCGCCACGCGCATCCTGGCCTACTGGCCTGAGATGCGGCAGCGGCGTTTCCGCGCGCCGCTCCGGAGGTTTGAGTTTTATGCCGGTACCGCACTCTACCGTGACGCGAGACGCAAGCTCGAGGTCATGGTGGACCAGTGCGTGATGCCGGTGGTCTGGGACCAGGCGTGGAACCAGTGGAAACACCGGCTGGCGGCGAAGGTACAGGTGGACGCCACATTTGTGCGTGCCGGCAAATACCGTATGAAATCCGGTGAGTGGGATCAGGTCGAATGGGAGAGCGCACTGCCGAGCCGGCTCGAAATCAAGCTACCGAACAACCTCCAGGAACAGGTGGACTCGGCACGCAGGGCCTACCACTACCTCGGGCGATATTCACAGGCGCTCGATCGGATTAGAGCGCGAATTGAGCGTGAGCCGATGGAGAAGAGCAACTTGATCGGCTTATGGGAGAGCTGGGAGTACCCGGCAGCATTGACGTCGCAGAACTGACCTGGCGGCCGGACTACGACCCGTTCTATTATCAGCAGCTGGCGAAGCGGGCAAGGCGGCTGTATCTGTTCCGGGAGGAATACATCTTCGACGTCGGCGAAGTTGTGGTGGAGACACCGCAGCTCGGGCATGCGACCTATTTATTCGCGAAGCCGGCGAGCATGGAGGATTTCCTGGCGCTCTATATCCGCACCCGCAAAGAAGACATACGCGCCAACCGCAACAATGTTGCGGCGCGGATGGGCTTCCTGGGCCGGATCGTGCACGGCATCAATGCCCGCGCCTGGCTGAAAGAGTTGCGTGCCAAACTGGGAGAGCCCGATGGGCACCGTGATGATGATGATTGAATTGATGAGGAGGAGGAGGAGGAGGAGGCAGCAGCCGGTACTGCTGGCGAAGATTGAGGCTTACTCTTTCAACCCGTTTCAGGAGGACTGAATGTCGCTGACCGTGAAGAGAATTGTGCTCTGGCGGAAAGAAGTTGACAACCAAGCGGGAATGCTTTCGCAAACTCTGGAGCCCCTGGCGAAAGCAGGAGCCGACCTGCAGGTGGTGATGGGTTACCGTTATCCAGGCAACGAATCGAGGGCGGTGATCGAGCTCCACCCGGTGACAGGGAAGAGGTCAAAGACTGCCGCTGAGCAAGCGGGCCTGGCCCCTTCCTCCATTGCTGCACTGCTGATCGAGGGTGACAACAGGCCCGGTCTGGGTCAGCAAATTGCGCAGGCTGTGGCTGATGCCGGGATCAATCTCGCTTTTCTGGTCGCGCATGTGCTCGGCAAGCGCTATGTGGCCACCGCCGGCTTTGAGACAGAGGCCGATGCCAAGAAGGCCACAGCGCTGATCAAGAAGGCGGCGGGGAAGCAGAAAAAGTAGCTCGGGCGCGATTGCCGCCTTCGGTGGGCCTAGGGTGTCGTCTCGCTTCTGCGCGAGCTTGCCCGGATGAATGGAGTCAGGCCTCCTCGGCTGCCAGCGTCAATACGTCCCCGCGCCGGACAGCACCGCCCAGTAGATTGCGGCAGTAGCATGCCAGCACGGTGCGCCGGGGCGCTTCCCCGCAACGATTCTGCTTCAGGCGGCATTCGCCTTCACTCCGACTGCCATCTTGCGCTTTCTCATTCGGCGCCACGCCACAGGGTCGATCGGCAACGGTGTTGCTCGTGCGGCGCCCACATCGATGAACCCGCCGTGATAGGAGATTTCGCCATACCGGAATAAGCGCGCCAGCAGCGCCAGGGCATGCTGCGCCAGCACGCTGTTCACGAAAGGTTCCTGGCGGGTGAGGCTCTCAATCGCGCTGCAACTGGGCTCGTTGTCATCGTCTAGATCCACCCTGACGATTTCCTCGAATAGCTCACCACCGTGCGCAGGCGCGTTCGCGACCTCTTGTTTCGAACATTCAATGGTTCTCCCAGCACAAACTGCCCGCTCGAACTGGTGTTGCCAAGGTCCAAGTGGTAGCCTACGCAGCTCGCAGCCGAAACACTCCGGGCGACGACCTCGCGTGCCGCCCGCGTGTCCACACAACCGATCACAATGTCCGGATGGAGGCAACGTTCGTTGTAACTGGCATATTCCGGGTGCAGGGTTTGCGCCGTCAGGGCCCTCGGAATGGCTGCCCACCGTAGTCCCCAGAACAAGTTGATCCGGTTGACCAGCACGATCGCTTTATTGAGCGACACTTCCCTCTTGCTAAACGGTTGGCGGACGCAGTTGACCGGAGAAATCGCATCTCCATCCATAACGGTCACGTGCAGCCCGTACGGATGCCCCTGCGCCAGCATCGCCTGCTGAAGAAAAGGGAGTCCGCTGAGAAGGGCACTGCCGTTGCCTCCGCAACCCACGATCAGCACTTCGACCGTCTTCTGCAACAGTTCCTCGTGCAGCTTGTGTGTTTCCATCGCTCAGCGCTCCCGCGTCACGAAATCCCTCAGGGTCTCCCCTGCCTCGGTGAGATATCGGACTGGAAACCGTTTTCCCGCCAGGCTTCGCCATAAACCCACGAAGCCACCACCATGAGTGGTGAGCCGGACGGCGCCCAACGCATGCGTGAATTCGCTGCGGTGAAACGCCTCCTGCCACGCGGACATCGATGCAACCGAGGCATCCTTAGGCGCCCGCGCTGTCCCAAGGCACACTCTCGCATCTCCCCCGACATTCCAGTACGGAGCGTTCATCAACCGCGTGCCGGCCTCGGGCCGCACGTTCTTCTCGAGAGCACGAACGAAGAGTTCACTACCGCGGACCTTGAAGACGAGGGGAGGATGAGGAAAAATACCGCCGTTCAGTTTCCTGGCATCCTCGTCTCCTGCACCGAAAAACATCGGCTGCCGCACTGCCTGACTCCACCACACGATCATTTCTGGCGTCCGTGCAAGCACGTTCGCGGGCAAGACCTCATGCGCGATTTGCGAGCCAAGACCTTGGGCGAGCTCCCGTAGAAAGCCCAGACTCAGCGGCCGGGCCGGGCCCAACAGCGGTGCGCCCTCCTCCCGGGTTGCGACCTCGTGTAGTGTCGCAAAGGCGCGCCGCTGATCTCCGTACACCAGGACCGCGTGTCGGAGCTCCAGGTTATAGCTTTCGCCGGTCTCGACATGCGCATCCATGAGTACTATCCTTCTTCACTGTTGCCTGGTAGCAGAACCGCCAAGCGGCCGGTTGCTGCCATCGTTTCACAAAGGACTGCCAGCGCGTCAAACGACTGCCGAACACTCTCGGCATTGCCGGGGTCGATTTCCGCGATAAAAGAAGGTTCCGGGCCGACCTCTAACATATTTTGGTTCTCTTCCTCGAAACAACCGGCGATCGAATCATTCCGTTTGAAGCTGACCAGCAGCGCGGGCAGCGGCGGATTCGAATCCATGAAGGCTTCGCGCGTTTCGTCGCTAATCTCGGGAGGCTGCAGCCGCTGGGAGACTCTGTCCAGCGCGAGCGCGGCCTCGATCAGGCCGCGAGTGTGGTCATCCTGCATTTGCCTGAGGAGCTCGCGGACCGCTTCGCCTTTCAAAGGCTCTTCTTTCATCTCGGCCGGGATACAGCTCTCTACATCAGGGATCTCATACTCGTCCGCACCACCCTCTCCCTCGGCCCATTCGCGCCACATCTCCACTCGTTCTAATCCATCCCGATAATCATAGGCGCGCATCCACCGTGTCACTGCGCCCACCACCAGGTCATAGAAGGTGACCGGCAGCCGGGCATGAACCTGCTTTAGCATCTGAAGCGTGGGTCCAATGACAATATAACCGGCCGACTCCGGATCGACCGTAAGATACAGTCTCGCGGGATTGACGTCCTCGCAGGAGTAACGGTCGGGAGTGTTGCTGAGCGTAGCATGGAGCTCGAACTGAGCCCGGATCGACTCACCATCGTGCCGCCCGATCCAGCGCTTGAGGGTAGACAGCACATATTTCGAGGGGCTCTGCTCCCAATCACTCACGTCAGCAATCTCCAGTTCAGTGAGGATTCGGGCCAGCAAGATCGTGCGGTGATCTTCGCCCGCCACTCGGTGCTCAAGAGCCACGCCCTCGAGTCCAGGTAAAAGGGCGCTACCTCCCTGCGCCATCAGGCCGGCAGCAACCAAGCCGGAGGAGGTGGCGTAATGTCGTTTGTTGGCCGACCGTGGTATTCGGCCTGAATGGCATCGCGAAGGATTTTGGAAGCCTGCTGTAGCTCCGGGTCTCGTATGAACCTCCCGGTTATGGTGTTGCA
>Ga0335083_10007952_pt1 | contig 13017 bp, 8 predicted proteins | sample Lox_Sample_42_FD_206716 | JGI IMG/M metagenome (GOLD analysis project Ga0335083, IMG submission 206716) | Soil microbial communities from Loxahatchee National Wildlife Refuge, Florida, United States - Lox_Sample_4.2 | ecosystem: Environmental > Terrestrial > Soil > Wetlands | place: USA: Florida...
TCAACGACTGTACCGTCGCTCTCAATCGTTGTGACCAGCTTGTAAAGACTGGGGGATTCCGGCGACCACAGGTCCGGTTTTGAAATGCGGGTCATTTCGTTTAGCTCTTTTTCCGAATTAGGGGGGAGTTCCATCTTTTGGCTCAGGGTGGTAATTTCCTCGCCGTCGGGCGACTGGATTTCGTTCTTCAAGGTTATCTTGGCGGCATTGGTTTGCCAGTTGAGCAATTTCAATTGGATATGAATTTCCGGCCGGCCCTTTGGGACATTATTTTTAAATTTGCTCCAAATAAAAATGCCGTCCGGCGCGATGGCTAGCGGCGCGGTTTTTACCAGCCACACATGCCGGTAAATCCCTGCGCCTTCGTAAAACCAGCCTTCAAACCGTGTCGCATCCACGCGCACGACCAGTTCATTTTTTCCGCCATAGTTTGCGTACTTGCTGATGTCGTAACGAAAACTGCTATAACCGCTCAAATGCCGGCCAAGACAATGGCCGTTCAGCCAGACGAGCGAATTGCGATAGATGCCGTCAAATTCCAGCCAAAGCGTTTTATCACGGTCTGATTCGGGCAAATCAAACGACCGCCGGTACCATGCGATGCTGTTGGTGACGTAATTCGTGCCGACGGGTTTGAAGCCGTGCCGGAGTTCCGCCTTGGGATCGAAAGGCAATTCCACCACCCAATCATGTGGCAAATTCAACTGCCGCCAGCCGCTGTCATCAAAGTCCGGTTGAACAAACGAAATATCGCCGCCGAGATTTGTCGCCACCGGGTCGGGAACATTCGCTTCACCTTCCTGCCCGATTTGCTCGACGCGTGTTTTGGACACATCAGCCACTTCGGGATAAAACAATTTGTTCCCGGCATCCGGCGCATCGCCTAAGTGAAACTTCCAGCCGAAATCAAACAACAATCGTTCGCGCGGCGAATCCTCTGCCGCACGGATAGAAAGGGAAGTGGCAAAGACAATGGCAATGAGAATGAAACGCAGGGATTTTCGCGTCATAAAGCCGGAAGTTTGAAAAACAGCAGACCCAAGCGCAATGAGAAATTAATGAAGATCCGTCGCTGCTACTTCTCACTTGCCCGTCCGGCTGGCTTATGGAAGATTTGGCAAACTAATTATGCGTACCATTTCTACAACCGTTTTGGTTTTGGCCGGAATACTGGGGAGCGCGGCATCTTTGATGGCAGGGGACGTGGACCTAAGCAAGCTTCCTCCTGATTCCACCCGTACCAATTTAACCTTTGACGCGGACATCAAACCCATGTTCCGGGTCTCTTGTTTTGCCTGTCACTCCGGTGCCAAGGCCGCAGGGGGATTGAATTTAACGACGCTGAGTGGCGTGCTCAAAGGCAGCAAAGATGGCCTGGTGCTTACGGCCGGCGATAGCGCTCACAGCCCGCTGGTGATTGCTATTTCGCGATTGGATCCGGACACGGCCATGCCGCCGAAGATGCACCGCCGTCCAACTGCACCTCCTTCAGCCGGCACGGGAGCTCCTCCTCCCGGCGGCGGTACGATTGTTCCTCCTCCTGGTAGTCCGCTGGAACCCCCGATGGATAGCTCCGGCGCTCCACACGGTTCTAACCTGAAGCCATTATCGGCTGAACAAGTCGGCCTCGTGCGCGCCTGGATTGACCAGGGATCGAATTAGCTTGCAAGTCAATCATAAAGCCATATCCGCAAGTGCTTTGCGTATTGTGGCCAAAATGTGACTCATCTTTTACAAAATCTTTATTGCCCCTTCATTGGGCTTGTGAAATAATTCACAATCTATGGCGCACGTTAAATTGCATATTCCCGGTCCGGTCGAAGTGAGCGAGAAAACTTTCAAGGCTCTTTGCTCGCCCATGATCGGTCATCGCGGCCAGGGCTTCAAAGACCTGTACGCAAAAATCCAACCCCAACTCCAGCAATTGCTCTCCACCAAACAATTGGTGTACCTGAGCACCTCCTCCGCGTGGGGTGTCATGGAAGGCGCGATCCGCAATGTCGTGTCCAAAAAAGTTTTGAACTGCATGTGCGGCGCGTTTTCGGACAAATGGTTCGACGTCTCGAAAAAATGCGGCAAGCAGGCCGACGCCTTGCAAGTGGATTGGGGTTCGCCCATCCGTGCCGAAGCGATCGATAAAAAACTCGCGACGGGTGAGTTCGACGCGCTGACGCTCATCCATAACGAGACCTCCACGGGCGTAATGAGCCCGCTGGCGGAAATCGCCGCGCTCAAGAAAAAATATCCCGACGTCATGTTCATCGTGGACGCGGTCAGCTCCATGACGGCGGTGCCGCTGAAGTTTGATGAACTGGGCATCGATGTGCTGCTGGCCGGCACGCAAAAAGCATTTGCCCTGCCGCCAGGCACGGCGGTATTTGTGGCTTCGCCGGCGGCGCTGGCCAAGGCAGCCACGATTAAGGATCGCGGTTACTATTTCGACTTCGTCGAGTTCCAAAAGAACGCGGAGCAGAGCATGACCCCGAGCACGCCGAGCATCCCGCACATCTATGCGCTCAGCTCCAAGCTGGACGACTTTTTCGCGGAAGGCCTCGAGGCGCGTTACGCGCGTCACAAAAAGACGAACCAGATGACGCGCGATTGGGCAAAGAAACATGGATTCAACCTGTTTCCGGAAGCTGGCTATGAGTCTATCTCGCTGACCTGCGTAAACAACGGCGCGAAGCCGGGTGGACGCACGGTGGACGTAGCAAAGCTGCAAAAGCTGACCAAAGACCAGGGCTTCCTGATTGACGGCGGCTACGGCAAAATCAAGGGCACCACCTTCCGTGTCTCCAACATGGGCGACGAAACGGAAGCGACCATGGGACAGTTGTTCACGGCCATGGATAAGGCCATGGCGTCACTGTAAGGCGGAAATAAAGATATCGTTGAAATGGCGGCCGGGCATTAGCTCGGCCGCCATTTGACTTGCTGTGTTCGTCTGATAACGTGCGGCCATGATTATCGGCGTGCCGAAGGAAATTAAGGAGCAGGAATATCGCGTAGCCATGCTGCCCAGCGGTGCCTATCAACTGACCAAACACGGGCACCAGGTCGTCGTCGAGCGCGGCGCAGGCGTCGGCTCAGGCTTTCCGGATTCAGAATATGAACAAGCCGGTGCGACACTCGTGGGTACGCACGCAGCGGTTTTTGAGAAAGCGGATCTGATTGTCAAAGTCAAAGAGCCGTTGGCGTCGGAGTATCCTCTGCTTCGCAAAGGGCAAATTCTTTTCACTTATCTGCACCTCGCGGCGGACCGCGCTTTGACGGAAGCGCTGATGAAATCGGGCGCCACCTGCATCGCCTACGAAACACTGGAAGTGAACCGGCGTCTGCCGTTGCTCGAACCGATGAGTGAGATTGCGGGACGCATGAGTGTGCTGGTGGGCGGTTATTTTTTGCAGAAACATTTTGGGGGGAGCGGGACGTTGCTGGGCGGTGTGCCGGGCGTGCTGCCGGGCAAGGTGGTGGTGCTGGGCGGCGGGACTTCCGGCATCAATGCGGCGCGCATGGCGCAGGGCATCGGTGCGGACGTGACCATCCTGGAAGTGGATTTGGAGCGGATGCGGTTTCTCGACATCACGCTACATACGGCGCACACGCTATACTCGAATGAGAGTCACTTGATGGAACTGCTGCCGGACGTGGATTTATTGATCGGTGCGGTGCTGGTGCCGGGCGCGCGCGCGCCGAAACTGATTACGCGCGCGATGCTGCGTCGCATGCGGCCGGGCAGTGTGCTGGTGGACATCGCGATTGACCAGGGCGGCTGCGCGGAGACGTCGCGGCCTACGACGCATCACGATCCGGTGTTTGTGGAAGAAGGCGTGACGCATTATTGCGTGGCGAATATGCCGGGTGCCTACGCGCGCACGGCCACGCAGGCGCTGACCAATGCGACGTTTCGGTACGTCGAAACGCTCGCGGATTTGGGGCTGGCTGAGGCGTCCCAGAAATTTCCCGCGCTCATCAGCGGCATCAATGTGAAGGACGGCAAGCTTACCAATAAACCCGTGGCTGAGGCGCATGGTCTGCCGCTGAATTAAATGACTCCACTCGAACCGCTGCAACAACTGGGAGGCTGCCGTGTGCGCTGGCGCGGGCGTGAACTGATTTATTTCTCCGGCTGCGATTATTTTCGGATGGCAGAACATCCGGCGGTGCTCAAGGCAACGATGGAAGGTGTGAAAAAGTATGGGCTGAATATCGCGGCGTCGCGGGTGACGACCGGTCATCATAAAATCTACGAGGTTTTGGAAAGGAAACTGGCGGCGTTTTTCAGCGCGGAGGATGCGTTGCTGGTGCCGACAGGATACATGACCGGAATCATTGTGGCGCAGGCGCTAGCAGGGAATTTTTCACATGCACTTTTGGATGAGCGGGCGCATCCGGCGTTGCTGGACGCAGCGGAGCAGTTGAATTGTCCGGTTGTGAAATTCAAACATCGCGATGTGGAGGATTTCAAGAGGGCGATTGCACGATGTGGCAGGGGCACGCGGCCAATCGTTTTGACGGACGGAATGTTTGCGTATGATGGTTCAGTCGTGCCGCTCAAATCATACCTTAAAATTTTGCCGCGCGACGGCATGGTTCTCGTGGATGACGCTCATGGTGCCGGTGTTTTAGGAATGAAAGGGCAGGGGACAGTGGAATTTGAAGGCGTCAGCCGGAAACAAATCATCCAATGCGTCACCTTGAGCAAAGCGTTCGGCGTTTTTGGCGGTGCGATTTTGGGGGCGAAGGAGATGCGAGAGAAAATTTTTGCGCACAGTCGGGCGTTTATCGGCAGTACGCCATTACCATTGCCCTTGGCGAATGCGGCTTTGCGATCATTGAAGATTTTGCGAACAAAAGGAAAAGGTTTGCGCAAAAAACTAAATCAGAACGCAAATTACGTGAAAGCAGCTTTGCGTAAGGCAGGCGTAGAGCTGCCTGAAGCATCCGGGCCCGTTATTCCTCTATTTGCAAAGAGTCCATTAAAGGCGGCGTTGTTAAAGAAACGTCTGCTGGCGGCGGGAATTCTTCCGCCATTCGTGAAGTATCCCGGTTTTAGTAGCGGCTATTTTCGCTTTGTAATTTCAAGCGGCCATAGTCAGGCGCAATTGGACAAATTGATAAAGGTGTTGAAGAATTCCTGATGGACAGGCTTGGAAAAAATCTGGGGAAATATCTGGGGGAGACCGTCGACATTCGTGCGGTGCTGGCAGAAATCGAAGCGGCGGCACAGCAGCAGGGGTGGACTTCGGAAACTTTTTACACCATAGGCGATTTCAAATTGTTCGCTTTGCACCGCGCCAGCCGTAATGAAACAAACCGGAAGCGGTTTTATGTTTCGACCGGTATTCATGGCGATGAACCGGCCGGCCCCCTTGCAGCGCTGAAGTTGTTGCAGGAAAATCGCTGGCCGGACAACCTGGAAATTTGGATGTGCCCCTGCCTGAATCCGATTGGTTTTACTCTTAATACGCGCGAGAATGCGAATGGCCTTGACCTGAATCGTGGTTATTTGAATGCCGTGGCGGAGGAAATTATCGCGCATATCGCATGGCTGGAGCGCCAACCTTTGTTTGATTTGTGCACATTATTGCACGAGGATTGGGAGTCCAATGGCTTTTATCTCTATGAACAAAATCCCGATGGGCGCCCCACGTTTGCCGAGAAAATGATCGAAGCCGTTGAAAAAGTTTGTCCAATCGACCGTTCGGAGATCATTGAAGGCCGCGAGGCCATAGGCGGAATTGTCCGCGCTAAAATCGATCCGCGATCGTGGCCGGCCTGGCCGGAAGCCTTTTATTTAATCATGAATAAAACGCGGCAAAGCTACACGGTGGAGGCGCCATCGGATTTCCCACTGACAACGCGAGTCAGCGCGCTCGCGGCGGCGGTGAATGCGGCAATTAACGGTTTATGAGTAATTTGAACGATGACTTGCTCCGGGCCGTGGAACTGGCTTTGGCCGGCGATTGGGAAGCTGCGCATCAACTTGTCCAGCGGTACGAAAGCGACGCCACGGCAGCGTGGATCCACGCCGTGCTGCATAAGCAGGAAGGCGACCTCGGAAACAGCCACTATTGGTATCGCCTGGCCGACCGCTTGGACCATTTTGACGATGAGCCGCGTGAGGAGTTGGCGGCTATTCAAGCCGGGCTCGAAAAGTAAATCACGTATAATTCTCCATCCCCGCGCACGAACAAACTGGATTGCGATCGCCGTAAACATTGTCCACGCGGCTGACGTGCGGCCAGAATTTGTATTCGAGCAGGCTTTTCGCGGGGAAAGCCGCTTGCTGGCGCGAGTAAGGACGGTCCCAACTGTCGCTGGCGATTTGATCGGCGGTATGCGGCGCGTTTTTGAGCGCGTTGTTTTTCGCATCGGCCGTGCCGCATTCCACCGCATTCATTTCAGCGTGGATCGAGATCATTGCATCGCAAAAGCGGTCGAGTTCGTATTTGGATTCGCTCTCGGTCGGTTCCACCATTAGCGTGCCGGCGACGGGCCAGCTTAGTGTTGGCGCATGGAAGCCATAATCCATGAGCCGCTTCGCGACATCCTCCGCAGTAACGCTTTTGAACGCGCGCAAATCCAAAATGCATTCGTGCGCGACGAGGCCGTTGCGACGATAGAGCGTTGGGAAATAATTTTCCAGCCGCTTGGAAATATAGTTCGCATTCAGGATGGCGTACTTAGTGGCATCAGTCAGACCGTTCGCGCCCATCATGGCGATATACATCCACGAAATTGGCAGGATGCCTGCACTGCCCCAAGGAGCCGCAGCAACGGGACCGACTGCAGAGGTTGAAGCGTGAGGCCCCGGGTGGCCGGGTAAAAAGGGAACAAGGTGTTTCGCCACGCCAATGGGCCCGACGCCTGGACCGCCACCGCCGTGGGGGATACAGAAGGTCTTGTGCAGGTTCAAATGGCAAACGTCCGCGCCGATGTCCCCCGGACGGCAAAGGCCGACCTGGGCGTTCATATTTGCGCCGTCCATATAAACCTGCCCGCCGTGAGCATGGACGATTTCGCAAATCTCGCGAATCGGTTCCTCAAACACGCCATGGGTGGAAGGGTAGGTGACCATGAGGCAAGACAGGTCTTTTTTATGAGCCTCGGCTTTAGCGCGGAGGTCGGGCACATCAATATTGCCGTTGGTATCGCAGGCCACGGCAACCACGCGCATTCCAGCCATGACGGCGCTGGCGGGATTCGTGCCGTGAGCAGACGTCGGAATCAGGCAAATGTTGCGATGGTTTTCCTTGCGTGATTCGTGCCAGGCGCGGATGGCCAATAAGCCGGCGTATTCGCCCTGCGAACCCGCATTGGGCTGCAAGGAAATGCCCGCAAAGCCGGTCACTTCTTTGAGCCAGGATTCTAATTGTTCAAAAAGCTTTTGGTAACCGTGGGTTTGTTCCAGTGGCGCGAAAGGATGGATCTTCGCGAACTCCGGCCACGAAACCGGATACATCTCTGCCGCGGCATTCAGCTTCATGGTGCAGGAGCCGAGCGGGATCATGGAAGCCGTGAGCGAGAGGTCGCGGGACTCGAGCCGCTTGATATAGCGGAGCATTTCAGTTTCGCTGTGATGCGCGCTGAAGACCTTGTGCGTTAGGAAAGAGGAAGTGCGATGATATGCGTGCCGCACGTTGTGAACCGTGTCTTCAGATACATTCCCCATATCAGCGATGGTGAAACTGACCGGCCGGTCGCCGTTAAAAATCTGCCAAATTTTTACGACGTCCTCGGCGGTCGTGGTTTCGTCCAGGGAGATGCAAATGGATTCTTTGCCAGCAACTCGAAAATTAAGCTGATGCGTTTTTGCAATTTTTAAAATCTTATCGGCCGACGGCTTGGTCGTTTCGACGCATAACGTGTCAAAAAAATGCTGTTCGTTGACCTTAAACCCAAGTTCATCCAGGCCGGCGGCTAACAGGCCGGTCAGGACCAATACGCGTTTGGCGATTTTTTTGAGACCTTCCGGCCCATGATAAACCGCATAGAACGCGGCCATGTTCGCCAGCAGCGCCTGGGCGGTGCAGATATTACTGGTGGCCTTTTCACGGCGGATGTGTTGCTCGCGCGTTTGCAGTGCGAGGCGTAAGGCAGGTTTGCCGCGAGTATCTTTGGAAACACCCACGATACGTCCGGGAATGAGGCGCTTAAACTCATCGCGCGTGGCGAAGAAGGCCGCGTGCGGGCCGCCGTAGCCCAGCGGCACGCCAAAGCGTTGCGCGCTGCCGACGGCGATGTCCGCGCCAAATTCGCCAGGCGGCTTAATGAGCGTCAGTGCCAGCAAATCCGTAGCGACGGTGACCAGCGCGCCGGCTTTGTGCGCGGCCTCAATAAAGTCTCCGTAGTCGTGAATCGCGCCAAACGTATCGGGATACTGTACGAGAGCGCCGAAAATGTTTTCAGTGAACTGAAACTTTTCGTGGTTGCCGACCACGATTTCTATGCCCAACGCTTTTGCGCGCGTGCGAACGACTTCAATATTTTGCGGATGACAATTTTCGGAAACAAAGAAAGTATTGCGTCCATCTTTAAGCGCCTGACTCATGGTCATGGCCTCGGCGCAAGCAGTGGCTTCGTCGAGCAAGGAAGCATTGGCGATCGGCAGCGCGGTCAAATCGGAAACCGTCGTTTGGAAATTCAACAGCGACTCGAGGCGGCCCTGGGAAATTTCCGCCTGGTAAGGGGTGTACTGGGTGTACCAACCGGGGTTTTCGAGAACGTTGCGCTGGATGACCGGCGGCGTGATACAATCGTAATAGCCCATGCCGATGAACGAGCGAAAAACTTTATTTTCTTCGGCGAGCTTTCTTAGATCTGACAGAGCTTCAAATTCACTTTTGGCCGCGGGCAGGTTTAATTTTTTCTCGAGCCGGATTTTTTTGGGAACGGCAGCGTCGGCGAGTTCATCCACATTTTTGAAACCAAACAAGGCGAGCATTTCTTTTGCTTCATGCTCGTTTGGCCCAATATGGCGATGAACAAATAAGTCAGGGTGCTTCAAATAACTGTCAGTAACATCCATTAAAAGAGCATAAAAATTCCAATCAAAAAAAGCGAGTGATTTTCACCAGGAAGTGCGCCTTTAATCAGGCAAAATGCCCGATTATTCCAACCACAACATATCGGGGTTTGCAAGGTAAATTTGCACAACTAATTGTATTTTTCAGTAAAAAAAACTTCAAATAAACATTGTATAAAAGTGCCGTTTTTTCTATAATTTTTCATCAAGTTTTCAACACTCGGAAACGAGGTTTTTTGATTAAATTTTATGGCAAATTCATCTGAGGCGGAGTCTGAATCTAAAGCGTCATTGACGGCGGTAAAAGGGAGTTACGGTTCGGCACAATTGGGAAAATTGGAGGGGCTGGAAGCAGTGCGAAAGAAGCCCGGCATGTATATCGGTGGCACCGATGAACGTGCGCTGCACCACTGCGTGAGCGAAGTCCTCGATAACTCGGTGGACGAACATCTCGCCGGTTATTGCGACAAAATTGACGTGACCATCCAGGTGGATGGCTCAATTTCAATCCGCGATAACGGCCGTGGCATTCCAGTGGACATCCATCCGCAATATGGCATTCCCGGCGTGGAGTTGGTGCTGACGACCCTGCACTCCGGCGGAAAGTACGGCCAGGGTGGTTATAAATTTTCCGGCGGTACCCACGGCGTGGGTGCGAAGTGCGTGAACGCGGTGAGCGAATGGTTTGAAGTGGAAGTCTCCCGCAGTGGTGAGGTCTATCACATGGAATTTGAGCGCGGCAAGACGACGCAAAAATTGCATGTCATCGGCAAAGCCAAAGGCACGGGCACGCTAATTACCTTCAAGCCTGACCCGGAAATCTTCCGGGATACGACGGAATTTAAAACCCCGATTATTGCGCAACGTTTGCGTGAGCTGGCGTTTTTGAATTCCGGCCTGGAAATTATCTTTACGGACGAACGCAATACGGACCTGAAGCCGGAAACGTTCCTCTACAAGGACGGCATCGAGCAATTTGTTAAGCAACTGAACAAAGGCAAAGAACCGTTGCATCCCAAGCCCATATCATTCCAAAAAGATACCAAAGAAAAATTGGACGATAAAGAGATCGAAGTGATTGTCGAAGTGGTTTTGCAATACAACGACAGCTACAACGACCAGGTGCTTTGCTACACGAATACGGTCCATAATCCGGACGGCGGCACGCACCTGAGCGGCTTCCGCAGCGCGGTGACACGCGCGATCAATCAATACGCCAAGTCGAACGAGTTGCTGAAGGAAAAAGACCCGCAAATCACGGGCGATGACGTGCGCGAAGGACTGACGGCGGTGATTTCCGTGAAGCACAGCGACCCAAAATTTGAATCGCAAACGAAAGTGAAATTGCTTTCGCCGGAAGTGGAGAGGATTACCGGCTCGATTACTTACGAAGGCTTGATGAGTTATTTTGATGCGAATCCGCCGATCGCGAAACGCATCATAGATAAAGGATTAAACGCCGCCCGCGCACGGGAGGCCGCGCGCAAGGCGCGGGAAGCGGTGCGTAAATCGGCGCTGACGGGCGGGGGATTGCCCGGAAAACTGGCGGATTGTTCCGATCGTGACCCAGTGAACACGGAGCTTTATATCGTCGAAGGTGATTCCGCCGGTGGCTCGGCCAAGCAGGGGCGCGACCGCAAGTTCCAGGCGATTCTACCGATTCGCGGCAAACTCATTAACGTGGAAAAAGCGCGCCTGGATAAAGTGCTCCAGAATAATGAAATCCGCACCATGATAACGGCCATTGGCACGGGCATTGGCAACGGTGAAGGGGAAGGAGCGTTCGACATCGGCAAACTGCGCTATCACAAAGTTATCATCATGACCGACGCCGACGTGGACGGCTCGCACATTCGCACGTTGTTGCTCACCTTTTTCTACCGGCAAATGCCGCAGCTAGTCCGCGACGGTTATGTGTATATCGCGCAGCCGCCGCTGTACTCGATGACGCGTAAGAAACGCACGGAGTACGTGGATGACGACGCGCAGTTGAATAAAATCCTCCTGCAAATAGGTACGGAGGAAGTGCGGCTGAAAAATCTTTCGGACGGGCGGGAGCTCGCACCGAAGCAGTTGGAAGAGATCCTGCAATTGCTGGAATCGCTGGATAAATATGCGAGGGTCATCCGCCGTCACGGCGGCGATTTTGCAGATTATATCGAGAAGCGGAGCCAGAAAGGAAACTATCCAGCGATGCTCATCAAAGTCCGCGATGGTAATAACGAAACCGTGCATTATTTTGAAGACCTCGATGAGGTGGGCAAATTTAAGGACGAAAATTCCGACCTCTTTGGTGACACTGAGATCAGGGAGAGGGCGGAAAAAAACCGCCTGCAGATACGCCGCGCCACGGAAGCGGATTTGCACCTGGAAAGCAAGGCGATCGCCGATTTGTTGGGCAAATTATCCAAAAAAGGTTTGGATGTGGAACATTACGCGGCCCAGGACAAGCCGTTGTTTGAACTGATTGAAGGCGAAGGCGACAAAGCCACGGCAACGGCGCTGTTTTCAATTCCTGAAATTTTGAGCGGGGTTAAAGCCGTTGGCAAAAAGGGCATCCAGATGACGCGGTTCAAAGGACTGGGCGAAATGGATGCAAAAGAGCTTTTTGAAACGACGATGAATCCGGACAAACGCAAGCTGCTACGCATCGATTTGACCGATGCGGTCGAGGCTGAGCAAATGTTTTCGCGGCTAATGGGTGAAGAAGTCGAGCCGCGCCGGCAGTTCATCGAAGACAATGCGCTCAACGTGCGCAACCTGGACGTTTAATTTTTAATTGGCGGTTACTGAAAAATTTATATGGCTGATTCCGAAACCCCGAATGATTTGCCGGTAGGCAACACGCCGTTGTTTGCCGCGGGAGAAAAAATCGCAAAGATCAACGTCGCGGACGAAATCAAAAATTCGTTTCTCGACTATTCCATGTCCGTGATCATTTCGCGCGCATTGCCGGATGCGCGGGATGGTTTGAAGCCTTCGCAACGCCGCATCCTGTACGCGATGCACGAACTTTCGCTCTACCCGGGACGCAAGCCTTACAAGTGCGCGAAGATTTGCGGTGATACCTCGGGCAATTACCATCCCCACGGCGAAGCCGTGATTTATCCGACGCTCGTCCATATGGCGCAACCGTGGGCCATGCGCGAGCGGCTGGTGGACGGCAAAGGCAATTTCGGCTCCATCGAAGACGATCCTCCGGCAGCCATGCGTTATACCGAGGCGCGGCTGACGCACCTGGGCGCGGCGCTGATGGAGGACATGGAAAAGGACACGGTGGATTTCGTCCCGAACTACGACGAACGCATGACCGAGCCGACCGTGTTTCCGTCGGCGTTTCCGAATCTCCTGGTCAATGGCGGCACGGGCATCGCTGTCGGCATGGCCACGAATATGCCGCCGCATAACCTCGGCGAAGTCATTGACGGCATCTGCGCGCAGATTGACAACCAGAACATCACCATCAAGGAATTGATGAAGTTCATCAAAGGCCCGGATTTTCCGACGGGCGGGATGATTTGCGGGGTTGAGGGGATTAAAAATTACTTTGAAACGGGCCGCGGCAGTTTGAAATTGCGCGGGCGGGTTGGCTCGGAGGAATTGAAGGGCAACCGCGAACAGCTCGTCATCACGGAGATTCCCTTCAATGTGAATCGCGCCGCGCTCGAAGAAAAAATCGCCGAGCTGGTGAATGAAAAAATCATCACGGAAATTTCCGCGATGCGCAATGAGTCGGACGAGAACACGCGGCTCGTGATGGAACTCAAGCGCGACGGCAATCCAAAAGTCGTCATCGCCAATCTTTACAAGCACACGCAATTGGAGGTTTCGTTCGCGGTCAATTCGCTGGCGATTGACCATGGCCGGCCGAAGACGCTCAATCTTAAAGACCTCATCCAATGCTATATCGAGCATCGCCGTGAAGTGGTCCTGCGCCGGACGCGCTTTGAATTGCGCAAGGCTGAGGAGCGTGCGGAGTTGCTGGAAGG
>Ga0335083_10007954_pt1 | contig 13016 bp, 9 predicted proteins | sample Lox_Sample_42_FD_206716 | JGI IMG/M metagenome (GOLD analysis project Ga0335083, IMG submission 206716) | Soil microbial communities from Loxahatchee National Wildlife Refuge, Florida, United States - Lox_Sample_4.2 | ecosystem: Environmental > Terrestrial > Soil > Wetlands | place: USA: Florida...
GAACCGCACGCACTCGGTGGTGGCGTTGATCATGGCTGTGTTTATGTTCAGCCTGGCGGGCATTCCCCCCTTGGCCGGATTTTTTGGAAAGTTTTCGTTGCTGTATAGCGCCCTGACGCTGGACGAGTTTTCGGCTCAAGGGGGCGTGTGGCTGCGGCCGTGGTTTGTCGGGCTGGCACTGGTGACCGTGTTGAATGCCGCCATTGCCGCGGCCTATTATTTGCGCGTGATTGGGGCGATGTATTTTCGCAGCGCCGACCGGCCCATGCCTGTTGTCCAGCGTGGCCTGGGCCCGGCCGTTGCCATGGGCATTTGTGTGGCCTTGGTGATTGGCATTGGTCTGTTGCCGGGACGAGTTTTGGATTGCGCGGTTCGGGCCGGTGAATCGTTGAGACAGCCGGCGGCGGAGCATGCTGCCGCCGAACGATTGCACAATGGCCAACCGTCCGCGGTTCCTGTCGTGGCGGAAGATCATCCGCGTTGAATGTGCGTGGACCGGTGGCCGCGCAGTGTGGGGCTAGTCAGTCCTCTGCTCCGGTGCGCAAAAAACCGCCTCGCCAGGTCTGCCCCAGACCCCGCGAGGCGGCATGCGTCAATGTACCAACCGATTCCATCGTCGCGCCAGACGTATTCGTAAGCTGTTGAAACGCGGGATACTGTGGCGAACCGATTCGGCTGCGGGAGGAATGACCGACCGAATACGGACCCGGCAACTGCTACGAACTGGAATTGGATGGTTGACGAGGGGCTAATCTAACGGGCCCCGGTGTCATCTATATGTCACCGCAGGCTAAAATAGGGGGGTGATTTATGAATTGATTTTGAGTTCCAGGCGATTCCATTTTTCGGTTTTGTTTTCGCAGGAAACCACCGATGCCTTCCGGCCGTACTTCCTATCCTGAGTTGCTCCGGCTGCTTGCCGAAGTTGGCGAAGGGGTGTATTTGCTCGACGAGCAGCGGAGAATTGTCTTTGCCAACCAGTCCCTGGCCGATTGGTTGAACGTGGCCCCCGCCGATTTGGTGGGCCGGACCTGCCGATATCAATCGGGCGATGGCGAGCTGCTGGCCGCTTCGGCCGATGCCCTCTGTCCGCCGCCGGAGGTTTTCCAGGGACAAAAAGCTACGGGCGTCGTTTGTAAGCCGGCCGCCGATGGACATTTGGAGCGCCGCTGTGCCGATTTCATTCCTTTGGCCGGAGAAGCCGGCCAGTCGATGGGCGTGCTGGCGATTGTGCATGCCGAAGCGCCGTCGGCTGACGAAGAAACCAGCGGCGTTATTTCGGCCTTCGACGGGCAGATTTCGACAGGGGGCGCGGAATCACGCCATCTGCACGAATTGATTCAGCGCTTTCGGCAACAGATGGCCCGTTGGTCCGGTGTGGAGCGCTTGGCTGGGGAAAGTCCGGCCATGGTGCGGGTGCGGGAGCAAATCAAGCTGGCAGCAGGCGGAACAGCCGCCGTGTTGATTGTCGGGCCGCCGGGCATCGGCAAACAACACGTGGCAAGTGCCATTCATGCCGCCACACAACGGCAATGGGCGGATTTGCCAAATATCGGTGTGCGCCCGGCAAGCCCCGCAAATCATCAGGGGACGTTGATGCCGGTTTCTTGCGCGGCGTTGCCGCCGGAAGTGCTCCTTTCGACGGTGGCTGCTATGAGCGATCGCCACAGTCGAGCGGCGGGCGAGCCACTTTCGACATTGCTCCTGGTCGACGTGCATCGGCTGGCGGCCGAAGTTCAGCCCGAAATGGTGCGTTGGATGGATGCCCGTCCGCCGAATTTGCGAGTAATTTCCACATCACCTGAGCCGCTGGAAACGCTGTCGCAACGGGAAGCGTTTCGTGCCGACTTGGCCCAGCGGCTGAGCACCCTGGTCATTCATTTGCCGCCGCTGGCCCAGCGGCGCGACGATATTCCGCTTTTGGCCCAAATGTTCTTGGAAGAATTGAACGGCCAGGGGGGCAAACAACTGCGCGGGTTCAAGCCCGAAGCGATGGACCGTCTGGCGTTGTACGATTGGCCGGGTCAGGTTGATGAGCTGGCCGCGACCGTTCGGCAGGCTTTTGCACAGGCGGAAAGTTTTGAAATCACCGCCGCCGACCTGCCCAAGCAATTACGCCTGGCGGCCGAAGCCGCCCGTTTTCCGCGCCAGCCGCCGGAACCGATCGACTTGGAGAAATTTTTGGCCCGGGTGGAGGCCGAATTGATCGACCGTGCTTTGCGGCAAGCGAAGGGAAACAAAAGCCAGGCGGCGCGGCTCCTGGGAATGACCCGTCCGCGGCTGTATCGACGGATGGTGCAATTGGGATTGGAGGTCGGCGAGGGGGAGTGAAACAAAGCGGAAGCCAAGAATCGGAGTCAAAGGTGCGGCGCTAGATGCACACGGCGGAGTGTCCAGCGTGGAATGGGGAATTGTGGGGCACTACTCAAGACCGTACCATGAATCGGATGCCATTGATCGTTTACGAATCGACAGGCGATTGGGCGGCGGCGTTGGGACGCAGGCTGCCGCGTGATATTTCGTTGATAGAAACGCGCAGCCTGGCGGAATTATGGGAGTATTTGACTGCCGCCCATTCCGCCACGGTGGCGCTGGAGTTGAGGGCGGATCGGGCCGATACGGTGCTGGCTGCGGTGGTGCGTTTGGATCGCGAGTTTCCGCAGGCGGCGGCCGTGGTGCTGGCAGATCGCGATCTGGCGGCGTGGGAAGGGATAATGCGCGAAGCGGGTGCGGTTCATTTCATCACTTCGCCACGCCGAACGGACGAAGTGATTGAGCTTGCCCGTCGACATACCGCGGCCGCGACGAAACGGAGCATTCCATCGGGCGAGGAAACAACTTCGTTGGAGGACCAAATTTTTGCCAGTATGCCTTGGGGGTGAATCGTTGAAGCTGGCGGCGGCTTCCAGATTTCGATTGGCCGGAGATCAGCAGGCCGGGTCGAATGATTTTCGAGAGTCAACTTTTTTTCCGTTCAAACTTGCTAGAGGTTTTTATGGCCGGTGGCTCCGTCGATGCGTCCGCCGTGATGGCGGTTCTCCAAGAATTTGCAGACCCTGAGACGGGGCGCAGCGTTGTCCAAATGCAGCAGGTGCGCGACGTACAGGCGGGGAGCGATGCACTTTCGCTGACGCTGGCCTTGACGACGCATTCCGCGCCGCTGTGGCAGGAAACCAAGGCCGCCTTAGAGCGACTGCTCCGCAGCCGGTTTCCGCAATTTAAGACCGTGACCGTGAACCTGGCGGTTCATTCGCGGCCGCCGCAGAAGTTGGGCAGCATTGGGCTGGCCTCGAAGAGCGTCATTGCCGTCGGTTCCGGAAAGGGAGGAGTCGGCAAAAGCACCATCGCGGCCAGCCTGGCTTTGGGTTTGGCCCGCCAGGGGTCTCAGGTAGGCCTGCTCGATGCCGACGTGTACGGTCCCAGCATTCCACATTTGCTGGGCTTGCACGGTCAGCCGGAGCGCGCCGGAGAGAACAAAATTAAGGCTTTTGAAATTCATGGCATGAAGGTCATTTCGATGGGTTTTTTCGTGCCTGCCGGCGAGGCCGTGGTGTGGCGCGGCCCGATGTTGCACGGAGCGATTCAGCAATTGCTGCGTGATACGGCCTGGGGCGAACTGGATTACCTGATCATCGACATGCCGCCGGGAACCGGCGACATTGCTTTGACGCTTTCACAGTTATTGCCGCTGACCGGGGCCGTGGTGGTTTGCACTCCGCAAGATGTGGCCTTGTTGGATGCGGTAAAGGCGATCGCCATGTTTCGCAAGGTGAACATCCCGGTGCTGGGAGTGGTGGAGAACATGAGTTACTTCATTTGTCCCGATTGCGGCAAACAGTACGATATTTTCGGCCATGGAGGCGCCAAGCGGCGCGCGGAGGAGTTGAAAATTCCGTTCTTGGGCGAAGTGCCCATCAACATTTCGATCCGCGAGCACGGGGACGAAGGGCGCACGATGGCGAATTTCGACGATGCCAATAGCGCCGCGCCGTTGGAAACAATTTGCCACCGCCTGGTGAAAAATTTGGCGGAGCAACATCTGGCCGCGCCGCCGTTGCCGTCCCTTTCATTGTTGTAGGGCTGCCTTGGAAGGAAGCGCTCAGAGAATGGGCCGCGGGAAAATCGGGCAAAGCCTGCTTCTCCCGCGCCGTTAATGACTGCCCCCTCTAATTGGGTAATTGAATGATATTCGTTGGCGGGCCGTAACTACCGTTGGCCTAATGATTTGCCCGGATTGTTAAGCGATTGTTTACCCCCCGCAATTGGGTATACAGTCAGGGCCTGCGGAAAACGCTAGAGCCGCGAAGATCGGCGTACCGATCCCCGCGGCTCTTTCTCGTCGGGTCTGAAGGAAGAGCAGCGCGTGCCAACAACAAAAAGTGCGAGCCGCGCTGCGAGGCGAAAACTACCTCTTCTTCTTCTTCGCCTTCTTCTTGGCTGACTTCTTGGCAGCCTTCTTCTTCTTGGCCACAGTACGTCCTCCGTTAAATAAGTCGCTGCGAGAACACTTGCCCGCCGTCCTCGACGGCTGATCGGCAAGTGACTCCCAAGCGACACAACCAACCACGATGCATGACGTGCGACGAAGCGGCGTGCAACTCAATCACGATTTGCCGCCGCCGGCATCCTGAACTTGCCGCACAGCATGATTCATCTTTTCTAGTTGTAGGCATTGCTAAAAAAAATGCAACACCATTTTCAAAAAATCTTTTCAATCTTCGCGAACATTGTCAAGAGCAAGTTGCAATTTTTTTCGTCAGCGCTTCGATCTTCAATCAACCGGCGTTTCAATCGAGGCTGTGCAAAAGCACGATCGCGTGGCGAACGGATCGACGCGCACGCCGGTGGGACGAGCTTGGCGAGTGACTGTGGAGTGGCGAGACATTAGTAAAACGAAATGGTAGTGCCATCGGCCAGCTTAGCCGCAGGTTGTTGGCAGCGTTGTCGCAGGCCCCAGAATGTACGCTGCTGCGGGCGGCGAGTTTGCAGGTAAAGCCAGCGCCGCAATGAACCGCGGGCCAGTGCCGCAGACGGTGAGTCTTGGTCGTTCCAGGTTGACAGAATGTTGTGCCAGGCGTGCGGGCGATGCCGAAGGTGAATGTGGATGGGATCCCAGCCGTACCAATGGCGGCGTTGTTCCACCAGGGTAATTTTGCGCGCTGTTCCCAGCTTGTGCAGCCGCGCGTGCAACTGCTGGGCGCGGTCGAGGGCTGTTTCCCAATTCAAGCGACAGCCGGGAAAAAACAGAGTCCGAAAAAAATAAAATCGGGCCGGGCTCAGGCTAGCGCCGTCGATCGGCGGCAGCGAGGTCATGCAGATTTGGGCTTGAACTTGCTCGAGACGCTGGATGACGCATTCCACCCAGCACACGATTTGCGGCACCTCTACGCCGTACAGAACGTCGTTGCCAATATCGGTAATTAAGGCGACCGTGGGAATGGTCGCCGGCCGAGCCAGGGCTTCCCACAGCGAGCAATCGAGAATGCTGGGCAATGTGCGACCAAATACGCGAGTTTCGATTCCATAGGAACGGCCGTGGCCCGCCGCCGTTAGAATTTCTAATGGTTGGCGGCGGAAGTTTTGGGAGGTTTCCACCACCGTGGAAATGCCGCGAGTTAAATTGCTGGCGCCCAGCAGGACCACACGGCAGCTCGGGCCGCCGCGGTTGAACGAAGAATCCGCGGCGTTATTTTCGGGGGATGTGCCGATTCGTGCGGCACAGGTCTTCGCTGGCGCCTCGAATTGCGGCGCAGAGTCGTTCACCTGGTTCACCGCCAACCTCCGCCGCGACCCATGTAGGCTTGCAAGGTCATAAAGCTGGAATAAGCCAGCATGCCGAACATGATTGCCAAAAAGGTGTCTTGCTTCGACAATGCCCAAACTGCCACAGCTCCGGCAACCAAGATGGAAAGAATCAAAGAATTTCGAATCCCTTCGCGGGGCTGCCCTAGCGTAAACATTTCCCGTGAAATTTGCCCGCCATCGAGCGGATAGACAGGAAGCAAATTCATCAAGGCCCATCCTATATTGACAAACAAAATTGCATACAACAAACCTTGTAATGCCACGGAGGGCACGCGTTCGCCCTCCAACAGAAAAGCGAACGGATGGATAAAAGGAAGTGGGTTGGGTACGTAAAAGCCGCCAAAGTAAACAATGCCCACAAACACCGCCCCCAATGCCAGCGAGGCAGCGGGCCCGGCGGCTGCAATCACAATCTGTTGTACCGACCCCAGGTGCATCCGCCGGCCAAAATCGAAGCTGCTGTCCGGCACGGCAATGCCGCCAAAATGATACAACACCACATGCGAATGAATTCCATAAAAACGGAATGCAAACGCGTGTCCAAATTCGTGAGCGATAATCGATATCAGCACCACCGCGGTCCACATCAGCAGCGCCGTACCGACCGTTAAAGCCCCCTGCGAGCTTTTTGCCAAGGATGATGCGAAGCTCCATCCTAGTACCACATTCGCCAGCCAAAACCACGGCGTAATGCGCACCGGAATGCCCAACAACTTAAAGTGCAAATCCCACGGATTGGGCGGCGGTTCGGCAAGCAACATCGATGTGTCCACGCGGTAGGTCAAAATGCGGGTTGCAACCACGACAGGCGGGCGGCTCCGCGATTAGCAAAAATCATATCAACTAACCGCGATTTTAGCAGATGCCGCCGATAAATTACCGAGCCGTTAGCACGGGAGAAGGGCGCATTTCATCATGCGGATGATGGTGGCCGTTGGGCGTTGGTTGGGAGAGGGCGGTCGTGGGGATCAGATTCACCTCCGCCGAATTGCAGCCGCCGCTGCGGCAAACCGATTTTCCATCCCCGGTTGTGGAAAGCACTGGAAGCAATGGTTTTGCGTGTTCGCCACTGCCGGCTGCCAGTGCCGCCGGCTTTAGCTGCGGCCGCTGTCCAAACACCACCGATCTTGCCGCAGCCCACATGCCGCGCAGCGAACCAAATGTTTCACTGACGGCCGTCGGTTCGTAACCGCAATGCATCATGCAATCTTGGCAATGCGGATTGCCGCTGGCCCGGCCGTAAGCTTTCCAATCGGTCGTGTCGAGCAATTCCTGAAACGTTTGCACGTAGCCTTCGTCCAGCAAATAACAAGGCTTTTGCCAGCCGAACACGTTGTACGTGGGATTTCCCCAGGGCGTGCATTCCAGCTCCCAATTGCCGCGCAAAAACTCCAAAAACAGCGGCGATTGATTGAACCGCCACCGCCGCGGCGCTTTCTCCAGCAGCCGTTGAAACAGACGCACGGTGTTTTCACGAGGCAAAAAATGATCCTGATCGGGCGCTTTGGCGTAACTGTAGCCGGGCGAGAGCATCATGCCTTCTACGCCCAAATCCATCAGCGTGTCGAAAAATTCGCGCAGCCGCTGGGGGTTGGCGTCGTTAAACAGTGTGGTGTTGGTGGTTACCCGAAAACCGGAGTTCAGCGCAGACTGAATCGCCTTCACGGCCACGTCGTAAATGCCGGCGCGGCAAACGGCGGCGTCGTGCTCTTCCCGTGGGCCGTCCAGGTGAATCGAAAACGAAAAATACTTCGACGGGGTGAACTTCGACAGCGATTCTTCCAACTTGATGGCGTTGGTGCACAAATAAACGTACTTTTTGCGGGCGACCAGGCCGGCGACAATTTCGTCGATTTGCGGATGCAACAGCGGCTCGCCGCCGGGAATGGAAACGATGGGCGCGCCGCATTCTTCGGCGGCACGGAAGCATTGCTCCGGCGTCAACTGCCGCCGCAAAATTTCCGGCGGATGCTGAATCTTCCCGCAGCCCGCACAGGCCAGGTTGCAACGCAACAGCGGTTCCAACATCAACACCAACGCATACCGCTCCTCGCCGCGCAGCTTCTTTCGCATCACATACGAGGCGACGGTCCACATTTGCGAAAGGGGCACTGCCATGACAACTCGCTTTGGTTTAGCCGTGCCCAAGCACGACGGTTCGATTTCTACGATGTCTCGTCCGTTTTGCCCGCCGCTTTGGCCCAACGCGCTAGCGCCATCAGCGGGAAATAAATCCGGTAATAGTGATAGCGCAAATAAAACACTCGCGGGAAGCCGGTGCCCGTGAATTCCGTTTCATCCCACGTGCCGTCCACATTTTGATGCGCGAGCAAATAGTTCACGCCCCGCAATGCAGCCGGATGATTGTGGCGTCCGGCGGCAATTAAGCCCATCACTGCCCAAGCGGTTTGCGAGGCCGTTTCCCGCCCCTGACCGCGCAAGTTTGGATAGGCGTAGCTGTCGGCCGATTCACCCCATCCGCCCGAAGGCTGCTGATGGGCAATCAGCCATTGCGAGCCGGCGACAATGGCCGGGTCGTCATGCGGCACGCCCACCGCCTCCAATCCCGTCAGCGATTGCCACGTTCCATAAATGTAGTTCACGCCCCAGCGGCCGAACCAACTGCCGTCGGCTTCCTGCACCTGCCGCAGATAAGCCACCGCCCGATCGATCGCCACGTCGCCCAGGCGACGGCCCCGACCGGAAAGCGATTCCAACACTCGGCCTGCTAAATCGGGCGAACTGGGATCGATCATCGCGTTGTGATCGGCGAACGGCACATGGCACAGGAATTCCGCCGTGTTGTTGCGATCGAATGCGCCCCACCCGCCGTCCCGGTTTTGCATGGCCAGCATCCAGTGCGTGGCACGCTGCGTGGCGCCGGCAATATCGTCCCGCAACAGCGCTTGGCGGCGGGCGTCGGGCATGCTCGGAGCAGTGGCGTCGGCAATCAAACGCAAATTCGGCGGCAAAGCGGTCTCAGTGAGGGCCGGGTTTTGATCCGATTCGTGCAACGCCATCACCACCATCGCCGTATCGTCCAGATCGGGGTAATACGCATTGGCAAATTCGAAGCACCACCCGCCGGGCTGCGCCTTCACGCTCCGCGACCAATCGCCTCGGGTCCGTATTTCTTGCGCGAGCAGCCAATGAATGCCGCGCTCCACCGCCGGGTGCTGCCCGTCCAGTCCGCTGTCGGCCAACGCCCGCAACGTCAGCGCGGTATCCCACACCGGCGATTTGCACGGTTGCAGACGGGCGGAGGTTTCGTCTTCGATGACTAAGCCCCACAATCGCTGCCGGCAATACTGCATTTCCGAGCTGTTCTCATCAAATCCCAGCGCACGCAGGGCCACAATGGCCCACACCATGGGCGGGAAGATGGCCCCTAAGCCCTCGCTGCCGTTAAACCGCTCCACCATCCATTGTTTGGCGCTATTCACGGCGAACCGCCGCAGCGGAGTCAAACTATGCCGCTGCAAATACTTGAACGCCTTGTCGGTGGCGTGAAAAAAACGATCCCAACTGACCAGCCGCCGGCTTGATTTCAGTCCTGGGCAGCGCGGGTAAGGCCACGTCAACGGGTCGCGCAAAAACAGCTCGCGGATGCCTCGCTCCGGTTCGATTTGCCGAATCGGTTGAAACGCCGACATAATCGACAGCGGAACCAATATGGTGCGGGACCAGGCGCTGATGGAATACAAATTAACCGGAAACCACGACGGCAGAAGCAAAAATTCCGGCGGCACGTTGGGACATGCCTCGTACGGAATTTGTCCCAATAGCGCCAAATAAAATCGGGTGAAGCTGTTCACCGCGTCCGCCCCGCCGCCGGCCATAATTGCCGCCCGGGAACGTTGCATGTAATGGGCCGCTGGATCGTGCCCGGTCAGCTTAAGCGCGAAATATGCTTTCACGCTGGCGCTAATGTCGACTTGACCGCCGGGATACTGCGTCCAACCGCCGTCCGCCATTTGCTTCTCCAACAAATGGCGAGCGCACTTTCTCGCCAACGGCGATTGCTCTTCACCCAAAAAGGCCAGCAGCAACAGAAATTCGCTTTCTAAAATGGTGTCCCCTTCCAGCTCGGCAACCCAAAATCCATCGGGCTGTTGTTGAGCCAGCAACCATTGTTGCGTGCGAAAAATCGCCTGGCGCAGCGCCGTCGCCAACGGCTGCCCCGAATTCGGTTCCGCCACGGTTGGCTGGTTCGGCAGCGGTAGAAAACAATCGGAAAGCGCCGGGCTGGCAATGGGTACCGGCCCCGTGGCGCTTGCCGGCTGCGATTCGTGCAACATGACGAATTGTCTTCCTTGACGCGCGGAATGCTTAATCCCGTAGATAACACTCGACGGGCTAAAAGATTACGTCATTGCCAGCGTTCATACAAGGCCAAAGGCGGCCGCCACGCCGCTCGGAGAGTCGCACCCGTTAAACTGAAAAATCTACGGCGAGTTTGCCGTGCCAGCATTGCGTGGAAACCTGAAATTAGAGAATCCATCATTCGAATCAAAGCTTCTCCGCCAGATTCAAGTTTCAAAGCCGCATGTATCGCCGGATCATTTCGCCTTGGCGGTTGATCAAGAACTTCGTGAATCGACACCAGGATAGGTGCAGCACGACATCACATAGCAAATTTGCTCACTCGGCCAGCAGATTCAGATGACATGGGCGCTGTGGCGCTGACAAACGTCGTATTCGTGGCGCAGTTAAGAGCTTTTCATTTCAAAGTTAATCTCCTGCGCGCCGCCACTTGACGGGACGGTAGCTTTCAGCGGAGAGCGCGCAGGATCCTGATAAATAGCAGGAATTTTGGGGCCTGCAGGAGGTGGGGGTGTCTTGGTGAATTGGTCGAACGACACGGTCGGTGGTAGGGTAGTAATAACTACAGTGTATTCGCCGGGCAATGCACCATCGTCCGCTTGGAATGAACTCAACGATGCATACGTGCCGTCGGATTGAATCGTTCCCTGGGCAACGCGGTTAGGCATTTTGGAACTGACATTATTAGGCTGAAAAATAATTACGCCACCTCCCAGCGGCTTGCCATCCATAGTTACTGCCCCATGCACTGGTATCGCGCCAGAACCGCTGCCGCAACCAGCTATGAAAGCCAAGCAACTTAACAAGGCGATTTGAAGGCGATAATTTAGCACAGCTAAACAAACACGTTTCATTAAGGGATCTCAATGCCTTGGCCGTCTTTGCGGTCGCCCAAATAAACCCATAACTTATAATCAATCGTATCCGTGATGAAGCGGGCGCTGCCGTCCACCATGCCCATGTTCACCCCGCCTTTGTGTTCGCTTTTGTAGCCGGGTCCGGCGTCAGTGGTGGTGCCCGTGCCGCTAAAATAATTAGCCTGGTTTTGAATGCCCGTGGTCGCCACGCCATTGTGCATGGCCCCTGGAAAAATCTCGTTATAGTTCGGAGGATAATATTCTGTCCCAATATTCAAATGGCTGTGAAATAACATTTGATGTAACGAGATCGCCGGCAACTGCTCCCCCAGCAAAAAAGTGCTGGAGGTGCCGTCAGTGCAATCTTTAATTCGATATGCTACCCCATAACCGGCAGCAAACATCCCGGGCGTGCCACCTTTTTCTTCTCCTTCGTTAATCCCATTTTGGCAGTTTTCCGGCTGTTGGCCAGCCGGAGGAATTGGGAATCGGTACGCCCACGGATTCGGAGCGGGGGCGCTTCCTCCCGGAATGACAGGGCCGCCCGATGGTGTATACGATTCGCCCATCGATTGATACGCATCGGTCGATCCCCCGGCAATGATCGTTCCGCTGGCACAACCGCTCCCGCTGAATCGACCCTGTCCCTGCAGTCCGGCGAACTCATCGCTGGGGCACATCATGTTCGGAAAGACACGATTCAAAATTGCCGCTGGATTGGGACCATTGATCGTGAGCTGCGTCAGGTCCATGGATCGATACTCAGCACCTTCTTCCATGAATGGCATCAGATGTGTCCACCAGTTTTGGCAACCGTAGATTTTGTCGCACCCCGTGGCGCTGGAATTGCAATATGCCCCAGCTGGGAAAATTTTGTTCGCACTATGAAAATTCAACATCGCCAGTGCAATTTGCTTCACATTGTTTAAGCATTGGGTTCGGCGGGCGCTCTCCCGCGCCGCTTGAATTGCCGGCAACAACAGTGCGATGAGAATGCCAATGATGGCGATGACTACCAGCAGCTCCACCAGCGTGAACGCTGAATGCTTAGCTTGAGCCGCTCGAACAAAACCCCGGTTTCGCGGCGCCCGACATGCTGGTTTCCGCGCATTCCTCAGCGAAAACATAATTCTTCCCCCGCGCTAAACCCCAAACAGAAAAGAATAAGCGCAATCGAACCCGTGTGGACTAACGCCAAAAGCGGTCCCCACGTGATCGGCGCCGCGCGCATCGCCCGGACAACCGATCTGCCGCCTCCGCGTTCCCCATCAAAAGCACGCTTGCCCCCCCCAGCGCACTTCTTGGACCCAGAGCCACCCAATATAACATGCAGCGGCAATTAAGTACACAATATTATGGGCTTTGCAGTTTTATTCCCGCTGGGGTGCCTTCTGCACCTTTATTCAAGCGGCTGCACTTTTATTCGTGGCCGAGTGGTCCCGTTTCGTCGGCTGTTTATTGGACCGTGCGCGAAGAGGCGCAAAGAATTCAATTAGGCGTCAATTTAGTGTTCGCGTTCGGCGGAGGCGAAAGCCTTGTGACTTCGAGAGTAAATTTCCCATCATCTTGCGGCTTAGAAAAAACCACATAATAGAACGGATGACAATGCATCTCTCCAAAAACGTCCTGCCAATGGAGGCGGCCTGCAATCGAGAGCGGCGTGTGAACGTTCTTTTCCGCCGTTCCAATGGTGCCAGTGCCATTGGCCTCTATATAGGGATTATTTACATCCAATTGATCATCAAGATCATCAAACAATTCGGCAGCAGGTTTAGGTTTGCCCCGATCAATACTAGTGATTTTAATCGCCTTATAGAGTCTTTCAGCAGGAGTTTTGCCAGCATTCGCAATTATCAATTTCAATCCCACGTTAAATCCTTTATCTGGATCACTTGCAAGTTCCGAGTGTGCAAATGATACGGAGGAGACATATTGGCCTGCTGTTGAAAAACTGATCCAGTTGTTATGAAGGTCTTTAGCCCGATGGGCAAGGAGACTTTCACAATGACGACGAAACGTAGGACGCGGCAT
>Ga0335083_10007955_pt1 | contig 13014 bp, 11 predicted proteins | sample Lox_Sample_42_FD_206716 | JGI IMG/M metagenome (GOLD analysis project Ga0335083, IMG submission 206716) | Soil microbial communities from Loxahatchee National Wildlife Refuge, Florida, United States - Lox_Sample_4.2 | ecosystem: Environmental > Terrestrial > Soil > Wetlands | place: USA...
CTCTCCGCGAACCCATTCACGACGAGCGACACGAGCCATTTCTGCGAGACATTTCGGAGTCCCTCTCGCAGCGGTCGGAGTTCGCGTCCGATTCGACGCAACACTCGCGACCGCGGTTCCTCTACCCGTTCTCGTGACGGTCTGATCGATCGCAGAATCGCAGTTTGAAAGAGCTTCTCGATTGCTTCCGGACTAATCGCGCGCCGCTCAGACTGGGATCCGTGGAGCTCTAAGAGTTCATCGAGGCATTCCCTGTAGCGAACGGCCTCCTGGCCCGTTAGCCTCATCCCACCTCGGGAAGCGTCCAGGAACATCACAATGGGCGTCGCGGCGAGCACTTCTGTAGTTCGCCCGGGTCGTTCCGAGGCTCCCCGCAGCTTCTCGATAAAGTAACGGACTTTTCGAATGACCTTTCTGATCTTCTGCTCTTTTGTCACGTCGCTGAAGTGTAACGAGCTGCCCCACATGCGTATCGTTCATTCGATCCGGATTCGGCCCGTCGACCTCGCTGCCTTCCTCGCGCCGCCTTCGTAACCAGTCAGCAGCTCACGGTTCCGAACGCCCGAGCAGAATCAGCCATCGCGTCTTCAAGGCTTGTAGGACGGCCGGCGACATCGGAAGCGCTGGGTTCGGTGCTGGTATCACCACATACTGCGACCGCATCTCTTGCTGCACGCTCGGAGCCTGCTGGAAACCGAAGTATCTCCAGGTGAGCAGAATCGCCGACAACTCGGGATGGCGCGCGAACACCTCAGCGCTGACCTTCTCGTACGCCTGCACCATGAATGGGTGGACGTGCTTCCTGGTCAGGTCGAGGACCAGCAGGTTCCGCGCTCCCTTCCGCAGCTGATACAGGCCTCTGAGGTCGCGCCGCGCGTCCCGCACGTCGTCCACGACCTCGCCGTCGACGATACCTGTCAGCCGAAGATGCGGAATGCCGTCCAAGCAGAATCTGCCGAAGAATTCCGGGGGCTCACCGACCGGAAATGAAAACCTCGAGCAGCCGACTTCCGTGCTGCAGTCCTCGAGACGCTTACCGTGCGGCACGTACATGATCGCCTCGCTCGCGCCGCTCTCGTGCATTCGCCGGATGAGGCTCTTCACCCTGCCGGCGATCAGCTTGGCGTGCTCGGAACGTCGCTCGAGCCGCGAGACGTCGAGCGACACGAAGCAACCTTCGTTGTACTCGAGCAGGCGGAACCGGATGTCATCGAGCAGGCTGTCGTCAGGTGCCGCACCCGGCGTGTAGACCTCCGTGTAAAAGGGCTCGCCAAAGAGACGACAGAGGTAATCGGGTTGGGGACCGTCACCATCTCCCTCCATCACCGGCACCGAACCCAGCGCCTCCAGGCGCGCGCCGCACATCAATTCGGACACCGTCGCCTGGTACGACGCCCGGTCCCGGATGGCGGCGGCCAGCTTGTTCCGCATGCGCGCTGCCGATCGTTCCAGAACGGGCTCGATCAATGCCGCGGCCCGATCGAGAGCAGCGAGGTACTGCTCTCGTGCGTCGCCTTCGCGCGAACACATCGTCGTCAGAGGGTGCGGCCACCGGTCATTCGCCTCGACTATCGCCCGCAGCTCGTTAGAGCCGACCAGCTGCGCAAGGTTCGGGCATCGGCTGACGAGGTCGAAGGGCATCGCGCGCGCGCCAAGTCTATCCACAGCAACCTCCAGCTCGCTGGGTGTCTCGCGTTGACCTATACTAACCATATGTTCAGTATACCACGAGCATGCGCCCGCGTCGCCCAGACCCTCCCCCTCCACCGCCCGACCAACCGTCGCCATGCGAGGTGGTCCACGCGCGCAGGTCGAGCGAGGAGCGCGCACTTTGCGGCGCGCCTCCCGGTATCGGTGGACGGACTCGGCGACGGCGGTTCGTCACCTGCCCAGCCTGCCATCGCGTCATCGGCCAGCGGCTCATGACGCCCGAAAAACGCTAGTTCGTGATCATGACTCCCGCCCTGCTAACGGTCCCCGGGGTGGCTTGTCACATGTACCTGATCGTTCGCCTTTCCGATCAGCATGTCGCGATCGGCGCAGCGGCACCCGGAAGCGCACATCGCCAGCACGCAAGGCTGGGAGGTTCGGGAAGGCGACTGTCTCGCGGGACTCGCCCTTCTAGACGATGCGTCCATCGACGTTGTAATCACCGATCCTCCGTATGAAGCCGAGGCGCACACGAGCCAACGACTCGTGGCACGCGCGGGCGGCAAGCTCGCGGTCGAGCCGCTGACCTTTCCGCCGATCACGGAGGAGCAACGATCCGAATCTGCGAAGCAGATGGCACGCCTCGCCCGGAGGTGGATCCTCGTGTTCTGCCAGGTCGAGGCGGCGATGAAGTGGCGTGCGGCGCTCGAGACCGCCGGCGCCGTCTATAAACGGACCTGTTTGTGGGTCAAGCCTGACGGGAAACCGCAGTACAGCGGCGACCGTCCGGGAATCGGATACGAATCGATCGTCGCGTGCCACGCTCCTGGGCGCAGCACTTGGAACGGTGGGGGATCGCACGGCGTGTTCGTCTTGAACAAGGGAGGCGATCCTCGAACGGGCCATCAGACCCAGAAACCCCTTGCGCTCATGGAGTTGCTAGTCCGACTCTTCTCGGACAAGGGCGAACTGGTCCTCGATCCGTTCGCCGGTTCTGGCACCACTGGCGTGGCGGCGGTGCGCCTGGGTCGACGGTTCCTGGGCTGGGAAATGAATCCTGAGTACGCCAGCATCGCACGCCGGCGTCTCTCCTCAGCCCGCGAGCAACTCGAACTCGACCTCTAAGCTCCCTCCGAAGATCGGCCAGCCGTTGGTCCGGCGACCCGACTACAATCGTTTTCCGTGCCGCTTTCGGCTGACCAGATCGCTGCGCTGGCTCCGGACGCCAAGGCGCTCGCTGCGGGCAAGCAGTCGGCCGCCCCGCGGCTATGGGATGCGCTCGGCCGTAGTGACGTCGCGATATGGGGTGAGTGCAAGGGGAGCGCTGTGTACCAGGTTCGCGTGGCGCTCGACGATCTCGTCGCGAAGTGCTCCTGTCCGAGCCGGAAGTTCCCGTGCAAGCACTCGCTGGGGCTCCTGTTCCTGGCGGCGGAGTCGCCCGAGCGGGTTCCGCCGGCCACGGCGCCCGAGTGGGTCACGGAGTGGCTCGGGAAGAGATCCGAGTCGGCCGACCGGAAGAGGCAACGTGCTGAGAAGGCTGCCGATGCCGCGCCGCCGGATCCCGAGCAGCAGGCGAAGCGGGCGGAGAAGAGGCTCGCGCGCGTGCTCGCGGGCATCGAGGCGCTCGAGCTATGGCTGAGTGACTTGGTGCGAACGGGCGTCGCTTCGGTCCCTGCCGGAGATGGCGTCTGGAACACGCAGGCGGCCCGCCTCGTGGATGCGCAGGCGCCGGGACTCGCATCCCGGGTGCGACGATTGGGGTTCTTGCCTCGGTCGGGCTCCGACTGGGGCGAGCGATTCGCCGACGGGCTCGGGCGCCTCGCGCTCCTCATCCAAGCGACGCGGCGGCTCGAAGCGCTCGACGGACCGCTCGCTGCCGATGTGCGCGCGGCGGTCGGGTGGACGTTGGAACGCGATGAGGTGGTCGCTGCCGGCGAGCGGCTCAGCGACGAGTGGGCCATTGTTGGGCAACTGGTCGAGGACGACGATCGGTTCCGGGTACAGCGGTCGTGGCTCCGCGGGGTGCGTAGCGGTCGGGATGCCCTCGTCCTTCAGTTCGCTGCCGGGCCGGCGCGGTTTCCCGAAACGCTCTTGCCGGGGATGGTGCTCGACGCGGAGCTGGCATTCTGGCCGAGCGCGAACCCTCTGCGGGCGCTCGTGAACGCGCGACGCGGCGAGATGAAGCCGCTCACTGGTCGGCCTAATAAGGCTGATGGGATCGATGGGCTCCTCGAGAGCTACGCGAACGCTTTAGGCCGACAGCCTTGGATCGAGCGGTTTCCTGCGGTTCTGGGCGACGTAGTCCCAGTGCTCACCGGCGATGCTGCCGCAGAGCGGTTTCAGGTCATCGATCCTCAGGGACGAGCCGTTGCGCTCTCGGGCAGCGGTCACTGGAAGCTGTTCGCCGTGTCAGGCGGCCATCCGATCGACCTGTTCGGCGAGTGGGATGGGCGATCACTACTTCCGCTCGGGACACTCGCCGAGGGCGGCTATCACGCACTCGTCAGCGCGGAGCCGACCGCATGAAAGCCCTCGTCGACGCGGCGCTGGTCGGTCTTGGCCGCGCTGGGACGCCACCAACCGATTCCGATGAGGCCGGTGAGCGCTTGCTCGCGCGAACCGGCGAGCTGCCCGCCGAGCGAGCACTGCTGCTGCGCCTCGGCGTCCGCGCCGTGCGGGCGCGAGCGGGCGTGGTTCCGGCGGTCGGCACCGAACGCCCCGAAGCCGCCGCAGCCGAAACTCGTCCCCTTTGCTCTCCGTCGCTCGCGGCGATTGTCGCCGAGCTGTGCGTGAGCCGGAACAAGGCCATTCTTGCTGAGGCGCTCACCCGCATGGATGGGCGAGGGCTGCGGCTGCCTCCTCAGGGGCTTCCGGCGCTTGCCGAGCTTCGCGAGCCCAGCCTGCTCCCAGCGGCGTCCACGGTCTCTGGCGAGCGGGGGCGCTGGCTGGCGCGGCACAACCCAGCGTGGCGGTGGTTGGTCGACGGGGTGGCACCGACATCCCTCGAGGAGCGCCGGCGGATCTGGGAGGAAGGCACTCCGGATGCGCGCCTGTCAGCGCTTCGAGCGACGCGGCTGACCGACTCGGCGGAGGCCCGAAGCTGGATCGAGGCCGCGTGGAAGGCGGAGAAGGCGTCGCTGCGCGAGGAGATGGTCTCGGCACTGATCGACAACCTGTCGGCGGACGACGAGCCGTTGCTTGCCCAGGCGCTCGCCGACCGTGCCACCGGCGTGCGCGCGGCCGCCTCGCGCCTGCTCGCGCGGATCGAGACCTCGCCGCTCGCGAGACGTGCGCGCGAGCGCGCCGACGCCCTTCTCGACTACACGGCCCCGGGGACAGGGGTCTTCGGAGCCCTCAAGTCCCGCCTCGCGGGGAAGGGTCACGGGTCCCTCTCGGTGGCGCCGCCGGCGGCCTTCGCGCGTGAGTGGGCGGACGATGGCCTCGTCGAGAAGCCCCCGGCCGGTACGGGCGAGCGGGCGTTCTGGCTGCGGCAGATCCTCTCGCTCGTCCCGCCTGCCCGCTGGGAGCGGCGGTTCGGCGCGACCGCCGAGTCGCTGGTGCACGCCGCCTCCAAGACGGAGTGGGCCGAACCGGTGCTCGCGGCGTGGACGGACGCGGCTGTGCGGTTCGAGGCACGAGGTTGGGCGGACCAGCTCTGGACTGCACGTGTGGAGCGCGAGAAGCCCGAGTCGCTCGCGGAGCTGGCGGCGATCATCTTTCCGCTGATGGACGCAACCGTGGTCCATGAGACGGCGGCGGCGATTGTTGGCGGCGCCAGCCCGCAGGCGTGGAATGGGATCCTCGCAGCGGTGCCGCGACCCTGGAGCCGCACCCTGGCGGACGCCTTCGTGAAGGCGCTCACGCGGGCGTTCGCCAACACGCAGCTCGGCTGGCAGGAAGTCTCAGCTTGGCGGGCCACGTTCGAGATCGCCGCCCCTGCCCTGCCGATCGCTGCGCTCGATCACATCCTGGCGCTAGATCCGCCGTCTGCCGAGACACCAGCCGCGCAGCTGCGCAACACCTTCGACGCCTTCCGTTCCGTGCTGGCCATCCGAAAACGCATCGACCAGGAGACCCGACCGTGAAGCCAACCGAACCCAGCTCCCCACCTAGTGCCGAGATCCAACGACAGCACGCCGAGCAGGAGTTCGCTGGCGAGCTGGCGGCGCTGGCGGCCGCCGATGACCGCCCCCGCCCGCCGAACTGGAAGCTTTCCCCCTGGGCCGTACGTACCTACGTCCTGGGCGGCAAGCTGGCCGATGGCTTCCAGATCAAGCCCAAGTACGTCGGGAATGCGCGTCTCATCGAGATAGCGGTCGCGACGCTGGCGACGGACCGGGCGCTCTTGCTGCTCGGGGTCCCGGGGACCGCGAAGTCCTGGGTCGCGGAGCACCTGGCGGCAGCGATCTCTGGCGACTCGACTCTGCTCGTTCAGGGAACCGCTGGGACCGATGAGAACGCCCTCCGGTACGGCTGGAACTACGCGCGACTGCTCGCGGAGGGTCCCATCCCCGCCGCGCTCGTCCCGAGCCCTATGATGAAAGCGCTCGAGGCCGGCAAGATCGCGCGCGTCGAGGAGCTGACCCGCGTCCCGAGCGAAGTGCAGGACAGCCTCATTAGCATCCTCTCGGAGAAGACGCTGCCGATCCCCGAGCTCGGGCTCGAGGTGCAGGCGCGGCGAGGCTTCAACGTCATCGCCACCGCCAACAACCGCGACAAGGGGGTCAACGACCTGTCGAGCGCGCTCCTGCGCCGCTTCAACACCGTTGTGCTGCCGCTCCCCGACTCGGTCGAAGACGAGGTCGCGATCGTTTCGCAGCGAGTGGCGGAGATGGGTCGTGCCCTCGCTCTCCCCGCCGAGGCTCCCGCCATTCAGGAGCTGCGGCGGTTGGTAACGATCTTCCGGGAGCTGCGGAGCGGCGCCACCGAGGACGGCAAGACCAAGCTCAAGAGCCCGAGCGGATCGCTGTCGACGGCCGAGGCGATCTCGGTCGTGAACAACGGCCTCGCCATCGCCGCCTACTACGGCGACGGCGTGATGCGCGCGTCCGACGTGGCCGCGGGGTTGACCGGCGCCGTCGTGAAAGACCCGGTCCAAGATCGCGTCGTCTGGCTTGAGTACCTCGAGACGGTGGTCAAGGAGCGAGACGGCTGGAAGGACCTTTACCGCAGCTGCAAGGAAGTCCTCTGACGTGACATCGAGCCCGGCTTCATCCACGCGCGTCTTCGGCGTGCGCCACCACGGTCCCGGCTGTGCCCGCAGCCTGGTGGCCGCGCTGGAGGCCATGGGTCCGGACGCGGTGCTTATCGAGGGGCCGCCCGACGCAGCGGAGGTGCTGCAACTGGCCGGCGCTGCCGAGATGAAGCCGCCGGTCGCGTTGCTCGTCTATCCCGTCGACACGCCTGCGCGCGCGGTGTTCTACCCGTTCGCCGAGTTCTCGCCCGAGTGGCAGGCGATTCGGTTCGCTCTCGCGCGCGGGATCCCGGTCCGCTTCATGGACCTGCCGCAGTACCACCGACTGGCTGACCGCCCTCCGGCGACCGAGGGCACCTCACAAGAGGATGATGGCGACTCCGGCGATCGTCACGAATCCGCCGAAGAGGCAACCGGCGACATCGTTCGAGTCGATCCCATCGGCGCGCTGGCGACGGCGGCCGGCTTCCCCGACAGCGAGCTCTGGTGGGAGCACGAAATCGAGCGCCGCCAAGATCCGTCAGGCCTTTTCGACGGTCTGCTCGAGGCGATGCGCGCGCTGCGCGACGAGCATCCCAATTCCCTTACGCCCGAAGATGCGCGCCGCGAGGCTTTCATGCGCCAGACGATCCGCGCCACGATCAAGGAGGGCAGGAATCGGATCGCCGTCGTCTGCGGCGCCTGGCACGCCCCGGTGCTCGCCGAGCTAGGCCCAGCGAAACCAGACGCCGATCTGTTGAAGGGTCTGCCGAAGACCAAGACGGTTGCCACCTGGATCCCCTGGACCGCGTCCAGGCTGTCGTACCGGAGCGGCTACGGCGCTGGCGTGAACGCGCCGGGCTGGTACCAGCACCTGTGGACGCACCCCGAACAGCCGACTCTCCGCTGGACTGTGCGTGCGGCTAGAACACTGCGCGAGGAGGATCTGCCTGCTCCCACTGCCAGCGTGATCGAGAGTATCCGTCTCGCAGAGGCGCTTGCCTCTCTCCGAGGCCTCGCCAATCCGGGCCTCCGCGAGATCAACGACAGCATGCAGGCGGTGTTGTGCGGGGGCGAGATCGGGCCACTCGCGTTCGTGCGCGATCGGCTGGAGTTGGGTGGCCCCCTCGGCGAAATCCCGCCTGCGACTCCCGCCGTTCCCCTGCGCCGCGAGCTCGAAGCCGAGGAGCGGCGACTCCGGCTCAAGCGGACCGACGAGATCAAGACGCTCGATCTCGACCTGCGTGAACCCACCGACCGCGCTCGCAGCCGTCTCTTTCACCGGCTGCGCCTGCTCGAGATCGAATGGGCCAAGCCCGAGACCGTCACGGGCAAGAGCGGCACCTTCCACGAACTGTGGCAGCTCCGCTGGCGGCCCGAGCTGGAGGTCGCAATCGTCGAGGCATCGCGCTGGGGTAGCACGTTCGCCGTGGCGGCCGGTACCCGAGCGATCGATCTCGCGAACAAGACCGAGGAACTCGGCCCGCTCACCGAGATCCTGGACAACGTCGTCGTCGCCGAACTGGACGAGGCGCTCGGGCGCGTGCTCGCCATCGTGCAAGCGCGGGCCGCCGTGGCTTCAGACGTCATCCACCTGGCGGCCGCGCTCCCGCGGCTGGCGCGGCTCTCCCGGTATGGCGACGTCCGGGGGCTCTCCGCCGAGCCGGTGCTGGCGCTGTTCGACGGCATCTATCAGCGCGCCCTCGTTGGCCTACCTAACGCTTGCACGTCGCTGGACGACGACGCAGCCGCCGCGATGGCGAACGCCCTGGCCCAAGTTCACGACGCCGTCGGTCTCCTGGACCGGGCCGACCTGACGCAGTCCTGGCTCGAGGCCGTCGCGAGCCTGTCCGAGCGCGACGCGGCCACACCGCTCGTTCGTGGCTACGCCGCCCGCCTCGCCCATGACAAAGGTCGCGTCGGGCGGGACGATCTGGTGCGACTGGCAAGCCGGGCGCTGTCGCGCGCCGTTCCGCCGAACGAGGTCGCAGCCTGGCTCGAAGGGCTTCTCCGCGGAGGCGCACTCCTCCTCATGCACGCCCACGACCTATGGGCCGTGCTCGACGGTTGGCTGGCGGAGCTGTCCAACGACGCCCTCGATGCCGTGCTGCCCCTCCTGCGCCGCGCTTTCTCTTCATTCAGCGGACCCGAGCGGCGGTCGATGGGGGAGAGCGTTCGTTCGCTCCGGGGTCCTGGACGGAGCAGTTCCGCGGCCCAGCGCACCGTGGAGCTCGACGAGCGTCGCGCGGCTCTCGTCCTCCCGGTCCTCGCGCAGATCTTGGGGGTGCCCCATGAATGAGGAGACCCGGCTCCGGCGTTGGCGCCTCGTGCTCGGCAAGCCAGCCGAGGAGTCGCTAGGGGTGTCCCTGGCTGGCGAACTCGGCGAGCGTGACCGGGTTCTCCAGGCGCTCTACGAAGGCGAGCGAAAGGGTGGCCTCGGTGGGTCCTCCCCGAACGTCGCCCGTTGGCTCGGCGACATCCGAAGCTACTTCCCGACTAGCGTCGTGCGCGTCATGCAGAAGGACGCGATGGATCGCCTTGGCCTTCGCCAGATGCTGCTCGAGCCCGAGTTGCTGGCCACTGTCGAGGCCGACATCCATCTCGTCGCCACCATCGTGTCGCTCGCGTCGATCATCCCCCAACGCACGCGCGAGACCGCCCGCTCGGTCGTTCGCAAGGTCGTCGAGGAAGTCGAGCGCCGCCTCGCCAACGCCCTCAAGCAGGCCGTCCGCGGAGCCCTCGCCCGCTCAACCCGCTCGCGCCGCCCGCGCCTGCCCGATATCGACTGGGACCGCACCGTCCGGGCCAACTTGACCCGCTACGACCGCGAGCGCCGCACCGTGATCGCCGAGAAGCTCATCGGCCATGGCCGCCGCCGTTCGTCGCTGCGCGACGTGATCCTTTGTGTCGACCAGAGCGGCTCGATGGCGACCTCCGTCGTCTATTCGAGCATCTTCGCGGCCGTGATGGCCTCGATCCGCGCCCTCTCGACCCGCTTGGTCGTCTTCGACACCGCCGTCGTCGACCTGACCGACCAGCTCGCGGACCCCGTCGAGGTACTATTCGGCACCCAGCTTGGCGGCGGCACCGACATCAACCGCGCCGTCGCCTACTGCCAGCAGCTCATCACCCGCCCGGCCCAGACCGTCTTCCTCCTTATCACTGACCTCTACGAGGGTGGAAATGCCGAGGAGATGCTCGCTCGTGTACGAACCCTGAAGGAAAGCGGCGTCACCGTAGTCTGCCTCTTGGCGCTGAACGACCAAGGCGCGCCCATGTTCGATGCAAAGAACGCCGCCTCCCTCGTAGCGCTCGGGATCCCCGCGTTCGCGTGTACACCGGACATATTCCCCGAGATGATCGCGGCGGCGCTGGCAAAGAGAGACGTCGGGCGATGGGCGAGTGAGCAGGGCATCGTGGGCGCGCGATGAGCAAGCGCATGTTGCCTGAGCCGCGGCTCCATCGCATGGCACAGAAAGGTGATCCATGGCCCGAGTGAGAAAGATCGAAAGGACCCCTCCTTCAGGAAGAAACTACTACGTAGTGGACGCCTGTTTCCTCGCGAATTGGGCCATTCCACAAGATGTCGCACCGATCGGTCCGAGTAGAGATCAGATCGCACGATGCATGGAATGGTGGTCGGAGATCGAAACGCAGCTTTCGGCGGAGCAGGCTCGCGTGTTTGTCCCGGATATTTGCATCGCCGAAACGTTTAAGGTTCTGGCCAAGAAGTACTACGTGGAAAAGTGGTTCAAGACTGCTGTGGCACTGAACAATGCGCGAAATCGTCTCCGCAAGTTCATCACCACCACGGACAGTACCCTCCGCGCAGCGCGCCGGGAGATTCGGTTCCACGATATCTCAACGACCCGCGACATCATTATTGCGATCGACCGCTTCAACGAGCTCTTTCAGAAGCGCGGTTTGGGCTCGGTCTCGGTCCCTGACCTGATCATCGTGTCAACCGCGAAGTTCCTGGTCGACTTCTATGACATTCCAATTGGCCGTCTTCACATCGTGACACTCGACAAGGCGCTGAGAAGGGGCTCCAAGGAGATTCAAGAGCTCCCAAACGCCTACGACCCCACCGAGTCCGCCGACGCCGCTACCAAGGTATTCAAGTAACCCATCGGATCGGCATGGGCCCAGGACGAGGAAGAGCTACGGACGCTTCGTGCCGTCGCGCCGCTCTCGATCGTTGCGGTGCCGCTGCCGGGCAGCGGTCACAAAAAGCGCGCTGGCGCCGCCCTTTCGATCAGGATGGAGAGGGAGGTCACGCCGAGTTGCGAGTCCGTAGCCACGTGAGGATCGTGGTAGCGGACAGGCCACAGGTGTCGACCGACTCGGGAAGGTCCTCACGGCTCGAGGCGGGTCCACCTCATCGCCGCTCGCGGAGGCGCCTGGCGATCGCCTCCAAGCATTCCGGGCACGTGACGTACTTTCTGCGCCGAGTGCGTCCACCGATGCCGGGGTTGGCGCCGCAGAGGGCGCGCTCTTCGCTCGACCGGCGTGCGTGGACGACTTCCAGCGCTGTTGGCCGGTCTCGCGGCGAAGGCGCAGGGTCGAAGCGGGGCGGGCGCACATCGGCCAATACTGAACGCCTGAGCAGCTACGGTCAACCGGGAAAGTCAGCCGGCTGCAAGAGTGGCGGGAACGGCCGCTGACCGTCAGGGTGGCGGACTTGCCCCGGTACTGGCTTGGTTGGCGGGCTTGTTCGCGTTGACCACCGACATGAGGGGCTGACTCGACTCTGAGCGTGCGGTGTTCCAAGCCGCGAGGGCAGCGTTGCAGGCGATGACCTCGTCCGCGGGCGACGGCTGATTCAGGGCGAGACTCGCCTGCGCTGCCAGCGTGCCGTGGTCGTTCGCTCGGGCGAACAGGCCGCTTGCGATGTAACCGAGGATGGCGCCAGCGGCCGGGATGGCGAGACTGAGTAACCTGTCCCGCCTCGATGGGGAGTCTCCTTCGGTGGCGATAATGATCGGGCCCGTAGCGACCGCGCCTGCCGCAGCCACGCCGAATACCCATCCCCAACTCGCGGATCGACGGGCGTACCTGCGGGCGTTGACCTCCATCGACCGGCAGTAGAGCGCAGCGGACACCGCATCGACGGTTGGCGGGACCGGAGGGGCGATTCCGTGTCTTCCTTCGAGACCGAGGCTCTGCGCATCCAGTCCCGGGGGCGTCGGGGTGGGGTCCGCGCCTTTGGAAACCGAGGTACCGAGCAGTAACGCGCTGGCCGTGGCAATCGCCACGCTGGCGTTGCGACGACGTACACGATTGGTCATGGGCTCACTCCCGGTTGTGAAATGGAGGGGCTGCTCGGCGTGGCGTCGCGGTTCACGGCGAAGCCTGCGGCGGCGCCTGCCAAGGTCGCGGCGATGACGTCGTTGTGGAAGGCGGCGGCGACGACGGCGCCGCTCACCAAGACACCGAGGGCTGCGACGCGTTGCCAGGTCATGCGGATACGTCCTCCGAAGAAGTGGATGGCTTTGGCGGTGATGGTCATGGGGCCTCGCTGCGGGAAACGGAAGCCGGCGCCGGCCGACGCGTGGCCGGCCGGCACCAGCGGTTGCGCTTCGGTTATGCGGCGCGGAGCGTGACGGTCTTGCTCCGAATTCGGCAGTTGACCGCCGCGTTGTCGTTCGCGGCGGTGATCTTGATGAGCGCGGGTTGCGTCAGCGGGACGAAGGAGGCGCCGACGTTCGACAGGAGCTGCGGACCGCCCTCTGCCGTCTTGGTGATGGTGGCGAGGATGCCGCCGTCGACGACGTCCGGGGTCACGGAGAGGCGGACGTTGAACGTCGCGGTGCCCGAGTCGACGTCCACGATGGCGGCGAACGTCGGGATCAGGTTGGGCGTCGCCGGGCTGAAATCGACCGGGAACTGGGCGATCACGGTCTCGTTCGGGCCCGACTGCTCTTGCTCGCTCGGATCGGTGAGCGTGGCGGAGTAGCCGGTCGACGAGGCGGCCGCGGGGTGGACGTGGTCGGCCGGCGCCGCGAGCAGGCTCGTACCTGGCGAGCCTGTGCCGGAAGCGGCCTGCGGCACCGTCGTGTTGTCGGTCTTGGTGGCGTCGCCGGCGGTGGTCGGCGTGCCGAGGTTGGCGATGCGGAATCCCGCCTGGTCGAGGTTTCTCTGTGCAACGTCGTTGGCCATGTGGTTCTCCTTTTCGGTTCGGGTCAGGGGTG
>Ga0335083_10007956_pt1 | contig 13012 bp, 9 predicted proteins | sample Lox_Sample_42_FD_206716 | JGI IMG/M metagenome (GOLD analysis project Ga0335083, IMG submission 206716) | Soil microbial communities from Loxahatchee National Wildlife Refuge, Florida, United States - Lox_Sample_4.2 | ecosystem: Environmental > Terrestrial > Soil > Wetlands | place: USA: Florida...
ATGTTATTCCTTGGGCTCCAGCGCGTTCACGATTTGCTTGAAGACTTCTCCCCGATGCTCATAGCTGCGGAACTGATCGAAGCTGGCGCAAGCGGGCGCCAGTAACACGGTATCGCCGGGTTGGGCATTTCGGTAGCCATGTTCGATGGCCGCGGCTACCGTTCCGGCCTGAACTAGCGGAGCGACTCCGTCAAGCGCATGTCCGATCTTCTCCGCGGCCGCTCCAATCAGCAGAACGGCTCGGGCCTTGGCGGCCACCGGCTCGCGCAGTAAAGAATAGTCGAGCCCCTTATCCTTTCCGCCCAGGATCAGCCAGACGCCGTGGTCGAAAGCGTCGAGCGCCTTAAGAGTCGCATCGACGCTGGTGGCCTTGGAATCGTTATAGAAGTCGATCCCGTCGAGCTTGCGAACAAACTCCAGACGATGCTCGACGGCGCGAAAGGTGCGAACCGCGTCTGCGATGGCTTCGTGGCTGACGCCCGCCCGCGAGGCCGCTAGCGCGGCGGCGAGCACATTTTCGATATTGTGACGCCCGCGAATGGGCACGTCGGCGGCCGGCATGAGCGGCTTCCGCAAAACCACGAGTTGGTCACCACAAAGGCTTGCGCCCGGCTTTACGTTACGGAGGCTGCTGAACCACTGGGCCGTTGCCGGAGTATGTTCCGCATAGGCGCGGCAAATCGCGTCTTCGGCGTTGAGCACCGCGAAATCGTCCGGCCGCTGATTTTCAAACAGGCGGCCTTTGGCGGCGGCATAGCGGTCGAAAGTGCGATGGCGGTCGAGGTGGTTCTGCGTGACGTTCAGACAAACGCCGATGTGAGCCCGGAACTCCCGGATGGTTTCGAGTTGGAAGCTGGAGAGCTCGAGGACGTTCCAGCCGTCCTCCCGGGAAGTTTCGACCATGCCGCACACGGCCGCGCCGATGTTGCCTCCTACCTGGACTGGGACACCCGCCTGGCGGAGGATGTGGCCGGTAAGGCTGGTGGTGGTGGTCTTCCCGTTGGATCCGGTGATCCCGATGGTGCGACCCTTGAGAAACGGCGCCGCGAGCTCGACTTCGCCGATGACGTCGGCGCCGCGGGCGCGGGCGGTTTCGAGCGGGGCCAAGTCGGCAGGGACATCCGGCGAAAGGACGATGAGTTCCGCGCCTTCGAAAACCTCGGGGCGCTGCAGCGCGAAGGGGACACCAAGCGACTGCAGCAGTTCGCGCGCCTCGGGCAGTTCGTCGAGCGGCTTCAGATCGGCGGCGCGCACGTCAGCCCCATGCTCCACCAGCAGCCTGACTGCCGCAATGCCGGACTTTTTCATGCCGACGACCAGAGCGCGCCGGCCCGCCAGAGGGATCATTACCTTAGCTTCAACGTAGTCAGGGCGAAAAGGGCAAGTACCAGGCCCGCGATCCAGAAGCGCGCGATGATTTTCGATTCCGCCCAACCCAGCGCCTCGAAATGATGATGCAGAGGCGCCATTTTAAAGATGCGTTTGCCGCCGCGCAGCTTGAAGCTGCCGACCTGAAGGATCACCGATACCGCTTCCAGAATAAAGACACCGCCGATGAATACCAGCAGCACTTCCTGCTTGATGAGCACCGCCACCACGGCCATGGCGCCGCCCAGGCCGAGCGAGCCGACATCGCCCATGAAGATCTCGGCGGGATGCGCATTGTACCAGAGGAAACCGAGGCTGGCGCCGGTCATCGAGCCGCAAAAGATGGTGAGTTCGGACGTGTGCGAATTGCGCGCCAGCTGCAGGTATTCGGCGAGCTGCACGTGTCCGCCGGCATAACACAGCATCGTCAGAGCGCCCGCAGCCACCACCATGAGGCCGATGGCCAGGCCGTCCAGACCGTCCGTCAGGTTCACGGCATTGGACATGAAGACGACCACCAGGGCGACAAAGATACAGAACGGGGCGGCGCCCAAGACATAGGTCCATGGATTCTTCAGCAGCGATTCCAGCAGCAGCGATGGATGAAACTGCTTGAAAAACGGAACATTCATGGTCGTGGAGAACTCGCCGTAGGCGCGCATGACGAGCAGCACCGCGGCGAATCCGAAACCCATCGCGAACTGGTAAATCAGCTTACGTCGCCCGGTAAGGCCGAGGTTGCGGCGGCGCGTGATCTTGGCATAATCGTCGAGAAAGCCGATCCAGCCGAAGCCTACCAGTGAAGCCAGTGCGATCCACACATAGGGATACCGCAGGTCCGCCCACAACAAGGTCGGTACAACGATCGAAATGATGATGAGCACCCCGCCCATGGTCGGCGTGCCGGCTTTCTTCTGGTGCGACTTGGGGCCTTCCTCGCGGATGTATTGGCCGATCTGGAACTGGCGCAGCTTGTTGATCAGCCACGGGCCGAGGGCGACGCAGAGGAACAGGGCGGTAAGGCTGGCGAAGGCGGTGCGGAACGTGACATACCGGAAGACGCGGAACGGGCTTACCCAACGGTAAAGCTGATCGTAGAGAAGGAAGTAGAGCATTACGACAAAAACCTTTCCAGCGCCCGTTCCACGTGGACTCCGCGTGAACCCTTAAAAAGAACCGCGTCCCCGGGCCGGGCCGCGCTTCGCGCGAACTCGCCGGCCTCGGCGGGATCTTCGAAAAAGACCGCTGAACCGTTTGCCAGTCCGGCCGACCGGGCCGCCTCGATCATCTCCCGCGCATGACCGCGGACGCCGACGAGCAGGTCGACTCCGGATCTGGCGGCATAGCTGCCAACCTGGCGGTGCAGGTCCTCGGCCGCCCGGCCGAGCTCCAGCATTTCTCCGAGGACCGCAATCCGCCGTCCGGCAGGAGCCGCGCCGAGGACGTCCAGCATGGAGCGCGCCGCTTCGGGGTTGGAATTGTAGCAATCGTTCCAAACCAGGATGCCGTTGTGTTCCAGCCTCTCGCCGCGCATTTTGCCGACAGCGAAAGTGCGTACAGAATCGCGCAGGCGCTCGGGCGCGATCCCGAATTCGGTGGAAACCGCGATCGCCGCCAGCAGGTTCATCACGGCGTGGCGGCCGGTGAGGGACGTCTCATAGTCGACGCCGAGCGCGCGGAAGCGGCTGCCATCGGCGGCAAACTCGGCCGATTCGGCGCGGACATCCGCCCCTTGCGAGAAACCAAAGGTGATCGACCGGCCGGCGTGAACCGCGCCGAATCGCGACACATGGGGGTCATCTGCGTTGAGCACGGCGACCCCGTCCACCGGTAGCGATTCGATCAGCTCGCGCTTGGCGGCTGCGACCCCGTCAATCGAGTCGAAGAATTCGACGTGGGCGAAGCCGACGTTGGTCACCACCCCGATGTTCGGCTGCGCGATGCCAGCCAGTTCACGAATCTCGCCGGCGTGATTCATACCCATTTCGAGCACCGCCACACGGGCGTCGTCAGGCAGGCGCAAGATCGAGAGCGGCACGCCCACGTGGTTGTTGAGATTGCCGATAGTGCGGCCCACAGCCATTTCGCCGCTCAACAGATGCGCGATAGCGTCTTTGGTCGTAGTCTTCCCGGCGCTACCGGTGACACCGACCACAGTTCCGCCCCATTGGCCGCGGGCCCAGGTCGCCAGCTCCTGCAAAGCCTTCAATGTATCCGCGACGACGAGAACCGAGCCGCGCCCGTCAGGGAGCGGTACACTGCTCTCTCGGTCTACAACGACGGCCGAGGCGCCTCCCGCGATGGCCGCGGGGACGAACTCGTGGCCGTCGAAGTTGGGACCGCGTAGCGCAAAATAGACGTCGCCGGGACTCTGTGTCCGGGTGTCCACGCTCCATCCCGTAACTTTGGCAGGCCGGGGGCTGACCGGGGCGCCGACCGCCCGCGCAACTGCTTGTAAATCCAGGATCATTTTTCGGCGGGTTTGTGATACCCGTAACCTTGCAGCACTTCTCTCGCCACTGCACGGTCATCGAACGAAATCGTCTTGTCCTTCAGCACCTGGTAAGTCTCATGGCCTTTGCCGGCCAGAATCACGATATCGCCTTCGCGCGCCTCCTTCAGCGCGCGGGCGATCGCGGCCTTACGGTCGGGCTCGACGACGTGCGCCACGTCCACACGACGGATGCCCACCAGAGCGTCATTCATGATGCTGAGCGGGTCCTCGGATCGCGGGTTGTCGCTGGTAAGCACCACAAAATCGCTGGCTTCGGCCGCAGCCTGGCCCATCAGCGGGCGCTTGGTGCGGTCGCGATCGCCGCCGCAGCCGAAAAGCGTAATCACGCGCTTCGGATTCAGGCCGCGCGCCACGGCGATGACATTGCGCAGCGCGTCGTCGGTGTGGGCATAATCCACCACAACGGAAAAAGGCTGCCCCTCGTCGACGCGCTCGAATCGGCCGGGCACGGCTTTCAAATTCGCGATGCCGCGAGCGATGGTCTCCGGCGGAATGCCGTAGGAGAGCGCCGCGCCCGTAGCTGCGAGGATGTTATAAACGTTGATCCGTCCGATCAGCGGCGATTCCACCGCAAAGCGCGACTTGCCGTACTGTACGTCGAAACGCAGGCCGTGAAAGCTGGAAGAGATGTGGCGGGCGCGCAAATCGGCGTCGGCGCCCATGCCGTAGCGGTAGGTCTTTGTCCTGGGATGAAGCTGGATTTTGCGCGAGTAGGCGTCATCGCGGTTGATCACGGCGAACGGCGGTGGCGGACCGCCCGCGCCCTCGAACAGCCGATGCTTCGCCGCGAAGTAGTCGTCCATAGTGCCGTGAAAATCCAGGTGGTCGCGAGTCAGATTGGTGAAGACTGCTGTGTGGAATTGGAGGCCGTAAACGCGTCCGAGCGCGAGAGCGTGGGACGACACCTCCATGGTCACATGGCTACCGCCCGCTTCCACCAGTTGCGCGAACAGGCGCACCAGATCGAGCGATTCCGGCGTCGTGTTGACGGCGGGGATTACCCGGCCCGCCAGATGGTATTCGATGGTGCCGATCAGCGCTGTAGTCCGGCCGGCCGTCCGAAGAATCGAGTCGAGCAGATAGGACGTGGTGGTTTTGCCGTTAGTACCGGTGATGCCGGTCAGACCGAGACGCTCGTCAGGCCGGCCGTAGAAATTACGCGCAGCCAAAGCGAGGGCTTGCCGCCCGTGCCCAACCCGCACCCAACGGCTCGACAACTCGGGCGGCGCTTCGGACTCGCTCGCAATCGCCGTCGCTCCGCGCGCGATTGCATCGGCGGCAAACTGCCGGCCATCGGCGCGACTGCCCGGAAACGCAAAAAACAGGTACTCCGGCTGTACCCGGCGGGAATCGTACTCGATGCCCTCAATCGCAACGTGGGCAAGCTCCGCCGGGAGAGGCTCTATCAGCCGGACGCCCGAGAGTATCTCGCCAAGATTCATCGCGAAAACTGGACGCGGATGCGCTCTCCTTCGTGCAGAACGGCGCCTGCCGGCGGCGATTGCATGCGGGCGATTCCGCTTCCGGCCGGCACGACCGCGATTCCCTTCGCCGCGGCCTCCGCCAACACCGCCCTCATCGTCATGCCCGAAAAATTAGGCACCCTCGGCCGGGTGTCCGGCGGCGCCGGAACGGCGGGAGCAACCGGACCTACCGGCTGCGTGGCACTCGCATTGGCCGCTTGTGGCGCCTCCTCGTCTCCATCTACCAGGATATTACCTTGCGCCGTGAGGTCGGCATCCGCCAGGTCGCTGACGTCTGGAACGACGGAGGCAACCTGCAGGCCGTCGTCCGGCAGGTCCTTGGGAACGTCGAGCACGCGCAAGGCCTCGCCGGCCACAACCTTGAATACAGGCGCGGCGACGGCTCCGCCGAAGCCGGCGGTGCCGTGGGTTCCGTTGATCGTCACCACAACCACAATGGCGGGATTCGTTATGGGCGCAAATCCGAGAAACGATCCGTTGTAGCTGTGGGTATAGTGGTGGGCAGCGTAATCATAGATCTGGGCCGAACCTGTCTTTCCGCCGACGGTGTATCCGGCCAGGCGTGCACCGGTACCGGTGCCGTGCAACACGACGCCCTCCATCATCTGCCTCATGGTGATCGCGGTGTCAGCCTTAATGACCCGAACAGGCGCGGAAGGCTGCTGAACCTGGCTGCCCTTCTTCAGGACAATGCGGGGACGAACCAGCAAACCTCCGTTGGCTACCACCGAGCCCGCCTGCGCCAGCTGAACAGTGGTGACGCTGACCTCCTGGCCCATTGAGACGGAAGCCAGCGAAGTGGTTCCCCATATGGAGAGCTTGCGCACACGGCCTGCCGATTCACCCGGCAGCGTAATGCCAGTCTTTCGCCCGAACCCGAAGCGGCGCATGTAATCGTACATGTTCTCCTGGCCTACCCGCATACCAACCATGATGGCGCCGATGTTGCTGGACTTCGCGAACGCGGTTTCCATGGGGACCACGCCGGTACCGCCGTGCGAATCGTGAATGACGCGGCCGGGCAGCTTCAGCACGCCGCCGTGACAATCGATCGGGCTGTCGGGCCGCAGTTTCGTGGTCTCGAGTCCGGCGGAAAGCGTGATTACCTTAAATACGGAGCCGGGTTCGAACGGCACGCTCACGGCATGGTTCTCCCGATTCTTGATATCACTGCTCTGGGGCGGACGGTTGGGATCGTATGTCGGATAGCTGGCGAGTGCCAGGATGTCGCCGGTGTTGGGGTTCATCACTACCAGGCTGCCGCTTACTGCGTTGTGTGACTCTACCGCCGCGGCGAGCTCACGCTCGGCGACGAACTGGAGGTGCGCGTCGATGGTAAGAGTGACGGGCTGGCCGGCCCGCGGCTCGCTGGCAAGGCGCGAATCGATGCCTCGCCGCTTGACGTCGGTCAGGAGCCGCATCTTGCCCGGCACGCCTTTCAGGTCGGCTTCGAGCGCGCGCTCGATCCCGCCGTTCCCCTTCTCTTCAAAATCCACGCCCCCAAGCAGGTGGGCGGCCAGGGTGCCGTTGGGATAGTGGCGCTGGCTCTCGTGCTGGAGGGAAATCCAGTCGAGGTTGAGACTTTTCAGGTGCTGGCTTTCATCGTAGGAAATGCGATGCTTGATCCACAGGAAGCCGCGATGGTTGTCCTTTGCGGCCTGCATGGTGGCGAACAGTTCTGCGCGGTCGAGTTGGAGCTCAGCCGAGAGAATCTGCGCCGCCAGTCCCAGGTCGGGCACCTTGAGCGGGTTGATATAAACGGATTCGGTGGGGGCGCTCATGGCGAGCACCTGCCCATTACGGTCGAACAGCGTGCCGCGCGGCCCGGAGATTTCGACGACGAGTTCCTGCCGCGCGCGCGCCAGATTGACGTATTCGCGGTGATGAATCACCTGCAGCGAGACCAGCTTGAGAAAAATGGACGCGCCCCATGCGACGACGATCCAGGCGAGCCATTTGAGACGACGCTCCACCATACCGCCCCCCGGCTCCCACACCGCCGACTACTTCACCATGGCGACGGTGCCGTCTGGACGATTGTTGTCGAGCCGGAACACCTTGCCCGCTGAGGGCGTCACCAGGTTTTGCTCCTTCGCCAGCTTTTCCAGGCGCTCGGGGCTGAGCAGTTCGGCTTCCTGTAGGTCAAGCGCGCGCTGTTCGTCCTGAAGCCGGCGTTCTTCCGCGCGCAGATCTTCGAGTTTGTAGCCGCTCATCGTGGTGGACACCTTTACAGTGCCGACCGCGGTCAACAGCAACGCTGCGAGGCATGCGGCGCCGATCACGGACCAGCAGGTTCCCCCCGCTTTGGGATCCGGCTCCCGCACCAGACGCGAGTTGTCGATCTTCTTGCAATAGAAGAAGACGTCCTCCTGCGGCAACGCGCGCAGAGCGCACGCGTCCAGCGGCGCACCGGCTTGGCGTGCCGGGATGCCCCCGGGACCCGCCGCCTCGTGTTTGTGGAACACCCTCGCTAGAGTCGCCATAAAATTTCGCTCACCTCGCTCACTCACGCCGACTGCCGACGGCCCGCGCCTCCGTGCGCGGACGTTACAACATCTCCAACGCGCGCAGCTTAGCGCTGCGCGAAGGCGGGTTCTGCGCCGTTTCGGATTCGGAAGGCTGTAGCGGGTGTTTGGTCAGCACCTGCGCCCGTCCCTCGCGGCCCAGTTCCCGAAATCTCTCTTTTACCTTGCGATCCTCGCCTGAGGCGAAACTGATGATCACCAGGCGCCCGCCGCTCGCCAGCAACTCCGGCGCAATTCGCAGCAGGGCATCCAACTGATCCGGCTCTTCGTTCACTGCCATCCGAAACGCCATGAAGGTTTTGGTGGCGGGATGCAGATGACCCGTCCGGGGCACGGCCCGCAACACGACATCGGCCAGATGGCGTGTGCTCCGTATGGGCCGTGCTCGGACGATTGCTCTGGCTACGCTCCGCGACCTCCTCTCTTCGCCGAGCTGGTAAATCAGATCGGCGAGTGTTTTTTCGTCTGAGTGATTGATCAGATCGGCCGCCGTCATGCCCCTGGTTTGATCCATGCGCATGTCTAACGGCCCATCCGACGTGAACGAAAAACCCCGTTCCGGGGATGTGAGTTGGAAACGGCTCACTCCCAGGTCTGCCAGAAGCCCATCCAGCTTTCGGCCTCCGGCTTCCGCGGCCGCCTGCTCCAAATCGGCGAAGGGGCCGTGATGATATCGAATTCTCTCGCTCCAGGCGGCCGTATTCTGCCGCGCCATCTCGAGCGACTGCGGATCTCGATCGTTGGCAATCACCAGCCCTGTGGTCAGCCGCTGCGCGATCAGCGCCGTGTGTCCTCCGAGCCCGGCTGTGGCGTCCAAATAGACCCCGTCCGGACGCACAGCCAGTAGTTCCAGTGCTTCGCCGGACATCACGGGGAAGTGCATACGCCATCAGTTCAGCCCGTACGTCTCCGCCTCGTCCAATTCCTCGTCCGAGATCGTCATCGATTCGCGCTTGCGCTCCTCGTACATCCGCTCGCTCATGACGTCGATGCGACCGCTCGATCCCGCATACAATCGGAGCGTCTGCTCCTCCAGGCCCAACTCCCTGCGCAGTTCCGGCGGAAACGTGATCCGCCCCTGCGAATCCATCTCAACTTCCGCTCCCAAGTCCGCGGCATTGAAGCTGATCTTGCGGGCTACCTTGGGGTTCTTGCGCTCCTGAAAGAACTTTTCGTTTTGCCGCCAGACCTCGATCGGGTATATTTGCGCTATGCGGCGGTCCAGGCTCGTGACAAACAATCTTTTTTCGGGCAGCGAAGACAGGTATTGCTGGAAGGCCGTCGGCAGCTTGATACGGCCCTTGTCGTCGAGCCGGCTGGGGTACATGCCCAGCGGCGGCGAGCTCTTCGGCAGTTGACCTTCTTCGGCCACTTATCGTCCTACTTTGGGCCAAATTCTATCCAACTTTGGCCACAACCAATAGTGGCACAGCCCCTTCATCTTTGGCAAGAGCTTTTTGCAGGAACTCGCTGATCCTTGCGGAGTTACACGCATACCTCATGATCTACACTGATTGCGGAACACACTATATGTAGATCAGTTGGCGAAGAAGAGGCGAAGAGTCGGAAATGGATTCTGGGGGAATACCGGGGGTCGGAGACCGTCTGTCTCCGACCCCCGTTGAGGACTATTGGACGGGAATGCTGGTGGTGCCGCTGGAAATCGGAGACGACGCACCCGTCGGAATCACCGAGACCGAGAAGGGTACGCTGTTTCCGGTGCTCACGCTCGCCGGAATCTGGAAGGTGAGCATCCAGACGCCGACGCGGTCGGGCGAGAGGATCGTGCTGATCAGCGGCACGCCGCCCCCTGCCATACCAGCCACCACCTGATACTGCGGAATGGCGTTGATGCCGGGAGGAGGCAGTGCGCCGGTCGGAACCGCCGGGCTGGACGGCCCAAGGCCCGTCACGAAAGCCACGACCGTTTCCCCACGCCTCGCCGGATTCTGAATCGTCGCGAAAGAGCCATCCGGACGAATGGCAACGGCGTGTAGGCTGTTGTCGGAGAGCAGCGTAGTAAACACGCCGGGAGCGGCCGTCTGGACAGGAATGCTGATCGAGGCCGTGCCCGCGCCCACGTTGACCGTAAACGGAACGCTGCTTCCGGGCGTCGTTTCGCAAGGCACCTGGAAGGTGATCTGCTGCTGCCCGGTGAGCCCGATGCCCAGGCCGGCGATCGGTGCTGCGGTGCCATTCACCAGAACTTGGGTGTTGTTCAGGGTAGTCGGCAGAGGCCCGATGACGCTGCTGGGCAGAATCACATTCTGGACACTCGGAGCCACCCCGGAAGCAATCACCGCGCCGATGCCGCAGGGCGCCAGCGCGCCGCGCTGCAGATCGGCGCCATTGACGAAGCTGGTTGCCGTCAGTGTCGGTCCCGGCGGCGAAATCGTGAGGTTGAAGGTCGCGGTTTGACCCGCGGCGGTCGCCGTCACAGTGATTGCTTCGGCAGTAGTGCCTGCCGTCACGGTCACCTGCGCATTACCGCTGCTGTCGGTCGTCGCGGTGCTCGAAGACAGCGTGGCCGAACCAGACGGGCTCACACTGAAGTTCACCGTGTAGCCGGTCGGAGTGCCGTTCGATGCCGTCAGCTTCACAACCAGCGGCGCGGGGAACGCCGTTCCGACGATAGCCAACTGGTTGTTGCCGGAAACTACGCTGAGCCCGGTGATCGTCAGGTTGGGAATCGCCGTAGTCGTGAATGTGACGGGCGTCAGGCTGCTGCCCGCCAGCGTCGCCTTGATCTGCACCGTTCCGCTAGCGCTGGAGGTAAACACTACGGTATTGCTGGCGTTTCCATTGGAATCGGTGGTGCTGCTGGAGTTAAGGATTGCGGCGCCTGATGGCGTAACGGACCAGTTGACCGTCTGCCCTGCAAGAGCACCGCCCGAACCCGCCACATTAACCACGAGTGGGGAGGCAAGCGATTGCCCCGCCTGCGCGGACTGATTGTTGCCGGAAACGAGAGTGAAGCTGCTGGGAGCACCCGGCGTGACATTCAGGTTGAGCTGGTAGCCGAAGCCGATGCTCTGCGGAATATTGTTGGGGTCACCGGCGTTGGAAACGACGGCGCCCACCATGACATCAAACTTTCCGCTACCTGGAGTTCCGCCGAACACAGGGTTGCAGACCGCAATACCGGTTGCGTCCGTCAGAACAGTTCCATTTACCGCGTTCGCCCCACCGCACTGCACCGTTGGACCGGAACTGGCAGGTTGCAGGTTATAAATATTGACAGCCACATTCGGGATCGCCGCGCCGTTGGTATCCAGAACCCGAATCTTGATGGGAGGACTCCACGTGGTACCGCTCTGGCCGGAAATAGTCGTCCCCGTGAACAGCGGCTGTGCGGGCCCCAACTCCGGATGTTGGGCCAACAATTGGCTCACATCGTAGACGACAATCGAGCCCGTATATCCATTAAACACGTTCGGAAATCCTTGTGTCAGCGTAAACGTCGTGCCGGCGTTGCCGGAAGTCGCGGTGATCGTGGCTTGGGCATACGTTATGACGGCACTTCCCTGCGTGTATGCCGGCACGAAGACATTCGACGACATTCCGTTGCCATCAGTAGTGGTCTGCGTCGTCAAAAGCTGACTGCCAGCGGTCCCGCCACTGGCGGACCAGTTCACCGTGGCACTGGGAACCGGATTTCCGCTGGCGTCGGTGACTAGAACAGTAATCGCCTGAAACGACGCCGATAGGCTGTTAAAGCAGCCGAGGCAAATCATCTGTCCATTTCCGGACCACGCGATCACATTCGCTGGCGTCTGCGCACTGGCGACTCCCGCAGCGAGGGACCCGACGAGCAGGACCGCCGCTGGAATAAACCTGAATCTGTTCAAGATTACCTCCTCAAAAACCCTATGAGTAAAGACACTGGGACTGGATTGGACGCGGGAGACCTGTAGTGTATCACTAATCGGTATCCCGAGCGACGGGCTCCCGCACAAAAAAAAAGAGGGAGGCCGAAGCCTCCCTCCTCTTTTACTGCTGTTGCTTAGCTTACTGCTCCAGCCCTTCGGCCGTGACGCCACGGACGTTGAGGATGCTGCCACCGTTCAGGACGAGCGCCAGGTAACCCATCGCGAGGTTGGTCGCGTGAGTGTCGCTGATGAACGCGAAGCCGTGAGCCAACTGGAAGTTGCAAACAGCGATCGCATAGCCCTGGAACGAGTTCGACGCGCCGATGATACCGCTCAGCGTGTTCGCAAACACCTTACCGGAATTGATGGTACCGGTGCAGGCGCCGGCCGAAGTGCAAGGAGCCGTCGTCGTGGTGTTGCTGGGTGGTGCAGCATCGCCATAGAACTGGATGTAGCAGGATCCGTTCTGAGGACCAGTCCCGAATGGATCGGTCGTGGTGTTGGCGATCGAGATACCCGTCTCAAAGCCGTTCTCGTTGGTGACGAACGGGAAGAGCAGGTCGGTCGAGCAGACGGAGATAGTGATCAGAGTCGTGGCAGTGGAGTTATCCACGAACCGCGGGATCGGACCACTCGAAGCAGCGAGATAGCTGCTGGAGGGCGCGGTGCCCGGAGGCCCAGGAGCCGGCGCATAGCTCAGATTGACTTTGCCGCTGCCGAGTGCCGGCGAACCGCCACCCGGATTGGCAGTGTACTGGAAGTACACGCCGAAGTCGAAGGTCTCGGAGACGTTCGGGTTGGACGCAACCACTTCCCAAACCGCTTCGCCGCTGCCATTGGTTATCGGAACCTGGAACAGGGCAATGCCGCCCGAGAGCGTGTTGGTCGGGTTAACCACCGGAGCCTGGCCAGCGAAGTCCGGAGCGGTTTCGCTCTGAACCATGTAGGCGATCGTGGTATTCGACGGCTGCAGGCTGAAGTTGCCCGGGCCGCCGTTGCCACCGAACGTGGCGCCGTTGGCGTTGTTCCCTAAAACGTTGGTCGTCGTGACGAAGACGCTGACGCCAGTCGGGATGTTGCTGAATACCGCCCGCAGACGGGTGCCGAAGTCCGCCAGACCGGCCTGAGTGGTACCATTCGACGGGGTCGCCAGAATAAAGCCGGACTCGGAGTTGTAGATCGTGCCCGGGATATTCTGCTGAACCGCCGGCGGAACGCCGAACGGACCAGAATACAGGCCCGTGGTCGAGG
>Ga0335083_10007958_pt1 | contig 13010 bp, 3 predicted proteins | sample Lox_Sample_42_FD_206716 | JGI IMG/M metagenome (GOLD analysis project Ga0335083, IMG submission 206716) | Soil microbial communities from Loxahatchee National Wildlife Refuge, Florida, United States - Lox_Sample_4.2 | ecosystem: Environmental > Terrestrial > Soil > Wetlands | place: USA: Florida...
CGATGACCTGGGGCCGCCGCGCGCGCGCACGGGCGCTCGCGCTGCGCTGCCGCTGCCCGCCCGAGAACTCGTGCGGATAGCGGCGCGCGTGCTCCGGCGCGAGACCGACGTGGTCGAGGAGCGCGGCGACCCGCTCCTCGGCCTCCTTGCCGCGCGCCACGCCGTGGACGTGCAGCGGCTCGGCGATCGAGAAGCCGACGGTGAGCCGCGGGTCCAGCGAAGCGAACGGGTCCTGGAAGATCATCTGGATGTCGCGCCGCACGTCGCGCAGGTCGCCCCGCGGCAGCTTCGCGATGTCGCGTCCCTCGAATTCGATGCTGCCGTGCGTGGGCTCGACCAGGCGCAGGAGCGAGCGGCCGGTGGTCGACTTGCCGCAGCCGGATTCGCCGACGAGCGCGAGCGTCTCGCCCGCGGCCAAGTCGAAGCTCACGTTCTCCACCGCGTGCACGCGGCGGGTGACGCGGCTGAAAAAACCCGCCTTGACGTCGAAGCGGGTCGAGAGGTCGCGCACGCGCAAGAGCGGGTGCTCCTCGTGCGCCGCGGCAGGCGTCGCCGCATCGTCGCTTCCGGCAATCGCGATCTTGCGCGGCGCGTCGTCGCCGGCGAGGGCGCCGAGGCGAGGCACGGCCGCCAGCAGGTCTTTCGTATAGCGCTCGCGCGGCGCGGCGAAGATGCGGTCGACGGGGCCCTCCTCCACCTTCTCGCCGCGCAGCATCACGGCCACGCGGTCCGCAATCTCGGCGACGACGCCCATGTCGTGCGTAATGAAGAGGACGGCCATGTGCATTTCGTTCTGCAGCACGCGGATGAGCGCGAGGATCTGCGCCTGGATGGTGACGTCGAGCGCGGTGGTCGGCTCGTCGGCGATGAGCAGCGCGGGCTTGCAGGACAGCGCCATCGCGATCATCACGCGCTGCCGCATGCCGCCCGAGAGCTGGTGCGGGTACCGCGCGAGCGCCTGCCGCGCTTCGGGGATGCGCACCTGCTCCAGCATGCGAAGCGCCTCGGCGCGCGCCGCGCCCGCGTCCTTGCCTTGGTGCAGCTTGATCGCCTCGGCGATCTGGTCGCCCACGGGAAACACTGGATTGAGCGAGGTCATCGGCTCCTGGAAGATCATCGCGATCTCGCCGCCGCGGATCTCGCGCATCGTGCGCGGACTCGCCGCCGCGAGATCGATGGCGCCGCCTTCGGGACGCGCGAAGCGGATCGTTCCGGAAGCGATGCGCCCGCCGCCGTGCTCGACGAGGCGCATGACGGACAGGGCGGTCACCGATTTGCCGGACCCGGACTCGCCGACCACGGCGAGCGTCTCGCCGCGATCGACCGCAAGCGAAACGCCGCGCACGGCGACGACCGTGCGCTCCGCGGTCCGGAACTCGACGGTGAGGCCGTCGATGGCCAGCAGGCTTGGTGCAGGCGAGCTCATCGCACGGGGATTATCGCACCGCGCCGCCTGAGGGATTTCGTCCCGGCGCAGGCGCACGGTAGACTTCGCAGATGGCCGCAGGGGAGAAGCCACGCCACGCCGGTAAGACGAAACCGGCGAGGTCGCGCGCCGCTCGGCCCAGCTCGAAGGCGGTGGGCGCGGCGCGCGACCTCGCGCGCTCCGGGCGCCACGAGCTCGCCATCGAAACCTGCGGCGCCGCGCTCGACGACGCAAGCCTCTCCGTCGCGGACCGCCTCGAGCTCCTCGACCTTCGCGCTGAAAGCTTCATCGCCATCGGCGACCTCGTTCGCGCCGAAGCCGACGCGAGCGCAATGCTCGCGGCCGCCGGACGCTCCGGCAAGCCCGCCGCACTGGCGCAGGCCCTGATCCGCCAGGCGTACGTCCAGATCCGCACCGGCAGGTCCGGGACGGCCATCGGAACCGCGGGCGCTGCTTCGTCCAATGCCCGACGCGCCAGGCGGCCGATGCTCGAGGCGATGTCACACCTGCGCCTCGGCGAGGCGCAATTCCGGCAGCGGCTCAATGCCGACGCGGTCAAGACCCTCACGCTCACGGCGCGCGCGTTCAAGGCGCTCGGCGAGCCCGTGTACCAGGCCCACGCCCTGTGGGGTGTCGCGGCCGCGCGCAGCGGCCAGGGGCGCGTCGAGGAGGCCGACCGCGCGGCGCGCGAAGCGCTCGCCCTTGCCCGCCGCGGCGGCGACCTCTACGGTGTCGGCAACGCGCTCAACCTGCTCACCTTCCACGAGCGCGACCTTGCAAGGCGCAGGGAGCTCCTGCAGCAGTCGCTTGCCGCCTTCGAAGCGGCGGGCTACGTCGAGCGTCGGGCGGTCATCACCCACAATCTCGGCAACCTCTACAGCGAGCTCGGGCTCTACCGCCGCGCGCTGCGCTTGCTGGCGCAGGCGAACGCGGCCTACCGCCGCGTCGGCGCGGTCGGAATCGGACTTGCGACCAACGCATGGGTGCTGGCGCACGCCGAGCATCGACTCGGACACCGCGATGCCGCCCGGGCCCATCTGCACGAAGCCGTCGAGCGCTGGGAGGCGGTCGGCTTGCGGCATGCCCCCGCGTACCGGTGCGCGGCGCTGGGCACGCTCGCGACCTGGGACGAGGACCCCGCGGCCGCGGTGCGCCTCTTCGACGAAAGCGCACGCCTGCTGCCGGACAACGACGACGTCGCCATCGCGGTCAACGCGCTCACCGGTCTTTCCGAGGCGCAGCTTCGCGCCGGCAATCCGTCTGCCGCGCTCGCCGCCTCCGAGCGTGCCGCGGCGATCCACCGCAAGCACGGGCTGGCCGACATCCAGGGCATCGACGAGGTCTCGGTATGGTGGCAGCACTACCAGGCGCTGCGCGCTTGCAAGAAGAACGCCGAGGCGACTCGCGCGCTGGACGTTGCCTACCGCTTCCTCGTCAAGCCGATCCGCAACCTGACCGACGAGGGCCTGCGCCGCAACTACCTGAACAAATCGGAAGAACACCGCAAGGTCGTCGCGGCTTGGCTTGCGCAACCGAGGCGCGGCCGGCCGCCGCATCTTGCGGGGACGTCGAGCCTGCGCGAGCCCTTCGAGCGCCTCGTCGACACGGGGCTGCGCATGAACGAGCTGCGCAGCGTCGACGAGATGCGCGAGTTCCTCATCGACGAGACGACCGAACTGTCGGGTGCCGAGCGCGTGCTGCTCCTCCTGGAAGCACCGGATGGCCCGCGCCTCGCGGGCTCCCTCGTGCCGACGGGCGAGGATGCGAACGCGCTGGTGCCGGCCATCGCCGCGTTGCTCGACGAGGTCCGCCGCACGCGGATCGCGAGCCTCGACTTCGATCCGCCAGGCGCGGCCGCGATCGCCCAGCGCTCGCGCATCGTGGCGCCGCTCGTTGCGCGCAAGGAAATCGCCGGGTTCCTCTATGCCGACATCGACGGCGCGTTCGGCCGCTTCCACGAAGCCGACCGCGACCTTCTTGCCATGCTGGCGAGCCAGGCCGCGGTCGCGCTCGACAATGCACAGTGGTCGCAGGGCCTCGAGCAGAAGGTCGCGCGGCGGACCGAGGAGCTTTCGAAGTCCAACGCGCTGCTCGAGCAGCGCGCGAGCGAGCTCGCCGTCATCAACAGCATCCAGCAGGCGGTGGGGGCCGCGCTGGACTTCCAGGGCATCGTCGATGCCGTCGGCGACAAGCTGCGCGAGGTGTTCGCCACGGGCGACCTGAGCATCCGCTGGTGGGACGAGGCGGCCGCCACGATGCACGTCATGTACGTGTACGAGCACGGCGTGCGCCTTCCCAATCGCGCGAGCAAGGTCGAGCCCGGGAGCGTTCCCGACCGTTTCCTGAAGCGGCGCAGCACGTGGCTCGTCAGGAGTCGAGAGGAACAGGCACAGGAAGGGATCACGACGCATCCCGGCAGCGACCAGGCGCGCTCGATCTGCGCCGTGCCGCTGCTGGCGGGCGAGCGCATTCACGGCGGCCTGATGCTCGAGGATCACGAGCGCGACGACGCGTTCTCGCCCTCGCAGGTGCGCCTGCTCGAAACCGTGGCGTCGAGCATGACGGTCGCGCTGCTCAACGCGCGAAGCTACGAAGCGGAGCGCCAGCGCGCCGCCGAGCTTTCGATCATCAACAGCGTGCAGCGGGCGCTCGCCGGCGAGCTGTCGATGCAGGGCGTGTACGACGCCGTCGGCGACAAGATACGCGACGTGTTCCCCGGCGCCATAGTCATGATCCGCATGTACGATCCGGCGAGCGGCGTCGAGTCGTACCCTTACCTGCACGACACCAAGCAGCGCATGTCCGTCGATCCGCGGCCGATGGGCGACAAGGGATTCGCTGCGCACGTGGTCCGCACCCGCGAGACGCTCGTCATCGACGAAGACCTGCCCCGCAAGGTCGCGGAGTACGGATCGCAGCTCCTGTCCGGCCCCGCGATGCCCAAGACGCAGGTCATGGTCCCCCTGCTCGTGGGCGAGCACGTCCGCGGCATCCTGCAGCTCAACGACGCCGAGCGCGAGCACGCGTTCTCGCCGTCGGACGTCAGGCTGCTGGAGACCCTCGCCAACAGCATGAGCGTGGCGCTGCAGAACGCGCGCCTCTTCGACGAGACGCAGCGCCTGCTGCGGGAAACGGAGCGCCGGTCCTCGGAGCTCGCGGTGATCAACAGCATCCAGCAGGGCATCTCGCGCGAGCTCGAGTTCCAGGCGATCGTAGACCTTGTGGGGGACAAGCTGCGCGAAGTGTTCCGTACCGGCGACCTCGCCATCCACTGGCGCGACGAGCGGACGGACCTCGTGCACTCGCTGTACACCTACGAGCACGGCGTGCGGCTGCCGTCCCGTACGGTGCCCTACGATCCCGACCGTCCGATTAATCGCGCGCTGCAGGCCGGCCGCCCCGTCCTCTGCCGCAACCGCTCGGAGATGGAGGCGATCGGCGTAAGGCTCGTCGCCGGGACCGATCCGAGCCTGTGCTGCATCTTCGTGCCCGTGATGGTCGGCGACCGTCTCATCGCAGGAATCGTGATCGAGAGCTTCGAGCGCGAGGACGCGTTCGACGACGAGCAGGTGCACCTGCTGACGACCATCGCCGCGTCGATGGGCGTGGCGCTCGAGAATGCGCGCCTGTTCGCCGAGACGCAGCGGCGGACCCGCGAGACGGCGGCGCTCGCCGAAGTGGGCCGCGAGATCGGCAGCTCTCTCGATCTCGCGACGGTGATGGAGCGCATCGCACAGCACGCCAAGGAGCTCCTCGGTGCCGAGAACAGCGCGATCTTCCTGCCCGATGACGCGGCGACGCGGTACCGCGCCATCGTGGCCATCGGCGAGTCCGCCGACGCGATACGGGGGACGTCGGTCGAGCCGGGCGTCGGCATCATCGGAAGCCTCGTCGCACGCGGCGAAGCGGCGTACGTCAACGACACCGAAGCCGATACCCGCGCGGTCCAGATCCCGGGCACCCAGAAGAAGCAACAGGAACGGCTCATGGTGGCGCCGCTGCTCGCCGGCGCCGCGGTGAAGGGCGCGATGGCGCTGTGGCGCACCGCAGGACAGCCCTTCGACGATGCCGAGCTCGCGTTCCTGGTGAGCCTTTCGCGCCAGGCGGCAGTCGCGATGGAGAACGCACGGCTGTTCGACGAGACCACGCAGGCGCTCGAGCGGCAGACGGCGACGGCGGAGGTCCTGCAGGTCATCAGCGCGTCGATGGCCGACCCGAAGCCGGTGTTCGACAAGATCCTCGACAGCTGCAAGCGCCTGTTCGCCGGTGCCGAGCCGGTCGTGTGCCTCGTCGACGGCGACGAGCTCACCGTCGGCGCGTACCGAGGAGCGTTCGCCGACGAGATCGCGCGGGCGTTCCCGCGCCCGCTCGAGGGCACGGTCAGCGGCATGACGATACGGCAGGGCTCCGTCCTATACCGCCCGAGCGTCCTCGCCGACCACGACCTTCCCGGCTACATGCACGACTACGCCAGGAAGACCGGCGACTTCTCGCTCGCCAACGCGCCGATGACGTGGGAAGGCCGGGGCATCGGCACCATCGACATCGTCTGCAATCCGCCGCGTCCGTTCTCCGAGGCCGAGCTCTCGCTCCTCGCGACGTTCGCCGATCAGGCGGTGATAGCGATCCAGAACGCGCGGATGTTCAACGAGACGCGCGAGGCGCTCGAGCGGCAGACCGCGACCGCCGACATCCTGCGCGTGATCAGCAACTCGGTCACCGACACGCAGCCGGTGTTCGAGGCCATCGTCGAAAGCTGCCGTCGCCTCTTCGCCGGCAGGGCGGTCGGGCTCGCACTTCCGAAGAACGACATGGTCGAGATCGTCGCGTTCGCCACCGACGACGGCGTGCAGCACGGCCAGGTGCTCGAGCCGTGGCCGCTCGACCGCGGCAGCGGCGCGGGCACCTGCATCCTCGAATCGCGCGTGGTCCACGTGCCCGACACGGAGAAGGCCGTCGCCCGGTTCCCGCGCATGCGCGACCTTGCGAGCGCCCTGGGCTACCGCTCGTGCCTGTTCGTGCCGCTCCTGCGCGAAGGCAAGGCGATCGGCACCATCAGCATCCTGCGCGCCGGCGTGGACTCCTTCGACGAGCAGGAGGTCGCCCTCGCGCAGACCTTCGCCGACCAGGCGGTGATCGCCATCGAGAACGCGCGGCTGTGGAACGAGACGAAGGAGGCGCTTGCCCGGCAGACGGCGACCGGCGACGTGCTGCGCGCGATGTCGCGCTCGCCCACCGACACGCGGCCGGTCTTCGACGCGATTCTCGAGAAGGCCACGCATCTTTGCGAAGCGGAGACGGGAATCCTGTTCACCTTCGACCGTGAGCGCTGGCAGGCCATCGCCAAGCGCATACCCGATCCCGCGTTCGCGACGGCATTCGACCAACCGGTCACCGCCGGACCCAATACGGGCTTGTCGCGGCTGGTGCGCGATCGCGCGCCCGTGCACATCCCCGACCTCATGGACGACGTCGCGTACGAGGAGCGCGATCCGCTGCGCATGCAGACGATCGAGCTCGGCGGAATGCGCACGTGGCTCGGCGTGCCCATGATGAAGGAAGGCACCGTCGTCGGTGCCATCGTGATCTATCGCAAGGAAGTGCGGCCGTTCGACGCGCGGCAGATCGACCTCGTCTCGACGTTCGCAGACCAGGCGGTCATCGCCGTGGAGAACGTGAGGCTATGGAACGAAACGAAGGAGGCGCTCGACCAGCAGCGCGCCTCCGCCGAGGTGCTCGGCGCGATCAGCAGCTCGATCGCGGACGCCCAGCCGGTGTTCGACACGATCATGGAGCGTTGCCAGCACCTGTTCGCCGGCGAGAACGTGGGCCTGACACTCGTGCGCGACGACGACATGCTGGAGATCGGGGCCTATGCCGGGGCCGGCGGCGACGACCTTCGCCGGCTTTACCCGCAGGTCCTCGATCGCACGAGCGCCTCCGGCCTCGCCATCCTCGAGCGTAGGGTCCTCATGTATCCCGACGTCGACGCCGGCGACATGCCGCCGGCGTCGGTCGCGGGCTGTCACGCGATCGGCCTGCGCTCCATGATCTTCGCGCCGATGCTTTCCGAGAACCGCGCCATCGGGACGTTGTGGGTCGGCCGCACGGCGACCGGCGCGTTCAGCGAAAAGCAGGTCGCGCTTCTGCGAACGTTCGCCGAGCAGGCGGTCATCGCGATCCAGAACGCGCGGCTCTGGAACGAGACGAAGGAGGCGCTCGACCAGCAGCGTGCGTCCGGCGAAGTGCTCGCCGCGATCAGCAGCTCGATCAACGACACGACACCCGTCTTCGACAAGATCCTGGGCAGCTGCGAGCGGCTGTTCGGCGGCAAGGTCGCCGGCGTGAGCCTGGTCGATGCGGACGGGCTGATCCGATTGCGCGCGTATCACGGGCCGGGCCGGGAGGGCCTGGAGCGCGTGTTCCCGCTGCCCGTGGACGACAGCAGCGGCTCCGGTTTGTGCGTCGCCACCCGCAGCGTGATCCACTATCCGGATGTCGAGGCCGAGCGCGTGCCCGAAGCCACGCGGCAAGCTTGCAGGGCTGTCGGTTACAAGGGCGTCATCTTCGCGCCGATGCTGTGGGAAGGCGCGGGCATCGGCGTGATATTCGTCGGGCGCGAGTACGCGGGCGCGTTCTCCGACAAGGACATCGCGCTCCTGAAGACCTTCGCCGACCAGGCCGTCATTGCGATCCAGAACGCGCGCCTGTTCAACGAGACGCAGGAGGCGCTCGAGCAGCAGACCGCCACCGCCGAAGTGCTGCAGGTCATCAGCAGCTCGGTGGCGGATACGGCGCCCGTCTTCGGCAAGATCCTGGACAGCGGCCAGCGCTTGTTCGCGACCGAGCAGCTCGGCATCTTCCTCGCCGGCGACGATGGCCTCGTGCACGCGCGCGCGTGGCGCGGCGCGGCGCTCGACGCGATCGCGCGCACGTTCCCCAAGCCGATCGGCGAGACGATGACCGCGCGACTCATCGCAGAGCGCCGCGCGATCCAAATCGCGGACACGTCGAAGATGGAAGAGGTTCCGCAAGCCGTGCGCGGGGTGGTCGACCTCATCGGCCATTGCTCCATCATCTGGGCGCCGATGCTGTGGGAAGGCCGCGGCGTGGGCTCGATTGCAGCGCTGCGCCAGCCGCCGAAGCCGTTCACGGACAAAGAAGTCGCGCTCCTCAATACTTTTGGCGACCAGGCCGTGATCGCGATCCAGAACGCGCGCTTGTTCAGGCAGGCGCAGGAGGCACGCGCCGCCGCGGAGGCGGCGAACGAAGCCAAGAGCAGCTTCCTCGCCACGATGAGCCACGAAATCCGCACCCCGATGAACGCGGTCATCGGCATGAGCGGGCTGCTGCTCGACACCAAGCTCGACGACGAGCAGCGCGACTATGTCGGCACGATCCGCGACTCGGGCGACGCGTTGCTCACCATCATCAACGACATCCTCGATTTCTCGAAGATCGAGGCCGGGCGAATGGACATCGAGGCGCAGCCGTTCGACCTGCGCGAGTGCGTGGAATCGGCACTCGACCTCGTGACCACGCGCGCCGCCGAGAAGCACCTCGACATCGCTTACTTCTTCGAAGGCGACGGGCCGCAAGCGATCAGCGGCGACGTGACGAGGCTGCGCCAGGTGATCCTCAACCTCCTGTCGAACGCGGTGAAGTTCACGGAGGCCGGCGAGGTCGTGCTGACGGTGAGCGCCGCGCGCAAGTCGGCCGACCGCCACGAGATCACCTTCTCGGTGCGCGACACGGGAATAGGCCTGTCGAAGGAGGCGATGGAGCGTCTCTTCCAGTCGTTCTCACAAGCGGACTCCTCCACCACGCGGAAGTACGGCGGCACGGGTCTCGGCCTTGCCATCAGCAAGCGGCTCGCCGAGCTCATGGGCGGGCGCATGTGGGCGCATAGCGACGGCCCGGGCCGCGGCTCGATGTTCTCCTTCACGATCGAGGCGCCGGCCGCGAATCTCATGCCGGCCCGTCATCGCGATTTTGCCGGCGTGCAGCCCGAGCTGTCCGGCAAGCGCCTGCTCGTCGTCGACGACAACGCGACCAACCGCCGCGTGCTCGAGCTGCAGGCCGCGAAATGGGGCATGCAGGCGCTCGCCCTTGCGGACCCCGAGGAAGCGCTTCGCCGCCTCGACGCCGGCGAAGCGTTCGACGTCGCCATTGTCGACATGCACATGCCGCAGATGGACGGGGTGGCGCTGGCGCGCGGCATGCGGGCGCGAAGGCCCGATCTCCCGCGCGTGCTGTGGAGCTCGCTCGGCCGCCGCGAAGCCGGCGACGACGACACTCTTTTCGCTGCCTACCTCGCGAAGCCGGCGCGGCAATCGCACGTGTTCGACACGCTGGTCGGGCTGCTCGCGCACGAAGCACAGCGCAAGCCGGCGGCAGCACCGAAGGCGCAGATCGACCCCGGACTCGCGGCGCGGCATCCGCTGCGCATCCTGCTCGCCGAGGACAACGTCGTGAACCAGAAGCTCGCACTGCGCCTCCTGCAGCAGATGGGCTACCGCGCCGATCTCGCGAGCAATGGCATCGAAGCGGTCGAGTCGATCGAGCGGCAGACCTACGACGTCGTCCTCATGGACGTGCAGATGCCCGAGATGGACGGGCTCGAGGCGTCGCGCCGCATCAACGCGCGCTGGAACCACGACCGCCCGCGCATTGTCGCGATGACGGCGAATGCGATGCAGGGCGACCGCGAGATGTGCTTCGAAGCCGGCATGGACGACTACATCACGAAGCCGATCCGCGTGGAGCGGCTCGTCGAAGCGCTTGCCAACGTACCCGCCCGCGAGGATCGCTGATGCCTTCCCCTGTCATAGACGCCGAGGCGTTCGCCGCGCTGCGCGACACCACCGGCTCCGAGTTCGTGCGAGAGCTCGTCGATACCTTCCTTACCGAGGCGCCCTCGATGCTCGAGGACCTGCGCGTGTCGCTGGCCGACGGCGACGCCGAACGCTTCCGGCGCGCCGCGCATTCGCTCAAGTCGAACGGCAACACTTTCGGAGCGCTCGCCCTCGGCACGCTCGCGCGCGATCTCGAGCTCGCCGGCGTGTCGGACGTGAAGAGCCGAGGCACGCAAGCGCTCGCTCCGATCGAGGCCGAATACCTGCGGGTGGCCGCCGCGCTGGCGGTGCTGCGCGATGAGTGACCTGGGCGCCGGCGCCGCGCGCGTACTGGTGGCCGACGACAACAAGGTCAACCGGCTGCTGCTGACGCGAAACCTCGAGCTCATGGGACACGAGGTGCATAGCGCGGAGAACGGCAGGGTTGCGCTCGATCTCTTGCGCAAGCAGCGCTTCGACGTGGTGCTGCTCGACATGGAGATGCCCGAGGTCGACGGCTTCGCGGTGCTGGCCGAGATGAAGGAGGACCTGGCGCTTCGCGACGTGCCGGTGATCGTCACTTCTTCACTCGAGGGCATCGACCACGTCGTGCGCTGCATCGAGCTCGGCGCCGAGGACTACCTGCACAAGCCGGTCAACCCGGTGCTGCTCAAGGCGCGCATCGGCGCGAGCCTCGAGAAGAAGCGCCTGCGCGATCAGCAGAAGGAGCTCCTGCGCCGGTTCGCCACCCCCGAGGTGGCGAAGGACTTAGAGCAATCGGGCTTCGCGCTCGGCGGACGGCGGTTGCGGGCGACGGTGATGTTCTGCGACATCCGCGACTTCACGCCGCTCGCGGAAGCGCAGCCGCCGGAGGAGACGATCGAGCTCCTCAACAACTATTACGCGCTCATGTTCGACGCGATCAACGGCTGCGGCGGCATCGTAACGCTCATGATCGGAGACGGCCTCATGGCCGTATTCGGTGCGCCTATCACCCTGCCCGACCACGAGCAGCGGGCGGTGAGGGCGGCGCAGGAGATGGTCGAGCTCGTCGGCCTGTTCAACCGGGAGCGCGCGGCGGCCGGCAAGCGACCGATTCAGGTCGGCATCGGCATGGCCTCCGGCGAAATGATCGCCGGCTACGCCGGGACCAAGGCGCGCGCGACGTACACCTGCATCGGCGACACGGTGAATCTCGCCGCACGCATCGAGGCGCACACCAAGATCGCGGGTCGCGCGATCCTGATCGACCGCGCGACACACGAGGCGCTGCACGCGGGAATCGCGACCGAATCGCTCGGTGCCGTGGCGTTCAAGGGATTTTCCGAAGCGGCGGAGGTCTTTGCGGTCGGCGACCGGGATTGACACGCGCACTCGTCGCCAATTCGCTAGGCGGCCGGGCAGTCGCACTATTGCCGACACCCGCGGCGGAAGGACCTCCCCGCGCCGCCTAGCCCGGCTCCTTTTCCTCTTCGAGGAGATCGGCCTCGGCCTGCTGGCCGCGCGCCTCGTCGCGCTCGATGGCCAGATGCGACAGGTAATCGGCCGTAATGTCGCCCGTGATGTATTTGCCGTCGAAGCAGGAAGCCTCGAAATTCGAAAGCTTCGGGTTCGCCTTGCGTACGGCGTCCTTGAGCGCTTCGAGGTCCTGGTAGATCAGGATGTCGGCGCCGATCTCGCGGGCGATCTCGGCTTCCGTGCGGCCCGTCGCCACGAGCTCGCTCTGGTTCGGCATGTCGATGCCGTAGACGTTGGGGTAGCGCACGGGCGGCGCGGCCGAGGCGAAGTACACCTTCTTCGCCCCGGCGTCGCGCGCCATGTTGACGATCTCCCGCGACGTCGTGCCGCGCACGATCGAGTCGTCGACCAGCAGCACGACCTTGTCCTTGAATTCGATGCCGACCGGATTCAACTTCTGGCGCACGCTCTTCTTGCGCATCGCCTGCCCGGGCATGATGAACGTGCGCCCGATGTAGCGATTCTTGACGAAGCCCTCGCGGTACTTGAGGCCCAGCCGGTTGGCGAGCTCGAGCGCTGACGGGCGGCTCGAGTCGGGAATCGGGATGACAACGTCGATGTCCTGCGCCTCGGGCATACGGCGGATCTTCTCGGCGAGCGCGCCGCCCATGTTCAGGCGCGCCTCGTACACCGACGTGCCGTCGATCACGGAGTCCGGCCGTGCGAGGTACACGAACTCGAAGATGCACGGATTGAGCGACGCGTCCTGGGCGCACTGCCTCGCGTGGAACTGGCCCGCCATGTCGACGAAGATCGCCTCGCCGGGCGCGACGTCGCGCACGACGTGGAAGCCGAGCGGCTCGATCGCGACCGATTCCGACGCGCATATCCATTCGCTGCCGCCCATCGCCTCGTTCTTGCCGACGATGAGGGGGCGGATCCCGAAGGGGTCGCGGAACGCGAGCATGCCGTAGCCCGCGATCATCGCCACCACCGCGTAGGCGCCGCGGCACCGGTGGTGCACGCCGGCGACCGCCTTGAAGATCGCTTCCGGGTCGAGCTTGTGGTGTTGCGCCGCGCGCTCGAGCTCGAGCGCGAGCACGTTGAGCAGAACCTCGCTGTCGGAGTTCGTGTTGACGTGGCGGAAGTCGAGCTCCCACAGCTCGTGCTTGAGCGCCTCGCTGTTGGTGAGGTTGCCGTTGTGGCCCAGCGTGATGCCGAACGGCGAGTTGACGTAGAAGGGCTGCGACTCGAGGTCCGAGAACGCCGATCCCGCCGTGGGATAGCGGCAG
>Ga0335083_10007959_pt1 | contig 13009 bp, 11 predicted proteins | sample Lox_Sample_42_FD_206716 | JGI IMG/M metagenome (GOLD analysis project Ga0335083, IMG submission 206716) | Soil microbial communities from Loxahatchee National Wildlife Refuge, Florida, United States - Lox_Sample_4.2 | ecosystem: Environmental > Terrestrial > Soil > Wetlands | place: USA...
TCGAGGAGGCGCTCGCCGCGAAGGGCGGCAAGAAGCTGACCGCGATGAAGGGCTTCCGCTGGCGCGCCGCGGGCACGACGATGCTCGGCCCACAGGCGGTGCCGGTCGAGGTCGACCGCACGTTCGTGTTGCCCGACAAGATGCGCATCGATGCCACGCTCGACATGCAGGGCAAGAAGGCGCAGGTGATCGTCGCGGTCGACGGCAAGGTCGGCTGGCAGCAGCAGCCCGATCAGACCGGCGCGCCGCAGCTCGGCGACCTCGGCCCCGAGGAGCTGCCCGGTATCGACTTCGAGCGCTGGCGCGAGCCCGAGCTGATCCTGGTGAAGGCGCTCGACCCGAGCGCGAAGATCATGCCGGCCGCCGACGAGACGATCGACGGCAAGCCGCAGGCCGTCGTGCGGCTCCCCGCGCCGGTGCCCGGCCTCGACGTCGTGATCTACATCGACAGGAAGACGAAGATGGTGTCGCGGCTCGGCTTCTCCGACGGCCGCACGAACCAGGCCGACGACTTCTCCGACTACCACGAGGTCTCCGGCATCCAGATCGCGTTCAAGCGCAAGAGCACGGGCGGCGGCCGCACGACCGAGCTCACGCTGTCGAAGTTCGAGGTCGATCCGAAGCTCGACACGACGACGTTCGCGAAGCCTGCGAAGCCGCAATGACGGGCAAGCCGAGCCTCGGCACGAACCTGGCGTTCGCGGTCGGTGCGTTCGCGTGTTGTGTCGCGGCGGCGCTGTTCGCGCCGGCGGGCTTCGCGCATCGCGACGGCGAGCCATCGGCGGTGTCGCCGGCCGGCGTGCACGCGCTCGACGGCGGCCGCTGGGTGACCGTGCGCGGTCACGTCGACCCGAGCTCGCTCTACGTGCACTTGAACCTGCTCGACCCCGACGCGATCGGATTGCGCCTGTTCGAGACCGGGCCGGGGCTCGTCATCGTGACGAACATCCATCGCACGCGCGAGCTCGACGACAAGGTCGGCGGGTACGGCGCGGACTCGGAACCGGCGACCGAGCTCGGCGGCTGGCTCGCCGACGAGCACACGTTCACGGGCATGGTCGTGACGCCGACCGGCGACGTCGACGATTCGGGCCAGGTCGAGCTCGGCAACTCGCATTTCGACGTGACCGGATACTCGAGCTTCTGCGAGGCGCGGTCGTGCCCGGCGGGCGCGCCGCGCGTGCTGCTCGTCGGCGACGAGCCGGATTCGCGCCTGCCCAAGCTGCTCGCGACGATCGTGCTCGGCGCCGGCGCGTTCGTGCTCGGCTTCTTCGCGGTGCGCCGGCGCTGGCTGCTCGCGCTGGTGCTCGTGCCGGTCGTGCCCGGCCTCGTGCTCGCGACCGTGTACGTGCGCGGCGGGCTGCGGGGCGAGCCGCACGTCGTGGCATCTCCGCAGCCGAAGCACGCGCCGGTCGTGTTTCGCGAGCGCGCCGATCCGGGCTGCACGACTCCGGACGACTGCCGCGCGCGCTGCGATGCTCGGGAGCCGGCGGCATGCCGTCGGCTCGGCGAGCTCGACGAGAACGCGTCCCCGCTCGAGCTGTTCCATCGCGCGTGCGGCGATGGCGACCTCGCCGCGTGCGTGGACGAATCGAACATCTACGTCGCGGGCTTTGGCATCGAGAGCGACAACGAGCGAGGGATGAAGATCCTGACCAAGGCGTGCTTCGACGGCGATCGCGACGCGTGCATCGCGCTCGCGGCCGCGTCGCTGGATGGCAAGGAGATCGAGCGCGATCCGTTCGTCGTGCTCGCGTACGCCGAGCCGACGTGCACGTACGGCGCGGTGGCCGCGTGTGCGATCGCCGGCAACGCGCAAGACACACTCGGCAAGCCCGAGCTCGCGATCGAGCACGAGCGCATGGCATGCGAGGCCCGGTTCCCGACCGCCTGCGCCGCGCTCGCGCGCCACTACAAGTGGGGCTGGGGTGTCGCCGCCGATCCGGCGAAGGCCGAGCAGCTCGAGAAGCTGGCGCGCGTGGAGGCTAAGGACTAGCCGTCCGCGCCTGATGCGCGGCCGACGCCGCCGACGCGATGCACAGGATGTGGAGCAACACGCCCGGCACGATCAGCATCAGGTAGCCGACCGTGACGACGGCGAACCACGACACCGCCGACAGCGGCCGGCCGACGTAGAGCTGGCCCGCGCCCGGCACGAGCAGCGACAGCACCGCGGCGACCGCGGCGTTCGGCTCGTGACCGAGTGCGAGCGCGCGCGGCGGCTGGGGGACCAGCGCCGGCGGCTTCGGCGCGTGCACGCGCTGGCGGTTCGGCACGACGTACGTGACGTTGCCCTCGTCGTCGACCTCGAGCCGCAGGCGATCCTCGGCGACGAGCCGGTCGAGCACGCGCTCGGCGTCCTCGATCGAGCACGGCGTGTAGTACGCGAGCAGCGGCGCGGTGATCACCGAGTCGGTCGTGTACGCGAGATCGAGCAGGCGATGCTCGATCACCGCGGGGTCTCGCGAGCGTGCGGGATCGGGCATCATGCAGCTCCCGCATGCATACGGTGCATCCGCGATGCCACTACGAGATTCACCGAGGTCGAATGCGCTCGCCGAGCTCGTCGGGCGGTAGCGCGTTCAGCACCTGCGACTTGCGCAGCCGCGCCCGCCGGGCCAGCCCGACGGCCCAGCGCACGGCCGCCAGCCCGCGCGTGGAGTGGGCGTCGCTCGACACCACGAACGGGATGCCACGCGCCGCGGCGCGCCGCGCGTGCTCGGGCGCGAGATCGAGGCGATACGGATCGCCGTTGATCTCGATCGCGGCGCGCGACTCGGCCGCGGCGTCGAGCACGTCGTCGAGGCGCACCGCGATCGGATCGCGGCGCATCACGAGCCGGCCGAGCGCGTGGCCCCAGACCTTGAAGAACGGCTGGCGCATCGCGGCGACCAGGCGCGCGGTCATCGCCGCCTCGTCGAGCTTGTAGCGCTGGTGCACGCTCGCGATGATCACGTCGAGCTCGCCGACGAGCTCGGGCGGCACGTCGATCGCGCCGTCGGCGAGGATGTCGGCCTCGGTGCCGCGCAAGATCCGGACCGGCGCGGTGCTCGCGAGCGCCGCGATCTCGGCGGCCTGCGCGCGCAAGCCGTCGGCGGCGATCCCGCCGGCGTACGTCGCGTTCGCGCTGTGATCGGTGATCGTGATCGCGCGCATGCCGAGCTCGTGCGCGGCGCGCGCCATCGCTTCGATCGTGTCCTTGCCGTCGCTGTACGTCGTGTGGCAGTGAAACGCGGTCGTGATGTCGGCGAGCGCGACGAGATCGCTGAAGTCGCTGCCGAGCTCGTCGTCGCCGTCGCGCACCTCGGGCGGCACGAACGGCACGCCGAGCGCGCGATAGACGTCGGCCTCGTCGGCGCCGTCGACGGGAGCTCCCCGCGCGCGCAGCGCCTGGACGTGCGCGGGCGAGCCGGTCGCTTCGATCCAGGCCCAGCCGAAGCGCGCCGGCGGCGCGAGGTAAAGCTCGACGCGCATGCCGTCGGCGAGCCGCGCGGTCGCGTGCGTCGGGTCGGCCGCGACGATCGTCGCGTAGCTGCGCAGCCGCTCGATCACCGCGTCGGGTCGATCGGTCGCCGCCGCGAACGCGAGGTGGTCGGCGATCTCGAGCCAGCGCCGCACCGGGCCGGCGAGCTCGACGCGCAGCGCGGCCGGCTCGCCGCGCAGATGATGCAGCACCGACCGCGCGCGCTCCTCGGCGTCGACGTGCAGCATGCGCGAGCCCTGCGCGTGGCGCGCCTCGATCGCGGCGAGGATCTTGCGCTCGCTGACCTCGCCGAAGCCCTTCACGCCGCGCAGCGCGCCGGCGCGGCACAGCGCGGCGACCGCGTCGAGATCGGCCGGCGCGAACGCCTGCTGGATCTTGCGCGCCTTCACGACGCCGACATACGGCAACTGCGCGAGCTCGACGATCACCTGTGGCCATTGCGCGCGCAGGCGCTCGAGCACGGTCGAGCTGCCACGGCGCGCGAGATCGCCGACGACGCGCGCGATCGAAGGCCCGACGTGTGGCAGCTCCTCGAGTCGACCCTCGTCGACGAGGCGCTGCACGCCGGTCGCAGCCTCGATCGAGCGCGCCGCGCGGTCGTAGGCGATCGCGCGATGGCGATCGCCGTCGAGCTCGAAGTACACGGCGATCTCGCGCAGGCGCTCTGCGATCGCGGTGTGCTCCATGCTCGCGGTGTACCGTCAATGAGCCCCCTGCGTCGAGCGCGCGCCGGCGTCCGAGTAACCGGGGTCGATGAACGTGGGCGACATCGTGCCCTCGCTGTTCGACGTCTCCGTGCCGTACGGCTTCGGCGCGTCGACCGGCGGCGGCGGCGCGGCATCGATCGGTCTCGGCTCGACCTGCGCCATCCGCACGTCGCCGCGGACGTCGGTCATGCCCGTCGGCGGGTTGACCGGCGGCGTCGGCGCGGACGGCTGGGGCACGCCGGCCGAATCCGGGTGCGGGTTATCGGGCGCGAGCGACACCGGCGCGGTCGACTGCCCGAGCGGCGGCGGCGGCAGCGTGCTCGGGTGCTGGTGCTCGCACGCTTCTGCGATCGCGGCGGTCGCGATCGCGGCGGCGATGCACAGATGCCACGCAGAGATCCTGGTCATGTGCGACTCCTCGCGATTCGCCCCAACCTGCGACGCGCGTGCCATCTACTGCATCGGCGCACCCGCATCGTGTAGCAAGCCACCGTCGGGCAGCGGCACCGGCGGCAGCGGCGCGCCGCCGTCGAGGCCTGCATCGAGCGGCGGCTTGGTCGCCGCGACCGACGCGGGCACGACGTGGCCATGTCGCGCAGGGAAGATCGATTCGAGCCCGGGCGACGCGTCCGTGCTCGGCTGTCGCACCATCGGGATCACGGACGGCGGCGGTGCCACGCGCGGCGCCTCGCGCAGCGGGACGTGCTGGCACATCGCAAATCCGCCACACGCCACGGCGCCGAGCGCGAGCGCGCACCATCGCAGCCTCGTAGCTTCTCGCATCCGGCCTCGCCCGACGATGTTGCGAGCCGCGTGCCACGGTCAGAGCGGCGCGCACTCCGCGGGGAGCGGCACGAGCTGCGGGCACAAGAACGGCGCGCTGCCGCCGGCGACCGAGTGCATCCAGCCGAGCGCGTCGACCATCGCCGCGACGACGATCGTCGGATGCGTCGCCGTCGCGTACAGGCACGCGAGGTCGGGCGCGCCGGGATTTTGCGCGGCGAGGCGCGCCTGGATGCACGCGGTGAACGGCGCGGGCACGGTGGTGTCCTCGCCGCCTTGCAGGATCAGCGTGGGCGCGGCGCTCTGAAACGAGCCGGGCTCGTCGGCGAGCAGCTCGCTGTTCCACGGCTCGAACGCCGGACAGGCGGTGCCATCGAGGTTGCAGCTCGCGGCGCCGGCGACGAACGCCGGCGCGAACATCTGGCCGATCGTCGGCTCGGCCGCCGGGATCGCGGTGTCGAGATCGGTGATGCAATCGCTCGCGAGGATCTGCGGCAGCGCGGTCGCGGCGCTGTCGGTGAGCAGCGAGCTCGTCGCGGTGCCGTAGTAGATCGCGTGGCCGTACAGCACCATCGCGAGCACGACCCCGGCGACGTTCGTCGGTGCCGCGCTCGTGCCGAGCAGGTACTTGTAGCCGCGCTCGTCGCCGACCGCGGGCGCGAACGAGACCGAGCCGAGCAGCTGGCCGCCGACCGAGTCGTCGAAGTCCTGGTGCGCGAACAGCGTCGCTTGCCCGCCCTGCGAGTGGCCGAGCAGGAACAGGCGGCGGCTCAGCTGACTCGCGTCGAACTGGGTCGCGTGGAACTGCCACATCGCGCGCACGCCATCGAGGATCGCGAGCGCCTCGGCGTGGCCGACCGTGTACGGCGAGATCGGCTCGCCGGCGACGCCCATGCCCTGATAATCGGTCGCGACGACCGCGTAGCCCTGGCTGACGGCCGGCAGCGTCAGCTTGTCGAGGTCCGCGGCCGCCGCCGCGTCGTGCGACGGGCCGCACGGCTGGCCCATGCCCGAGGTGCCATGGTTCACCGCGACGAGCGTCACCTGCTGCGCGGCGCCGTCGGGCACGTAGACCGACGCGGTCACGCGGCGCGCCGTTCCGATCGGACCCTCCGACACGTACTGGATGATGAAGTGGTCGTAGCCGTTCGCGGCGGTGAGGCCGAGCGCGGCGAGCACGCTGTTCGCGGAGAGCTGCGCCGCGGTCACGGTCTCGACGTGCTCGCACGCGAGGATCCGGCCCTTGTCCTGCGGGAGCGTCAGCGTGGCCGCCACCGGCGTGAACGGATCGACCTGCCCGGATTCGACGCAGGTCGCGGCCGGTGCGGGCGCGGCATCCGCTCGCGCATCGGCTCGCGCATCGCCGGCGAGCGCCGCGGCATCCGGCGATCCGGCGAGCATCGGATGCCCGCAGCTAGCCATCAGCAGTGCAAGGACCGCGCGCGTGGTCGACCGATCGTTCGCGTTCACCATGCGTCTGTCCCACGGAATATCGCGGCGGCGGCCGCCGCGGTCGTTACATTCAGATTGCGAGTACTCGCTCGCTATGTTAAGACGCGCGAGATGGGCGCCGCCCGGCGTACGCAAGCGGAGCGTCGTGCCGCGACCACGCGCAAGCTCGTCGACGCGACGATCGCCACGCTCGTCGAGCTCGGCTACGGCGGCACGACGGTGCAGGAGGTGTGCGCGCGCGCGGGCGTGTCGCAGGGCGGGCTGTTCCGCCACTTCGCGACGGTCGAGCAGCTGGTCGCCTCGGCCGGCGAAGACATCGGTCGCCGTCTCGTGCAGCGCTACCGCCGCGAGCTCGCGGTTCGCGGTCGTCGCGACGATCCGATGGTCGCGCTGCGCTTGCTGCGAGCCGCCTCGCGTTCGCCGCTCGCGCAGGCCTGGTTCGAGCTGGTCGTGGCGTCGCGAACGCAGGCCGGGCTGCGCCGCGCGCTCGAGCCGGTGTTTCGCCGTCACTACGCCGAGATCGTCGCGCTCGCGCGCGAGCTGTGGCCTGCGGTCGCGCTTCGCCTCGGCCCCGCGTTCGACGTGGTCGTCGATACCGTCGTCGCGGCGTTCGACGGCGAGAGCGTGCGCCGGTTCGTCGTCCAGGCGCCCGCGCTCGAGGCCAAGCGGCTCGTGCTCCTCGCCGACGCGATGCAGCGGGCGACGACACATCGTTCACCCTGAACCTGGCCGGTTAACGTACGATCGGCTGACGTGGCATCGTGGTTGACCCTCGGTGGTTGCATCGGCATCGCGTGCGGTGCGTGCCGTTTTCAGCCCGGCGAGTCGACCACGTCGACGGCGGGCGACGCGCCGACGCTCGATGGCACTACCGTCGACGCACCGGGGTGTGCGGTCCTGCAGGTCGCGGCGTCGGGCAACCACGCGTGCGCGCGGCTCGCCGATGGATCGGTGTGGTGCTGGGGCGACAACGAGCGCGGCGAGTCCGGACGCGATCCGACGACGAGCCCGAGTTGCAGCGGCTCCGCATGCGAGCCGATGCCCGTGCAGGTCGCGCTCTCGGCGCGCGCGGACACGCTCGGACTCGGCTACGACGACTCGTGCGCGCGGTCCGGCAGCGACGTGTATTGCTGGGGCGCGAACGCCTCGGGCGAGTTCGGAACCGGCTCGATGGGAGACTCGTCATCGCCGGAGCTCATCGCGGCGCGCGCCGGCGCGACCGCGATCGGAGGCGGTTACGACGTGATGTGCTCGCTCGCGGGCGGCGTCGTGAGCTGCTCGGGTGGAAACACGTACGGCGATCTCGGCAACAGCTCGTCGAGTGGCTCGCTGACTCTCGCCACGGTCGAGACCGGCGCGATGGTGCTGGGCAAGGGCTACCGGAATACCTGCGCGATCGCGAGCGGAGCGGTCTCGTGCTGGGGAGACAACAGCGAGGATCAGATCGACACGAGCGGGCAACAGCGCCTGGCGCCGGCATCGACCGGCGTCACCGGCGCGGACCAGCTCGTGGTCGGCAGCTACCACGTGTGCGCGCACACCAGCGCCGGCGCCGCATCGTGCTGGGGCGATAACGGCTACGGCCAGATCGGCGACGGCACGAACGCATCGCCGAAGACACCGACGGTCGTCGCGCTGACCGAGATCGCGGCGATCTCCGGATCGGGCTACCACACGTGCGCGCTCCGCACCGACGGCACCGTGTGGTGCTGGGGCGAGAACTACACCGCGACTCCCGCGCAGGTGACGCTCCCCGCACGGGCGACTCAGCTGAGCTCCGGATACGTGCACGACTGCGCGCTCTTGATCGACGGCACGGCCACGTGCTGGGGCGGCGATTCCTACGGTCAGCTCGGCGACGGTTCGATGAACGCGAACGCGACGAATCCGCCGACGAAGATCGCGGTCTGCGTCGGCACGTGATCAGTTGGTCGCGACGACGAGCCGCTTCAAGAACGGGACGATCTGCCGCGCGGTCAGGTCCTCGGTGACCGCTTCGAGGCAGTCGCGCACGCCGTTCGCGACGTCGCGATCGCTCGTGCCGGTCGTCGCCTTCGCGGAGCCCTGCGCGTTCGCCGCGCGGCTCGCTTCCCACTTCTCGCCGCCATCGCTGCCGCTCCACGGCGCGATCCGGATCGACACCGTGCACGCGACCTGCGTTCGCCCGCCGACGCGCGAGATGTCGACCTTCTTCACGGTCGACGCGACGATGAACGCCTGCGAGCCGGCGCTCGCGAGGTCAGCGCCCGTCGGCAGCGTACCCGGCCACGCCGTCGCGTAGCCGATACCCTCGACGTTCTTCTTGACGATCGCGCGCAGGCGCTCGCCCGCCTCGGGCGACGCGCGCCCGGTCGGATCGATCGTCGCGTCGATCTTCACGAACACCTCGGGGCGATCGCCGCGCGCGACCGCCGCGGGCTTTTGCGGCGCGCGCCGGAAATGCGCGAGCGCGGCCGCGGCCTTGGTCGCGGTGCGCCGCACGTTGCCGTCGTCGTCGCCGGCCGCCACGCGATCGAGGCTGTCGAGCGCGACCGCGGTCGCGTCGGCGGCGGTGCGCGCGTTGACCATCTTCTCGAGCGCGAGCGCGCACACGCGCCGGATCGCCGCGTCGTCGTCGTGCTCGAGCGCGTCGGCGACCGCGATCACCGCGCGCGCGTCGCGCGACTTCGACAGCGCGAGTGCCGCCGCGAGCCGCACCTTCGCCGAGCTCGAGCCGTGCAACGCGCGCACGTTCTGATCGATCTTGTCGGCGACGGCCGTGCGCGCACACAGCACCATCAACGCGAGCACGACCAGCACGCGCACAGCTCAGCCTAACACGCAGTCGTGCGCCTGCCTCGCGCCCCACATCTCCCACACCGGAGTAGGATGAGCACAGTGAGCCTCGTCGATAGCCTGCGGGTGATGGGTGCGATGGCGCGAATCACCGCACCGACGTTGCTCGAGGCGGCCCGCGGATCGCTCGCGCGCACCGACGTCGACGAGCGCGCGCGCTGGTTCGGCAAGCGCGTCGTCGAGTTGCTCGCGATCCGGCTCGACGCAGACGGTGCCGAGCGCGTCCCTCCCGGCCGCGCCTACATCTACATGTCGAATCATCAGAGCCACCTCGACATCCCGGTGCTCTACGCGACGCTGCCCTCACCGACGATCCGGATGCTCGCGAAGAAGGAGCTGTTCGAGATCCCGTTGTGGGGCCGCGGCCTGCGCGCCGCCGAGTTCGTCGAGGTCGATCGGGCCAATCACGTACGCGCGATGCAGTCGATCGAGCACGCGCGCCGGCTGCTCGCCGACGGTGTCAGCATCTTCCTGGCGCCCGAAGGCACGCGCTCGCGCGACGGCCGCATCGGCAAGCTCAAGAAGGGCGGCTTTCACCTCGCGGTCGAGACCGGCACGCCGATCGTCCCGGTCGCCATTCGCGGCACGATCGACATCCTGCCGCGCGGCGCGAAGGCGATGCAGCGCAACCGGCCCGTCTCGGTGACCATCGGCGCGCCGCTTGCCGTCGAGGGGCGCGCGATCAGCGAGCTAATGCGCGAGGTGGAAGGCTTTTTCCGCGAGCACGTCGAGCAGGTCTCGACGTAAGTAATGAGGTACATTAGATAGGTGACCTGGGTCGTGCCTCTGGCGCTCGGGGGCTTCGCTGTCCTCTTGATGGCCGTGTTCACCGTGATCGCCGCGCGCCGCCGGCATCACGCGCACACCACGCCCGCGCAGGTGGTCGGCCCGCGCGTGCTCGTGCACGACATCAACGACGATCGCTGCACCGGCTGCGATGCGTGCGTCGCGGTGTGCCCGACGAACGTGCTCGATCTCGTAGCGAACAAGAGCCGCGTGCTGCGCTTCGAGGACTGCATCCAGTGCGAGGCGTGCATGTTCGCGTGCCCGACCGAAGCGCTCGTGATGTTCCCGGAAGGCAGCCATCCGCCGCCGCTCAAGATTCCGGAGATGGACGAGAACTTCCAGACCGCGGTGCCGGGCCAGTACTTGATCGGCGAGGTCGCGGGCAAGCCGCTCGTCAAGAACGCGGCGAACCTGGGACGCGCCGTCGTCGAGCACATGCTCGCGAACGGACTGCGCGCCGGCGGGCTCGGCCGCGACGCGGTCGACGTCGCGATCGTCGGCTCCGGCCCGGGTGGCTTGTCGGCAGCGCTCACGTGCATCCAGCGCGGCCTGTCGTACGTGGTGCTCGAGAAGGAGCAGCTGCTCGCCTCGACGATCGCGCGCTATCCCAAGGGCAAGCTCGTGATGGCCGAGCCGTACGACAGCGAGAACCTGTCGCTGTTGCCGGTGTTCGACTCGTCGAAGGAGCAGCTGATCCCGATCTGGAACGAGCTCATCCAGCGCGTCGGATTGAAGATCCGCCAGGGCGAATCGGTCGAGACCGTCCAGCGTATCGGCGACGGCGCGTTCGAGGTGCGCACGACCGTCGCGAGCGTGCGCGCGCAGCGCGTGGTGCTCGCGATCGGCACGCGCGGCAAGCCGCGCACGCTCCAGGTGCCGGGCGAGAACCTGCCGAAGGTGTACAGCCTGCTCGACGATCCCGACGACTGGCGCGGGCGCAACGTGCTCGTCGTCGGCGGCGGCGACTCCGCGTGCGAGGCCGCGCTCGCGCTCGCCGATGCTGGCGCGAAGGTGATCATCTCGTACCGCGGCAAGGGCTTCAACCGCGCTGCGCCCAAGAACAAGCAGACGATCGAGCAGTACGCCTCCGAGGGCCGCATCAAGGCCAAGCTGCAGTCGCAGGTGCTGCAATTCGACGACGAGTCGGTCACGCTCGCGCTCGGCGACGGCTCGCAGAAGCGCTACCCGAACGACGGCGCGTTCGTGCTGATCGGCGCCGATCCGCCGGTCGCGTGGCTCGAGAAGATGGGCATTCGCTTCGTCGAGCGCCCGCACCAGTACCAGCTCGGCAAGTCGGACGACATCGTGCGGCGGTACGTCGCGCGCACGGCCGAGTGCCCCGAGGATGCGGCGCGCGCGGCCGCACAGGTGCTCGGCGGATCGACCGGCTTCGAGCCGGTCGTGGCGGCAGCGCAGGCGCGCGGCAAGCGCCCGGGCAGCCGCGCGGGCAGCGAGATGTCGGGCCCGCGCAAGTGGCTGCGGTCGGCGACGAGCATCTTCTCGACGCGCGGCGGCTCGAAGATGACGCCGCTGCCGATCGCGCCGGCACGGCGCGACGGCGGACGCAAGAAGCTCGACGGCCCGGTGCCGCTGTCGGAGTTCGCGAAGCGGCAGAAGACGTCGCACACGCACACCGGTCACGGTCGCCGCGACCAGCTGTCGGCGGGCGAGCGCACGCGCATCCTCCGCATGTTGCGCGACGAGGGCGGCCGCCTGGCCGACGTCGACGACGCCGAGGATCCCTTGTACATCGGCCGCGCGCCGTCGCAGCAGGCGCGCTACGAGTTCGACTTCGACGACGACGATGCACCGGCTCCGCCGCGGCGCCGCCCGCCGACGAACATCCACGAGATCCCGCAGCCGCCCCCGCCGTCGCGCGGTGACGTGCCCGCGAAGCCCGCGGTCGTCGTCGGGCTCGCGCAGGCGAACTCGCGACGCGGCAAGCGCCAGAGCGGTGCACCCGCGCCGCGAGGCAAGCCACCGTCCGTGCCGCCGCCGGCGCCGCGTACCAAGCCGCCGACCGCGCCGCCGCCGCGCCGCGCGCCGCTGCCGAGCCCGTTCAACGAGCCGACGCGCGCGGTCAACGACGCCGAGCTGATCGCGGCGGTGCGTGCGGCGGCCGGCCCCGGCCGGATCGCGCCCGAGGATCCGACGCGCATGAGCCAGATCGAGAACACGATCCCCGAGCCGGCGCTCGTCGATCCGGGCGGGGCGCCCAAGTTCCTGCCGGTCGAGACCGAGCTGGCGAGCATGCGGTTCGACGAGCCGGACGAGGCGACGCAGCTCGCGAGCGTCGACGTCGAGAAGCTCGCGAAGCTCGAGCGCGCGCGGCAGGCGGGCGCGAAGAATCCGAACCAGAACCCGAACCAGAACGACGAGCGCACGCGTGCGGTCGACATTCGCAACGATCGCAGCATGTCCGACATCGACTGGGACATCGACTGAAGGACCTCGACGACACGATCCCGGCGAGCGGGCCGCCCGAGGATCGGCCGTCACGCCCCGGGCTGGCGACGCCGGGCACGCGCTATCGGCTCGGCGCCGAGCTCGGCCGCGGCGGGATGGGCCGCGTCGTCGAGGCGCTCGACACGCAGCTCGATCGCGTGGTCGCGCTCAAGGAGGTGCTGCCGACCGGAGGCGCGAGTGACGCTCGCAGGTTCGCGCGCGAGGTGCGCATCACCGCGCGGCTCGAGCACCCCTCGATCGTGCCGCTGTACGACGCGGGCACGACCGCCGACGGCCGCCCGTACTACACGATGCGGCGCGTGTCGGGGCGGCCGCTCGACCAGGTGCTCGCCGACGAGAAGCAGCTGTCGCAGCGGCTCGCGCGACTGCCCAATCTGCTGGCAGCGTGCGACGCGGTCGCGCACGCGCACCGCCGCGGCATCATCCACCGCGATCTCAAGCCGACGAACATCCTCGTCGGCGAGCTCGGCGAGACCGTCGTGATCGACTGGGGCCT